>Ga0272441_10009065_pt1 | contig 15487 bp, 11 predicted proteins | sample SSMProp6N_FD_193582 | JGI IMG/M metagenome (GOLD analysis project Ga0272441, IMG submission 193582) | Marine sediment archaeal communities from Little Sippewissett salt marsh, Falmouth, MA, United States - SSM-Prop-6N | ecosystem: Environmental > Aquatic > Marine > Wetlands > Sediment ... | reverse complement strand
CGGCGCATACGCTCGCGCTCGCGCGCTCCTTGGCCGGCCGCGGCTGGCCCGTCGCCGTGCTCGCCCGGCGCGGGAGGGAGCTCGCCGAGCGCGCGCGCACCGCGGGGCTCGAGGTCCGCGAGCTCGGCTTCGCGAGCCGCTTCTCGCCGCTCGCCGACCTCGCCGACGCCCGCGCAATTGCGCGGCTCGGACGGGCGGCCGCCGGCGACGCGGTCCTCCACTGCCACCGCGGCAAAGACCACTGGACCGCCCAGGCCGCGCGCACGCTCTTCCGCCTGCGCGCGCCCCTGGTGCGCACGCGGCACGTGGTCATGCCGGTCCGCGGCCACGCGGCCAACCGGTGGCTGCTCCGCCGCACGCAGCGGGTCGTCTGCGTCAGCGAGGCGGTGCGCGCCGGGTACGCCTCGCTTGGGCCCCTTCTCGAGGGGCGGCTCGACCTGATCCGGCCCGGCTCGGTCGATCTCGATCGCTTCCGCCCCGCGCGCGGCGGCGAACGCGAGTGGGCGCGCGCCGCGCTCAATCTCGCGCCCGACACGCGCGTCGCCGTGCTCGTCGGCCGGCTCCAGCGGGTGAAGGGACAGGCCGGGCTGATCGAGGCGGCTGAGGCGGTCGCCGCGCGCGTGCCCGGGTCGGTCTTCCTTCTCGTGGGCGACGGCCCGGACCGCGACGAGCTCGCGCGTCGCGCGAGCGAGCGGGGGCTCGAGGGGCGCGTGCGCCTTCTCGGCCGGCGCGAGGACGTGCCCGCTCTCCTTCACGCGTGCGACCTCGCGGTCGTCGCGTCGATCGGGTCGGAGGGCTTCAGCCGCGCGGCGCTCGAGGCCATGGCCTCGGCGCGGCCGGTCGTCGCAACAGGCGTGGGCGCCCTGCCCGAGATCGTCGCCGATGGCGAGACGGGCCTTCTCGTCCCGCCGGGCGATGTGGGGGCGCTCGCCGGGGCAATCGGCCGCGTCCTCGCCGAGCCGGAGTTCGCCGCGCGCCTGGGCCGCGCCGGCCGCGCGCGCGCGGAGCGGGAGTTCTCCGGCGAGGCGTGGCTCGCCGCACACGAGCACCTTTACGCCGGGTGCCTCGCACCGGCCGCGACCGAGGCCTGCGAGGCCGCCCCGGACCGGGCGCGGAGCGTGCAGCCATGACCGCGCCCGCCGCCGCCGAGCTCAAGGCTTTCGTCTTCGAGTCGATCCGAAGCGTCCTCGCGGCGAAGATGCTCTGGCTCTGCGAGCGGTACAAGGCGAGCTTCGTCTCGCTCGATGCGTTCGCCAAGCGGCTCAAGGAGGACCGCTCCCGCGTCGCGCGGGTCCTCATCGACTGGACGCGCCAGGGCCTCGTGCGGCCGAGCGCGACGGGGAACTACTACCTCGCTGCCCCGCCCGAGAAGGCGCGCCTCATGCGCCGCTTCTACGAGCTCTGGAGCGACGCGCGCGGCTGCAATAACCTGGCGCGCTGGGTTCGCCCGATCGAGGCCGGGCAGGCCGCCTCGATCGAGGTGCTTCCCGAGGTCCCCGAGCTCGAGCCGGCCGCGGCGGCTGCGGCGGTCGCACCGCCCGCCCCGCCGCCCGCGAAGAAGTTCATCCCGCAGACCTCCAAGGAGATCGACGAGAAGACCGAGCGGGAGATCCGGAAGAACGTCGCGGCCATCCCGCCGCTGCCGCTCGTGGCGCAGCAGCTCCTCAACGAGATCTACAACCCCCAGTCCAGCGCGAAGAGCCTCGCGAACATCGCCATCAAGGACCCGGCCATCACGATGAGCCTGCTCAAGATGGCGAACAGTGCCTTCTACGCCCAACGCGACGAGGTGACCGACGTGCAGCGGGCCATCGTGGTGATTGGCCTGCGGAACGTGAAGCACATGGTCCTCGCCTCGGGGATCGGGCGGGTCTTCGTCCGGCCGAAACACGGCGGCTACAACTTCGACGCGCTCTGGACGCACGCGCTCGGGACCTCGGTCGCCGCGCGGCTCCTGGCGCGGCGGACGCAGGCTGTCACCGAGGTCGCGGCCGGCACGCTGGGGCTGTTGCACGACATCGGCAAGTTCGCGATGAACGTCATGGCGCCGGAGCGCACGGCGCAGCTCCTCGACCCCTTCGAGGGGCCGGAGGGGGTATCGGGCCTGGCGAAGGAGGTCATGCTCTTCGGGACCACGCACGCCATCTACGGCATGCGGCTCCTGGAGGCGTGGAAGCTTCCGCACGAGGTCGCCCGCATCGTGGAGCACCACCACCACCCCTCCCACGCCGAGTATGCCGACCTCAGCGAGGACATCCTCCGCGGGCTCTCGCTCGTGCACGTCGCCAACCAGGTCACCAAGATGGGAGGCCTTGACTGCGGGGACCGCATGATCGAACAGGTGCCCAAGGAGTGCTTTGAGATCCTCAACCTTCCGCCGGACCTCGACGCCCTTCTCGATGAGCGGATGCGGAAGACCTTCGAGCAGGTCAAGTTCTTCGTGAGCAAGGCCGCGCGCAGCAGGCCGGCGAAGAGGCCGTCCGGACGAACCCCGCAGGAGCCGCCGCGCCGGCCCGGCTCAGAACGACGCCACGGTTCGGAGCGTAGGTAGGCTCCAAGCCGCGGCGTCGCGGAAGCCGAACGAGACGGTTTGGGTTCCCGAACTAGAACGCGGCCGAGACCCCGACGATGAAGCCGCCGATCCCCAGGTGCGCCTCGTCCTCCTCCGAGCCCTCCTCGACCTCGATGTCGATGTCGATCTGGCGCCAGCCGGCCATGGCCGAGAACCACCGGTAGGTGTACTTGGCCCCCACCTCGAACTCGACGAAGCTGCCGGTGTCGTCACCGCTCTCGATGTAGAGCCCCGCGATCTCGCCGTAGGCGCCGAACCCGTGCGGCAGCCGCACCTCGCCCTGGAGCCCGATGACCGGGATGGGGATGTCCTCGTCGAACTCCTCTTTGCCCACGACGGCGTTCTCGATCGAGGCCTTGGTGTCGAAGATGTCCACGCCCAGGATGGTCCCGAGGCGGACCGTGTCGGTATCGATCCAGTCGCCCTCCCAGGCGACGCGATAGATGGTGGTCTCGAGGATCGATTCGACCTCGATCCCGATCTGGTAGGTCTCACCCTCGAACTGGATGTTGACCGTGGGGGCCTCATCGCCCTCGAGCTTCAGCCGCGTGATCGAGCCCACGAGTCGCTGCGAGCCGCCCACCCAGACCTTGAGGTAGGGCACGCTGTCCGCGGAGTCGAGGTCCAGGTCGTCCTCCATGTCGATCTCGGTCCCCTCGATCGCCGCCGTGGAGGCCTTGACCTCGGCATCGACCTCCGGGTGCCAGAACTTCGCCTCTACACCGACGAGCGTGCCGGCGCGGGCCGATCCGGCAAGGGCGGCCAGTGCCAGGCCGAGAACCAGAAACAGGCGGTTGTGTCCCATCGTCTCCTCCTCGCTTCGGGAAGCGCCCGGGCTCCCCCGTCCCGGACGCGCGCACGATCCTAGGCGAGGCGGCCGGTGCTGTCAAGACAATTCGAGTGGAACGAAAAGGCCGATCGCTTCAGGATACCAGCATGCCGACGACACGTCGGCTTCCCAGAGGAGTGCTCACTGCTGCTTTGCCCAGTTGGCCCACTTGACGAGAGCTTCTTTCTGAATCTGTGGTTCCCGGCGGCTGTTATAGCCGAAGGAACGCCCTGCGCATGCGCGGAGGGCGACGACTGCGGTTCTTCGGATGTCCTCGTTATCATCGGAAAGAAGCTCGACAAGCGCATTTGTCGCGCGCTTGTTCCGGAGATAGGCTAGACCTCGCGCGGCCTGCAAACGGAACCAAGCCTTGTGACTTTGATCCGTAGCCACGACCGCAAGAACCGCTGCGGTCTTTCCTTCGTCCGGCATCTCCTCCCCTGATGTGAGCAAGTGGCTCAAATGTCCGATGCCGGCTGCGTGGAGCGGGTCGTTCTCATCTTGGCTGATCTCCACGATAAGCAAAAACAGCCTTTCGCGCTCCGCGTCCATCTTGCACAACATGTTAAGCGCCGATTGCCGGAGTTCGGGTTGAGCGGAGCGGTCGCGCACCGTTTCCAGGAGTTTATCTGCCAAGCTTTCCTGCCGACTACCCAGAACCGCGATCGATAGAATAAGAATCGCAGCGGCGCCTGCCGCAATCTTCAGTTTGTGGCGAAACAATTTTCTTTTAAGCAAATGGAGAAAAGTCGTGCGCTTCGCCGTGATGGGCCCGCCTTCCAGATACCCGCGGATATCGTCCACCAGCGCCTTTGCTGTCGAGTACCGCCGGTCGGGATCCTTTTCAAGGCACCGGAGGCAGATCGTCTCCACGGCGGGGTCGATTTGCGCTCCGCGCTTGGTTGGAGGGACCGGCTCGGCATTGATCTGCTTCTTCACGATATCGAGTGCGTTCGTTCCGGTGAACGGCGGTTTTCCGGTGAGAAGTTCATAAAGGATGCAGCCGAGCGCGTACACGTCCGCTCGCGCGTCCACGTCGCGGTTGCGGCCTGCAGCTTGCTCCGGCGCCATGTACTGCGGCGTTCCCACGATCACGCCGGTCTGGGTGAGCGCAGAGGAGGCAAGTCCTCCACTGCTTGCCGTGAGCATTTTTGCCAAGCCGAAATCCGTTAGCCTGGGTTCGCTATCGGGCCCGATCACGATGTTGGACGGTTTCAGGTCGCGGTGGATGACCCCGCGACTGTGGGCGTGATGCAGCGCCCGAGCCACCTTCTCCACGAGCATCAGGTTCTCGTGAATCTGGCCCCGCCTCTGCTGAACCAGCAGATCCAGCGAGCGCCCTGGGACAAAATCCATCGCGTAGAAGTGGATCCCTTGATGCGTCCGCAGGTCATGAATCGGCACGATGTTCGGGTGCTGGAGCTTGCCGGCGCTCATCGCCTCGCGAAAGAAACGTCGGACCTCTTCTTCCGAAGCGTACTGCGCAGCCAAGAGAACTTTCAGCGCCACGGTTCGCCGCAACCTCGGATCGTAGGCCTTGTAGACCACGCCCATCCCACCCCGGCCGATCTCGCGGAGAATCTCATACCCGGCGAGTTCCTGAAGGACCCATCCCTGCTCGGTTTGGGGGGGAGGCTTGTGCGGCAGGAGCGCCGTTTCCGCCGATGCCTCGGGTGGGCTTTCGGCTGGGACCGGCTCCAGCAACATCGGCACAGGCTGTTCCAAGTTGATCTTCGGAGGTACATAGACGTGTTGCTCGCCCTCACGGTAGAGATCCTTAGGCACGGGCCTTTCGAACGCTGTGAGCGCGTCTTCCTCGGTTGCGAAGGTTTGGAAGAGCGTCTTCAGGCCTAGGGTCTCGAAGACATCGGCTGCCTTGCCGGAGAGACCTGTGAACTTGATGTCCCCACCGGCCTGACGCGCCTCCCGCGCACGCGAGACGAATGCCCCGATCCCGTCGGAACTGAGGTAGGTCAGGTCCGAGCAATCGACCACGATCTTGACATGGCCGCGATCGACAAGACTGCTGAAGGCTTCCTCGAGCGCTCCGCAGGTCTGCGCGTCGATGTAGCCTCCGGGCGCGACCACATGCACGCCGCTAGGCAACTCGTTCACCTCGATCTCAAGTGCGGTTCTCTGGTGGGCGAGGAGATGCTTCAGCTTTTCGGGCGAGAGAACTTCTCGCTCCACGAGGATCTCACCCAATTTCTGGCTGGGTTCGCCCTTTTTGCGCCGACGCAGTTGTTCGGCGAAAGCTTCGGAGATGTCTCTTTCGCTTGCGAAGCCTTTGCCCACCGCCATCCAGCCGAGAGGATTCTTCCCCCTGCGATAGCTACCGAAGAGTGCCAATGGACCTCCCCTTGCGCATTCATACCCACATGAACTGAGGCATTATCCAACTTCAGGTCGCTGGGTCAAGCGGAACGCGGGCCGCCCCTTGCGCTGGACGCGTCCCCGGGGGATAATTCCCCGCAGTGGAACGCGCGAGGGCGGCGCGGGCGCCGGGCGGGCGCGGATGCGGAGGAGAACGCCATGGCCAGGGTCGAGAGACGCGGGGAACAGCGATTTCAGGTGAAGGACTGCCTCCTGAAATTCTCGGAGACGAGCCTGCTCTCCTTCCTTAAAAAGCCGGGGAGCGCCGCGCTGCCCGTCGTGAACATCAGCCTGAGCGGACTTCAATTCTTCGCGGCGAAGCCGATGAAGGAGAAGCAGCCGCTGCGCATCCGCCTGGACGTGCCGGCCTTCGACGAGGTCCTGGAACTGCGCGGCAAGGTGCGCTGGTGCAAGCCGGTCCCCGGCCGTAAGGCCCACCGCGTGGGCGTGCAGCTCTCGGGCGTCGACCGGGAGACGGCCGGCCGGCTCGGCCTCCTCCGGAATGATCACCTCATGCGCGTCATCGCGCGGAACCGGAAGCTCCTGCTCTAGCGGAGGGAACGGACGTGCCCCGGAGTGTGCTCCTCCACGCGGCAGTTCTCCTCCCCGTGGCGCTCGCGTGCGGGGGGGGCGCTCCGCGCGCCGTCGAGGCGGAGCCGCCCCCGGCCGCCGGAGGCGCGGAGGGGCGGGGCGAGCCCTCCGCGGAGGAGCGCGAGAAGCTCGCGCGTCGCGTCGCGTCGCTCGTGAAGGACCTCGGGCACGACGAGTGGAACGTGCGCGAGGCGGCCGCGAAGGCGCTGATCGAAATCGGCGCGCCGGCCGAGGCCGCGATCGAAGGGGCGACGCGCAGCGGGGACCTCGAGATCTCCACGCGCGCGTGGCGCCTGCTGCTCGAGATCCGCGGGACCGGCTTCATCGGCATCTACATCGCCGACGGGCCGGAGCCCGCAAAGGAGGGCGCGCCTCGCGGCTCGCTCGTGACGGGCCTCGTGCGCGAGGGGGCCCCCGATGCCGAGGGGCTCCGCGCCGGCGACGTCGTCGTCACCGTGAACGGCGGGCGCGTGGACGGATATGCGGACCTGCAGCGCCTCATCGCGCGTTGCCGGCCGGGCTCGAGGGCGAAACTGCGCGTGCGGCGCAAGGACAAAGTGCTCGACCTCGTGGTCGAGGTCGAGCGCTGGCCCGAGGACGAGTTCCCCCTGCCGGAGATCCCGGACTAGGGGTGCGACGCTCGACTCTCTACTCGGTCTTCTCTTCCCCGCGGGTGATCGTTTTCACGTCCGCCTTCTGAAAAGTCATGCGCATCTTGATCGAACCGCGCTGATACTCGATGACGATCTTCTCGTCCGTCTCCTCGAGGAGGCGGCCGGCGAAGGTGCGGCCGTCCTTGAGCCGGATGGCGACCCTGGGCGCGTCCCCCTCGCCCGGTGTCCCGTCGCCGGGCGCGATGCGCTCGATCTTCACCTCGTCCTTGCGCAGGTGCAGGACCATGCCGTCCGTGCGGACGATCTTGACCATCGTGCCGGTGCGGCGTTCGTAGGTCTCGACCTCGGCGACCTCCAGGACCTTGCCGTCGGCGAGCGTGACGCGCCAGGCCGCCACGCGCTCCTTCGGGCCCTGCTCGACCGACGCCGCGGCCACGGCCGCCCGGATCTTCTGGAGCGCCTCGAAGGCCGCGGGACGCAGGCGGGCGTCCTTGAGCGCCTTCTCGAGCGCGGGGATCGCGCTCTTCGCGGCCGCGCCAACCTCGCCCAAGGCCACGGCCGCGGCCGCGCGCACGAAATGGAACTTCGCCGGGCCCGTCTCGCCAAAGCCGGGGGGCGCTTCGACCTCGCGCGAGGCCGGGTCCATCTCGAGCGTGCGCGTCAGCGCCGCGACCGCCTTCTTCGCGGTCGGGCCCATGAGCTCCAGCATCCGGGCCGTGCGCTCGCGTATCGCGGGCTTTTCGCTGTCGAGCTGCGCGACGAGATAACTCACGGCCGCCCCGGCGGCGGCGGCGGTCTCCCGATCCTCGCGGTAGGCCGCGGCGATGGCCTCGCGCTGCCCCGCGTGCTTCTTCTCGGTTGAGATCGCGCGCAGGATATCGAAGGCCCCCGTGCAACGCCCGTCGCTGCCGGTCCGGAACGTCTCGTGCAGGGCCGGCAGCGCGCCCGGGCCCAGGTGGACCATCGCCTCGATCGCCCGCGTGCGGATCATCCCGCGCGCCACCTCGCTTCCGGCCTTGGGGTCGAGGTACGGCGCGAGCGCGAACCCGGAGAGCGGCGCCGCGCGCACGAGCGTCTCCGCGAACGCGGCCCACTTGGCGCCCGCGTCCTCGGCGGACTGCTCCCGGATCTTCCCGTCGACGGTCTTCCCGAGCGCGGCGATAAACTTCCCGCGCATCCGCGCCTCGACGAGGCCGAGCACCTTCCTGCGCTCTGCCTCGTCCTCCATCGCGGTGACGACCTCGGGCCTGGCCAGGAGCGCGACCTCGAGGAGTTCGGCGGCCAGATCCCGGCACGCCTCCTCGTCCATGGCCTCAAGGAGAGCGCCCCGGATCTCGGGCGCGGCCGCGGCGGCGGGCTTCGCGCCGACGGCCGTGCGCAGCGAAACAGCGCAGGCCGCGCGCAATGCGGCGTCCTCGTCCTTCATGCCCGCCAGCAGGGCGGGCACCACGAGGGCGAGCCCGTATCCGCCCCCGGCGAGGAGCTTCGCGGCGCGGCCGCGGTTCGCGACCTTCGGGTTGGCCAAGACCGCGCCGAGAAAGGGCACCGCCTTCTCGCCCTCGATGCGGCCGGCCTCCACGAGATCGAAGACGACCTCGCACGCCGTCGCGTCGCCGCAGGTCGCGGCCTCCGGCGGGGTGATCCAGAAACCGAGCAGGGCCAGGAGCGCCTCCTGCGCGCTCCCGCGCACGCGCTCGTCCTCGTCGCGGCAGGCCGAGGCGAGCGCCGGCAGGGCGTTCCCGTTCACCAGAGCGTTGCGGAGCGGGACGTGCCATCCCGGTTTGATCTTGCGCTTGCGCTTGTCCCAGTTGGACCTCTTCCAGGCGGCGGGCAGGGAGGTGCCCAGCGTCTTGGCCGCGGCCTGGCGCACCCGCCACGACGGCCCTTCGAGGGCCTCGACCAGATGAGGCACGGCGCCCGGCCCGCCCGTGGCGAGGGACGAGACCTCCTTGACCCGCGCCGCCTCCGCGGGCGTGGGCACCTCGCCGGGAGTGGGCGTCTCCTGCACCTCCGGATCCTTCTCGACGACGTCCGGAGTCGGGGTCGGAGCCGGCGTCGGCGCGGCTTGGGTTTCGGGTTCGGTCTTGGTCTCGGTTTCGGCCTCGGCCTCGGGTGGCTCCGTCTGGGTCTCGGTCTGCGGATCCTTCTCGGGCTTCTCCTCGGACGAGCCCATCATCGCGCGCGCGCCCAGGCCCAGGAGAATGACCGCCGCGCCGAGGACGCCCAGCTTCACGAACCGCTTGGTCTTCTCGGCCTTCTTCCGCCGCGCGTCGGGGTCGGACATCCTGGGACGTTTGAACCCGACGGGCATCCCGTCCTCCGCGTCCGCGGCGGGCGGCGGGGGCGGAGCGACCTGCGAAGCCGCCGTCCCCGGGGCCGGCGGCGGGGGCGGGAGGGGCGGGGGCGCGAGGGGCGGGGGCGCGAGCCCCGGGATCAGCGGCGAACGGACGGGCGCGGGCGACGGCGGCGGACTCGGCGCCGGAATCGGTGGCGGACTCGTCTCCGCCTGGTTGCCGTCGAAGACCGTCTCAAGTTTCTTTCCCGTGCGCAGGTCGAGGCCGCACTGGACGCAGACGACCGCGCCCTCGGGGAGCGCCGCTCCGCAGTTCGAGCAGCTTCCCGAGGCGCCCGCCGGACCGCCGGCCGCGGGCACGGAGATCGTCGTGCCGCAGGACGGGCACCGCGTCCGCTTTCCGGCCAGGTCCTCTCGGACGCTCAGGGGCTTCCTGCATTTCGGGCAGTTGAAGCGCATAGGGCTCACTCCCTCGGGAGGTTCGTCCGCCTGGAGATTCTACCACGAAAACCGCCGCTTTCCACCCCCGGAGCCGGGTCGATCCCCGGCGGGGCCGGTCCCTAACCCAGCCGCTCTCCGGGCGCGACCGCGTGGCCGCGAAGGAACGCGGCCGCCTCGCACGCCTTGCCGCCCTCGGGCTTGAGGCGCGTCAGGCGCAGCGCGCCCCCGCCCGCTGCGACGAGGAGACCCTCCTCCCCGGCGGCGAGGACCGTGCCCGGCCCGGCGCCGCCCGCGTTCTTCTCGACCCGCGCACCGAGGACCTGGAGGCGCCGCCGCCGGCCGCCCTTCTCCACGAAGGTGAACGCCACGGGCCAGGGCTGGAACGCCCGCACGGCGCGCTCGGTCTCGGCGGCCGGGCGCGACCAGTCGATCTCGGCCTCGCGCTTGGCGAGCTTCGGCGCGAGCGTAACACGCGAGGCGTCCTGCGACGTCGCGTGCGCCTCGCCCGACTCGATCGCGCCCGCCGCCTCGACGAGGAGCGCGGCCGAGAGGCGCGCGAGCCGCCCGGAGAGCGACACGGTCGTGTCGTCCGGCCGGACTCGCTCCTCGCGCGCGAGGAGCACGTCGCCGGCGTCCACCTCGCGGGCCATGACCTGCACGCTCACGCCGGTCGTCTCGTCCCCGGCCAGGATCGCGCGCGCGACCGGCGCGGCCCCGCGCCAGCGCGGCAGGAGCGACCCGTGCGCGTTGATCGCCCCGCGCGCGGGCACGGCGAGGAGCCTCTCGCGCAGGACATGTCCGTAGGCCACGACGCAGAAGAGATCGGCCTCGCACGAGGCGATGCGCTCGCGCGCCGCGCGCGCGTTCGGCTTCTCGGGCTGGACCAGATCGAGCCCGAGCTCGCGCGCGCGCGCGGCGACCGGCGGCGGCATGAGTCTTCTAGAGCGGCCCGCGGCCCGGTCGGGCTGCGCCACGACGAGCGCGACCTCGTGCCGGCTCGCGGCGAGCGCCTCGAGCGAGGGCACGGCGTAGGCGGGAGTCCCGAAGAGGACGAGGCGCATGGAGGACTCCTCAGAAGATGTCTTCCGGGGCTTCGCCCCCATCCAGCTTCTCGAGTGCGGCCTTGACCTTGGGGTCGGTCGAGAAGTACTCGTTGAGCGAGCGGACTAGGCGTTGGCGAGTGAACGGGTCCTTTTCCGTCTTCAGGTGCGAAAGAAACATATCGCGTATCTCTGGACCGCCGAACCGGGCCAACGTCCGGATCGCGTCGCCGCGGATGAAGGCCTCCCCGTCCTGCAGCGCTTTGCGTAGGAGGGGCATGATCTCTGGCCCACTGAGTGTTCGTCCGAGCCTATGAATCGCGGTCGAGCGCACGAACGTGCCCGGGTCATCCAACGCTTTTTTCAGCAACACCTTGGCCTTTGCCCTGCGAACACCGTGGAGCGAGAGCAGGGCGGCCCGTCGTACCCTTTCGTTCTCATCGTTCATCGCCTTCTCAAGAAGCCTCTCTACTTGCGGCCCACCCCCCAAATGGACCCCACGGATTGCCGCTGCACGGATCGCCGCATCCTCGTGATCCAAGAGTTTCTCGATCACCGCGAATGCATCCGGCGTGCGGATTACGCCCAATTCGCCCGCTGCGGTCTCGCGTACGGCAGGGTCCTCGTCCTCAAGAGCCCTTTCCAGGAGCTTCACGGGTTGGGCCAATTTGAGCCATGCGATTTCGTCCAGTGCGAAGCGGCGCACACTGGGGTCCGAGTGGCGGAGCGCCAAGTCCAGAAAGGCAAGCCCCTTCTGCTCATGAGCCTGCAAGCGATTCTCAGGCGACGCGACTTGGCCAGGATGCCTGCAACCTCGGCTGATCGTTCCGCGCCGATATCGGCCCCGGCGAGGAGGAGACGAAAAAGCTCCAGGTCCTCCGTGAGGGCAATCTCCCACACCGCCTTGCGCCTAATGATCGCATCTTCGGACTTCATCTCTTTCGTCAAGACCTGTCTCTGTCCCTCCGGCACCTTACACCAGAGGATCACCTTGGTCTCGCCCTCGAGCCACGTGAGTTCGAGCTTGTTCGCCTCCGCGAGCTTCTTGACGGCCTCACGTGCGGTCACGCGGCCACCGAAGCGAGGGACCGTCAGGCCCATGGGATTTGGCAGCACGACGAGCCGCAGCCCGAGGCCCTCAAGCTGCGTGATCACCATCCCGGTGCTGAACCCTAGCCCCGGCCCGTGGAGCTTCGTGGCCTGCACCTCGCGCCCTCGCTCGCTGAGGGCGGACCCCTCCGGCTTCACCGGCATGGGCGGCGCGTCGGCGGCCAGGCCATGCCTCAGGAGAGCCAGCCCTATTGCGGCGGCCAGACAGAGGCTTCGCATCTTCCGTTCCTTTCGCTCTTCGAGATGGACGATCAGGCTTTCGGCTCCCTCTCTTTCGCCGCCTTTTCCATGGCGCGGAGGATGCGCCCCACGACCAGGCGCTTGGCCGGCCCGAGCCGGTCGCAGAAGAGCACGCCCTCGAGGTGGTCGCACTCGTGCTGGAACATGCGCGCGGCGAGCCCCTCGGCCTCGATGCGAACGGCCTCGCCCTCGAGCGTGAGCCCCTCGACCACGACGCGCGCGGCGCGCTTCACCTTGCCGTTCACGCCCGGCACCGAGAGGCAGCCCTCCTCCTCGACGACCCGGCCGCTCCGCTCGACGACGCGCGGGTTGAGAAGCACCTGTGGCCGGTCCCGCTCCTCGGAGAGGTCGTAGCAGATGATGCGCCTGGAGACGCCCACCTGCGGCCCGGCGAGGCCCACCCCGCCGCGCTCGTACATGGTCTTGACCATCTCCCCGGCGAGGGTGCGGAGCCCCTCGTCGATCTCCTCCGGAGCGATCTCTTTCGCGCTGCTGCGCAGCGCCTCGTGCGGATACGGGGGAACGTCCACGGCGGCCTCCTGGGAACCGATTGTGATTATAGGGGAACACGCGGACGCCTTCAAGCGCGTCGTCGCCTACTCAATCGTGCGGTCGTAACGGTAATAGACCTCCAGGCACATCGCGCTCATGACGGTCGAAAGAAATCTTCCTAGCCAGGAAGGTTTCTTCCCCTCCCTTCCCGGAGGAAGCCAAGAGCCTGTCAGAGCCTTTCCGTTCTTGGCCTTGCACTGGTTCTTCATGAGCATATCGCGCAAGGCACCGTTCCACGCTGTCCAGGCTTGACCGCCCGCATGAAACATTGCGAGCGTACCGTAGTACCAATAATAGGGTCCCCCGTCACCCACTTTCGGCATATCGACCGGGTAATCCTGGTGATTCCATCGGGGTAAATACTTGCAGAGATAGGCAGCCCCGTTCCGAAGGAGTGGATCGTTCGGCCTCGCACCCAAGTAGAAGCGGCTGGTTAATCCAACGGCGGTCATGGAGGGGGTCGGGATGCGGTTCTCTCGGGCATCGGTGAGGACGCCTACAGAGTACTTGGCGCGCCCTTGCTTGTCCGTAACCGCATTCACGAAGGCCAGCCCGCCTTGGAAGGCCGCGGGTTCAACTTCGATCCCGACGAGATCCGCGGTCTTCAGTTGGGCGAGGTACCAGCCGGTTACCGAAAGGTCCGCATCCTGTTGCGGCCGGTAGCGCCAGCCGGAGCCTGGCTTCTGGTGAACCTTGACCGAATGATCCGCGGCGAGCCGCACGGGCTCGCGCAACGCCTCGTCTCTCGTCATCCCGTAGGCCTCACCAAGCGCAAGGCCGGCAATCGCATGGCCGTAAGCCCCACCGTCCGCATACATCCAACTTTTCCCCACCTTGAATGCGTCTCGCGGAAGATATATCCCCCCCCGCTTCTTGCTCTCAGGATCTCCGTCTTGGATTGAGACGAGCCACCTCAGCGCTCGCGCCACGTTCTCGCGATAGGGACCTTCCTTGTGCGTGTAGCCCGCACCAAGGAAGGCGAGCACAGCCAAACCCGTCAACCCCACGTCCGCTGCATTCCCGTATCGAAAACCGTGTTCTCCGACCCCACTCCACCGTCCATCGGCGCCCTGCTGCACAGCGATCCACTTGAGCGCAAGCTCGACCGCCTGCTCGCTCGCATCCGAGCCGCCATACTTTGCAACGCACGCCTTGCGGCCCTCGGGCGTTCGAAAACCGAAGGGGCCGCTCGCCAGAACCGAGCTTTTCTTCCCAGGCTCCTCCGGTCCCGCGGACGAGCGCGTTTGATCTTCAAGCTTCCTTCGATACCGCACGGCCAAGGGATGCGTTCCGGCCGCTTCGATCGCCTTTTTCGTCGTGGCGAGGTCTCCCTTCACCATAGCCGCGATTGCCACGGCCATGTGTTCGTCTGCGTTCCCCGGAGCCTTCACAGCGGCAAGTCGATCGATTTCGCCCCGATCAAGGTCCGCGAACCGAAGGGTGGAACGCGAGGTTACCGTTCTTCGATTGATCGAGAAGCTTTCCTCTATCTCGAATACATCGCCCTTCACGGCGAGGATCGTACAGGCGCGAACGCGGCCGCCAACGCAGAGCCTTACCTTCTGGCCGGCGAGTGCGGCCAGACCCTTGTTCCGCGCATCTTGGCGGGCCTTGATCGCGTCGAGCACACGGTCGGCGGTTTCGAGCACACGCTTCCGGCCGACGAGGGTGGCCTCCCGCTCGACTCCTCGAATCACGGCGCGCGCGTTCTCGTACTCGTCGGCCAAGACATGCATGTCGAAGGCATCGAGCGCCGCCTCCACGATTTGATCGGCCTCTTCCTTCTTTTGGACCATATCCTCCGGGGCTCCGGTAGCGGCTCCAGCAACCGGCGACCCTGCCACCCAGATCAAGAGCGCCAGTGCAAGAACAGCAGGGCGAACGGTACGTCTCAGGGCGGTTTTCACACGTCATCCTCCGGGTATCGCGGAAGCCAAGATAGCACTTCTGCGCGCGCGCTTCAAGGGTGCGAGGCGGATTTTCGGTTGACACCCCCCGGGGGGCCTCTTAGACTGTCCTCTCTGTCATCGTGCCCCTTCGGTGGGGGAAGGAGCCGGTTCGGCCGTGGCCATGGATATCTCCAAACTGACGGACAAGGCGCGCGAGGCCGTGCAGCGGCGCAACTACGGCTACGCGATCGAGTTATACCAGCAGGCCCTCGCGCTCAGTCCGGACGACGTGGAGACGCGCAAGGAACTCCGCGCGACCGCGGCCCGCCACACCAAGGAGAGCGGCACGGGCAAGTTCGCCGGACTCCTCAAGGGGCTCGTGCCCCTCCTCAAGGTCGTCTTCCTGGGGATGGCCAAGAAGTACGAGAAGCAGATGATCGAGTGCGAACGCTTTCTCGCGAAGAACCCGAGCAACCGCTTCGTTCTGACCAAGCTCGGCGAGGCCGCGAACGCCACCGGGTGCCGTGCCACGGCCGTGCACGTTTTCGGCGACCTCGTGGCCGGCAACCCCAAGGACCTCAACTCCATGAAGCAACTCGCCCGCGCGCACGAGGCCAGCGGGGACATCCGCTCGTCGCTCGAAGTCTACGAGGGCGTGCTTCGCGTCTCCAAGCACGACCAGGAGGCCTCGCAGAAGATGCGGGATCTCTCGGCCCGGCAGACCACCGCGGTCTACCAGCGCGAGGGCGGCAGCTGGGAGAAGCAGAAGGACCGGGAGAAGACGGTCAAGCGCGACCGCGCCGCGGGCGAGCTTCGCACGTCCGAGGACATCAACGCCGCACTCGACCTGGCAAAGGAGGCGGCCGACAAGCACCCCGAGTTGCCCCAGAACTGGAACAAGCTGGGCGACCTCTACCGCCGGCTCTACAGCATGACCGGGGAC
>Ga0272441_10009064_pt1 | contig 15488 bp, 11 predicted proteins | sample SSMProp6N_FD_193582 | JGI IMG/M metagenome (GOLD analysis project Ga0272441, IMG submission 193582) | Marine sediment archaeal communities from Little Sippewissett salt marsh, Falmouth, MA, United States - SSM-Prop-6N | ecosystem: Environmental > Aquatic > Marine > Wetlands > Sediment ... | reverse complement strand
GATCAAATCTCCGGTGTAGTTGTCTATAAAGGTCCGCCGGATACCCCGGGAAGCGGTGTCGATCAACGAGTTTCCGCCTATCAGTATGGTGATCCCGAGCGAAATGAGGAGGCCGATAATCAAGGTCTTGGATCGGTGCTCTCGGAGATTGCGCAGGGCAATACGGAGCAGGATCAACAACGTCATGTACTCCTCTTTGAGGTTCTGCACAATAGTACAGAAGAGAGGATACAAAGACAAAGGGCCTAGTCCCCGCTGTCCGCCTTCAAGTAGAATGGTTGACACTGGCGTTGATGGGGGGATCGCTCAGAATCCGTAGTTTTCACGACGACCGGGAACATCGCACCACGTTGCCTCCACTTTCTGAGTGGGATCCCTCTGAAGACCACCAGGGCTACGCTGCACTTCCCGCACCGGGGCAGGTTTTCTTCGGCTGATTTGCTCATAGTTGCTCCCGGGGCGATTCAGCGGCTCCAATATCAGATCGGAGCGGCGATCTGTAGTTGTTTCATCATGGTGAATTATTATAGAAGAATCCGATGTAACTGGTCGAAAGGATTTTCCAGCTTGCACCTTTCCGGTAAGATTGCTTTGGAAACGAAAGAAATATAGTATTGTATCAGCAAATAACGAGGAACACCGTGCAAAAGATATTTACTTTTAGTCTGAAATTTCCCCTTGTGGCCATTGCACTACTCGTCGCCGGGTGTATTCTTGCGGGGCTGAATGTCGGCAAGTTATATATAGATTCCAGCCCGGAATCCATGATGATTAAAAACGATCCCGCCCGTATTTTCTATGAGGATACACTGGAACAATTCGGTAGTGACAGCATGATGATGATCTATATCGAGGAGGAGGAGCTGTTCACGGTTGATAAGTTGGCGATCCTCGAAAAACTTGTCATCGAGCTGGGGGATCAGCAGAGGTTTTCCGCGATTGCACGGATTGAGAGCCTCTATTCGGTCGGTAATATAAAGGGCTACCCTGACTATCTCGATAACAGTCCACTCATGGATCAACCACCGAAATCTGATGAAGAAGCACTTGCGATTAAACGAAGGGCTCTGGAGAACCCTATCCTGGTTGATAGTATTATATCTCGAAACGGCCTGGCCACAGTCGTCAACCTGTATCTTCTGCCGAATACCGGAAAATCAGAGGTTAGTGAAACCGTAAGGGAGATAAAGCAACTACTACATAACAAAGAGACAGGTTACGACAGGTACTATCGCAGTCTGTTCGAAATAGGCGGACCTTATCTATCCGAAGAAATCACCAATCTGATCATGAAGGACATGGCGAGTCTATTACCGATCGCTATGATCGTGTTGCTGATCATGCTGGTGATCACGATGGGATCCCTCAACGGTGCTGTTTTGCCGTTCATTACATCGGCCTTGAGTATCTTCTATACTCTTGGTTTTATGGGAGCGGCAAACCTGCCGTTCAATCTACTGACCTTTATCATCCCCATACTTGTGATCGTAATCGGATCGACAGAGGATGTGCATATCCTTTCTGAGTATATGGAAGGTGTCAAACTCAGCGGGAATAAAAATATCGCTATCTCCCATATGGCCAGGGCCGTGGGCGCGGCCGTATTCCTTACATCTTTGACAACATTCCTCGGATTTCTGTCAATCTCGATAAACAGGATCACCGTGCTCATTCAGTTTGGAATTGTGGCCGGTTTTGCCATGCTTATAAATCCCGTTACAACCTGTTTGATAAGTCCGCTGTATTTAAAATATTTCGGCAGCACATCGGTAAAGCAAGGCAAGAGAAAAAAGGGCGTAGTATCTCACCTCATTGCCCTGACGGCAAATCTTGCCATCCGCCTGATCACAAAACACAAAAAGATAGTGGTGTTCGTCTTCTTGGGATTGGCGGCTGTGCTTGGATGTTTTGCCGCGTTTATCAGCGTCGACAACGATACCGTAGGATACTTCAAGAAAGATTCCGATATCACCAAGCGCCTCAATATCATGCACAAGGAACTGTCCGGGGTACAGACTTTTTTTATCAGGATCCGACGTCGGAGTATCCGAGAACTATCAAGCGGCCCAGATTCGCCAACGTTAGCTGTTGCAGCGGATGAATTAGAAATTGAAGACGAACTGCTTCTTTTTTCCGAAGAAAGCGATCAGAGCCTCGATCTGTTTCAAGAAGAAGATCCGGAAAGCTCAGCAGATGCCTCGGTGGATCTTGATATCTTTGCTGAAGAAGACATCGGGGCCGTATCCGCATCTGAGGCGGTTGATGATTCATCCAGCGCCGAGGCGACGGACAACAGCTACTTGTTTCATGACCCCAAGTATCTGCGGATGATCGATGATGTACAAACGGCTCTGCGAAACGAATTCGAGTTTGACAATTCCATATCCATTGCAGATTACATAAAGCTGCTGCACAGGGAGATGAACGTAGGACAGCCGGGAAATTTCAATTCGACACCGGATCCATCCGATCCGGCATCCCAGTCCTTAATCGCTCAGTACGCATTGACCCTGCACGCACAGGAGGTGTCTTCCTATATCACCTCTGACTGGAGCGAAGCGAATATACTCGTCCGGCACAATATAAACTCATCGAATAAGATTAAAGAGGCCATTACCCGAGCCGAGAGCAGGATAGCTTCTATCCTGGCGGAGGTTGATCCGCTTCTGGAGTTCCGAATAACCGGTGAAAATGTTTTAATCAACGCAGCTGCCGATTCCATCACTTCAAGTCAAATTGCAGGATTCTCGCTGCTTCTGGCAACAATCTTTATCATAATGTCGCTGCTGTTTATGAATATCAAAGCGGGTTTGCTGTCTCTTGTTCCCAATTTGTTCCCTGTGGTTATTATGTTTGGTGTGATGGGGATTCTCAGAATCCCTTTGAACCTTGGCACCTGTATGGTTGCAGCCATCGCAATCGGCATTTCAATTGATGACACCATACACTTCATGACAAGATTCAACAGGGAGATGAGTTCCAGACAGAACAGAGACAGAGCTGTTGAGGCGGTAGTCAACTCAGAAATTCGCCCGATCATTTCAACCTCCCTGGCTTTGATGTTGGGTTTTCTCATCCTAACTCTGGCCGATTTAATGCCACTTGTTTATTTTGGTATACTTTCGACTATTGTCATGTTGTTTGCGTTAGTGGGAGATCTTTTACTAACCCCGATTCTATTGAGCAGTGTCCAGCTTGTGAACGTTGCCGATCTGGCTGCGATCTCCCTTGCAGCTGAGTTGCAGAGCTCGCCGTTGTTTTTCGGGATGTCAATGCTGGAAATTAAAAAGCTCACACTTCTCGGGAAGGTAATTGCCTGCGATGAAGGCGATTACCTGATCAAAACCGGTGATCCCGGAAATCAGATATTTATCCTCTTGAGTGGTTCGGCAACGGTGAAGAGGGAAGATCCCAAAAGCGGGAAAACACTCTATATAAGCAAGTTATCTCCGGGTTCCCTCGTTGGTGAAATCTCTCTGTTGCGGAATGTAACGCGGACAGCTTCGGTTGTTGTAGAGCAAGATTCATCTTTTCTTGAAATTAGCTGGGCGAGTCTATCGCGTTTGCAGAAATCGGCGAAAAGGATTTCCATCAAGCTTTTCAAAAACATGGCACGCATACTGGGGAAACGCCTTGTTGAGATGACAGATAAGGTGCAGGAGTTGCAGAACGAAACGAGCGCAAAATAGATGTGGTGTCTAATCCGTCAATTCCTAACTTTTCGCAGCACCGATCGGTAGAGAGCCTCCATCTTCAAAGCGGATGTTTTGTTGTTCCATCTCTCGGCAAATTGAAGAGCTTCCCGGGATTTTTGCCGATATGTATTTGTGTCTTTAAGAAGCAGTAAGGTTTTTCCGCAAAAATCATCCAGATTGTCATCTACCATAAACCCACCCAAGTTGTCTCCCATTAGATCTCTAACTCCCATTTTCCCAATAGCAACAACCGGCGTGCCACACTGCATCGATTCGATAATAACCAGACCTTGACCTTCGGTTTTTGAAGCGAAAACAAACACGTCGGCATACGTATATATGTACTTTAGAACCTCTCTTTGAATGTACCCTGTAAAGAAAATACAATGATCCAATCTTTTTTGTTTTACCTTTTTTTGAAGCTCTTCCCGGTAGGGGCCGTCACCGACAATAAGCAGGACTATATCGGGAACAACTTGTACGATCTTCTCGACAGACGCAATGAGGAAGTCTATGTTCTTTTCTATACCGATACGCCCGACAAACAGCAGAATGTGCTTGTTTTTAAAATCAATATCTATGTGGGTAATCTTCCCCATCTCGCACTTGTTTTTCTTCACTACGCCGCTGAACTGTTCTTTTATGATACCTGTGGGGATGACCGTGATCGGCTTTCTGTTGCTATGGGAGAGTATAACGGCCTTCATGGCGGAACTCGGTACGGTAATGAAACCGTCGTATTTGAACGGAAGGCTTCGCAGGTTTTCACCGAATTTCTTGATTATGAAACTCGGGAGAAAGGAAATATAATTGACATACTCTTCCCAAAACGTATGCGCGGTGTAGATGAGCGGAATGTTGTGCTTCTTGGCATACTGACTCGGGTAGATGCCCATACCGAACTCTGTGTGTACGTGGATGATATCCGGATTGATCGATCTCAGAGCGGAAAAAACCCTTCGTTTTTGTAGAGGAGAGACCACCCTGTCTTCCTCGAGGAAGAACAGCTTTATAGAGGGAAAACGCAAAACTTTCGCATCTGCTACTCTCTCATCGAATGCCCTTGCATTGGGGTACTCAGGTGCGAATATGTAAATTTCGTGCCCAAGGTTGGAAAGCCCATCCTTGAATGCATCGATAGCGACAGCCATTCCGCTGACTCTGGGCCAATAGTTGTCTGTGCTTAAAACGATCCTCATCTTGTTGTTCAGCAGCCCTTGCCTGGAAAGCGGATCCCCGTCACAGAGAGCGCATCAAAGCAGAAACCTGTCCATCGCGATTTTAGCATTTCTCCATAGGGGAGACCACCGTTTCAGAGCTGAAGAGATTACAGAAACCGGCCGGATTGCTTCCGAGGTTTTATTACATGGAATCCCGTTAGATGGTATAATTATTCGAGAACACAGATAACGAAAAGGGGAAACATGACCAAACTGCATGTACTTTTATGTTGCTGTGTCTTCCAGTGTTTGCTTGCGCACGGCCAAGTAATGACCGGGCGGGAAATAATAGACGAGCAGAACAGCCGACACGGATCAGACACGGAATATACCAAGGAAAAAATGACGCTAATCGACAGCAGCGGCAAACAGGAAGTCAGAGTAATCAGACGATTTTCCAAGGATATGGGCAACGATGAGGTTCGCTTCCTTTTTGTCTTTGACTCACCGAAATCGATAAGGGGTACCGCTCTGCTGACCTGGGCCTACGATGAGGGTGAGAGCGATCAGTGGATGTTCTTGCCCGCTCAGAACAGACTGCAGCGCATCGCCAAGGGCAATAAGAAGGCCTACTTCATGGGTACGGATTTTACCTTTGAAGACATGGAACCGGAGGACCTGGATGACTTCGACTATGAAATCATCGACGAAGTCCAGATATCGGGTCTCGACTGTTGGATGATAAAAGCATCGCCGAACAATCCACAGACTATGCAGACAAGCAGCTACGGCCATCGGGTGTTGTATGTCCTGCGGAAGTACTACTTCACAGTGAAAATCGAGTTTTACGACAAACGAGGCGTCAAAATGAAGACACAGCAGAACGGATTGCTGGCAAAAATCGACAATCAACGCTTCAGGGCAAACAAGATCATCATGACCAATCATGAATCGAACCACCGTACGGCTGTCGAGTTCATTTCCAGAGAAATCGACCTGGCTCTGGAGAATAGCATTTTTACCGAACGCTATGTCACCTCCGGCCGGCATCTGCAATAGTGCGGCTTTCCATCGTACTTCCCGCCTTACAGTGGACGGCCAGCAAGCGGCGACAGATGAGAACAGCCGTGCATGAGGTAAGGAGGACTATGAAAGTAATACCTTTGATAGTGTTGTTTGTCCTGTCAACGGGCGTTTACGGGCAGAACTCCACCGAAGAGGATGTCATCGACCTGTTTGAAGATTCGAATCAGGCGGAGACTATTGAAGAAGACCTCCCGAAGGAAGAGCACGCTTCGGCATCTGAACAGATAAAGGCAAATTGGGGAGGCGAGGTAAACTGTCGATATTTCCTGCACTTCCAGAAGTTGGTTCCCGGCGGCCTATCGTTGCCTGATGAGGAAACTCATGTCTTTGAATCCATCAGCAAGTTGCATTCGAGTTTCAGCAGGAATGACTGGCGTGTGCGCTTCAGTCTGCTACATGCTTTTGGAAACCAGGAGGATACCTATATTCCGGCTTTCGAGAATTTAGAAGAGCGGGAATGGCAGGATTGGTTGCGGGATCCTCGACGAGAGCGACGTTATGTGGATATCGAAGAACTGTACCTCAGTGTATTCTTCGATAAATTTGATATATATGTCGGCAAGAAACTACTGACAAACACGCTTTCAACGATCTACAGCCCTGCTGATATCTACAACGTAGTGGATCTCAATTCTCCTTTTCACAGCTTCACACTGGGCAAACATCTTCTTGAACTGGATTTCTACATCGGTAATTTCAGCATAACCGCCGTTGTTTTTCCCGTTTATGAAGGGGGCAAGTCGTTCAGCCCTCTGTCCCGATGGGGGTACTACAGCACGATCGAGCTGGAGGAGTATGCCGGTTTACCAATCGATCAACTCATAGTAGACAGCTATCCCGATATTGGTTGGGAAAATATAAGTTATTTTCTCCGATTCAAGGCAAATCTACCGCGAGTCGATTTTTTTCTCTCCGGATTTTACGGTCTAAATGTAAACCAGGTTATGAAACTGGAGCTGCCATTGACCTTGGTAGGGGAAGTCGTACCGGTAGTCAACGCGGCAGCGTCTTTTTCCACAACTCTGGGTAAAACTGAGTTGCACGCAGAGGCATTGTACAACTACACGCCGAAATCCAGAGACGATGATTACCTGCGCTTCGTTGCCGGAGGCCGCTATTCATTCGATCAATTGGACAGGGTATCTTTCCTGGACAAAGTGGATTTGAAACTTGAATATGCGGGAGAACACTTGATCAAGGAACAGAGCAACGCGAACTACGAATATAGCTCCGAGGATACGAGGACTTTGAAGAACGATGTGCTGGGATCAATAGAACTCGATTTTGCTAAAGACCTCGCGGTTTGTCTCGCCGGCCAGGTTGATGTCGAAGGTCCAGGTATCAGCCTCTTGAGCGACCTGGAGTATAGCGGATGGGAAAATCTTCTGCTTAGTCTCAAGTTACAGTTGTTTTTTGCTGATGAAGGTAGCGATCTGTACAACTGGCGGGACAACAGCAGAATCATCACCTCGGTGCGATATTGCTTTTAATTGAGTTGATGTACATCCTTTTTGGTTGAAACAGGTTCTGGTTCGTTGCAAAGTCAATAGTGAAAAGGACCTCAAAGCGCTTCGGCCGCTACGGTTCGAGCACGACTTTAACAGCTCCGTCTTTTCGTCGGCGCATGATCTCCACGCCTTCTTCAAAGCGATCCAACGGTAATCGGTGGGTAATCAATGGGCCGGCTGTTACCAGACCGCGCTTGTGTAGGTCGATGGACGCGTCCCAAACATCAGGACTGCCCAATGCTCCGTGGATGCTGATGTTGCCGATAACCAGCGGATCGAAATCTACCATGCATTTCTGACCTGCGAATAATCCAGTCATCACGATTCGGGCCCGCGGTGCCATTATGGCAGTTATCTCTTCCCATACTTTCGGTTTACCCACGGCTTCTATGACGACATCGATCATATTTCCCTGGGTCAGATCCGTCACCGTTTTGGTCAGATCAGTATTGCGGACATTGATAGCCGCATCGGCTCCAACCCGCAGTCCCATTTTCAGGCGGTCCTCTCGGGTTCCCAAAAGCAGCACCTGCCGGGCTCCGTAGGCTTTCGCCGTTTGCACGGCAAAGAGTCCGATCGGCCCTGGGCCCATGACCGCTACGCGATCTGCCGGACAGATACCGCCAAGCTTCGTTGCATACAGCGCTACTGCGGTTGGTTCAATGAAAGCCGCCTCCTCGGCCTTCATATCATTACAGCAGTGTAAAAAGAAGCCCGGGAAGGCAATGTATTCGGCAAATCCACCATCACGATTGAGAATCCCGGTTTCAGTACGGTACGGGCATTGGTTGTACCAGCCTTTGCGACAAAAGTCGCACTGCATGCAGCTGACGGTGCATTCGCCACTCACTAAGTCCCCTACACGGAAACGGCTGACGCCACTACCCACCTCAACCACTTCCCCCGCCCACTCGTGGCCGGGCGTTATCGGAATACGACCAAGGCCGGAAGTGTAGTAGAACATAATACCGTCGTAGATCTCCAAATCTGTACCGCACAGTCCGGCGGCACGGACCCGCACCAGGACTTCATTCGTGGAAATTTCAGGCTTTGGAATGTCTTCTAAACGCACATCTTTTGGACCATAGTAGCGTACCGCCTTCACGCCGCCCCCTTAACGAAAACTCCACAGATAGGCCATTCCAAATCTAGTTATACCGTACAAGATCGTTTCTATACAAACCTGAAGTGCTGACCGAGAGGTGTCACGATTAACTCGTCGATACTAACCCCGCTGGGCTGCCCTATAATGTAACTTACGGCTCCGGCGACTTCGTTTCGGCTCAGGTAGATTCTTGCACCATTATCAGCTAACAGTTCAGGACTAGGTTCAGGATTCGCATTATTCGCTACCGAGCCGAGTGTCAGGAGAGAAACATGAACTCCATAGGTAGCGGCTTCCCAACGTAAACTTTCACAAAAACCCCTTACTGCCGTTTCGACTGTTGTATATAAGACCGGTGGATAACTGCGCATGAATCCCTGAAGCCCGTTGATGTGAATAATTCTACCACTGCCACATTCTTTTAACGCAGGCAGCACTGCTCTAGATATGTTGGCTGCGCCGATCACATCGGTGTTCACAAACTCTTGGATGTCATCATAAGAAACCTCGATAAACTCGTTCTCGATCCAATTGCCGGCAGCATTGATTAGAGCGTCCAGATGACCAAACGTTTTTTGTGCGACGTCAACTGCCTTCTCACAATCCGAAGACGCGCTAACATCACCAGGCACGGGTACAGCATGACCGGATGATGTTCTACCTATTGAATCTGCCAGAGCATGGATCCGCTTGCCCCTTCGGGCCATGAGTACGGTGTTGTGCCCCTCTGAAGCCAAACGCTGGGCAACCGTTTCACCTATTCCGGAGCTGCAACCCGCTATTAGAATGGTCATACATTTCCTCGTCTATACTTAATGCTGTCTGATTCGATCCAAGTTTCTAACTTTATCACTGTCATAGCGTATCCAAGAATCCGCGCGTACACAGAGTAATTCCGATTCCACAATCAGGTACTTTTCGTTTTTTTAAATGGAAATTCATCCCGAATAAGACTATCCACCGCCACTAGCGCACCACCGAGAAGAATGGCATCTTCGGACAGAGAAGACAGCTCGACTATTGGTAGCTCGAACGGTACCAGTTTGGCCATTTTTACCGCGATAGGTTCTCTGAATAGTGTCTCTGCCCCCGGCAAGGTACTCAACTCACCTCCCAATACCACAACTTCGGGACTAAGAGTCAATACAATATTGGATACACCCCTAGCTATTATCTCTACAGTCTCAAGTATCAGTTGTTGCGCTACCTGATCACCTTCCAAGGCCGCCTGACAAACAGTATGAGCGTCGATACTCTCAATATCGTGATGTGCTATCTCAAGGATCTTGGTTTCATCGCCCGTTTGGATCCGATCGATTGCTTTCGTGACGATGCTTTGGATCGATCCATAATACTTGTCGTACCTTACATTTGCATCATCTGAATCGGATCTGATTATCGAATCGGTGTAAGCTGCGTCCCCAGCAACACCCAATGCACCCCTTGAGCGAACAAGATGGTTGTTCATGATTATTCCAACACCAACACCAGTGCTCACTTCCACGTGGATGATGTGGTTGTACTTTTTACTGTGGCCAAGTTTTTTTTCTGCAATTATCGAAAGAACAACGTCCCGCTCTACGTAAACTGGCACTCCAAAATCCTCGGATATTATCTTCCTGAACGGAATGCCGTACCAATTGTTATACAGCGATCCCCCAATCGGCTCTCCGGAGTTTGAATCCACCTCCGCCGGCATACCCAGAATGACTGCAAGGAGCTTATCCGGGCTCAATTGCATGGGCTGACTCGAAGATATCTCGTCAACAAAAATCGATAACTCCTTTACTAGCTTCTTGCAAATATCCCTACTGTCCTTTATGCGAAAACCAGTTTTTGTTGCCAAGAGGCTGCCGAGAAAATCAGCTGCGGCCATTTCGAGTTTTTCTTTGACTAGATCAACACACAATATGAATCCCAAATTTCTATTAATGCTGACGATGTTGGGACGCTTTCCGACTTCAGTGACTTGCTTCCCAACCTCAACGACGTATTGTTGCTGAATCAACCTATCGATGGTTCTAGAAACCGTTGGAACACTTAGATGTAGAGCGGTTGCGATTTTGCTTCTGGTTGATTCCCCATGTTCTTGAAGATAGTGGAAGATAATCGACCTATTGATTCGGTGCTGAAGTTTGGGATTACCAGTTTGTTGAAAATCAATAAACATCAGAGTAAATCTAGTGAAACGTCGGTAGATACTCTCTATTTACTGAGATATATTCGTCTGCCAGTCGTACTGCAATATCCAAATCCGTTACCATGGGATCAAGAGCGAAAAGTTGATACACAAGCTTTATATCTCCTTTGATCACTGCTTCTACGGAGAGGTCGTTAATCAGTTGCTGCCGTCGACAAATCTCCGCCATTGCCTCTGGCAGATCACCCATTGCCAGACCGGTTACTCCAGAAGCGGATATGTTTCCGGGAACTTCCACCATTGCACCATCTGGAAGATTCGTTATGTTACCACTGTTCGGTATATTGACAGTTTCTTCATAGCAATTCCCATTTGTGACTATAGCTGCGATTATATGCTCGGCTCTCTCACTTCTGGCGGCCCTCAATTGACTGACATCCTTCGTACCCGCGATCATCATCGCGATTTCATGCCACATTTCGTTACGTTTACGGTTTCCCCAATCGAAATCGTACATCGGTATATCATATCTTTCGAACGTACCAGACTGCAGGATACTGGCATAGGGTACGTACTCCACTATGTGTGAATCACCCTGCACCAGGATGAAGTCGAAAATCTCATGTATTTTTTGAGTGAGAGGTTCGAACTCGGGAGGCAGGGACGAAAATCTATTTCTTACCTCTGGCATCATATCCTTTCCAGATTCTGTGCTGCGGATATCAAGCATACATGTGAAGTGATTGATACCCGCTGCTTTGATGTCAAAGTACGGCCTGACCGCGTCCGAAAGACCGAAGTGATAGGCCATGAAGTCGTCATTCCATAAATAGCGAGTGTCTTGTTTCAATTTGATTCCAAACTCGTGCGCGAATAATGTAGCAAGAATATAATAGCCAAAGTATATCTGATGACACATGCCGATGAAGGGAACATCTGAGAGAACATTTATCGCCTGGCATAGGCGCATCATTGGATTTGAGAAGTTCAGGACGAATGCACCAGGACAGAGTTTATTGATATCGTTGAAGATGTCGATAAACTCTGAGATATTCCTGGCGGAATGGATAAATCCGGCTGGACCGCCGTTCTCCGCATAGTGCGAAATACCGTGCTTCAAGGCTATCTCATAATCGCTACGCCAGCATTTTTCCCTGTCGATGGCTATGGAGATAATCACGAAATCAGCATCCTTTAGAACCTCCCGTCGGTCTGTGGTGCATTTGATTTTCATCCCGCAGCCCCATCGATCGTTAATAATGCCAGCCAGTTTTCCGATTGTTGTCACACCTTTTTCATTGATATCAACAAGATCTAGTTCCAATCCGTGAAGCGCCTCGGTACGCATAATCCCAGCCAGCGTCCCGAGACCGAAGCTCGCGCTTCCCGCTCCAATAACAACGATTTTTTTTCTGTTCATATTTGCTCCATAGCTTGAATGTTGATTTCTTTGATCAGCTTCAAGTAGTATTCATAGTTCTCAACCGGTATATCCGGGCCGACCGAGTGGTCGATACTGGCAATTAGCCCTCCTGTGGGAAAAGCATTCACCTTCGATTTAACCTCATCTTCTATATCCTGCTTATCGAATAATCGTCGTTTGTCGAATCCACCCATGTAAGCCAACTGTTTGCCGTATTTCCGTTTCAGATCCGTCAGGTCCATGCCGGCTGCCACTTCGATAGGGTTTAGTACATCGATACCGGCTTCTATAAACATGTCGATCAATGCGGAGCAATTGCCGTCAGTGTGATAAAACACAAGGGCTCCTTCCGCTTTGAAGCAGTGAACCATTTTTCTTAAATGTGGAAAGATCATATCCCGGTACATCTGGGGTGAAAAAAAAGGTCCGTTTTTGAAAGCTACATCTCCCAGGATAATGATCGCCGGTAATTGGCCGGCACGGATCTGTTCCAGTCCAATCTGAATCATAAATTCAGTCACTTCGCTGATCATCATCTTAAAAACTCGTGGGTTATCGATCATGTCAATTAGGATTTGTTCCACACCCCGTAGACGCCAGAGGCTTTCATAAGGATCCAGGACCGCCCCAAGCAAGCAAAATGTCTCCCCGTATCGTTCAACCTGTTCCGCAAATGGGGAAACCTTGTCCAACGACAGATCATCGACAAAAGCTTCGTTGTATCGCCTAGACGCAGCCGGATCGAAAAAGACATAATGGCTGAAGTCTTTTTCGTTTTGGATAGGAAATTCCAGGAACTCGAGCATCGCCGCATCGTGCACTTTGCGGCAGAGCATTCCCCATCCATTTCGAAAAACCACGTGCTGATCCGTTTTCTCCAGTATCTTAAAAGATGCTGGGTTTGGGGAGATGTCAGCCCCTACGTTTCGAACATCGAGCCTGTAGTGGTCATAAATATCGAGTTGCCGTCCCTTTTCCCGATGCCAGTTGCCCATGAATTCCGGCCAGAACCAGTCGTATGTGGGCAATCTGTCGGGACGTTCGTAACGAACGGCTTTGAGCACCCGCTCTTCAGCTTTATTCATCCATCTTTCTCTGTAGTACTTTGCGCAGCAATCGTTGGAAGGCTTGGTATTGCTCCTCGTCCTGTATGTAATCCTGGATGATCATATCCAACTTCTTGATCATTTCTTTGGAGATGACAGGGATTGGTGGAAATTTATCGGATAGGATTTCGTCCCTTACGCGTCGTGCTCTTAACTCATCCTGGTCCTTGCGGCTATGCCAGTTTTCGTAGGCCTGGGCCGAAAAAACCGGTGAATCCCAATAGACGTCTCTCATATGTGCAACAGTGTCCGGGCGGGCTAAGAAGGAGCCCCCAATTCCGACTTCTTCGATACTTTCTAAATCGATTTCCTGGTTATTTATGGAATCCACCATACGGAAAATATAATCCAGATAGTTGATCTGGCCGTTATCGATTACGAGTTCGTCCTGGCTGACCGCCTGATCTGCCCCGGCAATCCCTTGCAGCCCCAAACCTGTGTTTCCACACCAGAGTCCGGCAGCAGCCGTTACTCCCCGCTCGAATCCGGACTGGAAATCGTTCCGGCAAGAGTCGGACAACGCCGTGTTGGCCAACGCGTTGCGAAATCCATAGAAATCAGCTAACTGCCGTGCGGCTATAGCGAACAAAACCTGGTTGGGTGAACCGAACAACGGCCTCGGTTCATCTGGGCTTTTAATTCCATGGGCGGGAAAAATATAATCGAGGGCGAAGTGATCCGGATTTAGTAAGATCACGATGGCAATCGCAGCAAGGATGTTGGCGTTGGTGAGAGTAATGGCCGATTCGTAATCCATCGGAGAATCCTTGCCCGCCAGACAGTAATGTCCCACCAGTATTTTTAGTTTGTGCCTGGCAAACTCCAAAGCGATCTGTAGATGGTCCGGAGAAAACTCCAAGTTAGCAACTGGTTCCAATTCGTATTCAATAAGACTCCCGTCACGCAATTGAATATCATCATCGGCGATTGCTTCGGCCATCTCGATCAGACACTTAGCGCTTTGCAGCGAATAAACAGGAACCAGGAAAAACCGCTTTGCAGAAAATAGGCTCAACAGGTAGAAATAGACCACGTCGATTATCTTTCGATCCAATTCCTGGGGTTCGACAAAACAGGTGACCCGTTCGATAAAAGGTAGTTGATTCGCCAATACGATCGATTCGAGGACGTCCTTCAGCCGGCCCTTGCGCCAAGTTTGACTCTGATAATCCGCGATCATGCCCAAATTCCCGAGACTCATCCAGCCTCGTACATGCTCTCCGGGCAACGGGTAGTTGCGGCGTTTATTGTAATAATTCCGATTATTTGCAATCTGAGTTTGTACTGCGCCTTCAACTAATTCTGGAGGCATTCTCACGATATTGCGGGTAGTGTCGACTTTTGCGCCCTTGGATCGGAACAAGTCCTGGATCGTTTTGTTGGGCAGTTTAACACCGATCTCAGCAAGAATTTTCAAACTGTTTTGATGGATTTTTTCGAGATTCTGTTTTGTGAACGGCTTCAAATTGTAGGCAAGACTCATGATTTTGTCCTTTCCAACTAGTCGTTCGATCTGCCGGATTTCGTAATGCGTTCAAGTTCTTCTGCGAACCTCTCAACAATGTGAGTATCCAAATGGTTTTTCAGAATGGTATCCAATTCTAGGCATTGGTCGGGTTTTATGGCCGGTAGGGGTGGATACGCTTCCTGCAGAATTCCTTTGATTGTCTCTCTGGCTTTTTCCGCAGCGCCCACACCGCCGGCTAGATAGTCTGGATAGGTGTCTGCGGTGAAAATTGCCGAGTGCCAATTGAAATCTACGTCCCTGCTTTGCTTGCGTGAAATATCAATGAAATCACCACCGCACCCCCTTTCCCGGATCAGATCGAGGTTTATGCCGTCGATATTGCTGGCGATGTCGCGGCTCAAAATGAAGTTGATGTACGAGAGATATTCATGGTCGATCACAAGCTGTTCTAGACTCGCGGCCTGATCCGCCCCCGCAATACCCATGAGGCCCGGTTGATCGATCCCCGCCAAGAACGAGATGATCGAAGTCACACCTCTTTCGAATCCAGATTGAAAATCGCTAAGAATCCCATCTGAGAGGCCGCAGTTCGTCACAATCTGGTCAAAGCCGTAGTAATCTGCGATCTGTTTTCCGATTAAAGCAAATAAGACTTGGTTGGGACTGCCGAAGGAACATATACCATTCTGCATATTCATGCTGTGAGCTGGGGCGATATAGGAAAAGGAATAGTTGTCCGGATTAAGCAGGATAATTGTCACGAGGGTCGCCAGGATTTCCGCGTTTTCTAATGTCAT
>Ga0272441_10009063_pt1 | contig 15490 bp, 14 predicted proteins | sample SSMProp6N_FD_193582 | JGI IMG/M metagenome (GOLD analysis project Ga0272441, IMG submission 193582) | Marine sediment archaeal communities from Little Sippewissett salt marsh, Falmouth, MA, United States - SSM-Prop-6N | ecosystem: Environmental > Aquatic > Marine > Wetlands > Sediment ... | reverse complement strand
AAGGTATGATCACGCTTCTTAATTCCATAAAACGGGAAACAGCTTTCAGCCTCTTCAAAACGATTGGCACGTTGGCTTACTATGTTATTCCCAGGGAACGAAAGAAAACGCAGACTCATTTGAAACTGGTTTATCCGGAAAAGAGCGAACGCGAGATTTCCCGAATGGCCAAACAGGTGTTTGTAAATGTGAGTTGCAATGTTGTTGATGCTTTTCGAATTTCCAGATTTAATAAAGATAATATTGATCAGTTTGTTTCCATAAAGGGTTTGGAAAAACTGGATGCTGCGTTAGCACAAAACAAGGGTGTGCTGGCTCTAACCGGTCACATCGGAAACTGGGAGCTATTGGGAGCGTATCTGGCGATCAAGGGATACCCATTGCATGTCATCGGTGCTCCGTTGTATGATCCACGTATTGACAAATTGGTCGTGAATAACAGAAAAAATTCTGGTTTGAAATACATTCCAAGGGGTCAATCGACACGTTTAATCTTAAAAGCCTTGAAAAAGAGAGAAATGATTGGTATATTAATAGATCAGGATTCCAGGCATGTAAGTGGAGAGTTCATCGATTTTCTTGGTCATGAAGCATATACTCCGGTCGGTCCTGTTGTTTTAGCACAGAAAACCAAAGCGCCTTTAGTTCCGCTGGTCATTCATATGAGGTCTGATTATCATCACGTGATCGAGATCGACGATATTATCGAATTGGAAAATACAGGAAATCCTGATCTCGATCGCGTTCGAAATACAGAGAAATGTTCAAAGGCCATTGAGAAATATATAAGGCAATATCCCACTCAATGGGTCTGGATGCACAGACGATGGAAGACGAAGAGGAAAAAAATTGCAAAAACATAACTTTGAATTGACGCTTTTTAATTATATATTTAAATTTGAACTGATTGTTTTATTTACTCTTATCTTCAGCTTGAATTTGAATTGCGCACGCGAAGAAGAGGTAAAGCAGGTTAAGGAAAAGAAGGATTATCCGACTCAGGAGGGCTGGAATTCAACGTTGATAGCAACCAGGAATGGCAAAAAGACAGCAATCATAAAATATGGATATATGAGTCGCTACGATAATAAAAAAGTTGCCTATTTTGATGAAGGTGTTGAAGTTGATTTTTTCAATGAGAAAGGTGAGCAAACCTCAAAGTTGACTTCACAGAAAGGACAACTTGATGAAAAGACAAATACTGTAACAGCAATGGAAAACGTCGTTGTTGTATCGGATAGTGGTATTACATTGAAGACTGAAAAATTATGGTGGGATAACGCGCTGGAGAGGGTGAAATCAGATCAATTTGTAACCATCACAACAATTGAGGATGACACACTCTACGGTGTGGGGTTCGAGTCGGATCAGACTTTGTCGAATTGGATGTTATTGGAGCCAAGAGGCAAAACAGACAAGGGTGTCAATCTGGATTTCTCCAATCAGAAAGAGGAACAAGTTGAACAAGATTCGACAAAAAAATGATCGTCTAATATGAAAAGATACATTTACATAATCATATTTCTGTTATTTGGCATTGGAACGGCTGCCGGAAGTGAAAAGCTACATATTGTTGCGGACATTATGCGCGGTGAAATGACGTCTGAAGGTCCCGTCAGGATGCTTGAAGGTAACGTGCATTTGCGTCAGGGCCTTGCGAATCTCTATTGTAACCGGGCACGCTGGTATGTCGATCAGCACCGAACAATTCTGGAAGACAGTGTGAAATATGATGATGGTATCAAAACATTGACAGCCCAAAAAATAATTTACAACGATACCAGTCGAGTATTACACGCGGTTGGCGATGTCGTCCTGGTCGATTCTATTCATACCATGTTTTCTGACAAGGCTGTTTACTATGATCTGAGCGATAGAATTACAGCGCAAGATAATGTGATCATGCTCGACAATAAAAATAATGTCAAGCTTACGGGTGAGTACGCAAATTATCTTCAGGAAACAGGATACGCTATTGTTGAGGGCAATCCCGTCTTGATCAAAATGGATAGTACAGGGCAGGAAGAAATCCGTGTCATTGGGATAAAAATGGAATTGCTCGAGGATTCTGAAATGGCGATGGTAACAGACAGTGTAAAGATTTCTCACGAAAATGGGACCGCCTATTGTGATACAGCCATTTTTAATCGCTCAGAAAGTTCATTAAAATTAGTCGGAGAGCCCATTGTATGGCAGAAATATGATCGTTTAACCGGCGATCAAATCGAGCTCTATTTCCATAAAAATAAGCTGGACACCGTATTCATTCTCGGTGACGCGGAAGTGAGATCGCCAGTCGATACTCTGGATCTTACTGGTAAAATGAACACATTACTTGGCTTAAAAATCACGCTGGACATAGAGGAAAACAAACTTGGTACCGTTCAGGTGGATGGGCAGGCGACAAGTCAATACTATATTTTTGAAAAAGATGCATACAAGGGAGTCAATAAAATCATTGGCGACAAAATCCTGGTGACTCTAAAAGATCGTAAAATCGATAAAATCAACATTGAGAGTGATCCCGGAAGTTCCACGGGAGTCTATTATCCACCTGAGGTTGATACAAAATATCAGGCAGATGTAAAACAATAGCCCGGGGTGACATGATTCAAACGTTGTAAATGAGAATGTGTGTGAAATTGTACCGAGATCATTCAGGGAAGCAGGAAATTCGGACGAATACAAATGACAGGAAAGCGATTCAATTAATGAACCAAACGTTACGAGCAAAAAACCTGGTAAAGATATACGGTAAGCGCAAAGTTGTGGATGATGTAAGTTTGGAAGTAAACCAGGGGGAAATAGTTGGTCTATTGGGTCCCAACGGAGCTGGAAAGACAACGACCTTTTACATGATCACGGGTATGATCAGACCCAATGATGGCGGAATCTATCTTGACAATCAAGCAATCACTAATTATCCCATGTTCAGACGCGCGCAGCTGGGCATTGGATATTTGGCGCAGGAGGCTTCCATTTTCAGAAGGTTGTCAGTAGAAGACAACATCATGTCAATTCTGGAGACTATGAATATATCCAGAGAAGAGAGAAAAGAACGACTTGAAGATTTATTGAATGAATTGAACGTTAGTCATATCAGAAAAAGTAAAGGCTACATGTTATCAGGGGGCGAAAGAAGACGGGTTGAAATCACGAGAACGTTGGTAACAAAGCCAAAATTTATACTGCTGGATGAACCTTTCGCAGGTATTGATCCTATAGCAGTAGAGGATATACAAGATATCGTCCATGAACTTAAATCCAAAGGTATTGGTGTTCTCATAACCGACCATAATGTGCATGAAACACTATCCATTACGGATAGAGCCTATTTGATGTTCGAGGGAAATGTGCTCAAATCCGGTACATCCGAATTTCTTGCCAGTGATCCGGAATCGAGACAGATATACCTGGGAGAAAATTTTAAATTAAATCGTTAGTGGCAGTTGTTAATAATATGAGAATTTAGTATGATGAATTTAGGTTTATCGCAAAGAATCGGATTGCAAATGAAGCAATCCCCACAGCAAGTACTTCTCTCCTCATTGCTGCAACTACCGTTGGTGAGTTTGGAGCAACGTATTCGAACAGAGTTGGAGCTAAATCCATTTCTTGAAGAAGAACTCATGATGGAAGAAGAGCAGGAGATGGATCTGAAACAATCAGAGGATGATAGCACGTCCGATTCTGAAGATGATGAATATGAGGGAGACATCGCCGAGGCGGAGCGCGAGGAAGATCAGGAAGTAGATTGGGATCTAATTCTTAATGATGAAAATAATTATGAGGTAAAACCTCCCAAAGATGATAGTGCGGAGTTGTACGAGAAACCGGATGTCCTGGAAACGACATTGCCAGAATATCTGCTCAATCAGCTGCACATGGCGAAGCTTAATGAGACACAAACAGCTATCGGAGAATATATCATCTGGAATATCAATGATGATGGATATCTATCCGTTGAAGTTGAAATCATTGCGAATAACTTTGGAGTCAGCGTTGATGAAGTGATGAAGGTATTGCGCACCATTCAAAGATTCGATCCTGTAGGAATCGCGGCAAGAGATTTGCAAGACTGTTTATTAATTCAGCTCAAAGAAATGGATGATCCGGACGAACTGGCAATTGAAATCATTCAGGATCATTTTGATGATTTTAAGAATAAGAGATTTGAGAAAATCACCAAAAAAATGGGAATTTCTGTTGAAGTCTTCAAAGAAGCCTTTGCGGACATTTTAAAATTGAACCCAAAACCTGGAGAGGGTTATACGAATTCGAATCAAATGTATATCATACCAGATATTTCTGTGAAGAATGAAGATGGCGAGTTCAAGATCTATCTGAACGATTGGAATGTGCCCCATTTGAGAATCAATCATTCATATAAAAAGTTGCTCCTGGATCGAAAACATACGTCAAAGGAGACGAGAGATTACATAAAACAACGTCTGGAATCAGCTCGATGGTTGATTAATTCTATTCATCAAAGACGAATGACCATATTGAAAGTGATGGAAGCGATCATCGAGAAGCAACAAGATTTTTTTGAGAAAGGTAAAAATCATATCAAGCCAATGATACTCAAGGATATTGCGGATGATATAGATATGGACATTTCCACTGTCAGTCGAGTCACCAACGGGAAATATGTACAAACGGATTTCGGTGTTTTTGAGCTAAAATACTTTTTCAGCGAGCGAATCAAGCGTGATGGTGGTGAAGATGTCTCCAATAAAAACGTAAGAAATCGAATCAAAGCCATAATCGAAAAAGAGGATCCTAAAAAACCGTTGAACGATCAGAAAATAGCAGAATTACTGAAAAGTGAAGGATTCAATGTCGCACGTCGTACTGTTGCGAAATATCGCGAGCAAATGAAAATACCTGTTTCTCGTTTACGGCGAAAACTAATATAAATCAGAAATCTCAGGGAGGTAAATCAATGCAGGTAAACCGAAATGGAAATCTAAGATTCGGAGATGAAGAGATAAAAATACCTCAACCAAATAAACAATTTATCCTCGCATTTTTTGTTATTCTTTTTCTTCTTATTCTTATTTTTTCCTCATTTTACACAATAAAGACCGATGAAGTTGGAGTAATAAAGAGGTTTGGTAAATATATCGACACAACCATGCCCGGACTTCATTTTAAACTACCATTTGGAATAGATACAGTTACGAAAGTAAAAGGTAGCAATTTCATATTCCCGGTTGAATTTGGCTATCGTACCATAAAAGCCGGTGTACAAACACAGTTCAGCAAAGGACAAGCTTACGAGCAAGAGTCACTCATGCTCACGGGCGATTTGAACTGCGCAGAAGTAACCTGGGTTGTTCAATATCGAATAACGAATCCAAAAGATTTTCTCTTCAATGTAATTGGAAGGGGCTCAGAAGGGCCAATAAAAACGTTTCGTGATATTTCAGAAGCTGTTGCACGAAAAATCGTGGGAGATCACAGTGTCGATGAAGTGATCATCTTGAACAGACGTGAAATCGCGCTTCAAATTCGAGAAAACATGCAAGAAATTCTGGATAATTATAAAATGGGAATCACAGTTGAGACTGTTGAGCTGCAAGACGTGAATCCACCAGATCCAGTCAAACCTTCATTCAATGAGGTCAATGAATCTCGTCAGGAAATGGAGAAGGTAATAAATCAGGCGTATGAGGCGTACAATAAAGTTATCCCAAGAGCAGCCGGTGAAGCTGAAAAGACGATCAAGCAGGCGGAAGGTTACGCGTTGAATCGAGTGAACAGAGCGAATGGTGATGCGAACAAGTTTGAGTCTGTTTATAAAGAATACAGGATGTCAAAGAACGTGACGCGCAGACGAATGTATATTGAAACCATGAACGAGATATTGCCAAAAATCGAACAAAAATATATTATTGATAAAGATCTGGAAAGTCTTGTCCCTCTGATGCAGTTTGATGGGAAAGGAGGTCAAAAATGAAAAAAGGTAGATTATTCCTGTATGTTATCGCTGTTTTGATATTCGTATTCTTGCTCATAATGAGCGAAATTTTTTATGTTGTGGATGAAACGAAACAGGTAGTCATAACTCAATTTGGCCGTCCTGTTGGTGAAGCAATCAAGGACGCAGGACTTCATGTGAAATTACCTTTCATCCAAGATGCAAACTATTTTGAGAAAAGGTTACTCGAATGGGACGGAATACCCACAGAAATCTCGGCTAAAGATAAAGTTTTCATTGAAATTGACACGTACGCACGCTGGAAAATTGTCGATCCACTGAAATTCTTTGTTTCTGTACGAAATGAAACAGGGGCTCAGGCCAGGCTGGACAATATAATAGACGCAGCGGCCAGAGATCAGATCACCAGCTACGAGCTCCTTGAAGTCGTTAGAAGCAGCAATCGTAAAATGGAGTTCATTGAACCTGAGCTGGATGTCAGTTCTTCGTCCAAGATCGATTCAATTTACATTGGCCGTAAAACAATAGCCAGTGATATTCTGAAAGCCAGCTCCACAAAACTCATCGAATACGGTATTGAGTTGGTGGATGTGCGCATTAAGCGAATAAACTACATTGAATCGGTACGAAATAAAGTATTTGAACGTATGATTGCCGAGCGACTCCGAATCGCAGAAAAATATCGATCCGAAGGTCAGGGAAAGAAAGCAGAAATCGAGGGTGAAATGGAAAAGGAACTCCAGCGAATTCGCTCTGAAGCATATGAACTTGCTCAGGAAATCAAGGGTAAAGCGGATGCGGAAGCTATTGCAATCTATGCAAAAGCCTATGAAAAAGATCCTGAATTTTATTCGTTCCTGAAGACGCTGGAAACCTATAAAAATACAATCGATGAAAAGAGTTATATTATCCTGAATACAAAAAGTGATTACTTCAAATACCTTGAAGAGTTTGGCCAATAGAATTACGGCTATTAAAACCAAATTAAGGATAAACGATGTTTCGAGCAACGACAATTTTAGGTGTCAGGCATAATGGCCAGGTTGCCATGGGCGGAGATGGACAGGTGACACTGGGCGATATGGTGATCAAGGCACAGGCAAAAAAGATACGGAAATTATATAATAACTCAATTCTGACCGGTTTCGCCGGTACGTCTGCGGATGCATTTACTCTCTTCGAAAAGTTTGAGAGTAAACTGGAACAATACCGTGGAAATCTCAATCGCGCTGTTATTGAATTGGCCAAAGAGTGGCGAACAGACAAGTATCTAAGGCGATTGGAAGCACAACTGGCAGTCTTGAGCAAGGAAAATCTATTTCTGGTATCAGGAAATGGAGATATACTGGAACCGGATGATGATATTATCGCTATTGGTTCAGGTGGAGGCTATGCTCTGGCCGCGGCCAGGGCATTGCGCGAACACAGTGATCTTGAAGCCGCTGATATTGTCAAAAAATCAATGGAAATCGCAGGCTCTATCTGTATTTATACGAATAGCAAAATAACAGTCGAAACACTATGAGGCATATGAATGGATGAATTTACTCCAAGAGAAATAGTAAAAGAATTAGATAAATATATTATAGGACAGGATAAAGCAAAAAAATCTGTGGCAATCGCATTGCGAAATCGCTGGCGGCGACAAAACGTTGACGGAGATATTCGTGATGAAATAATGCCAAATAATATAATATTAATTGGACCAACTGGAGTTGGTAAGACTGAAATCGCCAGGCGATTGGCTCGTCTGGCAAATGCACCATTTATCAAAGTGGAAGCATCCAAGTTCACCGAAGTTGGCTACGTGGGACGAGATGTGGAGTCCATCATTCGCGACCTGGTCGACCTGGGTGTATCCATGGTCAAGACTGAAAAAACAAATATCGTTCAGGAAAAAGCCGAGAAATTGGCTGAAGAGAAACTACTGGATATTCTTCTCCCCCCCATTCAAAAATCTAAAACTACAAAGACATCCTCCGAAGATGAAGAACTCATCAAGAAGATGGAAAAAACGCGTGAAAAGTTGAGAAAACAACTGCAGGATGGCCAGCTCGATGAGCGTACCGTCGAACTCGATGTATCTTCCGATAATTTCCCTATGATGCAGGTGATTTCACCCATGGGGGTTGAAGATATGGGTATGAATATTCAGGACTTGCTGGGTCCGATGATGCCGAAAAAAACTAAAAATCGTAAGATGACTATTCCAGAGGCAAAAAACTATCTGATCCAGGAAGAATCTCAAAAATTGATTGATATGGATCAGGTTATTAAGGAAGCAATACAGCGAGTCGAAAACTCTGGTATTGTTTTCCTGGATGAAATCGATAAAATCGCCGGCACCGATTCGAAACATGGTCCGGATGTCTCCCGCGCAGGTGTTCAGCGGGATCTGTTACCGGTTGTGGAAGGTACGAATGTAATAACCAAATACGGCATGGTTAAAACAGATCATATCCTTTTCATTGCATCAGGTGCTTTTCATGTTTCAAAACCATCTGACTTAATTCCTGAACTACAGGGACGTTTTCCCATACGGGTTGAACTCAATAATCTAACGACTGAAGATTTCGTCCGCATTCTAACAGAACCGGAAAACGCCTTGATCAAGCAATATACCGCGTTAATGAAAACAGAAAATGTTAAATTAACATTTACAAAAGATGCGATTCGAGAAATTGCCCATACGGCTGATGTCGTTAATGAAAAGGCCGAAAATATCGGCGCCAGGCGACTCCATACAATCATGACGACGCTCCTCGAAGATATTCTGTTCGAATTACCCGGAGATGATATGTTTGATATCAGAATTGATGAAAATTATGTCAAAATGCGCCTGACCAATATCGTTGAAGACGAGGATTTGAGTCGCTATATTCTCTAATAATTTTATATTTTGTTACGTTTCGCTAAACGTTTACTCATAGCACTGATTTGACTATGTGTCATACTTTGAACGAAGGTTTTCAAGCGAACAAGTTTTTATTTAATCTCAGGTGAGTTGCTCCTTCATTCCTGCGACTGACATTATAATCAAAATATATGAGCTTTTTATAAATAACTATCTATAATAAAGTACAACTACAGGGGAAAACGACAATGAATAAGGATTTTTTATCAATTGCGGAATTGACGAGAAATGAAATTGATGAAATTTTCTCTTTGAGCCAGGAGATCAGAACAAAACTCAGAAATGGCGAGACTTATCATCCGTTAAGTGGTAAAACACTTGCCATGATTTTTCAAAAACCATCGGCACGAACCCGCATTTCTTTCGAGACAGGTATGTTTCAATTGGGCGGTCATGCTTTGTATCTGGCACCCACGGATATTGGTATCGGTACAAGAGAGTCTTTCGAAGATGTCGCCAAAGTAGTCTCCAGATACAATGATATCATTATGGCACGATTATTTGGACATGATGGCATTGAAAAAGTAGCTAAATATTCAAGTGTCCCCGTTATTAACGGACTCACTGACCTTTTACATCCGTGCCAGGTCATGGCCGACACCTTGACGATTCTGGACCATTTGGGTAGAGTTGAAGGAGTACAGGTTACTTTTGTTGGAGATGGAAACAACCTTGCTAATTCCTGGTTGAATTTCGCTTCAGTATACCCCATTAAACTTAATCTGGCAATCCCTGAAGGGTATGATCCGGATGAAGTTATACTCGAAAATGCGAAAAAGAGTGAAAGTGAAATCAATATTTTTAGAGATCCAATTGCCGCTGTCAAAGGTTCCGACATCATATATACTGACGTCTGGGCAAGCATGGGACAGGAAGCTGAAGCTGAAAAACGAAATAAAATATTTAGCGGTTTTCAGGTTAATTCCGAACTCGTCAAAAATGCAAAACCAGATGTGAAAGTAATGCATTGTCTACCCGCTCACCGTGGTTTTGAAATTACCGATGAAATAATTGATGGACCGCACGCGATCGTATTCGATGAAGCAGAGAATAGAATGCATGTTCAAAAAGCGATCATGGTTAAATTAATGTCCTGATGAACTATCATAAATTGAATTGTAAATAGATAAATACAGATGAGCATAGATATAATAAAATATGATAATTCGATGACCGAAATGTGGGATGAATTCGTTTGGCAATCAAACAATGGTACTATTTTTCATACCAGAAAATTCTTGAACTATCATCCTGCGGATCGCTTTGAGGACCAGTCATTAATCTTCAAAAAGAATAAGAAAAATATTGCAATTTTTCCTGCGACCCTTAAATATGAAGGACATCGAAAAATTCTCACATCGCATCGAGGAGCATCGTACGGAGGCATTATAACTCGATCAACTATCAGTATAAAGGATTCATTCGCAATAGTGAATGCAATACAGGACTATGCGCGAGAAACTGGCTACAAAGGGATTGAATTAACGCCTCCTCCACAAATTTATTTTAGAAAACCAACGAATTATATTGATTTTGCACTGGTTAAGAATTGTTTTGGTTACAAGAAACGAGAAATCTCAAGTGTCATCCCACTATTTTTCAAAGAGGATGAAGTTCTTCAAACGTTTAAGCCTGAATCGCGCAGGGCCGTTAGAAGAGCAGTAAAACTTGGCGTTACAATTCATGAGTCAGATCGATTCGACGATTTCTACAATATACTGAAAAACAATCTTAAGATGCGACATAATGTGAAACCAACGCATACCCTGGATGAAATTTATCTGCTAAAAAAAATATATCCGGAACGTATCAGACTCTTTGGAGCCTTTCTTGAGGATGATACGATGATCGCTGGCGTCATTATGTTTGATTGTAATGAAAAAGTAACTCTCGCATTTTATATTAGTCATAATGAAGAGTATCAAAACTATCGCGGTGTCAATTATCTGTTCTTCGAAATCATAAAATGGGCTGTTTCAAAAAATTTCAGTTATCTCGATTTCGGAATATTCACCGTTGACATGGATCCAAACTGGGGTCTGGGACGATTCAAAGAAAGCTTCGGTGCACTGGGAGTTTTTAGAGATTCGTTTTTGAAGTATCTGGACTAATAATCATTGTAATATTTTCGACACATATGTCCGATAAAATTATCGGACATATTTTTTTAAACACTACATTTTATATGAACCGAAATTGTTTATTATTCCAAATAAATGATTTGACCGATCTGGTAGCACGTATGAACATAACGAATTCATCTGTTTCCAATGAAATATGACAAACGAAAAATTCTCCATATAGCTCCGCTTAATACTGCGGGCGTACCCTATACGTTTATGAGCGCTGAACGTCAACTCGGTTTCGATAGTCATCTCGTCACCTTTCACAGACATCCCCATAATTATCCGGAAGATATCTGTCTTCAACTTCCGTTCTTTACCTTCAGTGGAATGAACGCTTTGAAAAAAATTGTAAATGCAAAGCATAAAAACTCAAGCCAAAACCATGAATTCAATATTGAAACGACAGAGATTCCGCCGAAATGGACGCCCTCAAATTCAGTTGAAAAGTCGCTGATCAAATTCAGAGAAATGCTATGGAGGCGTAAAATATCCAAATTTGTGGAGGATATTGATCTCCCTTCTTTTGATATAATTCAACTGGATGGCGGTTTGGGATTCTTCAGAGATGGACGTATTATTAAATCATTGAAAGAACAGGGTGTAACCATTGTTTGCTGTTATACAGGGAGTGATTTACGTCTGAGAGGAGTAATTCCATCAATCAATGAGGTATCTGATCTGAACATAACCGTCGAATTTGATCATATCAACTTGCACCCGGATATACACCATGTTTTTTTCCCGTTTGAATGGGACAAGATGCCATTGAAACAAGAGAAGCCGAAAGATGATAAACTTATAATTGGTCATGCACCAACCAATCGAGCTACAAAGGGAAGCGATATCATTATTCCGCTACTCTATGATTTGCAAAAACAGTTTGCTATTGAAATTCTACTTATCGAGAATGTTTCATATCATGACGCGCTTGCACTTAAATCAAGATGTGATATATTTATAGATCAGATTGGTAATCTGGGGTATGGAATTAATTCTCTGGAAGCTTTGGCTATGGAAATTCCTGCATGTTCCTGCCTTGCACCTGGTTTTGAAGAACTTTATCCGGACCACCCGTTCGTTATTATCAATGAATCCAATTTCAAACATGAAGTAGCCAGGCTCATTCGGGATGATCAATTGAGGCTACAGAAGGGAGCAGCAGGTAAAAAATGGATTGTAAAGAATCACGATTCAATTCACGTTGTAAAAAAGATTCATACCTTAATTAACACACATTGTAAGAAATAATTTTTTAATATCATGAATTGAGGAAATTATGGGATTCAAATGTGGAATAGTCGGACTGCCCAACGTTGGTAAGTCAACTATATTTAATGCGCTGACCACTCAACAAGTTGACGCATCAAATTATCCTTTTTGTACGATTGAACCCAATGTAGGCATCATACCTCTCAGGGATGATAGATTGTCGCAAGTTGCAGAATTAACTGGATCCAGAAAAACGACACCAACGACATTGGAATTTGTAGATATTGCCGGCCTTGTAAAGGGTGCAAGTAAAGGTGAAGGACTCGGAAATCAGTTTTTGAATCACATTCAGGCTGTGGATGCAATTGCGCATGTCGTTCGCTGCTTTGAAGATTCGAATGTGGCACATACCACCTCAGAACTCAATCCTGTTAATGATATCGAAATCATCAACACGGAACTAATTCTAAAGGACCTTGAAATAATCGAGCGACGCCTGGAAAAAAGTCGCAAAATGGCAAGAACCGGTGACAAAGAAATAAAAAAAGAAGTTACAATTCTGGAGCATATCGCGCAGCAACTCAATCTTAACCAGCAAATAAAACATATGAGTCTCGATGAAAAAGAACGATCAATAATGTCGAGTCTGAATCTGATCACGACGAAGCCCTGTTTTTATATCGCCAATATTGATGAGGAACACATGCAAGACAACCGGTACGTAAACAAGTTACGCGACTATACAGCAGAAAAGGGTGAGCTGGTTGTGCCATTCTCCGGAAAAGTGCAGGCTGAAATATCACAACTTGATGATGAGAGTCAGGAAGTCTTCCTCAAGGAGTTAGGGTTGGAAGAGACCGGGTTTGACAAGATTGTACGGATAGGTTACAAAATTTTAGACCTTATTACTTTTTTCACAGCAAATGAAAATGAAGCACGCGCATGGACGATTCCGAGAAACACATTGGTACATAAAGCAGCAGGTAAAATTCATACTGATTTTGAACGTGGTTTCATAAAAGCAGAAGTGATAAAAGTAGCTGATCTGATCGAGTATGGTTCCGAACACAATTTACGTGATAGTGGGAAGATTGCCATACATGGGAAAGATTACATTGTAGAGGATGGCGACTTAATATACTTCAGGTTCAATGTTTAGAAATAGCGTATTTCAGTCATGAATATAATATTTTGCGCGTTATTGTATTAAGGCAAGTTAACTCTATTATAATAATCTTTCAATCTGGAAACCATATCGTATGGAATGGTGAAGTCGCCTATACGCGGTCCGAGTTTTTTGTTACCATGAAAATCTGAACCGCCACTCTCCTGCAGGTGGTATTCCCTTACAATTTTTCTTAACTTTTCGACTTCTTCAGCTGAATGTTTGGGGTGAATTGTCTCAATTCCGTCGACTCCAAGCCCTATCAAAGATACTAATTCGTCCTCATTCACATCAACACCCGGGTGTGCGATAAAACTAATACCACCCGCGGCAGCAATCAACTTTATTGCCTCACACGGTGATATCTTGTACTTTGGTATATAACAGGAACAATTATCTCCCAGGTAATTGTCAAATGCGTCCTTATAATCCATTACGTAATTTTTTCTTACCATCAGCTCCGCTATATGAGGGCGACCTATTGAACCACCACCACTTATCTCCTTCAATTCTTCCCACTGTATCATCATATCGTGTTCTTTAAGACAATCCAGTATCTTTCGTGCCCGAAGTATTCGCTCATTTTGAAAAAATTCCAGATAATTCAGGAGACGTTTGTCCTCCGGATCAATGAAATAGCCAAGCATATGAATTTCAATATCTTCCATCCGACAGCTAATCTCTATACCCGGAATGAATTCTATTTCATATTCCGATGAACGAGATTCAGCGTATTTCAATGCACCGACATTGTCATGATCCGTAATGCTTAATGCTCCGAGTTTACACTCATTCGCATATTTCAGAATAGTATCCGGAGTTAATGTACCATCAGAAAAGGTCGTATGAATGTGCAGATCAGCTTTTAGAGAACTTACAGTGGTGGCTAATTTATCAATTGTCATATCTATAATAAAGTTGTAATCCCAATCAGTCTTAATTATGACTCAACATTCTATCAAGCGCGATTTTGGCGTCTCTCTTCGTTTCTTCTGCGACTTTAATAATATTATAAGCACCAATATTATCAAGTGTATAAAGAAGATTGCCCAGATTAATTTTATTCATTGTATCACAGTAAGATTTTGACAGCGGGATGACTGTCTTGTCTTTATGCGTATTGGCCAACCGGTTAACCAGATTTAATTCAGTGCCGATGGCGATTGTGCTGCCTTCCGGTGCGTTTTCCACGTACCGGATTAGATATCCGGTCGATCCATTGTCATCACTCGCTTGAACAACGGTCGAGTCGCACTCAGGATGTACGATAACGTGTACACCCGGATATTGACGCCGTATCGAAGCGACATGATCAACCGTGAAGAAGGTATGAACGTGGCAATGCCCATCCCATAATATAACACGAGCTTTTTTCAGCCTTTCAATATCGTCAAAGATTTTCTCGTTCCACAAAACAATATCTTCCTGAGGAATATTCATCTTCAACGCGGTATTTCGCCCGAGATGTTGATCCGGGAAAAAGAAGACCTTTTCAGATTGATTGAATGCCCAATTTAAAATAATCTCAGCATTTGATGATGTGCAGACAGAGCCCCTGTTTCTTCCACAAAAAGCCTTCAATTTTGCCGTTGAATTAATATAAGTGACCGGAGTGATTTGATCGACGCCAATCACATCATCTAAAACTTTCCACGCTTCTTCAACCTGATCAATATTGGCAAAATCGGCAAGGGGACATCCAGCAGCCATGTCCGGCAATTGCACAATTTGATTTTCAGCCGTCAGGATATCAGCACTTTCGGCCATGAAATGAACGCCACAAAATACTATATATTTTGCATGCGTCTGGACCGCAGCTTTTTGGCATAACTCCAGTGAATCTCCCATTACGTCCGTATGTACAATTACTTCCTCTTTCTGGTAGTGATGCCCCAGGATCACCAGTTGTTTACCCAGGTCTTTCTTTATTGATTCTATTTTTTTATTAAGTTCTATTTCAGATAAATTGACATATTTATTTGGTATCATTATCTAAATCACCTTCATCGCTTGTTTCATTATTTTCATTTGTGTCTTTCTTTACCTCTGGATTATCCTTATCTTTTTCCGCGCTTTGATCAGTTTCTTTTTGTGCGTCTTTATCATCAGGCGCATCTTTGGTATCGGATTCA
>Ga0272441_10009060_pt1 | contig 15493 bp, 6 predicted proteins | sample SSMProp6N_FD_193582 | JGI IMG/M metagenome (GOLD analysis project Ga0272441, IMG submission 193582) | Marine sediment archaeal communities from Little Sippewissett salt marsh, Falmouth, MA, United States - SSM-Prop-6N | ecosystem: Environmental > Aquatic > Marine > Wetlands > Sediment ... | reverse complement strand
CCCTTCCGCTCCCGCTCCTTCTCCAGCGGCTCTTCGAGGCGACCAAGGCCCTCGAGCTGGTGAGCCTGTGGCCGCGGGGGGAGCAGCGCGTGGCCAATCTGCTCAAGATCGTGGAGCTGGCGCGGGCTCTCGAGGCCACACGCCGCGTGACCTTCCGCGGCTTCGTCCGATGGCTCACCCACCTGCACGAGACTCAGGCGGACGAGACGGAATCGCCCGCCGCCGAGGCCAGCGAGGACACCGTGCAGTTCCTCACCATCCATAGGGCCAAGGGCCTCGAGTTCCCCGTCGTGTTCGTGGCGGACACGACGTACGGCGCGCCGCGCGGCACCCGCTTCGTGGTCCTGCGCGACCGGGCGCCCGAGGAAGGCCAGTTTGCCTTCTACCTGGGCAGCAAGAGCCTCGCCATTGCCACGGCCAACTGGCCGGGGGAGGAGTACGACAAGGTCCGCGCCGAGGCCGAGTCCACGCGCCTCTTCTACGTGGCGACCACGCGTGCGCGCGACCTGCTGTGCCTGCTGCCCGACTGGGGTCCGCGCCGCACGGGGCTCATCCGGTTCCTCAACGACGGCGGGACGCCCGAGGAGCCCTCCTGGGGCGAGGAGACCGAGGCGGGCTTCTGCGTGGACACGCGGCAGCTCGCGCCGGGCGACGGCCCTGGCAGGCGGTTCCGGGTGGAGCCGGCGACGCCCGACGAGGAGCCCGCTGCCCGTCGTCTGGAGGCGCGCGCGCTCTGGCAGCAGGGGCTGCGCGATGTGCTGGGGCGAGCCCAGCCGGCCGCCGTGAGCCGCGCCCCGTCGCAGCTCGAAGCCCCTCATCGCACCCTGGCCGAGGACGAGGAGCCCCCCTCCGACGAGGGCCGGCGCATCGGCTCCGTGGTGCACCGAGCCATCGAGCGTGCCCTGTTCCGCCCCGCCGGCCTCGATGCGGTGCTCGCGCTCGAGGCCCGCCGCGAGGCGCTCTCGCCCGAAGCCACGGCCACGGCCCGCCAGCTCGCCGCCACGGCCCTCCAGTCCCCTTTGCTCCAGCGCGCCCGCCGCGCGTCCGCCTGCTACCAGGAGGTGCCGTTCTCCCTGCGCGTGGACGCTGTGGTGCTCACGGGGGCGATCGACCTGCTCTTCATCGAGGATGGGGCAGCCGTCGTGGTCGATTTCAAGACCGATGCCGTGGGTTCCGAGGATGAGCTGCGCGAGCGCGCGAGGGCCTACCAGACCCAAGTGCTCGCCTATGCACTCGCCGCCCATAGGGTCCTTTGCAAGCCAGTGCGGGAAGTGATAGTATTCTTCCTGTCCGCCGGCCGCGAGTGGGCTGTCCGGGTGACGGAATCCCTGCTCGGCGAGGCGGAGGCACGGATCCGGGCCGGCTCGTGAGGTGTTGCGCACTATGGATCGCTGCCGCATCGCCCAGTTATCCGACCTGCATCTCGGTGCGAACCTGGCGGGAGGCAAGCTCGCCCTCCCGCAGGCCAAGGCCGACCGCCGGCGCTCCGAGCAGCGCCAGTGCCTCTCGCGCTTCGCATCGCACGTGCGCGAGACGCGCCCCGACGTGGTGCTCATGCCCGGCGACCTGTTCGACAGCGGCGAGCCCGACGTCGACGACCTGAACTTCGCGATCAACGCCGTGAACTCGATGAGCCCCGCGGCCGTCTTCATCGCCCCAGGCAACCACGACGGCTACTCGCCCTCGAGCTGCTACAACGCCCAGAGCGCCCTCTACCAGAGCCGCGGGGGCGGGCCGAAGTGGGGCAGCCACGTCCGCATCTTCACCGCCCAGCACTTCGAGACCGTCCGCGCACCCCACCGCAGCGTCGTCAGCGTCACAGGGGCCGCCTTCCATCGCCATTCGCCCACGGACCGCAGGGTGCTGGCGGACATCCCCCGCGCCGCGCCCGACGGCCTCCAGCTCCTGATGTTCCACGGAGCCCTGGAGGCCTACCCCCGCGCCGGTGCGGACAAGGCGGTGCTGCCCTTCACGGCCAGCGAGCTGGCCCGCACGGGCTACGCCTATGCCGCCGTGGGCCACTACCACCGCGGCGGGGCGATCGTGGCCGACACCGCGCGCGTGCTCGGGGCCTATGCGGGAGCCCCGTTTGCTGCCTCGCTCTCCGACCAGGGAGTGGGCACGTGGCTCGACCTCGAGCTCTTCCCAAAAACCCCGCTCCGCACCGAGGCTCTCCACTGGCACCGCGTGGACGACCGCACCATCCACCGCATCGAGATGGACGTGACCGGGCTCACGGACACCACGGCGCTGGCCGGCCGGCTCGACGAGCTGCTGGCATCGCAGCAGGCTACTTCGCGCGACCTTGTGTGTCTGCGGCTCACGGGCCGGCTCGCACGCGGCATCGGGTTCCGCCCCGAGACGGTCCTGGCGGACCGCTTCTTCCACGCGGCCGTCGACGACGCCACGGAGCCCGACTACGCGATCGACTTCGAGGCCCCGCTCCCCGATGAGCCCGGGCTGGCCGCCACCAGCGAGGAAGTTTTCCGCTGGAAAATGCGCAAGCTCTATCAGGAAGCCGAGACCGACGAGGAGCGCGCCCGGATCAAGGAAGCCGTCTTCTACGGCCTCGACGCCCTGACCCTTGGCGAGATCCATCTGCGATGACTGCCTTCTGCGAGCTCTGGGTCGACGGCTTCGGGTGCCTCCGCTCCCCCGAGCGGCCCTACACCTTCGAGCGCGACCGCATCACCCTGTTCCTCGACGACAACGAGGCGGGCAAGACCACCCTCCAGATGGCCCTCCTGGCCTCCCTGTACGGCGTGGAGCACCACCGGGGCAAGCTGGGCCGCAAAAAGCTGCTCAGATCCCAGGACCCCGAGTGGTTCACCACGCTCCTGCGGCCCCACCACGACCACTGGTTCCCCCTCACCGGCGCCCCGTTCGGCAGCCGCCTGCGCATCCACGCAGGCACCCAACTCCTCGAACTCCGCTGGGACTTCACGAGCGACGGGGCGTTCCACGTCGTGGACCTCGATACCAACACCGAGGTGACCGGGGAGCTGTGCCCGGGCAGCGACCCGCTGAACCTCGGGCGCAGCATCCTCGGCCTCACCCTCGACGAGTTCGCCAAGACCTGCCTGGTGCGCCAGGACGATCTGAACCGCGTGCGCGACTCCGATGGCCTGGACGCCCTGGTCCAGCGCGCGGCCGACACGAAGGCGGGCGACAGCACGGTGGCGAGTGCGCAGGAGAAGCTCCGAGCCCTCCTGCGCAACTACCCCGGGGTCACCCTCAAGGAGAGCGGCCTCGTCGAGACGGAGATCGCGCGTCTGAGCGAGGAGATCGAGTCCCTCGAGCAGAAGCTGGCCGACCTGGACGCCGAGCAGTCGGCCATCGCCACGGCGGACGCCGAGTTCCAGCGGCTGGCCGCCGAGCGCGAGGAGCAGCGCAAGCTCGCCGTCCGCCTCGAGTACCTCGCCCAGGTGGCCGAGCACGACGAGTTGCGCGAGCGCATCACGGGGGCCGAGGCCCGGCGCACGGCCCTCGATGAGCTGGAGGCCGAACGCGAGAGTCTCGCCCACCTGGCCGGCTTCCCTGCCGAGCAGGCGGATCAGCTCATGCAGTGGCAGGTCACCCGGCTGGGGCTGCTGCACAACAGCGCCCAGGCCGAGCGCACGGTGGCGCAGATCCAGACCGAGCAGATCGGGCCCGCCCGTCGCGAGCTCGAGGGCCTTCACAGCCTTGCCGCCGTCTCCGAGGACGATCTCGATTCGGTCGCCGAGTTGCTCGGGAAGACCCGTGCCTTCGAGGCCAGCGAGCAGAAGCTCCTGGATGCCATGCGCCGCGAGGAGGCGAGCCTGGCGACCGAGGGCGCCTCGATCGAGGAACTCGACCGCCTCGAGGAGCGCTTCACCCGCCTGCGGCCCGAGGACGGGCAGTTCCTCACGGACTACGAGCGGGTGACGGCCCAGGCGGCCTCGGAGATCGCGGAGGTCAAGCGCCTGGCCCTCGAATCCACCATGCGCGTCGACCGCGTGATGGAGGACCGCGAGCGACTGCGCGCCTCGGCCCACCGCCGGCTGGTGATCGGCGCCGTCGCCGCCGCAGCCGCCATCGTGCTCGGCGGGCTGCTCGCCGTCCTGAACGTGTCTCTGGGCATCGGCGTTGGCCTGGGCGGCGTGGCCATCGGTGGCTTCCTGGCCTTCCGCGCCCACAGAGCATCGAGCCGCGCGGGCGACTATCGCAGCGACGAACTGGCCGCCGCACGCCTCGAGGTCAACCGCCACAACGACCGCCGCGAACTCCTCGCCTCCGACGAGCGCGACCGCGAGGCACGCCTCAACGTCCAGGCCGCCCGCTTCAACTACGAGCAGCCCGAGGTGCTCATCGACGACTTCGGGACGCTCGACGACCTGCGCCGGCTGTGCGGCACGCTGATCCTCCTGCGCCGACAGCAGCCCGAGGTGGGCGAGCAGCGGGACGAGATCGAGCAGGAAGTGGCCGAACGCTTCCAGGCCTTCGGCCGCGAGGTCCCCGCAGGCGCCGAGCTGTCCGTCGCGCTCGTGGACCTTCAGGACCGCATGGCGCGCTCGCTGCGCCTGCGACGCCAGATCGACGAGCTGACCCGCAAGTCCGCCGATGAGGCTCAGCGCCGCGATTCCCTCCAGGTCGAGGCGGACGAGCTGACCGCGCAGGTCCGCTCCCTGTTCGAGAACGCCGGGCTCGGCACGCCCGACTCCGTCGAGGAGGGCATCAGCCTGTTCAACGCCCAGATGCAGCACTATCGCCGGCTCCGCGAGCTGGCGGACGTGCTGATCCCGCAGGCCCGCTCGGCCGTGGTGGCTCCCGAGGTGGTCACTGCCGAGAAGGCCGACCTCGAGCGGCTCCACCGCTCCATCGCCAATCTCCGCGAGGAGCGGCCCAGCCTCGTGGCTCTCGAAGTCACCGAAGGCTCCCGCGAATATCGTCGCCAGCGCGCCAACGTCCGAAGCCGCCTCAGCGAGCTGTCCGTGCGGGCCGACGAGGCAGGCCGACGCGTGGTCGACGTGCTCACACGCTGCCACGCCGAGCGTCCGCGTAGCGAGGAGGAGCTGACGGAGCGACGCGAGCAGCTCGACCGCGCCCGCCGCCACCAGGCCGCCCTCGCCATGGCGATCGACGTGCTCGACGAAATCGGCCAGGAAGTCCACGGCCGATGGGCCGAGGAACTCAACCGCTCGACCAGCCACCTGCTCAAGCGCATGGTCCCGTCGCTCGGCGACCTGAAGTTCGACAGCCGCCTGTGCTTCGGCGTGTGGCATCGCGGCGGCGAGGTGCCCGTGCGCAGCACCGAGAGCAGCCCCATCCTGAGCACAGGCACCTGGGACCAGCTCTACCTGGCCGTGCGTCTGGGCCTGGCCGACTTCATCTCGCGCCGCGCCACTGGCGGCATCCTCATGCTCGACGACCCCTTCGCCCACTTCGACGACACCCGCTTCGAGGCCGCCATGCACGTCCTGGGCGAGTTCGCCAGCGGCAACCACCAGGTGCTTCTCTTCTCGTGCCAGCGCCAGCGGTTCCAGGCACTCAGGAGCCGCGACCCCGAGTGGTTCGACAGCGCCATCGCCATCCAGAACGTGCGTCCGCCCGACGGCGAACGGAGCTGAGCCGCCCCCACCGCCCAAAAAACCGTGCAGCAAGGTTGCCCCGCTCCCCGACTACTCACCCGGATGCGGCACGAGCCAGTGTGGGCGTGTCGTGTGCTCCGCACCAACCCCCAGTTCGGCGGCCAGGCAATGCTCTGCGAGACGTGCTGGAAGGAAGAGGCCAAAGTCCACTTCACCATCCTCGATGGCCAGGGCACCCGCCAGGTGAACTCGTGCCTGGCCTGCGCTCGCCGCGAGCCGTTGAGTTGGCTGCTCGTTTGGGGGTACGCCCGATCTCCAGGAGAGGGTGGCCTGCTGCGAATCCCGGAAAGCGTGCCAGGATGCGGCACGATGGTGGACGAGGTGCCGAGCATCGTTGCCACAAGCATCCAGGAGTGTGGGTGCGGGTGCCGCATCGCGGTGGGGGCCACGATGCCGTGCGGCCACGAGGCCGCGCTCGTCTCCGGCACACACTTTGCCTCGCACGCGTGCCATTGTGGACGCGAGCTGCTCATTCCCCTCTCCTCGGTGGTGTGCACGGTGTGTGGCGAGAGTCAGGCGACCATTGTGGTAGCCACGGCCGAGACGTGCCTGTGGAGCGAGCAGCGCCGGCGGCTGGTCGGCGTGGATGGCGATCTGCGCCAGGGACACGCCACCTGGGGCACGTTTGCCATCAGAAACTGAGGCCCAGGGCGCGGCCATGCCCATCAGGGATTGCTCGTCGCCCCACGGCTGAACGAGCATCCCGCCCGCGAATTCCTCCCTGCCCCCGACGCCCCCCGGCTGCCTCGCACAGGCAGTTCGGGGGCGGGGAGCCCGCCTCCAGCTCCAGCCCGCACACCTGCCGAAGCCCCATAAGCGACCTCGCGGGAAGTGCAGGCCAGTTGCAAAGATCGGCCTCGCGCGGTATTCTCTTGGCGTAGGGCCGGATCCTGTGTAGCGGGCCGGAGTTTCGGGACGGGAGGCGCGCTTCCCGCCCCGGGAGGTCGGGCGCAGATGGCGGATATCGCGGGCTACGAGCTCGGCGACAAGATCAACGAAGGCGTTCTGACGGCCGTGTGGGAGGCGTGGCGCGCCGAGCCGGGCAGCCCGGCCCGGCGGTTCGTCGTCAAGACGGCCGGCTCGACCAGTGCGCTCTTCGACGAGGAGGAGGCGCGCCAGCAGGCCCTTGCCTTCCTCGACGGAGCCCTCGTCCAGACCCGCGTGGCCGAGGCCGGCGCCCAACACTGGGCGCCCATCCACAAGTCCGGCAGGGCCAACGCGGTGGCCTACTACGTCACCGACTACTACGGGCACTCGGTGCGGCACCTCACCGAGGGGCGCGTGAACCTGAGCCTCGCGGCCCTCCACAACATCATCGCGTCCATCGTCAAGGGCCTCGAGGAACTGCGGGCGGCCTGCGATCGTCCCCACGGCAACATCAAGCCCGCCAACGTGCTCATCGAGGGCACGGGCGGCGCCGAGACGGCCCGCGTGCGGCTCACCGACCCGCTGCCCAGCCGCGAGGTGGACCCCAAGAGCGGCGCCGTGGCCGATCTCAAGGCCGTGGGCGCCTTGCTCTACGAACTGGTCACGCACCGCGCCTTCATCGCCAGGGAGTGCTGGCCGATCGGGCCGTCGCCGCATTGGGAGGCCTTCGGCGATGGATGGCGAGAGCTGTGCAGCCAGATGCTCGTGCCCGACCCCGTGGAAGGCCCGCTCTCGCTCGAGGCCGTTGCCGCCGAACTCGACAGGCTGGCCCCGCCCCCCGCTGGCCTCAGCACCTCTGCACAGGCGGTTCTGTGTGGAATCGGGGTCCTCGTCGTCGGCGTCGGGATGTTCCTGGCCTGGACCTATCTGTTCCAGGCCGGCGAGACTCCCAGGACCAAGGGCAAGGCCGGCTCGACGGGGACAGACACCGCACATATCGAGCACCCGAGCGACATCGAGCCGCCCGGCGAATGGCTCGCACGCACGCGGGCGCAGGCCACCGTAGCCCAGGCCCTTGTGGTCAACCGCGCCTGGGTGGCACGGCGCGACGCGCTCGTGCCCGCGACCCTCACGGCCGAGGCCCTGGCGGCCCACGCGGACGACTACGTGGTGCTGCGAGGGCGCGTGGCCGCACTGGCTGAGTTCCTGCGTGCACTCGACGACCCGGATGCACTGCCGGCCGGCCTGCCGGCGAGTGCGAAGGGCGTGCCCGACGGCGCGACCCGCGACGCGGTGGGGAAGGCGGTCGGCGTGCGCCGCGAGCAGGCGCTGGTGGCCATCGTCGGCGGGATCCCCTGGGGGCCGGCCAAGGCGCCATCGGCAGGCATCGCCGAATTCAAGAGCTCGGCGCAATGGGCACAGCCCCAGCAGGCCTACGTGGCGTGGCGCGAGCAGGCGGGGCAGCTTCTCGTGGCCTTCGGCCCGCTCGAACGCGCTCTGGCCTCGGGCTGCGGCCCCGACGAGAAGCCGCCCGGGGCAGCCAAGCCCCTGCGGCAGCTCCACGCGGACTGGATGCAGCGCAAGCTGCCCACCGAGCTCGCCCGTGTGTTCACCCCCACGACCGACGAGCTGGCCCGCAGGCTGGCGATCGGCGGCCTCGGCCGCGACGAGCTCGTGGGGCGGGTCCGGCAGCTCGGCAAGGACGCGCCGCCCACCGAAGTGCTCGCCATCTGGAAGGCCCTTGCGTCCAGGGCGGACTGGCCCCGCGACCTGCCCGAGCTTGCCCTGGCGGCGAAGCTCCGCGACGCCGTGGCACAGGCGGCCGCAACCCTGAAGAAGACGGCGCCCGAGGCCGCCGACGAAGCGGCCGTGCGTCTCGAGGCCACAGGCCCCGAGCAATGGGAGAGGGGCTTCAACGCACTCACCCGTGCGGCCGATCCCGCGAAGCTGGACGCCCCGGATCTCACGCGCGCCGTGGCTCTCGCCCCGCGCTTCGGCGTGGCCAGCGAGAAGCTCGCGCCGCCCACGCGCCTGCGCTGGGCGCTCTACACGTTGCGGACAACCACGGCTGCTCTCCTGCGGGGCGGCAAGGCCGACGCCGCAGCGCCCGCCATCGCCGCGTTCGAGCGCGAGGTCGCGCAGCTTCCCGGGGGCATCTCCACGCAGCCCGCAGTGGCACGCCTCCTCGGCCAGCTCCGCGCCCTGGCCGCCCGAAGCAAGGCAGGGACAGCACCCGCGGGCGGCGCCGCGGCAGGCCCGCTTGCCGGCGCGATGCGCGGCAAGTGGGAAGCCATCGCGACCACTGCCGCCGGAGCCATTGCCTACACCTGGCGCGAGAAAGGCCACACCCTGGCCTTCGTGCGCATCGAGCCGCCAGGCACCCCGCCCTGCTTCCTGTGCACCACCGAAGTCTCCGTGGGGCTCTTCGCCGATGTCGTTGCTGCCACGGATCGCTCCGTGGCCTTCACCGGCCTGTTGGCGACGGACGAGGCGAAGTGGCTGGCCGGCCCCCGCGTGTGGAAGTGGCAGGCAGGCAAGGAGGGGGGGAAGCACCTGGTGCGTGCGGCCCGCTGGCTGCCCGGAGTGGCGCCCGCCGGCGACGCCCCGCCGATCCCGCCGCCCTCCGACCAGCACCCCATGCAGCACGTCTCGGCACCCGCCGCGGTCACGTTCGCCTGGCTGCTCGGATGTCGGCTCCCCACCGCGGCCGAGTGGCGGGCAGCCTACGCGAAGTACCAGAAGGGAAGGCCTCCCGGCAAGCTCAACCTGCGCGACCCCGCCTGGGAAGCACACCTCGCCCGCCTGCGCGCGCGAAAAGCCCCGCCGGCACCCGGGGAACTGCCCGACGCTGGGATCTTCTGGCCCGCCGCCGTCGCCATCCGCCGCGTCGGCGCCGACGCGGTCCCCGCCACGGCCGCCTCGGACGGCACGGTGTGGCTCGATCCCGTGGGCGCCGGCACGATCGTGCAACACCTGATCGGGAACGTGGCTGAATTCGTGCTCGACCTCCCAGCGGCCCAGCTCGGCGAGCTGAAAACCCTCGCCAGCACGATGGTGCCCGAGGTCGTCGGCCCCGTCGTACGCGCGAGGATGCAGAAGCTCGGCGGCGTGAGCGTGGTCGGCGCCTCGGCTCTCTCGCCACCCCAGGTGTGGGACGGCAGGGACAGGCCGTTCGACAAGGCATGGCCCGCCCGCTACGAACGCGGGGGGCTGGACAGCTACTCCGACGTGGGCTTCCGCCTCGCATTCACCGCGCCGCGCGAATCGCCCGGCGATGAACTGGCACGCCTGCTCCGCGAGCATGGCTACCTGCCCGGCGGCAAGTAGCCGGCAGCCAGTTGGGGCAAACTGCGGTTGACATTTCTCGGGGCGGCTCTATAATCCCAGTAGCTCGCGCGGTGATCCGCGCGCAACCGGTACTTCTTTCTGGGAACGTGCTTATGGCCCCGCGGCCGAAGCCCCGCCGCCTGGGCGATGTGCTTCTCGCCCACGGCCTCATCACCCGCGACGAGCGTCGCGAGGCCCTTGAGAAGCAGAAAACGTCCGACAAACGGCTCGGCGAGATCCTCGTCGAGGGCGGCATCCTCACCCGCGACGAGCTCAATTGGGCTCTCGGCAGCCTCCTCGAGATCCCCTACGTCGAGCTCGAACCGGCGATGGTCGACCCCGAGGTCGTCCGCCTCGTCCCCCCCGAACTGCTCCGCCGCTATCAGGCCGTGCCCATGGTCCAGTTCGGCGACGAACTGACCGTGGCCATGGCCGACCCGACGGACACGCAGGCCATCGCCGATATCGCGGCGATCACCGGCGCCGAGGTGAAGATCGCCATGGCCGACGCCATGGCGGTGGCCGACGTGCTCGAGAGCCTGCCTATTGAGGGCGGCCCGCTCGAAGCTCCCAGAATCCAGATTGCCGGCCCCTCGCGGCGGCCCCCCTCGCGCGAGCAGCTTCTCGCCGACGAGTCGGGCGAGACCCTCGTCCTCTACCACCTGCGCCGCGCCCACCAGAAGGGCGCCGACGAAATCCTCTTCCAGCCCGGCGACCAGACCTTCCGAGTCCGCTACCGCGTCCACGGACGCTTCGTCGACGACGCGGTCTACCCCGGCGAGTTCCTCGGCATCGTGATCACGCGCCTGAAGCTCATGACCAGCCTCGACCTCGAGGCAGGCATCGTGTTTCAGGAAGGCCAGGTGCCGCTGGACATCGGGGGCCGCGCGCTGGAGATCCTTGCGAGCGTCTACAGCACGATGGACGGGCCGGGCGCGCGGATCCGCATCCGCGTGAAGCGCGTCGACCCCTGGCCGCTGCGCAAGCTCGGCTTCGCCAAGGCCGCGCGCAGCCAGCTCTTGCGCGCCGCGGCGGCCTCCTCGGGCCTCATCGTCGTGTGCGGCCCCCGGCGCGGCGGATGCTCGACCACGCTCTACTCGCTGCTCGCCGAAGCCGCGTCGCCCGGGCGCGACGTGGTGACCCTCCAAAGCTTCACCGGCTATCGCTACCCCGACGCCACTCAGCTCGAGATGCCCTACGGGCCGGAGTATCTCACGGTGCTGGGGAGGATCGCCGAGCAAGGGCCGGACATGGTGCTGGCCGAGGGTCTTCACGATCCCGACTTCTGGACGGCGCTCCGCCCGCAGGCGCTCCCCAGCATGCTGCTCCTGGGCGAGATGCGCGCCGAGGACTCGCTCACGGCCCTCGCCCTGCTGCGCGAGACGGCCATCGGGGGAGCGGTGCTGGCCAGCTCGCTCCGCCTGATCGTGGCCCAGCGGCTCGTCCCGCGCCTCGACCCCCAGGCCCGCGAGGTGCACAGCCCGCCCAGCCACGTGCTCGACCGCGTGGTCGCCGATGTGCCCGACGCCTCCGGCGGCCAGTACTGCCGCGCCGTGGCCGACGCCGATGGCCACAAGATCTTCCGGGGCCTCGAGCTGATCTACGAGATCCTCGAGCCCGACGACGCGTTGCGCGACCTGCTGTGTGAAGGCGCGCCCACCGCACACCTGCGCGAGGCCTGCGAGCGCGCCGGCATGACCACCCTGCGCGAGTGCGCCGTGGCCAAGGCCGCACGCGGCCTCATCGAACTGGAGGAGGCGCTCTGACCCCGCAGGGGGCCTGCGCCGCACGACCCACGTGGATATCGCACCGCTTCTGAGCTTCATGCAAAAGCAAGGCGCCTCGGACCTCCACGTGGCCACAGGCACACCGCCCATCATCCGCATCCACGGCGACCTCAAGCGCACCAACGCACCGGAGCTGACCGCCGAGCAGGTCCTCTCGATGCTCCACGGCATCATGAACGAACCCCAGCGGCGATTCTACGCCGAGAACCTCGAGATCGACTTCTCGTTCGCCACCGAGTTCGCACGCTTCCGCGTCAATGCCTACAACCAGCGCCACGGCCCTGCCGCGGCATTCCGCATCATCCCCACCCAGGTGGAGGCGCTCGAAAAGCTCGGCCTGCCGCCCGTCATCGCCGACGTTGCCTTGCGCGACCGAGGACTCATCCTCGTCACAGGGCCCACCGGTTCCGGCAAGAGCACCACCCTGGCCAGCATCGTCGACTTCATCAATACCCGGTGCCAGAAGCACATCATCACCATCGAGGACCCCGTCGAGTTCTACCACGAGAACAAGAACTCGCTGATCAACCAGCGCGAGGTCGGCGGCGACACCCTGTCGTTCGGCAAGGCGCTGCGGAGCGCCGTGCGCGAGGACCCCGACGTGATCCTCGTCGGCGAGATGCGGGACCTCGAGACCACGCAGCTCGCCATCACTGCGGCCGAGACAGGCCACCTTGTCCTGGGCACTATGCACACGAACTCCGCCGCCAAGACCTGCGACCGCGTGGTGGACATCTTCCCGTCCGAGCGCCAGGACCAGATTCGCACGATGTTCAGCGAATCGCTCGTGGCGATTGTCGCACAGCTTCTCATTCCGACCCGCGACGGCAAGGGGCGCGTGCCCGCGTTCGAGATCCTCGTGGGAACCTCCGCGGCGCGCAACCTGATCCGCGAGAAGAAGACGGCTCAGATCAACTCGGTGATCCAGACCGGGGCCGCTCAGGGGATGATCGCGCTCGACCAGTCGCTCAAGAACCTCGTGATGTGCGGCAAGATCACGCAGGAGGAAGCGATCAAGCGAGCCGCAAACCCCAATCTGTTCGGCACCGAGTCGTAGGCCGTCGCCCGCCCGACCTGCTAGAGACGCCTCCGTGAACATCCGATGTCCCCACTGCGCCAGAATCGTCACCGTGCCCGATGGCGCCACGGCGGGCGAAGGCCAGTGCGCAAACTGCGGCAGAGCCGTCAACGTCGCCGAGGCCGAGCGAGTCGGCCTCAGCCGCGGCCAGGTCCTCGGGGGATGCCGCGTGGACGGCATCGTGGGCCTGGGCGGCATGGCCGTCGTCCACCGGGCCACACAGCTCTCCATGGAGCGGCCCGTCGCCCTCAAAGTCCTGGCACCCCGCCTGGCCCAGCGCGAGCAGTTCGTCGAGCGGTTCGACCGCGAGGCCACCATGCTCGCACAGCTCTCCCACCCCAACATCGTGCACATCTTCGACAAGGGCCACGAGGGCGACGACTACTACCTCGTCATGGAGCTCATCGAGGGCGAGAGCCTGCGCAGCCGCCTGCGCCGCGAGGGGCGCCTGGCCTTTGACCAGGCGGCCGCCGTGTTCGACAACGTGGCCGCCGGCCTCGAATACGCCCACGAACGCGGGGTGTTCCACCAGGACATCAAGCCCGAGAACATCCTGATCGACGAGAGCGGGCTGGCGAAGATCGGCGACTTCGGGATCGCTCGCATGCTGGGCGAGGAAGAGGCGGAGGCGGGGAACGGCTCGGACCGGCGCATGCGCCTGGGCAGCGGCCCCTACATGGCCCCCGAGCAGCGCCGCCACGACGCCTCGCCCGATCACCGCGTGGACATCTATGCGCTGGGCGTGCTGCTCCACGAGATGCTGACCGGCGGGGTGCCCACGGGCGACTACGCTCCCGCGAGCAAGGCCGCCGAGGGAGTGCCGATCGGCCTGGACCGCGTCATTGCCCGAGCACTCGCGGACGACCCCGCCGAGCGCTTCCCCACCGTGGCCAGCTTCCGCGCCGCAGTGGCACGGGCCGCGCGGCCCAAGCACGCACCCAAAGTCGCCGCCAGGACGGTGCGGCGTCGGGCCAGGCGCCACGCCTCTCCCGTGCCGTTCGTCATCGTTCTGGCCATCCTGGCTCTGGCACTGCTCGCGTGGCTGCTCGCGGCCCGGGCCAGGAGCCGCGGCGAGGCACCCGGCCCCGAACTGCCCGTGCCCGGGCCGCTGGTGCTGTCCACAACCCCCGATGCAGCCTCCGCGGACCCGCGCGAGCGGACGGCCGAGGAGCTCCTGGACGGGGCGGCGGCCCTCGCCGGCCGAGCCCAGTGGCGCGAGGCCCGGGTGAGTCTGGAACGCCTCCGCCGCGAGTTCGCGGACACCACGTACTTCGCGGCGAGCGCCGCGGCCATCGAGCAGCTCGACGAGCGGGTGGAAGCAGCCCTGAAGCCCAAGCCGGCCACCGCGAGCCCCGCGCCCCGGCCTGCCTCTGCCACACCTGCGCCGCCGGCCCGCCCGAAGCCCAGGGTGGTGGCGGAACTCCATGGGCTCATGCACGCCAACTCCGACGGGCAGCTCGAGCTCTACTACGACTGGAGCAGCCCCGCGCAGTTCGACGACTGGGACCTGCCGGAGGGCATGACGCCCTCGGTGGTCGAGGGCGAGCTTCGCTTCGGGGGGCGTCGCGGCATGAGTCTGAACCACATCGTGCCGTTCGCCGGCGAAGCCGAGGTGGCGGGCACGTGGCGGATCCTCGAGACCCACGCCGAAAACGGCCACTGCGCCATCGGCGTGTGCAGCGCACCGTGGCGCTGCTACTGGCTCTTCCTGCGCGACTGGCGGCAGACCATCTACCGCATGGACAAGCAGCCGCGGATCCTCGGCACCAGCCAGGCCCGCTGCCAGGAGGGCCAAGCGCACACCTTCCACTTCGCCCGCTGGGGCCCCACGATGCGAGCGTGGATCGACGGCAAGCTCCTCGTGCGGGCGAGGGACGGCCAGTATGGCAACGGGGCGGTGAAGCTCGGCTCGTGGCGAGCCAGTGTGGGCATCGGCGGCGTGTGGCTCCGGGCGCGCCCCGACCCTGCCTGGCTGAAGGCAAGCCCCGCACTCGCCGCACGCATCGAGACCCTGCGCCTCTACTCCCTGGGCATCGGGCGCCTGGCGCCGTTCTGGGAGAAGCACGACTTCGCGGGAGCGGGGGCCGAGGCGGCCAAAGTGGGCGCCGCCGAGCCCTTCACGGGCGTGCCCGAGGCCGCGAAGTGGCTCGCCGAGGATGCCGACGCACTGGTCGGCTTCGGGAAGGCGGTCGAGGCCGGCATCGCGAAGCTCCAGCCCGGCGACCGGATCCGCATCGCCGGCGTGGGCGGCGCATTCCAGAAGACCGAGGACGGCAGCATCTTCATCCAGCAGGGAGCCGTGAGCTTCGGCAAGAAGATCGCCGAGCTCAGCGATGAGGAACTGGTCGGCCTGGCCACGCGAGCCCGACCCCTCGATACAGGCCGCGACCACATCGCCCTGGCGCTCCTGTGGTCGCAATCGGCCAGGCCCGACCTCGAGCGCGCACGCACCGAGCTTGCCCTCGCACGCAAGGCAGGCGCAGACGTGACCCGGCACATGGGACTCCTCATGCCCCGCCCCGCCACCGCACAAGACCGCACCCGACGGCCCAAGGGCCGCGGCAAGTGGCTCGTCTACAAGGGACAGACGCTGCTCGCCGAGGCCGAGGAGGCCACCCGACGCATCGAGCCCATGGCCGTCGGCCAGGACGCTGGGGCCTCGGGCAACGCTTTCGTGTGGGAGCCCTGGGAAGCAGGCCAGGACCAGTATGGCAACCGCAGCGGCCGCGTCGTCTTCCAGGTCTACTCCAAGCAACCCGCCTCCGTGTACCTGTGGGCACGCGTGCTTGCGAAGACCAACTCGTCCAACTCCTTCCGCCTGGGGA
>Ga0272441_10009059_pt1 | contig 15494 bp, 15 predicted proteins | sample SSMProp6N_FD_193582 | JGI IMG/M metagenome (GOLD analysis project Ga0272441, IMG submission 193582) | Marine sediment archaeal communities from Little Sippewissett salt marsh, Falmouth, MA, United States - SSM-Prop-6N | ecosystem: Environmental > Aquatic > Marine > Wetlands > Sediment ... | reverse complement strand
TGAATTCAAGAATGGTCCAGGGGATATTTGATGATCTGAATCCTGAGACGGCAGATCGATGGGCTTATGAGGATACGCAAAAATGGGATGCTGACCGTAATACGGATGAGTTTGTTAAAGCGATGGATTCCTGGTATGCCCATGGCCTGCTGGCTTTCACCATCAACATGCAGGGCGGAAGCCCATTGGGGTATGGAAACAAAGGCTGGATCAATTCCGCCATAGATGACAAAGGCCAGTTACGCCCGGAATACATGGCTCGCTTGGAGAGGATTCTGGATAAGGCGAATGAGATCGGGATGGTGCCCATTTTGGGACTCTTCTACAATGACCAGGAAGATTTAATAGAGGATGAGGCCGCCGTGCTCAGAGCGGTTGACAATACGATTGATTGGCTTTTTGCGAAGAACTACCGAAATGTCATCATCGAAATCAATAACGAATGCAACCTGAAATACCGCCATGAGATTCTTCAACCGAATCGCGTCCATGAAGTGATTGAAAGAATCCAATCAAAAGAGAAAAACGGGTATCGCTATTTGGCGGGAACAAGTTACAGCGGCAAACAAATTCCCAGGGAAAATGTCGTCGCCGTTGCAGACTTCCTCCTGATTCACGGCAACGGGGTTAAAGACCCGGCGCTCATCCCCGAAATGGTGACCAAAACCAAGGCTGTGAAGGGATACACACCGAAGCCCATCCTCTTCAACGAAGATGACCATTTTGATTTTGACAAACCGGTTAACCATTTGGTACTGGCGGTAAAATCTTATGCCTCATGGGGATACTTCGATTACCGTATGAAGGGTGAAGGATATGAAAATGGTTTTCAATCCGTTCCGGTGAACTGGGAGATCAGTTCTCCGCGAAAAAAAGCGTTCTTTAATAAATTAAAGGAAATTACAGGAGGATCAAAGTAATATAAGGTTCAACTCCCAAAAAGTTAGTGAGCGAAGATGCTTTTTGACTTGGATTTATCGCTTTTGGGCCTCCGGCATATATTGGAGGACGAAACCCAGAACGGGCCTCGCCCCATGCCGTATGACACTGCCAAAGCGCTCGAGTCGCTTCCCAGCGTTGCCCTATTCTCCTTGGCAGTAAGCAAAATTATACCATATGCATGCCGTTGGCATAAAGCATTAAATACAATAGACTTAGGTATTTAAAAGAGCAAAAACAAACCACCTTTATTGGATGAGAGCCTAATATAAAGATTTAAGGTTAAAGAAACTATGAAAGCCAGATACTCACGCCCCCGAGTATCTGGCTTTCATAGTTTCTTTAATTTCACAGCGGATAAAGAAAGCATTTGAAAAAAAGCCGAATATCAGCTACAATGGCCCCATCTGGTTTTTGATAAGGCAGGCATGGCGCAGAACGGCGATAAAAACAAAGGAATGATTGCGAATTCGGTCGTGGACTCCTTTGTCCGCGGGCTTGATGAACCGCATCGGATGCTGGTCATTCTGAAAGCACAGCTTTATGGCGGTCAATGGGAGCCGATGCTTGAAGATCTGCGAAATCGGCTGGAGGGAAAACCCTATATTTTTAAACTGGCCAACCGGATTAAAGACGATATCGAGCGGATTCATCGCCTAAAGGCGTTTGAAGATGAACATGGAGTGGAATTAACGGATCACGTGAAACTGGAATCATAAGCGTTTTGAAGATGTGCAAAATAAGGGTTAAGACCATGAAAAAGCTGTTTTTTCTAATCTCTCTGTCGGTGCTTTTCGGTTGGAACGGTGCGGCGGCCGCCAAATCCGAATATATGGCTCAAAACACAATACCGCTGGTTTCGCAGGAACTCATTCAAGAGGCCGGATGGAAATATAACTGGCAGATGAACCTGCCGCTTAAACAGCATGAGCAAATTGACCGGATGGCCGTTCTGGGCTCGGATTTGTTACTCATGACCGATTCGAATGTGATGTTCTGTATCGACAGGGAAACTGGTCAGACGCGATTTACAAAACAGTTAAGCGCAAGCCGCTTGCCCGTGCAAAAACCTTTCTACTATGACAAAAAATACTGGTTTATTGTTGGCAGCGAAATGCTGGTGTTTGATCCCGTCGCAGGAGACTTTACAATAAAAGAAAAATTTAGCCGGATTGGCACCGGTGCTAATTGCGGACTTGCTCGAAATAAAGAGTTTATCTATATCAGCGGCTCTGACAATCGTCTCCATGCAATCAATGTGGACGGTTTCTGGCAGCAGTTTACGGCAACCGCCGACAATGATTCTGCGATTGTTTCCGTTGTGGCGACAGATGAAATTGTCGTGTTTGCAACACAGGCAGGCAATGTCGTTGGGATGAACCCTGCGAAAGCCGAAAAACTTTGGCAGTTTGATACGACCGGAGAAATAAAAGGGCAGCTTGTTTTTGACGATAATGATATTTATGTGGGAAGTTTCGACACCAAACTTTATAAGTTAAGTCTCAAAGGGCAGCTCCTTTGGGAAGCGCCGTTCCATTCGGGCGCCCCGATTCGGGATTCCTTCACCGTTGGCGGCAATGTTATTTACCTGTATAACGAGCTGAACGGGCTTTACGGAATCAATAAGCAGACCGGCAATGCGATATGGCAGGTTCCCCTGGGAAAGGCCATGATTTGTGAGACGCCCGAAAAGGGTTTTGTATTTGTGGCGCCGGGGATCGTCAAGGTGATGGATAACCGAACGGGCAAGGAATTGTATTCGGTGAATTTCTCCGGCGTTCAGCAATATGCGATGAACACAACGGATTCGACAATGTATGTAGCCGACAATAAAGGGCGGCTGATGAGTATAACAGCACGATAGCTATAGAGATTGAAAGAGGAGTAAAGGCATGGATGTAAAGATTCAAAGGGCATTGATCAGTGTTTCGGATAAGAATGGCATCGTCGATTTTGCGACGGCTTTAGAAGCGATGGGAGTGACCATCATCAGTACCGGCGGAACGGCCAAAGTGCTCTCCGAGGCGGGTATCAAGGTGGTCAGTGTGGATTCTGTCACGAATTTCCCGGAAATGATGAATGGCCGGGTCAAGACGCTGCACCCGAAGATTCATGGCGGACTGTTGGGCCTGCGGGACAATGCCGAACACGCCGCGGCGATGAAGGAGCACCAGATCGAACCGATCGACTTGGTGTGCGTGAATCTGTATCCTTTTGAGCAAACCGTAGCCAAGCCCGGTTGTACGCTTGCCGAGGCCATTGAAAATATCGATATCGGCGGCCCCAGTATGGTTCGCTCGGCCGCGAAAAACAATAAGTTTGTAACCATTGTAACCAATGCCGCGCAGTATGACGACGTCATTGAGGAAATGAGGAACAACAACGGGGCGACCCGCCAACAGCTCCGAACAGAGCTGGCACGGGCGACGTTTTCTCTGACGGCTTCCTATGACGCGGCCATTTCCAAGTACCTCAATGCGAAAGCCGGCGATACGTTCCCGAATCGTGTTTCATTGGCGTTGGTTAAAGAACAGGAACTGCGTTACGGCGAGAATCCCCATCAGACGGGGGCATTTTACAAGTTGGCCGACAGTAAAGAAGTCAGCGTCGGCACGGCGAAACTGCTCGAGGGCGGTACCCCCATCAGCTTTAACAATCTGATGGATGCCAACGCGACATTTGAACTTTGTAAAGAATTCGACGAACCGGCCGCCGTGGTGGTCAAGCATATGAATCCCTGCGGCTGTGCGATTGACGCGGATATCTGCAAAGCGTACGAAAAAGCATATCTGGGCGATGTCGTCAGTGCCTTCGGCGGGATCGTGGCCCTGAACCGCAATGTGGATAAAAATTTAGCGACCGTTATTATGGAATCCTATGCCCGCTTTGGAAAAGCCAATGGCGCAAGCGGCTTTTTTGCCGAGGTTATCATTGCTCCGTCTTACGATGAAGATGCGGTTGAAACGATCCGCACGCTCAAGGCGTGGGGTCAGCGGGTACGTTTGTTGGAAACCGGGCCCATTGACCGCAACAAACGGGATGTCGCCGAATATGATGTTCGTTGTATCGTGGGCGGGATGCTGCTCCAGCAGCGGGATTTGGTCGGCTGGGAAAAAGAGGTGCTGACCTTCCCGACCAAGCTCAAGCCCACTCCGGGACAACTGGAAGACCTGCGGATTGCCTGGCTGACCGCCAAGCATGTCAAGAGCAATACGATTACGCTGGTCAACGGCAAAAAACTGGTTGGTGTCGGTGCCGGACAGATGAACCGTGTCGAGTCGGGATTGATATCATTCAAGATGGCCGGCGAGATGGCCAAGGGTTCAGCAATGGGTTCCGATGCCTTCTTCCCGTTCCCGGACAACGTCGAAAACGCCGCCAGGGCCGGTGTGGCCTGTATTGTCCAACCAGGCGGTTCCAAGAAAGACGATGAAGTCATCGCTAAGGCCGACGAACTTGGTATTGCGATGGTCTTCACCGGAAAACGTCACTTTAAACATTAATACAGTTCTTCGTTTTTAGTTCGTAGTTCAGAGATTAAAAAAAGCCCGGTGAAAACCGGGCTTTTTTTATAACAAGCTGAAGCTTGAACTCTTACTTTCTGGTTGTTTTCTTGCGAATCTCTTTCAGGCCGGCCGCCTTGCGGAGTTTTTTGGCCAGATCGGTTTTTTCCCACGTAAAATCGGGGTGATTTCGGCCGAAGTGTCCGTTGCGGGCGGTTTCCTGATAGATGGGCCGTTTCAGTTTAAGATGACGAATAATCCCTTTCGGAGTCAAGGGGAAGAATTCGTGAACCAGTTGTTCAATCACGACTTCGTCGATTTTCGCGGTGCCTTCTGTATCCACTAATACTGAAAGGGGCTTGGCGACGCCAATCGCGTAGGAAAGCTGGACTTCGCATGCATCGGCCAGTCCCGCCGCGACGATGTTCTTGGCGATGTAACGTGCCATATAGCTGGCGCTGCGATCGACCTTGGAGGGATCCTTTCCGCTGAACGCGCCACCGCCGTGACAACCACGTCCGCCATAGGTATCGACAATGATCTTTCGACCGGTCAGGCCGCAGTCGCCCTTGGGGCCGCCCACGATGAACTTGCCCGTAGGATTGACATGAATAATCATCTTCTTGTCGATAAGCTTTTTGGGAAGAACCGGCATAATGACTTGGTCAAGGATATCCTTTTTGATTGTCTTGTATTTCACGTCAGCCGTGTGCTGCGTAGAAATCACGACCGTATGAATTCGCTTGGGCTTTCCGTTTTCGCCATATTCGACGGTGACCTGGCTTTTTCCGTCCGGCCGCAGCCAGGGCAGTTTCCCGCTTTGCCGTACTTTGGCCAGTCGGTCGGTCAGTTTATGAGCTAAATAAATCGGCATCGGCATCAGGGTCGGCGTTTCGCGACAGGCGAAACCAAACATCAACCCCTGGTCGCCGGCGCCCTGTTCGTGATGAAGCCCTTTTCCTTCGGTAACGCCTTGTGAAATATCCGGGCTTTGTTCGTCGAGCGTGGTAATAACCGCACAGTTCTCATAGTCAAAACCAATGGCAGGGTCGGTATAGCCGATGGTCCTGATGGTTTTTCGAATAATCCCGGGGATGTCCACATACGCGGTTGTGGTGACTTCGCCGGCAACCATTGCCAATCCGGTTGTGACCAGCGTTTCGCAGGCAACACGGCTGTTGGGGTCCTGAGCCAGCATTGCGTCCAGAACCGCGTCGGAAATCTGGTCCGCCACTTTGTCCGGATGCCCCATGGTGACCGATTCGCTTGTAAACAGATGCCTTCTGCCGTTGAACCGGGTATTCATTGTCTTATTGGACGTTGTCATTTTGCTCTCCTATTGACCAAAGCTGATACGATTAATGAAAACACGAAGTATATCTGCAGAAGGGGGGATAAATCAAGAGATAATCTTCGGAAAAGCCGGTTCACGGCCGGGGACTATTGGGCCTCGTTCAGATGCCAGTCAACTTCAATAAACTTGATCTTGAATGGGGTTGTTTCAAGGTAACGAATGTCTTCTTGGGACAGGTAGGGTTGGATAAAATTCAGCCATGCCCGCTCTTCGGCTTTATGATTTCGAAATCTTTTGATTTCGGCGTACTCGGACGCTAAGAAGGTTTCTGTGTATTTCTGAAACAGGGTTGACAGCTTAAGAACCTGATTATCTTTATCCAGTTGTATCCCCTTGGTGGAGGTAAGATATTGTTTCACTTGGTCGTTCAGTTGTTCGTCAAGACATTCGGCTTTGTAGGATTTGTTTCGAAGCGTTGCTCCGCCAATGCTGGCATTTGACAGGGCAAAGCAAATACGGGGGTCTTCATATCGTGTTAATAGATACCCCTGTTCGATTTCCTGCAGATTGTATTGTTGGTTCTGAATCCAAAAAAATTCCTTTTCCCAGGCACCGGTAATTTGCATGATGCTGTTGTCCGGATACAGGATATTCCACCACTTCGGCTGGATCGGATAATATCTCAGAATCAGCTCAATTGTACAGAAATTGTAGGTGTTAATCCAGAACGCGATACGTTCTTCTTTTGAAAGTCTCATCAAGACCGCGGGGCTCAGTTTCTTTAATTCTCGCGTTGCATCCAGAACGTCATAACGTTTTCGCTTCAGCGTACTGTATTTGACAAGCCCCTTGTCGGATACCAATTCCGGCGTAAAAATATTACGATATGCCTCACGGACCAGAGCCAAAGAAGATGGATTCAGTTCAAAAATGTCATCTTCGTCTTCGGAGGAGGGGGTGTTCGGGTCCGATGAATCCGTTGTGGCTGGAGCAGAAGCGGTCTCAGACAAATTGGGATCATTCCCGTCCGGGGCATCCGCACTCGCGGAGTGATCGTCCTTGTCTTCTGCGCCCGCCGTCGAAAGCCGGAATGTGAATAAACCGATGAGGCAAGCCAACAGTGCCAGTGCGAGAAGATGTTTTTTATGTGTATAAAAAAGTACCATTTTCACCGCTTAGTTCCGCTTGTTGGAATACAATACAAAATAAAGAATATTATGATCGTAAATCGTATAGTTATAATACTAATTTTATACTAAAACCGTTCAATATTCGAATGAATTCTTTTTTCCTGTAATCATTGTGTTTTCTCGACAAGAAATTACTTTTACTTTATGACAGATTGCAAAAAGCGCTGAAATACCAAAAAAATACGCTGTTTTTACGTAATTTTCTTGATAAACTATAAGTTTATTGGTACTTTCTTGGCTTTTTGTAGCGGAGGTGTAGCTCAGTTGGTAGAGCAACGGCCTTTTAAGCCGTTGGTCCTGGGTTCGAGTCCCAGCACCTTCATTTAATAAGTCGTTTGTTTACAGTCCTTTACAATCGGCCCCCGAAATCACTACGGGGGCTGTTTTTCCAGTATGGCGGATTACAAGGCGGATTGTGTGCGCCGAAGCGGTATTTTGCCGCTGGAATTGTTAAGGTCCCGGAGTATCCTAAGGCGGCAATCAAAACACTTATTCAAACCCATGAAAACCAGTAAAGGATTACTACCGTGTACGAAAATGAATTGAATCAGAATCAAGAGCAGTTTTGTATTGAGTTTACCACCATCGGACAGGATACCTTCGGGAACGCTACCAAGGCATACAGGGCGGCTTATCCTGATACCACGAATGACAACAGCGCGGCGGCTTCGGCTTCGGCGTTACTAAGAAATCCTAAGATTCAAGACCGTATCAATGAACTGCATAAAAAGAATCTAACCAAAAACGGGGTATCGGTCGAATCCGTTTTGGCTAATATCAGCCATGATCGGTCGAATGCAAGGGATGCTGGACAATGGTCTGTTGCTGCCCAGCTTGATAAACTTGAGGGTCAATATTTAGCGATGTTCACGGACAAGTTGCAGACTGAGGACGTATCAGAAAGTCCCCGCCCGGAGGATGCAATTGAGGAATCAGAGCGTAAGAGAAACGAAGCAAAGAACATAAGGTTGACCAGATAAAGGATTTATGATGAATCAATGTTTAAATTGTGATACTGCTATAAGTGACAAGGCGAAGTATTGTTCTGACAAGTGCCGAATGTCTTACAAGAGGAACCAGCCCGAACAGCAACTAAACCCATTAGTAGAACGATGACCCCCGCCCCTTTTAGGTATGAGTGATATATATATAATCGCCCAAGAGAAATTTTAGCGGTTTTCCATAAAACAGACAGCCCGTATCCCAAATACAGCGATACCCCAGCCCGCTTGACTATACTACTTCTATGCGTAGGGGAAAATGATAAGATTTGATAACCCTTTAATTTATCCTACAGTCGAGCCCCTGCAACGAAATTCACTCCATCCGGAATCACAACGATAAATGGCTTCACGAGTGTCTTCTCCCACGCATTTCCAATGGTGTTGCCGTGCACAGGAACGAACCCGCCGATTCCGGTGGTTACTTCGCACATTGGAATAACTTCTTCCTTATCCCACCTGTTTCCAACGGTGTTGCCATACACAGGAACGAACCCGCCGATAACGCCCTTCACAGGGCAGACAGGGATTACTTCTTGTTTCGTCCAACGGAGATGGGCAACTCCGGCACCCATACAGACCAAGAGCAATGAGGCCGATATTACTCCGACCAGCAAACCCCTTTGAAACTCACTCATCCTCATCTTTATATCCTTTCATTCATCTGTCGTTATTTCTGTATAAGGCTTTCAATCGCCTGCGTCTTTTTCTCAAAACTAATCCGCCTAAGCCGAGAAGCAGCAGGGTTCAGATTATTCCCAACAGGCTGATTGTGGTACAAGGTTACAAGTCATCCAATATGTCGCCCATTCTGCAAAATCTTCAAGGTTAATCTTGCAATCATCATTTGTGTCGTATGGTATATGCTCACCGCAATATGGTTCTGGGCCGTAGGGGGATTTGCTTGCATAAATCGTACCACCATATACCCCCTGGTTAATCCTGTCGCCGTTAGGCTCAGTTTCCAAAGAATAAACGCTTGTCGGATCTCCGGCATCAATACAAAGACTTGTTATGGCATCATTAGCCCAATTCGTCCCTGTCCACCTGCCCGCAATCGATTTGAGATGATAATCCCCTTCGACCCATTCATCGTCTATATTCCAATACCCATCAACAGCAAAGAATGGATTTGAATGTGTGTCTGTTTCTCCGGGCGGCAGGCCGGTATAATTGCCTGATACGTTGTTCCAGATATTATTGTATTTAAGTGTAGTTATGGTGGTTCCACTACTACTTATACCATAATCGCCGTTGTTTACCACAATGTTGTTAAACAGAAAAACTTGGCAGCCACCCCAGCCACCACTGTCGGTTTGTATACCATCCAATTTATTCCCTGTAATTGTGCAGCCTATTATTCGGCCCTCACGGTGAATAACTATACCATTGCCCCGATTGCCACTCACCACACAGTTAAGAATTTCGACATTTGTAGCATCATAGGGATTAACCCCAGTACTGGAATTATTACTTACGATACATTCTTTTATCTGCCCATTACAATGGTATAATCCCATTGTATTTCCTGTTACGGTACATTGTCTTATATTACCATCGCAACCGGTCAGCCCGTTGCCGGAATTATCCGCAACTGTACATTGAAGAATCAAATCACCACAACTATCAATGCCATTGCCAAAATTTTCTCTAACCTCACAATTTATAATTTGTCCATCACAATCATAGATGCCATCTCCGGCATTTTCCCTTACTATGCAGTCTTCAATTTGGGGCTGAGCGCCGTATCCGTATATTCCTGCTTCGTCAGCACTATTTGCATATTTCACGACACATTTTTTTATTGTGGGGTCGGAATAATAACAATATATTCCTGTGTTACCATTTTCGATCATAATGCCAGTGAGTAGAGAATCGGCATCTTCGCCACTATCGAATGTTACCGTATTGGCTGCGGTTCCACCATCGATTGATGTACTATAAATAACACCCATATCATCCACATCTGAGCCTGTAACAGTTATAGACTTCCCATAAAAATTGATGGTTTCATAGTATGTACCCGGCTGCACTTCAACAACATCCCAATCACTTGCGCTGTCGATAGCATCCTGTATATTGCTGTAGTCAGCAGGGCCATCGTCGTCAACTGTGATTGTTATCGCGAAACAGGGGCAGACCACTAACAGAAGAATTGGAACTATTACCAACATTTTCATTTTCTTCTCCTCTCCAAAAAAACGTTTTCTTTTTCACCCATGAAAAAAGGGCACTGCTACATCATGCCCAGTCAAGGCCCGCTAAAGCCCAATCGGAACACGCAAGCAGTACCCCGTTCGGGGCACTGACTCTTATGCGATTCCGATTTGAAAGAATTAGCGGTTCTGACTGGAAAGCCAAAAGTTCAGTAAACTTCAATATTAAATTGTCGATGTTCATTATATGCTTTTGGGACAGGGCCAATCAAGTAAAATCGGTAAAATTCTTGTGAAATAGCTATAAATCAGTATAATAATGATGCAAATAACACCTTTTTGATTTTCGGGCTGACCGCTGATTCCGGCCCCCGGCCCTGGGCTATTGCGGATTTTTCGTTGTTCCCCCTTAGGTCCGGGGCAGCCCGATTGAAAGGACAACGGAAAATGAAAAAAGAGAAAATTAAAGGGCCTCAGGCCACAAATCAGCTTTTCGATGAAGCCGTTAAGGAAGGATGGAAAAAACGGACCTCTTTCCCGGTTTATCCCCTGAAGGAAGGCGATTATCGCTGGGTTGAAGTTGGGATTGAAGACTCGAAGCCGAAGACAATCGAAGACGAAACAGGGTCCCGGCTTCTTGAAGAACCGATAGACCCCTTGACCGATTATAAGAAAAAGCTTGTTTTGTATTTCACTGGGGGCAAAGGCCTTGCGGATGTTTCATATTTGAAAGCTTTTCTTGTCCAAAGTTGCGGGGTTGCGAATCCTGAAGGGTACACTTGGCGGGATATAATTTCAGCATTGGAAATACACAGAGAGTCTAAAGAGATCACACCGCAAGCAATCATGGAAGGCGAAGCAAGGCCCGAAACAATCACCCTAAAGCGGTCTGGCGATTTTGGCAAACAGAAAACAAGAAATAAACATACCCAGAAAACCGCAAATATAGCTGTAAAAGAATTGCTCCCACGCCTAAAAGAACAAATGGACCTAAAAGAGATCACGGTTAAGTTTCTTTCCAAAAAGATCGATTGCTCAACTGGCTTAATATCACAATGCCCCGCTTGGACTGCCTTTGTTGAAAAACGTGATGGAAAGCAAAAATCATCTTCAAAAACAGAACGCTTAAACGATATACACTTGGACAATACAGCAGCGGAAACGAAGACCCCGGACGAAATAGCGGCAGAAGAAGAAATTCAGCGATTGGCAAAAGAACAAAAATTAGACATGAATAATCAAGACGGACCAAACAGGGCTTATCCTGACCGATAAAACATTGTTCATGAACAATTCATGAACGCTTGAAAAAAATAAACCCTCATTTTTTGCCACTTCAAGCGGGATTTTTTCGCTTAATTCAGTATTCCTTCGTGAACACATACACCCTTCAAAGAATAACAAATTTTTGCAAGGGTTTACATTATGGAACAAATACTGATTGATCGAAAAACCGCTTCAAAGCTTTTGGGAATCAGCACCCGGCATTTAATCACTTTGGAAGAAACCGGGCAGATGCCCCGGCCCCGGATGCTTGGAAGGCGGAAGCTGTTTGATGTTCGGGAACTTGAACAATGGGCCGCGGATGGTTGCCCCGCAAACGGGGGCCGATGATGACCGATCACGAATTTATTATCAATAACCGGCTATTCCGGCAGCGACAGGCGGCGATTAAGCAGGATCGCAAACGAACCGAACCTTCCAGAATAAGCGACTTAATCCCGGATGTTTTGGCGGACCTTGAACAAAAGGCGGCTTCAGATTGCAGGGGGTGTCGCTGATGCTTGTTAGTGAACTTAAAATTGGTGAAGGATACGAAGTCCGGGATAATCGGTCTTTGATCGGTACGGTCAAAATGATTGTTCACAAGGGCCGCTTAAAGATTGCTCTGGATTTCCCCCCTTATATCACACTTCAAAAAATGCAGGATGCTAAAGGATGCACGGATGCCAAAACAACACACTAAATATATCAGAATCCCAGCGGGCCTTCTTTGCTGCCCGGACCTGAAGCTTGCGGAAAAGGTTTTTCTGGGCTTTGTTTATTCATTTAACAAAGACGGTTTTTGGATGAGCAATAGAAAATTGGGGCAGATTTTGGGCCTGAATGAATCGAACACAAGCCGGATGGTTACAAGACTTGAGCGCGAAGGATGGACCCGAAGCACTGGCAAAAAATCACGCTGGCGGAGAACATACCTTGCTTCAGGCGGCAAGGTAGAAAAGGTTTTACTTTGCTCTAAAGAGGGGTTTACTTTGCCGCTGGGAACAAGTTACTTTGCTTCAGGCGGCAAACAATATAAAAGAGAAATAAATAAAGAAAGAAAATCTTCTTTTTCACCTACCCTTGCCGAACCTAAAAAACCTTCCAAACCGGCACAGGCCCCCCCGGACCCCGCAAGGGTCAAGCGGGTTTTGGCAGACCTGGGCTTTGAGGGGGGCAGCGATGAATAGAAACACTGAAGCAGACTTGCGGGCGGAACTGACAGCGGCGGGGGCGGTCTTCAAAGGGGCAAAGATTCTTTGTCCGTTTCACGAAGACAAAACCCCCAGCGGCGGGATATACGAAAAAGCCGGGGTCTATCGGTTTAAATGTCAAGCTTGCGGGGCTGGCGGGGATGTTTTCGACATAAGATCGCTTCGCACCGGGCGGCCCCTTACCGAAATACTCAAAGACAACGCACAGGACAAGCCCCAGGCGAAGCAAAGACCCGCACCCCATACAAACACCCCCCCGAAGGTCTTTGACAGCTTACAGGCGATTTATGACAGTTTACAGCGATGGTATGGCGGCAAGCTGGAAGCATTGCACCAGTACCCCGATGCGTTTTTTATGGTTCGCTGGCGAAAGCCGGACGGTAAAAAAGAAATGCGCCCGCTGATTCATAGGGACGAAAAATATATTATGACTTTCCCTGAAGGGATTAGGCCGCTTTATCACAGGCCGGATTTAAACAAGGCCGAAACGGTTATTTTCTTTGAGGGCGAACTAAAAGCGGACATTGTCAAACAATACGGCTTCACGGTTACGACCACAAGCGGCGGATGCAAGGCGGCGGATAAAACGGACTTGCGGCCCCTTGCCGGGAAAAGAGTTATAATCTGGCCGGACAATGACGACCCCGGCAGAAAATACGCTGAAACGGTCAAGCGGATTCTGGAAGGGCTGGGGGCAAGTGTAAAGATCATCGACCCGGCGGCACTGGACCTTGCCGAAGGCGAAGACGCAGCGGACTATATACAGCAGTTGAAAAACGCCGGATATTCAGAACTGGAAATAAAACAGAATCTTGACCGGGTTTTCAGTCAAGCACACAGCACCGGACCGGGGGCGGAACTTCAAACCCACCTTGCCGATATATCAGCGGGCCGGATGGAACCGCTGGAAACCGGATTTTCACAGCTTGACGATTTACTTCAGATATTGCCGGGCAGCTTGAATCTTGTTTGCGGGGGGCCGGGAGCTTCAAAATCTTTGTTGATGCTTCAGCTTGCGGCACTATGGCACAAGGCCGGAATCAAAACAGCCGTTTTTGAGATTGAAAAAGATCGGGTCTTTCACTTGCGGCGGGCTTTGGCACAGCAGGCCGGGCTTTCACTTCTAACAAATAACCGCTGGACCCGAAACAACGCCGAACAAGCGAAAGCGGCGGCAGTCCAGCATTGTGATTTTTTGGATTCTTTCGGGCGGTCAATTTATGCTTTCCCGGAAAAGATCATCTATCAAAAAGATGTTATTGAATGGACACAGGCCCGCGCCGATGCCGGATGCCGGGCGGTTATTATCGACCCCGCAACGAAGGCCGAAAGACAGGCGGACCCCTGGAAGGCGGACGGGGAATTTGTTCAAAAGCTTTCGCAGATTGCAACGCTGACCCGGCTTATTATCTTCATTGTTTTGCACCCTTCAAAATCTATCGTTTCAATGCCGGACCTATCAGCGATTGCAGGCGGGGCGGCCTATGGACGATTTGCGGATAATGCGATATGGCTTGAAAATCACGACACAAAAGAATCTGAAATTCACTTCGGCACCGGGACCACTTCGGCGAGACACAATCGAACCATCTGGATTTTGAAAAGCCGGGATGGAAGCGGCACAGGGGCGCGGATTGCCTTTGATTTTTCGGCGGGTTCTTTGACGCTTTCAGAATTGGGCCGGATACAAAAAACGAAAAAGGCGAAATCTTATGGATAAAAAACCACACTTTTATTTTGAGGATGAAAACGATTTGCCCCCAGGCGTTTCACGAATTGGGGATTGTATTGCAGAATTTTTCCAGCGGCAAGCAAAGCGGCACTTGAAACGGAAACCAAAACGGCGAAAAAATGAAAACCAAAGACTTTTTAAGGACAGCAAAAAATGATTATTAGACTTCTAAAAAAACTATTTTAACCTTTGCCCGGATTTTCTCTTGACAGGAAAAGGCATATTGACGATAATACTATTGTGAACAATTTAGTAGGAAATTTCGTTAAGTCAATGATGCCGGGTCCGGTCTATCCGCAAGGACGACCACCTTCTAATCCTATTAGATTGTTCACAGGTCCCGGCACTTTAACGAAAGCGAGGTTTTACAATGCGAATCTACAAACCCAAAAAGCCCGATGGCACACCGTATCAAAAATGGTATATTGAAATCCCGGACCACCGGGGCAAGGCCCGGCGATTCACAGGATACAAAGACAAGCGATTGACTGAAGACCTGGGCAAGAAAATTGAATTGCTTGTGAATCTGAAGCAGATCAATGAACCCTTGACCCCGGACCTTGCAAAATGGCTTGAAGCTGCCCCCCGAAACCTGAAAGAACAGCTTTTAAGAATCGGCTTGCTTGAACAAAGACAGGCGCAGGCAGGAAGGCCGCTTGACGAACTATTGAAACAGTTTATTGAAGCGAAAAAACTTCAGGACTTTACAGGGGCGTACCTTCGGGAAATGCAAAAACTTTTGAAGGACTTTTTCGCAAACAAGAATTGCACCTTCTGGACCGATGTTGATTCACAAAAACTTCAATCACACCTTGCTTCAATCAAAGAAGCGGGCAAAAGTTACAGGATGGTTAATAAGTCTTTGAAAGCTTTCAGGACTTTTCATAATTGGCTTTTAGACAGGGAATTGATCGCAAGGCCCTTGCCCGGACTTCGGGGCATAAAGTTACTTGACGAAAAGCAGGACAGGCGAAAAGTCCGAAGGTCTTTGACGATTGACGAACTGGAAAGATTGATTCAGGCCGCAAGGCACAGAACCCTTCAGGAATTTCAGAAGGTCAATCGGGGGCCGAACAAGGGCAAGCAGGGGGCAAAACTGGCCCCCGAAACCGAAGACAAGTTGCGATTGATAGGACTTGGGCGGGCTTTGACTTACAAGACCGCTTTTCTGACAGGGCTTCGGCGGTCCGAATTGGCTTCAA
>Ga0272441_10009058_pt1 | contig 15497 bp, 15 predicted proteins | sample SSMProp6N_FD_193582 | JGI IMG/M metagenome (GOLD analysis project Ga0272441, IMG submission 193582) | Marine sediment archaeal communities from Little Sippewissett salt marsh, Falmouth, MA, United States - SSM-Prop-6N | ecosystem: Environmental > Aquatic > Marine > Wetlands > Sediment ... | reverse complement strand
GTGCAGCAGGCCGGCGAGGTAGATCCTGTGGATCTGCTCCTCCTCCAGTTGCTCCTTCTCCGCGACTCGTTCCGCGATCCATCGTGAGATCACGGCGACCCGCTCGGAGTGACCGCGGGTGTATTGATCCTTGGCGTCGATGCTGTTGGTGAGCGCCTTGAGCGAACCGACGAAGAGTTCTTTCAGATCGTTGAAGAGCCGCCCATTCTCGATGAAGACCGCGCAGCCGCTGGCAACCGAAGTGAAGAGCTTGACGTCGGTGCTGTCGAAATCGGGCTTGTCGATACGATTGACGGCCACCATCAATCCGATGATGGAGATGCCCCCGCCTGTACGCCGTGAAGAGGCAACTTCGCCCTTCTCCTTGCTGCACAATGGCACGGCGATGATGTTGCGTACGCTCACAGGCCATTCATAGCGGAAGGGCGAATCGACTTCGCTGTCGAGCAAGGCTTCATGGCCGCCGTGGATCTCGTCGGACAGGCGGCTGTGCAGCAGGGCGCCCATCCGGTCGTCAATGTCGATGAGCCCGGAGCCGGCCGCCACGACGAGGCGTTGTTCGCCTTCGACCACACGCTCCAGCAGGACCGCGATACCTTCCACGAGAACGATATCCGTCAGGCTGTCGCAGGCAAGCTGGAGGAAGTTCGTGTCGGATTCCGTGACCCGCATATTCGTGCTGATTCTGTGTAGCAGAACCAGCTCCTCATAGACGCGGGACAACTCAATGCCGACGTTTTCGATCTGCTCGTCGGTACGGATGGCGGTCTGGAAATTCCGCGCCATCAGCCGGAGGATCTCATGGAAGTACTGGACGGAAGCAAGCCGGTCGGTGCGCGACCCGGTATCGTTCGATTGGCCCAGCATGCTGCCGAGATCGATCACGGCCGCACCGAGCGGATCGCGATAGCCGGCCGCCACGGGAGGCAGCATCAAGGGAGCGGCCAGAAACAGACGGTCGTCGCCACATTGCCAGACGGGAATGTCGCCGCCGTCATGCTGCTGCTCTGCGACCCTGCCGAGCGCGGACCGCCCCATGTCGAGCAATTGCTCTGTTTTGCTCTCGAACGCTCCGCCATTGACCTGAACGGCAACGCGGCCGTCGGCTGCGATTACGGCGAAATTGACACCGAACCGGGCAATCCGCTGCCCGCATCGTTCGAGTTCCCGTCGTTGCGGTGCTGTCAGCGCCGGCACGGTCATATTGGGTATGAGCGTGTCCACGAATTCCCCTGCTCCTACCTGTCTACGGCTGATATCCCTGAAGTGAAATCAACACTTGAGGGCAAGTTCCCGCTGGTACAGGATGTCCTGAATGGTCTTCAACAATTCCTTGGGGCTGAACGGCTTGCTCAGACAGTTCGAGACGCCAAGGCTCTCCTGTTGTTCCTGCGAGATGGCGAAGCTGCGGGCGGTTAGCAGAATGACGGGGATATTCTCCGTCTGTTCATCCTCCCGTAGTTTCTCGATCAGCTCGATGCCCGTCATCAAGGGCATCTGGTAATCCGTGACCACGATGTCCGGCTTCTCTCGACACGCCAGCTCGTAAGCCTCCGCGCCGTTGTTGGCGGCAATGACCTCATACCCATTGTTCCGAAGCTTTATCGCGACCACATGGATAATGTGGATTTCATCGTCGGCGACGAGTACCTTATTCGCCATCGCTATGATCCTCCCGAAGAATAAAACATCCGATATTGACTCCTCCGTGATGTTGCCTGCACGAGTTTGCCCTACGCGGCAGCCACCTGGTCTGCGGTCGCCAGGGGCAATTCGAAACCGAACGTGCTGCCTTGGCCTACTGCGCTGGTGACGAAGACACGGCCCCCATGGACTTTCTCGACTATTTGTTTGACGAGGTTTAGGCCCAGGCCCGTCCCTTTCGCCTGCTTGTTGTTCGCCGTAACGCGGTAGAACTTGTCGAAGACGCGATCGACCTCGTCGGCGGGGATTCCCACGCCTGTATCAGTAACCGCCACTCGAACGAGCCGCGTTGTCTCATCCACCTGCGTTGTGACGCTCACAGAGCCCCCGGACGGGGTGTACTTGATGGCGTTGCTCAACAGGTTGACGACGACCTGAGAAATCATGTCTTTATCGACGTACACTTGGTCATACACGATCGGCGTCTGGCCGGTCACGGTGATATCCTTCTCTTCCGCATAGCTGCGGATCATCTGCATCTGCTCTTCAATCAGGATCGTCAGGCTTGCCTGCGCCTTGTTGACCTTGATCAGACCGGATTCGATGCGCGAGACGTTGAGAATATCCTCGATCAACCGACTCAGTCGCTGTGCCTGGCTCTGGATGACGTCGTAGAATTCCTTGCGGGTCTCCTCGTCGTCGGCCTCCCCGTCGACCAGCATTTCCGAGTAGGCCGTAATGGACGCCAGCGGCGTCTTCAACTCGTGAGACACATGGCTCACGAAATCATTCTTCATCTGCGAGACTTCTTTCTCCCGCGTGATATCATGGAGCACGGCCACGACGCCGGACACTTTGTCCTGCTGCTGCACGCACGAGACGATCGTATCGTACGTATGCGGCCGATCTCCCCGCGTGAACTGGAGTTCACGCTTTGTCGCCTCCGTTCGACTGCGTCGGCTCTGTCGAAGCAGATCGACGAATTCGGCGTGCGTCTCGCCAATGGTTTCCGCCAGTGGCTTGTGCTGGACCGAATCCGCGTCGAACCCGAACAATCGCGCCGCCGGCTCATTGGCCATGAGCAGCCGGTCGGATCCATCCACAACCACGACGGCGTCGCGAAGACTGTACAGAATGGCCTCCATGTGGCGTTTCTCCCGCTCGGAGAACTGAGATCGGAGTTGAAGGTCCTTCAATTCACCTCCGAGTTGCCGAACGGTCGTATCGCAGTCTGCGATACGGCCCCGGATCGCATGGGTGAGTGTTCGCACGGCTCGCGGGCGGCTGGCGTCAGGCGTCAGGTTCGACCTCGATTCGAGCTGTGCGGCTATGGACGTGATCGCCCCGGCCAATCGGGCGTAGCCCAAGCCGAGGAAGATCACGCCCACAGCCCCAATGCCGTAAACGGCAAGACACAACGGAGTCAGCCAGTTGCTCCCTCGTGGAGCCGCGCCGGCACCCTGCAGTTCCGCCAGGACCGCAGTTGCCAGCGAGGCAACCACCATACCGGTGACGATCCCTATGATGCATCGCTGGCGTTTCACTGCGACTCCTCCGATCCCCATGACAACCAAGAATCCCTGTGCTCACCACAGGAACGCCGCTTACAGCCTCTTCCACTTCTCGGCTTCCTGCTCTTCGACTTTTCGCATCGCCATGCTGTCGAGCTTCTTAAGCTGCTCCGGGTCCGTCTCGGCGACGATCCGCTCCCGCAGGCGCAGGGCCTCCAGGTAGGTCGGCCGCAGCGTGAGCGCCCACGTCAGGTTGGAGACGGCCTTCTCCGTATCACCTTCCAGGTAGCACTTGGCGGCTCGTGCATAAGCATCCTCTGCCATCTTCGCAACCTGGAGTGGCTGCAAGGCATCCAGCGCAGCCTCTCGTTTGCGGCGAATATCATCCGCGCGCTCGTCACCGCCCGTCTGAGATGGAACGTCAATGATGTGCGGAGTCAGCAGGATGACGACCTCTTGCCGGTCGGTCCGGTCCAAGGTGCCCCGGAACAATCCCCCTACGAGAGGCAGGCTGCCCAGCACGGGGACCTGGTCGCGTGAGGTCGAAACGACATCACGGAACAGACCACCGATCACCACCGTCTCACCATCCCGGACAATCACGTTCGTGCGAAGCTCGGTTGTGATTTCTTCGGGAAGACCGTTCGCCTTCAGCGAGCCGTCACTGTCCTTCGGATAGATGTCCATTCGGATGTACCCATCGTCGCCGATGTACGGCCGGAACACCAACCGCGTACCGGTTTCAAGGAACTTGACGGACTGTGTGGTTGAGGTCGTGGTCTGCGTCGTCTGATCGTAATAACCGATCTTCTTGCCGATCAGCACCGAACCTTCCTGCTTATTGACAGCCAGGATCTTCGGATTCGCCAGCAGCGTCGTATCCGTGACGGTCTCCAGTGCGGTGATAATTGCCTGCACGTTGTCGGCGGAAAAGCCGATGCGCAGTCCATCGAGCATTGGCTTGGCAAAGCCTTCTTGCTCGATATAGGAGCCCTGTCCGCCCGCTGGTGTAGCTGTATCTGACGGGAATCCATTGATCGAAATGCCACTAAGGAGGTTCCAGTCGATCCCGAACCGCATCTCCTCCGTGAGCGTGGCCGACATGATCGTCGCCTCGATCAGTACCTGCTTGGGTCGGGTGTCGATCTCGTGAAGGACCGCCTCGGCCCGCTCGATGTTCTCCGGATAGTCGAACAGAACGATCATGTCGTTGGAGGCCGGATCGTCGCCCCCGCCGCTGCCGCTGAGGCTGCCCTCGGCGGAGGAGATGCTGTCTTCCGCCGGGGTGCTGGAGGTCACCTTCGCGGACGGCGCGCCGCTTAACACGGGCGTAATGAGCTTGATCGCCTCGTCGGCCGTCAGGTAGTACAGCGTGATGACCTTGTGGATCATCCGCGCGGGATCTTCCTTGATCGTTTTGTACTCTTCCGCCGTGTACACGCGGACGAAATCGCCGTCTACCTCGTACTTGAAGCCGTACCCGAGGACCGCATTCAGCGCCTCATCGAAGGTCACGTTGTACAGTCGGCTGATCGTCAACGGACCATCCACCCTGGACGACGGCACGATGTTCTTCTTGCACAGGGCGGCCAGCAGACGCAAGCCATCCCGGATGTTGCTGTCCTTCTGAAATGCGATGAATTTGATCATGCATCCGTTCGACAGATCCACCTGGGCTTGGTTCGGGTCAATCACCAGGTCGCTGGCGTCCGCACTGGGAGCCGCCGTATTCGACTCCACGGCGAGCGCCGACCCGGTCAGAAGCCCGAGCACCATGGTGACACAGAGCCACCGGCCCATCCATTCCAATGACGTTCTTTTCATGTTCGTGTCCTGATACATAGCCTTTGCTCCTATCATTCTGACTGTGAAATTCAAAAAAAGGGTCTGTATACCCGCATCATTCATCAATACTCGATCGTTCTCGTACTTCCACATTGAGTAGTTTCAACGTCACTTGCTCGTCTTGGCAGCTTACAAGCACCGAATTCTCCGAGATTTTCACCACATCAAAGTCAAAGGAACCGGCGACCGATTCCACGGTGAGGATTTGCCCCTGGGCCAGCAGTTGATTGTTGATGAAGGCCCTGGGTTCCTCGCTCTCACTCCAGTACACCGCTTCCAATCTCAACGTCTGTGCGACTCGCTGGATCACTTCATGAGCATCATCAGGTGAAGCAACACGTACTTCTGGATCAGTGCTTGCGCTCGGGAGCGCTACAAGTGACTGAAAATATGCGGAATCGTGCAGGCTGAAGAAATTCCTGCCGATGGTATCATGCCGCCCGGGGAGTTTCGGCAGTTCGACCGGCGTGATCCTGGCCGAGGTGCTGGGCTGCTCGGACGCGGCCCGCGTTTGCCGGGGCCCGGCGGCGGCCGGGCCGGGCTTGTGGCCGAACAGGACCCGCACCCACATGCACACCATGACCAGAACGAGGGCGCACGCCAGCACGGTCCGCTTCCTGTCGATCAGGAGACGATCCAGAATCCGGCCGGCAGATTGTGTACTCGTTCTTCGCCTATGTGCCATTATTCGACCCACCTGCCGCTTCTTCGGCGGCGGCACCGCTTGCCTTACGCTGCTTCGGCGACTGATAGAAAATGACAGCCTCCGTCTGCATGCTGATCAGGCCTGTGAGGTTGTTATCGTTGACCAGGGTCACCTTCTCAATGCGGATGAGCCTGTCCAACGCTTCAAGCCGACTGAAAAAATCGAATAGGTTCGTCAGCGTCCCTTTACACGTGATGTGAATCGGGATGCCGCTGACGCTACTTGTCTCCCATTCCTTTCCGGGGAGCACCACCTGGTCCGTCAGTTGACACTCCGTCATGATCCCGGCGATCTGCTCGAGGAAGGTGCCGAGTGCGCTTTCCGCCGGTACGTACGTATGGAAGCTCTCGACGATCCGCTGCATGTTCGCCAGTTTTTGCTTGAGACCGGACAGTTCCTCGCCCTGAGCGGCCGCCATTTCGATGGTGCGACGCTGCTGGCCCTTGGCGTCTTCGAGGGACTTCAACCGCTGCCGGGAGGGGATATAGCCACAGAGGACGAAATCGCCGACAAACAACACGGCGATCACGCCCACCCACACCTGGCGCTTGCGGTTCGACAGTCTGGAACCGGTCCGATTCATCACTCGTCACGTTCCTTATAGTTGGCCAGGTAGCAGGCCATCTCGAATTCCGTCACGTCCAAGGAAGCCTGGGGTTTGGCGGCCGTTCCTCGATCGGCGGCCCCCCCAGGCGATTTCGCTGCGATGGGAAGCTTGGCATTGCTGTAGGAAGGCTGGACCCGTCGAAAATAGGACGATTCTTCGAGCCGACGGACCAGGTTGACCGCGTCTGCCGGGCTGGCCGCTATGCCACTGAGAGGCATGAGGAATCGAGTATGGCCCGCGGGCAGTGTTTCGCCGGAGGACTCCTTCTTGCCGGCCGCACGCGGGGCAACGCTTCGCTTCTGCTCTTTCTCGTCGGCCTTGGGAAACGGCTCTGCGAGCAACTCCACTTTGCGCAGCACGACGGTGTCGTCGATCAGATGGCTCACTTCCGCCAGAACGGCGGATACATCAATTCGGCTATCCAACTGCTCGATCAGATTGGCCCGCGCCTTCAGCGTGTTCAGGGCCTTCGTTGTCTGATTGAACTCATAGGTGATCGTCTCCGCGAGGATCCGTCGATTCTCCGTGCGCGACAGGTCCGCCGACGCTCGGTTTGCCCTGTGCGTGGCCGTGAGATTGAAGGTCATCATCACCAGGAAGATGATCCCCAGGGCAACGCATTGACCGCGGACGTGCGACTGATGCCGTCGATCCCGCTTGTACCAGTCTGGAAGGAAATCGAGCTCTTTCATACGGATTCCCCTTCCAACACCGTCTCAGGCGCCGCGGAGGAGTTGATTTCCGCGGAGGTCAGGTCGCGGCACCCCTTCAACGTCAATCCGACGGCCAGCGCCAAATCGGCCGACTGGCTTTCATGGTCTTTGTCGATTCTGTCCTGATGGAGCTCGAAGCCGCGAAGTGGTTCTGCCACCTCTACGTCTACGGACAGGTGACGCCGCAGTACATCCAGCAGGACCTGTTCGTAGGCCCCGCCGCCGGCGACCACGGTTCGCTCCACGCGTTTGCCGCGAAACGTGACCGTGTAGTACCGCAGGCACAACGACACCTCTGCCGCCAGTTGCTCGGCCGTCACGTTCAGCGCGTCGACCACGTGGCGACGCATTGAGGCGTCGACAGGCTCGTCCAGTTGGAGTTTGAACCGCAGCAGTTCGGCATCGGGAACCGTAATTCCCAGAGCGGACGCGACTTCCTCATTGAAGCGACCGATGCCGATGGGGATCTGCTTGACGAAGCACAGCTCCCCGCCCCGCCCGAAGACGACCGTCGTGAACCGGTGTCCGACGTCGATGAAGATGACGGTCTTCTCCCTGTCCTCCTGACGCCGCATGGTTCTCTCAAAGACTCGAAAGAGAGCACAGGGCGGCGCGTCGATCCCGACAGGCGTCAGGCCGACCGTTTCGAGGATCCGGATATGGCTGCGAATCGTCTCTCCGTCGGCGGCGAAAAGGATGTACTCATTCTTGAGGTCATCGCCCTGCCGGACACTGCCGGCCAGAACGTAGTTGATGATATCGTTGCGAGGATCGAGACCGAACCGCTCGACCGCCTCGCGGCGAAGCAGCTTATCGGCCTGGGGCACCTCCGCCTCGGGAAGTCGCAACGAGGTGATTCTCAGCTTGTCGATCGGCAGTGCGGATACGACGCTCTTTCCGCGAAACGCACCGTCGGCGAGCAATTGGCGGACGGCGTCCACGACGTTCTTCTCTCTGGCGGAGTCCTCCTCCGCCTGGGTGGGGTCCACAGGGGCCTTCCTGGCGGCCAGTACGCGCACGCGATCGTCATCGATGGCCACTTGTACCATCTTGACACTGCGGCCACCGATATCCAGACCGATCGGTTGGATCTTGTGCTTCGTCGTTATCCAGTGCGATACCAGCATATCAGTCCATTCAATCCGAAACGGAAATGAATCCGGTCACGGGTTCCACATTTATGGTTCGCTCCGCGTCTCCCGCTCTCAAGGTGATCGCGCCGTTGTTCAGAGGGCCGAGGCCGCCCTGGGGGCTTCCGAAATAATCGAAGCTCACAGTCGCGGAGCCGTCAAAATTGGCGGAGAGGATATCCACCCGACTAAGCCGGCTCTCGCTCTGGAAGTTCATCACGTAGTCGAATCCCTGTTTAACCGGGTGAGGGATGACAGTGACTCCATCATCACCCACGATCCGATAGGCTTCGTTTGTCGGATCGAATACAACGGAGTGCCACTGCCCCCGGCTGATCGACATACTTTTGGCATACTCGAGGTCCGCGGCCACCATGTTCGCCGCCGATCGCAGTTGCATGCTCGCCGCCGAGGAGGCCATGGGCACGACCACCGCCGCCGCAATCGCCATGATGACGATGACCATCAGCAGCTCGATCATCGTGAAGGCGGCCGTCCGTGCCGTGCGGTGCGGACGAGAGATGGCCACACCGTGCCTTCTCTGTCGGCATGCATGTTTCGTCATTGTTGTTTTTGTATTCCGGGACATTTCAACCCTGCCTCTGCTGGTTCTTCGGTTCGTTTGCTGCACGTCTTTACCTCAGGGCCGGCTTTCACCCGCTGCAGGCCCGGTAAGGACAAACCCGCCCACCGACCGGCCCAGACGCCGATAACCGGCGTACCTCGATACAATCGGAACACCCGTTCTATTCGGCATCCAAGGTCCCGAAAATCGTGTCTTCGCCGACAGCGATTCAACCCGACCGCACGGGGCCGGCTTGGATCGCACGCTATGTATTCGCGCCCGCCTGGAATGGGGGCCATGTGCGATTCTCTGATGGCCGGTCCTGAGCCCGATAAGCGGGCATATCCTGGGAATTCGATTCTCTGCACGTGGTCACCGTTACTGCCTGTGAATACTGCGGAAGAAGCCGCCCACCGCCGGGCCCCACTGGACGGGCAGTCCGAAGAAGCCATCCGGGTACGCGATGATCGCAGAAATCATCGGCTCAGCGAGGATGGTTACGCGGGAGCCTGGCTCATTCAACGCCCATTGGGCGACAAGCCCGGATACCGCCCCCCCGATGCGGATCGTGTCGATCTCTGCCTGCGGAAGGGCCCGATCGTAGACCCGCACGTCGTCCATCGCTCCACTGTAGAACTGGGTGAGTGTTTGGCCATCCGCTCCGATACAGAGAGGGTCGCCCGGACTGACTTGGATCGATCCAGCGTGCAACGTCGTGGCTTTCGGCGTTCCCCCATCGACATAGAGCTTGATCTCATTGCCGTCGTACGTTGCCGCGATATGGTGCCACACGTCGTTGAAGGACGTATTGACGGGAAATTGGACCGATTGCCAACCGCCGTCATAAATGCCGAACTCAATGGCGTTGCCCCCGAGGTGTCTGAGGGCATACGCACTGTTGCCTTTGGTCACGTAGGGATTGTCCTGGCCATTGCCCGCGTCCTTGGTCCTTACCCAGGCGGCCACCGTGATCTGGCCGGCGAGATCGAACAGCGGGTTGACGCCGCAATCGACGAAATCATCGATCCCGTCGAGTTCGAGGGCCCCGCCCGTTTGGCCGGTGGTCCATCGTGGGCTGCCGTGGACCCGCCCGGAATTGCCGTTTCCGGAGGAATCTGCCGTGGTCTCGAGAATCTCACCGTTTACGAACAGGCCGCCGGTGATGGCAACATTGGCCGCGGCGCTGATCTGAACGTTTCCATCCACGACACAGAGCCCTTTGATTTGCAGATCGTTGACTTCCTCGATGATCAGATTGCCGCCCACGTGGAGAACGGGAAGGTTCTTGCCGGCTTGGAGTCTCACGCCTTCGCCCGATACGACAACATTGCCCGCTGCTCGCAGCATGCCTTCCATCATGACGGCATTGCCGAGGATCAGATCGTTCGACGCACGCCAGATCGACGCGGGTCCGTAGTATCCGCCCAGCGTTCCGGATACGTTGATTGCCGGATAGTCCGGATGTACGTAGCTGCTTGTTACCGGGGGCCACGCCAAAGACAGATCATTCGCATCCTTGACCTGGCCGACGATTGCCCCCGCCAATCCGGAGCAGAACAGGTCGCCGTCGATCGCCTCCTGCGCCGCCTGGTTGACGACGGTGCCGGCGCTGTACAGATCTCCGTGAAGAATCCAGTTGGGCCGAAATGTCACGGGCCCGGTTCTCCAGAAGGCGACGCATGGGTCGAGGCGAAGTTGGGCTCCGAGGCTGCTCTGGCCCACCTGGGATCCGTCTCTGACTCGATAGGCCGTGCAGGTAAGATCGTAGGTGCAGTAGTCAGTCACGTCCGATGCATTGCGGGCTACGCTCACGTTGTAGTAGTCCGAACTTGGGTCGACCAGTTGCAGGGCGGTCTCACCCGTCCAGTATGTATCGGACGCCTCCTGCGGGTGCAGAAGCATGCCTCGGGCATGCTCTAGGCCCGAATCAGCCAGATGATCCATCTGCGTGCGCAGGAGCATGTTGCCTCCGCAGGCCAGTTCCGTATCGGCGCGGGCGAGGAATCCCGTTCCGATGATCGTCACGGCCACCACGATCAGCAGGACCGTCAACAGGGCCACGCCCCGGCGACGTTCTATGGATGCACTATGGATCGTTTCGGACATACTCTTCGTTTCGCCTTGCCTTTATGAATAAGTCAGTCTGCCGCTCGGCTAATCGTCGTCGCGTACGAGAGCGCTGCCCGCCTCGTTAAGTAGATGAGCCGCCTGGCAGCGCAGGGCCGCGGTGATCTGGTACCTGTGGACCATCTGGTCCTCCACCAGATCGAATGACACCGTAAAAAGCTTACTGAACGGCGGCGCGGCATCCAAAGTGAACTGTACGTTATTGCAGTCGGGCATCAGCGGCAGATAGGTTGGGCTGTAGGTGGAGGTCTGGGATGTTTTGGTCGCGGCAAGTGGGAGATCGGCAAGAGTCACGTTGGGATTATCGGCTGACGAGAATTGGCAGAGCCGCAACGTGTCGAGATTCTCGCCCCGCTCAATGTAGACCAGCTCATTGAGGTTGATTCGGTTATCGGCGTTGTCGTCGGCCCGCCATATAGCCACGTCGTTGCCGGGGGCGGCACAGATCAGCTTGCACTTACCGATGAGTTCTGAGAGATGCAAGGTAGTGTGCCGGAGGTGTGCTTGTCGGACGGCCGTGTCCTCACCGGTCCTGCTCCCGCTGCTCAGAGCGAATGCCAGGGTGGCCAGGGCCGAGAGGATGATGCTCGTTACCAGAAGCCCCACCAGCAGCTCGATGAGCGTGAACGCCTGTCTGTACCGGGTGTTTCGCATCAGCGTTTTGAAATCCGAAATACGTCTTACCCATACGACTCAACTTCATGCCGCCTGACAGTTTCTTTGTCATTCGCTGATGAGACGACTGACCGTCGCGATCTCAGCACTGCGATGGTGGACTTGCACCGACACGAGGATGAAGTTCGGGGCGAACGGCGGCCCTTGCGGGGGCACGCTCATGTACGCATAGTCACAACTCACTTCTCTGCGGAAGCCCGCATAGAGGGGCTCCGTGAGAACCTCGCTGTTCTCGTCCAGTAACTCACCCTCGACCTCTGCGTAGCCGTCCCACGTGGGCACAATCTGATCGAACGGCGTAGTGATGACCCGCTCCATCAGGTCGTTGGCCAGGTTTGCCGCCAGCGTTCGGCGCGTCCCTTCCGCCTGAACACGGGAGCCGCCAGCAAACGGAATCAGCACGCCGGCGGCGGCAAAGCCCAGGATCACCAGGGCCATCGTCGCCTCCATCAGCGTGAAGCCGGATGGCATTCTGTGACGGTCAGTAGTCATAGTAGGCCGTTCCGCTTTCGTCGGAACCGGCGTTGCCCGGTCGGATCTCGCCGGTCGAAGGCTTGCATACCCAACCGCTTGCGCCATCGGCGGCTGCCGGGAACGCTGCGCCGTCGGCGACCATCTGGATCGTATCCAGATTATTGAAGGGATTCGTGGGGATCTTTGACAGATACGGCCCATAATCGAATCCCACCGTCCCCCGTGGAGCCGTCACGCCTGACGCATTGCTCGACAACGTCGCCTGATCTCGGAACGCCGCATCGGTCGGAGCCGCGCTCGTATTCCCGTCCGGGTAGCCGGGCGCCACCTCGCGGTGCTGACTCTTGTAGATCAGCACGAAGCGCCGAAGCATGCTAAGGTGGGTCGCCAGCGTGCTTTCTCTCGCTGCCGTGCCGCTCTTGGCAACGCTCGGAATGACAATGGCGGCCAGGACGCCAAGCAGGACCACCACGATCAGGATCTCAACCAGGGTGAAGCCTCTTGCTTGTCTCATCACTGACCCTCTCTCTTTCTCGGTCTATCAGCCCTTGGTAGTAAAAAGGCTGACCGGCTACGGGCAAGCCCTCGCACGGTCAGCCTTGACGACTATTGTGTTGCGAGAATCACGTCGGGTGATTAGTACGAGGCGTGATCCGCACTGTCGTTCGCATAGATGGCACCCGTGGCCGCGATGTAGCCCCAGCCGCCGTCGCCTGTCGGAACATCACAGGGGTCCGTGATCGCGAACAGCCCCGCGACATCGTCGAACGGGTTCGCCGGAATACGTTCCAGATACGGTCCGTAGATGATGTCGTTGGCAGCATCGCGCACCTTGCTGGGCGTGCCCGCCGTCGCGCCGGTGATGTCCGTGCAGTAGATCATCTGATCCTCGAAATCGGCGAGGGTGGGCGGATTGTCGTTGTGCTGCACCTTGTAGAGTTCGATCTGTGACCGCAGGGTCTGCAGGTCGCTGCACAGGCTGTTCGTCTTGGCCTCGGTGCTGGCCTGGGTGAACTGCGGGATGACGATCGCCGCGAGGATACCAAGAATCACCACGACAATCAGAATTTCGACCAGAGTAAAACCACGTTTTGCTTGCATGTTTGTGTCCTCCTCGTTGAGAGACAAAATGGTATTGAGGTTGATTTCCTATTGAAGGAACTCGTCTTGTCTTCGCTGGACGTTATCGACAGAATCGACAAGTCACTTAACAGAACCTATTTGCTTGAGCGGCGAACCCTCCAAAAAGTGTAGAATAAAATGCCCCAGGTCCTTGAACGGATACTTCCATGGTCAATGTTCCATGACGCATTCGGGGGCCTTTAAGGTGCCGCCTGGAAACACGCCGGGCGGCGTTATCTGCGGCCCCCCCTCAGTCCAAGCAAAACCTATGAAACATCCCGTGGCATGCAAAATGGGAAAGGAGAAAAAAAGTGCGACCAATCTGCAGCCCTCTGCCACTGTCATCCTGAGGCGAAGCCGAAGGATCTGGCCACCGGATGAGAGATTGCTCCCGTACGCGGGCCAGATTCCTTCGAAGCTCAGGACAGGCTCTTCACTCCGCTGCACGGCGTTCAGGATGACAACATGCCGGGCGGGAGCGTGCATCGTTCGATATTAGAGGACATTCAGGTACCCGGGCAGGGCTCCGAAGCGAAGGGTCCGCGTATGTTCGCCGGCATGGGCCAAGTCGATGCGGATGGAATCGACGTCGTGAATGGCGGCCTCGATCTTGTCCGCCCATTCGATCAGTACCACCGATTCGGGATAGCAGAAATCATCGAAACCAAGCCTCTCGAACTCCGCGACGGAATCCAGGCGGTAGGCGTCGATGTGGTAGATGTCCAGCCGACCTGCGTATTCGTTGACGATGACGAAGGTAGGACTCGTAACGTCTGTGCTGTCTCGGGCGCCGGCACCGGCGGCAATACCCTTGATCAGATGCGTCTTTCCGCTGCCCAGCGGTCCGCAAATGGCAAAGACTTCACCGCCCTGGAGTTGGACGCCGATTCGTTGCCCCAGGGCCATCGTTTCGGCCGCAGAATGGGATGTGATCGTCGTCTCCACTCGCCCTCACAGTCACCCTGTCAGGTGCTCGTAACCGCCTGGTTTCAATTCCTCAATGCGCCCGTCCGGCATTCGGATCTGCATCCGGCCGGTATCGGTGATACGGCCGATCTGACTGATAGGCACGGGACGGTCCCACTTTCGATGCAGTTCGCTCCACTGCTCGGGTGCGAGCGTGAACAGCAGTTCGAAATCCTCCCCCTCGTTCAACGCCGCCTGGAGCGGCTCGGCTTGAGTCCCGGCGTCCACCGAGACCGGTACCGCAGCCGCCTCGACCATTGCACCCACGCCGCTTTGCCTGCCAATGCGGTTCAGGTCCGTGCTCAGTCCGTCGCTGATATCCATCATGGCGTGCAGGTCCGCGAGGCGGGCAAGCTCCTGGGCCTCCTGAACGCGCGGCTCGAATTCCAGGTGTCTGCGCAGGCCGGAACCTCCCAGCGAGCCCGTCACGCCGATCACATCGCCGACCGTCGCGCCGCTGCGCCGCACCGGCGGCTTCTCACCCGGCCTGCTCACCATGGTGACGCAGACTGCCAGACGCGCATCCGTCTTCCAGCTCGTGATGTCCCCACCGACGAGGGGACAGTCGTACTTGTCGCTGGCGAGCACGATACCCGCGTGCAATTCTTTCAATTGCTCCTCGCGGAAGCCGACGGGCAGTGCGACTGCCACGACGGCAGCGACAGGGATCGTCGCCATCGCGGCGCAATCGCTCAGACTGGCCGCCATCGACTTGTACCCGATCTGTTGCAGCGTGGCCACTTTGAGGTCGAAGTGCGTCTCGTCGAGCAGCATGTCCGTCGTGATGAGCACGGAGACCCCCTGTCCGAGGGCGAGCTGGGACATGTCATCGCCGATCCCGATCGGAAAATCGGTGGGCGACAGGCGACGCTGTTGGCCAAACCAGGCGGTGATCTCATCTTCGCTCGAACTCATCGTTTTTCCAGATGTCGTTTCCAGAAGTCGATCTGCTGACGGGCCTGGTCGGGTCCCGCCGCGCCCGCCGACATGTAGCGTTTCACCACATTCTCGGCACCGAGATAGTCGTAGACATCCTCCTCGATGGCCGGCGAACCGGCCTGGAACTCCGCCGGCGACAGATCAGCCAGCGGTTTGCCCTCCTTCTCGCAGCGGGTCACGAGTGCGCCGACGATGCCGTGCGCCTTGCGAAAGGGAACGCCCTTGCGGACGAGGTACTCGGCCAGGGCCGTGGCGTCGAGGAAGCCCGCATCGAGGCCCGCGCGGATCTCCTTGGTTCGGAACGACGCGTGAGCGACGATTGCGGCGGCGATCTCCAGCGACTTGGCGACGGTGTCTGCCGCCGAGAACACGTGGATCTTGTCCTCCTGGAGGTCGCGATTGTAACCGGAGGGCTGCGCCTTGAGGATCGTGAGCATGGCGACGAGCGCGCCGTAGACCGTACCCGTCTTGGC
>Ga0272441_10009057_pt1 | contig 15498 bp, 5 predicted proteins | sample SSMProp6N_FD_193582 | JGI IMG/M metagenome (GOLD analysis project Ga0272441, IMG submission 193582) | Marine sediment archaeal communities from Little Sippewissett salt marsh, Falmouth, MA, United States - SSM-Prop-6N | ecosystem: Environmental > Aquatic > Marine > Wetlands > Sediment ... | reverse complement strand
CGGAAGCTCTTCTTCAACCCGCCGACCATCACCTCGAACTCGCCGGGCTCCACCACCCAGTTACCGTTTTCATCAAGGAGCATCAGATCATCGGGGCCGAGGGTGAAGGTGACAGTATGGCGCTCCTCGGGCTGCAAGTCGATCTTCTGGAACCTGCGCAAGACCTTGACGGGCGTGGTGACCGAGCTGACCAGATCGTTGACGTACAGCTGCACGACCTCCTTGCCGGCCCGGTCGCCCGCGTTGCGCACGTCCACGGCCACCTGCAGGTGTCCACCCGGCAGAATCCGCCCGGGCGTCAGGCGCAGCTTCGAGTACTTGAAGGTCGTGTAGCTCAGGCCGTGGCCGAACTCGAACAGTGGGGACGGGTGGGAGAAGACGTAGTCGCGCCCCGGCTCCTGAGGCGTCCCGGGCTTGTGGTAGTAACCGCGGGCGGAGGGTTTGTGGTTGTAGAAGGCGGGTACATGGCCCACGCTACGTGGCACGGTGATAGGCAGCTTGCCTGAGGGGTTGACCTTGCCCAGCAGGATGTCCGCCAGGGCGTTGCCGCCCTCCTGCCCCGGATACCACGCCTCCACAATCGCCGGGATGTTCTGTTGCATCCACACGATGCTATAGGGCCGTCCGTGGACCAGCACCACCACCGTGGGCGTCCCGGTGGCGTGGATGGCCCGGACGAGCTCATCTTGAACCCCGGGTGGCGTCAGTTCCGTGCGGTCAAAGCCCTCGCCACAGGTCGCCAACTGGTCACTGCTGCCCCAGCCTGTGCCCGCCATGGCCATACTGGCGCCGCCGATGACGACGATGGCGACGTCACTGCCCCGGGCGGCCTGTACGGCCTGTGCAAAGCCCTCTCGGGACTGCCCGTAGATGTCGCAGCCGGCGGCATGGACCACCCGGACGCCTTTGCCGACGGCCTTGCGGATTCCCTCAAGCGGGGTGACCGCCGGGGCATTGGTGAGGGTGTAGTCGCCCAGTTGCGGCACGTCGGCATTGGGGCCGATGACGGCGATTCGCTTGAGTTTGGGGTCCAGAGGCAGCAGGGCCCCCTCGTTTTTCAGGAGGATGATGGCCTCCTGAGCGACTTCCCGTGCCAGGCGCGTATGGGCGCGACTGCGTAGCGTTTTGCCTGCCGCCCCGGGGTCGGTGTAGGGATTCTCGAACAGGCCGGCGAGGAACTTCACGCGCAGGATGCGCTCCACAGCCTGATCGACGAGGGACAGCGGTACGGCTCCCCGCGTGACCTGCTCCAGAAGCATCTGACCGAATCCGTAGTCGGCGGGGGCCTCGAGGTCCAGGCCCGCCTGAAGGGCCTGCCGGCCGGCTTCGGCGGCATCATGGGCTGTTCGGTGGAATCCCTGCAGCATTTGCACGGCGCCGTAGTCGGCGAACACATAGCCGCGGAAGCCCCACTGCTCACGCAAAACCCTCGTCAGCAGCAGTTTCGAGGCGTGGGCCGGGACGCCATCGTACTCGCTGTAGGCGGGCATGATGCACAGCGCCCCCGCCTCTCGGATGGCGGCTTCAAAGGGAGGCAGGTAGAGGGCTCGAAGCTCGCGGTCGCCGCCCGCCACGGGCGACAGGTTCATCCCGGCCTCGGGGCCGCCATGGGCCGCGTAGTGCTTGGGCGTGCACACAACATGGTCGCCATCGATCTGAGGCCCTGCTCCCTGCATCCCCTCGATGTACGCAACACCCATCCTCTGCACGAGGTAGGGGTCCTCGCCGTAGGTCTCCTCGACGCGCCCCCATCGCGGGTCGCGGGCCAGGTCCAGGTCCGGAGCGAGGGCCTGCGCAACTCCCACCGCTCGGGCCTCCTTGGCGATGGCGCCCCCCATCCTACGCAGCAACTCCGGATTCCACGTGCTGGCCAGAGCGATGGCCTGGGGGAATACCGTGGCTCCGCCGGACATGTGACCGTGCAGACACTCTGAGATCACCAGGGCGGGGATGCCCAACCGCGTCTTCTCAACCAAGTAGCGCTGCGCCGCATTGACCGTCTCGGCGCTGAGCTCGGCCTCGGTTCGCGGGTCTTGCAGGCACCCGATGCTCAGGTCGCCAAACGCTTCGGCGATGTCCTTGTTTCGGACGCGGCCATCCCGGATGAAGGCGCCTGCGTCGCACATGCTCATCTGCCTGATTTTCTCGGGCAGCGTCATCCTGTCGAGCAGGTCGCGTACACGTTGCTGCAGGGGTACAGAGGGCTCCAGGTATGCGGGCCGGCTTTTCTTGCCGGAAGCCTGGGTTGCCATGGTCGTGCCTCCACTTGTCGTGCTCAGCGGATGACGCCGGGGGGCATCCGCACGATCTCGGGCTCCGGCGTCTGATTGCTACCGGGCCTGGAACAACTCGACCTCGCGCACCCACATAATGCCTGGACGCTCTTGGGGCCCTTTGCCTGCCGGCTGCAACAGGCGAACCCGATCGGCACGCACCTCCTGTTCCAGGACGAACGCGGACTCCTCCTGCAGGCCTACCGGCTTCACGGTGGCCACGGTGCGCCACCCATCGCCCTGGGGCACCTGCAAGTGTACTTGTTGGGAGGTCTTGGGGATGCCGGCGTCCTGGCTCCAATAGATCACCGCGCCTTTGATGCGGCGCTGGGTCTCGAAGGCCAGTTGTATGAAGTGGTCCGTGGCCCCGTCGGCCGAGGCCCAGGATTCATCGGTCCAGTGGGCGTCTTCGGCCACGTGCACGATGCCATCGGTGAGGGGCGCCGCCAAGTAGCTCGAGTACTGGCTGTCCACCGTGACAGTAGCCTCGCCCGCGATGTTACCTTTCCGCCTGGGGTCCTCCATCACGGCCACGTCATCGAACCACACCGTACCTGACTTGCCACGCAGCAGCAGGTAGACGTTGACGTTCCTGATGGGCTTCTCCGGCTCGATGACCTTCTCACCCACCTGCCAGCCCGTCGTTTTCGTCTCAAAGGGGAAGATCTGCCCATATAGAGGCGTGCCATCCGTGTAGTAGATATCGACGTACAGGCAGTAGCCCCGCCCCTTGGCGCCACTGACATCCTGAGCCTTACTGGCACAGCGTACCAGGATGGGGCAGCGCTGCTGCTGGTTGAGCGTCACCGTCTGGCTGGCCTGGCTGTTGGCGCTGGCGGGATTTTGCAGCCTCATTGAGGCCGACCCGCTGTGAGCCACCTGGGTATCCTGCTCGCCGCCGGGCCAGGGCCCTTCCTCGAAGCCCGGGTTGCGTAGCAGGTTCGCCGAGGCCGGGATGTACAGCAGTCGTTTGGTGGCTCGCGCCGTGTCATCGCCGGAAGTGGCCGTCACCAGCACCGGCACCGAACCCGCTCGCGCTTCTGCGGTAGGGACGACCAGCATTTCGGCGCCGGCCGTCTCACCGGGGCCCACGGGCAACTCCTGAGCCGCGGGGGATTGCCAGCCTGCCGGCGCTACGACACCCATTTGCACGGTAACCTGTCGCGTCCGGTTGTTGCGCACCTGGGCCCGCACATGGAAGGAACCCGTCTGGGTGTCCACGCTCGCGGTCTGCATGGTCAACTCGATAGGCTGCGCCACCATGATGCTGTGCGTGGTCTGCAGCGTCGCGCGGCGGTCGGCCTTGCCGATGGTGACGATGCCGGTAACGCGGATGGCTTCGCCCGGCTCAGTGCCGGTCGGGATGGTTACCCGCGCGCCGTCATCCGTCGTCCGCACGCTTGCCGAACCGTCGGCGATTATCTGGGTGCTCACCTCAAGCCCGGCCGGCGCCTCGAGGGCCATTTGCAGCGCGACCTCATCGCCCGGGGTGGCCCGCACCGGCCCCCGCAGCCGAGGAGCACTCACCCCCAGCGCCCCCACCAGAGCCACGGAAAGCTGCTTCTGGGCCGTCTCGATGTCCCGCAATGCCCGGCGACAACCATTCTCGGCCTTCTGGGCGATGATCCATTCCCGCAGTGAGCCCGCCCGCGCACCCGCACGCAAGATCGCGTCTCTGGACTGGGTGCTTTGCAGGTCGGCCATGGCCTGCTGCCTTGCACTACCCAGAGCGTCAACCAGCGCAAGGCTTTCTGTCTGCAGTCTCTCGCGCATGGGCTCAGGCACGGGCTCGTACCACTGTTCGAAGGTTGGGTCTACCACATAGTCATCGGCGAACCGATCCTCGAGGGTGATGGAGGCAATCTTCAGCGTGCCCTTGGCGCCGCCCGGCATCCGAGGCTGGACCCGTATAGCCCGCAGGGCCTGCTCGGCCTCGATATCCAACTCGAATTCCTTAGGCGCATATGTCCCCTCGGGCAGCTTGAGGCTGCGCCATTCATAGTGGCTGAAGCTGGGTGTAACCCACGCGATTTGGCAGCGCACCTCTGCGGCGCCCTGCAGCCCCTCGGCGGCGGCTCGCACCCGCATTTTCACCGGTGCCGTCTCGGGCTGGAAGAGCATCGCCCATTGCGAGGCAGTCACATCGGCGCCGTCTTGACCCTCAAAGCCCAGCAGGTTCTCATCCCCTGCCCTATCACGCCCGTAGGGTCTGCCGTCGGCTCGCCAGTGCACGGCCAACGGAGGCCTGTTGTACTCCTGGTCAACCTGCCTCATGGTGATGCCCCGCTGCACGCTTTCCCGGGCCCAAGCCAGTCGCCAGCCGGCCGCTTGCTCGGCGGTGGCTATCTGCAACATCATCACGTCATCAGCAGGCATCTCGATCTGCACCGTCAGTTGCTCACCGGCGACCTGCAGCTCGATCTCCCCGCCGTTGAGCACGTCCACGCAATCGACCTTCGCCGGATCAATCCCCAGCCGGGCGGCATCGATAGTCAGTGTGGACTGCTGCGGGTCGGCCTCCTCATTGAGCAGGGCGAGCCACAGGATTCCATCGTCTCCGGGTCCGTAGCGCTCGACGAACACATCCTGATTGGATGACCGAGCGAGGGTCAGCGGCTCCCAGCCCGCTACGGACAGTGTCTTGACCAATGGGATGTACTTCCGGAACAGGTCCCGGTCGCGCTCGTAGTACTCGGGATGCGCCCAGTAGCGGGCCCCCGGCCCCAGACCGCTGGGCGGCCAGTCGAAGAAGCCGGGGAACACGCCGTAGGCCAGAGCGCGTTTCATGAACAGCGCGATCTGCTCGTGGCCAATCCGCTGCTCATAATTGCCCTTCAGCAGCGTCAGCATCGGCTTGTGATGGATGATGGTGCGGATGAAGTTGAAGCTGGACCGACCTATACGCAGGCCTGTCTCGGCGCCGAACACGTCCAGCCATGGGGCCACATAGAATGTGGCGTTCAGGGCCCCGTTCATCATGGTGATCTGCCCACGGGGCCGCAACAGCTCGGCGGCCGCACGCGCAAACTCACAGGAGTTGAAGAAGTTGTTGAGTACCGGTTTCTCCGCCGACGGGTCCCACAGCGGCGGCGCCGTCGAGGTGCGGAAGTGGTCGGTCCGGTAGTTCAGTCCGGTGGTCAGCCCGTCGTAGTAAAAGCCGTCCAATACCGCACCTTTTGCGGCGAAACCCGCCGTCTGCCCGGCGGTCCGGTCCAGGTACCACCGACCGTAGGGCAAGTCCGGGTCAAGATTGAACTGGGCAATGTAGTGGCCGTAGACCCGTGTTTTTGGGATCTGGAACTGCCCCTCGGCGCTGTGCAGACCCACCTTTTCATAGACGCCCTTGATCCCCGTGTTTCGCTCGAAGGTCTTCTGCGTCTCGGACAGAATCACGTCGAAGGGCGGCGCCGGGTCCTTCTCAGGGTCATGGTTCGGGATGCGGATGAACTGCCCGGCGTGGGTGAAGTAGGTGCAGTCCAGCACGCCGATCTTGTCGTCGTACCCCGGATCCCGAGCGCCCTCCTGAAGCGCGAAGTAGAACTCGTTGGCGTTGTCGATGTACTTCAGGTCGGTGAAGGCCATCCACTGCCCCGGGTCGGCCACGTAGTTCCTGAACAAGTGCGGGTACATCCTATAGTAGTCCTGCAGTGCCGCCCGGAAACCCCACTCGGGGTCGCATGCGTACACATCGAAGGCGAAGGTCCAGCGATTCGGGGGGGTGGTGTCCGGCGACAAGGCCAGGTCGTAGACGAGTTGCAGTTGCTTCGCCGCGGCGTCATAAGCGGTACGGAAGATGATCGGCCGCTCGATGTCCGGCGCCAGACACAGGCCGACCGGGCCGGTCAAGACCGTGCAGAAGTTCCGGTTCGCCGCCCCGATCCGCAGGTTCGGCTTGTCGGTCCACTCCGGCAGGTCCGGCCAGGCCCGCAGCGCCTGCACATTTTCATAGCTCTCATTGGCCGCGATGGTGCGCGTCGTCTGCATGTCGTCGTGCCAACTCCAGCCTACGCAGTCCATGGGCAACGAGAAGCGCAAAAGCACGCCACGCGCGTCAAGACCCTCCTTTCCAATCAGCTCGCAGGTGAAGTGCAGGGCGCCCTGTGCTTCACTCGCCGCCAAGCTCGCACGAGCATCCAGGCCGTCGAAGGTCACCTGCAGCGTGTCGGCGATGGTGCCGCCGCTCACCTTGCCCGACACGAACTCAACGCCCCGGGTCACATCACACAGGCTGAGGAGGGGGGCAGATTGCCCCCCCGCGGTGGTGTCCGCGATCCTCACGGACTGCACCAGTCCGGCGTCATCCACGGCCAGGGCGACGCCGCCCCCGTTCACCGTCGCCGCTGTGCTCATTCCCGCCACCACCAACACCAGCACGCCCATCGTCAAAACATCGCATCGAGTCGGCCACATTTGTGGGTGACCCCTTCCATGTGTCGCGTTCGCTTGGTCTATGTTGACTGTTCGCTGTCCTGCATTCACAGGCCTTCCGCGGGTGGGCGGTAAGCAAGCAGCAGCGCCCTGGAGGCGCTGCTGCTATGGGAGTATCGCTTCCGTCACGCGAAGAGCAGACACCACAACCGTGCCGGCCATGGCAAACGACTCACGGCAACACGCCAAGGCCCCGAGCACGCAGACCGCTCGCGCCCCTGGGCCACATGGAGCGACACACACCAAACATATACGCCACGTTCGTTGCGCTTTCGCGTTTCGGGTCCTGTGACGGTCTTTCGGTTGCCGCGATAATCTCGCCCGCGCCGAGGGGGCCAGTTGGCCCGGCTCCCCCGGCAGGTACGAGGAGAGCCCGCGATGCGGGGACGCGTACCGGACCCGGTAGTTACCGGTGTTACTCCTCGGGCGCGAACTTGACCGTGTCCTCGAATGTAAACTTCAGCCGGGAAAGGAATTCGTCCTCGTCGGTGACCTCAAGGCCCTCCTGGTTCATCACGAAGGCCACGCGTATCTCGAAGGCGGGCATACCCCACTTTCGGTTATCCTGGATGACAAACCGATAGGGCTTGGGGGCGGTGATGGTGAAGGACAGATTCTCCGGGCCCGTGACCTGAATTGTCTTACAGAAGCCCGCCCAAAGTTGCCAGTCGTCTTCGTTTGCATTAACGGGCAGTTTGATGGTGACCGGCTCGGCGTCGGTAAAGGGAGGGGTCGGGGCCTCAGCAGTCGTCTTTGCTTCCTCCCCCGGCTCAAAGGGCTCCGGCAGGCCGACGGCCGGCTCGTCGACCTCTTCTTCTTCGTCGGTCTTCGGCTTGTCCTGTGGCTCGGCGCCTTCCTCCTGGGCCGCTTCCTCGGGCTCTACCGGGTCATCCGGCAGCGTGTACCAGGTCTCCTGCTCAAAGCCGGCGCTGGGCGTCTTGACGTCCACCAGGCGGATGGTTGCGCCCTGGTAGGCGGCGGCGTCCAGGTACGCGGATAGCTGTAGTCCGCAGATGGTGACGGGGGCATCGGGGCGGACCGCGTACGATGCCGTCATCGCAGTGTCTTGCAGTGAGATCTTTCCCTCATACGCCAGGTCGACACCTCCGGCGTCCTCCTCGGCTCCCGGGATCTCCAGCGCCCCGAAGACGGCTAGTCCCGGCGGGTCCGGCCGGGACAACTCATCGATGCCGGCCTCCTTCGGCTGCACGTGAAGCCACTCGACCGCATGGGCGCTTAACTCGACACTGAACATGGCCTGGGGGCCCAATCGCGGGGGCCACGCGTTGGCTTGAGCCGGCACGAATAGACTCGCGACCCCGTTTTCATGCATCTTGACGTGGACCTCATCACCTGACGCAACGACAACGAAAGCGAACATCAGTCCCATGACACAGAGCAGATTTGCCAACACCAATCGGCGTCCGTGCATCTTCAATCGGCCTCCCCTTACCTACGACTGATCTGGCGGTGCGGTTAGACCACGGTCAGGCGCGCGTGCCTCCGCGTCGGCCGACCGGGCTCAAGACTCATGGCTCCCTTCGACACGCGGCGTCTCCTCCCTGCAGCCACAGGCCACAAGAAGGGCAAGAAGCGCAGGCCCAACGTCGCGGGCGCCGGGCCCTCTGTGGGCTACTCCGGAGCGTCGCCATCCTGCGGGCCCCCAGCCTTCGCCTGCTTGAAGGCAATGCGCGCCCGCGAGACGAGGATCCCATTGCCCTGATGGGTCCAAATGCCGACGTGTCCCTCGGAAAGCGGGTTCGGGTCGTCGTACTCGAGCGCCTTTTTGTCGTCCACGTAGTAGGTGAGCCGCCCGCCCGATTTCTCGAGCCGGCAATGGTACCAGTGGCGGTGGTACTCATTCTTAGAGCCGATCTTGAAGGCGGCGGTCTCCGCCACCGACTTGCCCTCGCGTAGAATCCGCGTCGTGGTGTTATTGTCGCCCGCGAACACGAATGAGTAGCCACTGCACAACTGCTTCCCGTCACCGCAGATGATGCCATTCAGATCGCTGGGGTGCTTGTAGTGCGCGCCATCCTTGAGATCCATCATGATGGCGGCCCAGAACTCGGCTACCATATCGCCGGCGAAGGACGACCTGTACCACAGGAGCGGGCTCTCGGCTTCCTTGCCGCAGAACCAGGACCACTGGGGCTGGCAGTGCCAACGGTCGCTGATCTGCCAATCCCCCGCGCCGGCCGCCCAGCCCGTGGGAGCGCTGGTAAAGGTCTCGTCGATGATATGTGGCGACGTCAGTCGGATGTCATTGGTTGAGGGCCGCCCGGCCTTGATCTCGATGCCCACAGCCGGCGCTTCGCTTCCCGGGACGGCCTGGGCGCAGGCGAAGGGCTTCCCGTCAAGACTGGCGATAATACGGCTCCCACGTCGCTCAAGCTCGAGTACGGGCGCGTCCTCATCAGAGGTGGCCGCGGCGTCCTGATCACCCCCTGCGGGCTTCAGACCGGCAGACCCCTTCTGGGTCGCTACGGTGAGACAGGGAGCCGCCGCGGCCAGGGCTTCTGTCGTCTGCGCGACCTTCAGACCAATGCTGCAGGAGATCGAGGCGGGGGCCAGTGGCGGAAGGTCGACGTGGATGTCGAAGTCACCCCACACCGGCAGCTTGTAGGCGTGAAGGCCGTTGCCCAGCGCGGTCCAGGATGCGGCCGGCCGCGCCCAGTCGGCCATGGTGTCTTCCTTGGCGAACTGCGCGGTCACAGCCTTGGGCTTGTCCGGCGGCCGGTGGAACTGCACGTGCAGATTGTCGAACACAGCGATCGCCCGTGGCCCACCCTCCACATGGTAGCCGACTCTTCCCCGGCCGGGTCCGGAGTCACGACGGCTGACATGAGCCGCCTGCAGGACGCGCTCACCATCCACCGTGATAGCGATATACGACCGATCGGTCAGGGCCTGCACGCGATAGATCTTGCGCGGGTTCAGGCGCCCGGGGCGCCGCCCGAGGCATTGAGCCTTCCCGCCCTCAATGCACCATAGCTCTTGAACCTGCTCGCGGCCGCCTTCGCGTTCGCGACCCCAACGGAAAAGGTAGTAATCCTGCGGCCCGGCAACACCGAAGTACATGCCGATGGCAGGCGCGGTCAGTGAGCGAATATCCGCCGCAAAGGAATAGTCGGACCAGTGAGCGCTGCCCGTCAGGGCAATTCCGGCACCCTTACGGGGCGAGCCGCGACCCCGCAAAACCCCGTTTTGGACCGTCCAGAAGCCCGCGCTCTTGGCGAGAGGGAGGGTCGGCGCCGCTTTGTAGGCATCCCGGAACACACCATACGGCGCAAGCTCAACGCCGTCGAATTGGGCCTTCGAGCAGCCGTCGGTGTACAGGCCGATATTCCCCTGGCCGAAGGCTTCGTCGTGGCCCTGCACGATGATCTGACCGTTGAGCATCCCATCCAGGTGGCCGCCACTGCTCCTGATCGACAGGCGATACCACTGGCCGCCGAGCAGATCGCATGGCTCTTGGGCCAGGAGGGTCTCCTGGCCGCCGGCGACGCGCACAAGCGCTATGCTGCCCTGCGGGCCGACGGGCACATCCTCGGCGAGCGGCGCGCTGGTCCGTCCGCGCAGGAGGTAGTAGTTGTCCTTGTCCTGCACGTAGAAGGCCAGGCCGACGGCGCCGTCAGTGGCCTTCACAGCCACACCGGCTTCGTAGCTGTCCCAGAAGGAGGACTGCGCCACGCAGGCGAGGGCCTTCTCACCGGTGGCTATGTACGAGAACGGGTTCGCACTCCGTGTCGGATCGACTTTCTTGTTCCGCGTATCGGGCACGGCCACTTCCCACGTCCCGAGGAAGACCTCCCACGGGCTGGACTCTCCGGGCGGCCGCTCGAAACCGTCGCTGAACATCATCTCGCCGATGGGCTGAGCGTGCAGATCGCGCACCTCGATGTGGCGGTCGGCTGACCCGATCATCTCCCCGGGAGCAAACGCCTCGTAGGCCGTGAGCGCTACGCGGCCGTTCCACAGGACGCGGATGGCCCAGGATCGACGCTTGATGATGATGCCGCAAGCGCTCCCATCCTCAGCCTCACGCCGGGGGTCGGCCGTCGCCAGCACCTCGACGGCCCCGTCCTGCACCTTCCCCAGCCGCAAGCCGTCAGCCGAGACCTCCAGGTACAGGTGATCGCCCTCGTCCATGTAGCAGAAGACAATGCGAGCCAGGCTGTCTGCGGGCCACCCTTCAGCGGCCTCGATCTGTGCTCGAACATCCACTTCGCCGGAGACCGGCTCCTCGAGAAACTCGTAGTCCGTCAGAGCCAGGGCGCTACCTGGGACCGGAGAGCCCCATACGCCAAGGAGCAACACCGCCAGAGTGCACAAACCTGCTTTCGCGACACCTCGAGCAATCATGTTCGGCCCTTCCCCTGTGTACGTTTGTGCAGCATCGTGGCATCGAGAGCGCATGTCGCAACGGCCCATCAAGCCTTGGTGGCACCCGGGCCAGACCACACGACGAACCGCCAATCAACTACCTGCTGTCGTAGTTCGTCCCTCGGGGCGCATTGCCCTCCATCTTCGACACCCCCCGGGCACTATCCCTCTTTCCATAGCTCGTACAGCAGCCTTGATGAGGCGTCGACGATCTTGTCGCCGGCCGAGGCCTGTAGTCGGCACCAGTAAGTCGGGTCGGAGGAATAGCCACCGCCCATCAGCGCCCCCATGGTCGGGCAGTAGCCAGAAAACCCGTCGGTTAGCTGCGAGACCATGGTGATCGGCGCAGGGCTGCGCCGCTTGATATCCAGGCCGAACTGACAGAAGAGCTCGCAGGGGTTGGTCGCGATACCCAGATCGCCGATCCGCAGGGCGTGGATCGCGAGGGTCTCCACCGGGTTGTCCCTAAAGGAGCGATACAGCCGCAGCGCCCCGCTGACCTGCAGGACGTACTCGCTTCGCCCCGCGCTGTTCTCGCCCGCCTGTTCAACCGCCTCCGCATGTCTGAGCCCTTCGTCCGAAGGCAGTCTTACGTCGATGGAGATATCGTCATACGCGTGTCGCAGGACCGGATCAGTGACGAGGGTGGCTTCCTGAATGAGGCGCTGCGTCTCCGAGGCCATCAGCGCGCCCATCTCGCGCATGCGCTGCTCACCGTCCTGCTGACGGTTCACGTCCAGCATGTTCGAAGGCGAGGTGTCGCCGCTGGCCCCCTGCAGGTACAGCACCGGCAGCGCCTGCCCGAGTGCTTCTCGGACGGCCCGTCGGGCTTCGCCAGGGAAATCTGCCGAAGCGTAGTCGGCAGAGCCCACACATGTCGCGTGGCTGCAGTTAGCGTGTACGATGGCGATGTAGCCGTCCTCATCGGCCGCAAACAAGACGGTGTGCGAGGGGTCATCGGGGCCCTCGAGGCCGATGAAATCCGGCCGTGAGCTATCACCGTACATCGTGTGCGATCCATCGGCCCAGCACAGGCGGCGGTTATAGCCGATGTGAGCCGTGCCCGCCCCCCAGCCGATGCGAGCCGGGCGGGCATTGGCCACGGCTTCCGCAGCCCCGTCGACGAGCACCTCTCGGAGGGTCGCCAGGTAGGCGTTGTTCTTCGGCGAGTCGAACAGCAAGCCCAGGGTGTCGGGCCCTGTATGGGTGTGGGTGCTGGTGATGATGGTGTTCCGGTCCGGAACGCCCGATGATGCGGCCATCGCCGCCGTTGTCTCACGAACCCACGTCAGCTCGAACAAACCCGCCAGGTCCAGGCTCACCAGCAGCACCGATTCGCGACCGTCGGACAGGTAGAGCAGGTTCGCCTCAAGATCATCACGGATTCGCGTACACAGCCGCCGGCTTAGCTGGCCTGACAGATCATCGCCGATCTGACAGTTGATGGTTCGATTGGCGCTACCTGCTTGCATTGTGCCACCCTCGAACAGTGAGATACCGGAGTGTTAGGGCAGTCCTTTTGAGTGGCCTCCGCTGTTGCGCGGAGAATGCCGGCTATCGTCGTTCCCCGGGCCGTCGAGCCCCGGGCCAAGGGCCTGCGAGCCCCGGCAGGAGGCCCCGCTTAACCGCCGGTGACTGCAGCGACCGCTGGGTCAGAGCCGCTGCAGGATGGCTTGCGCCTTCGCCTCGAACAGGGCTTGCCACTCCGGCGCCAGGAGACAGTCGCTGTCCTCCTGCGCTCCGCCCCGGTTCTCAAGCTGCTCCGTCGTTGGTGCGTAGTAGATATAGCCATTGGTGCAGCCCGCCACGAAGGTGAACTCATGGGGGGATGCCCGTTTGATGTTGAGCCCGATCTGCACGGACAGCTCGCCGGGGAAGGTGATTAGCACGAACTCGCCGATCCTCAACCCCAGGACCTCAACCTCGATCGGCATCCCACCGGCGGCCTCATTCTGGGCCTGGTGCATCCGCAATAGGCCCATGTTGGCCCGAACCCGCGTCAGTTCCTCCATGGTGAGGATGTTCGTGATGTAACGATCGATCTGCGCCCTATTGTCGGCATCCAGCTTGCACAGATCGCTCCGGCCCAGCTCTGCCTCGTGCAGGTACTTGTGTGAGTAGTAGGATGGGTACTCGGGGTCAAGGCCGTACTTCGCGCGTAGGTGCAGGAAGGTCTTCAGGTTGATGCTCGTCCCGTGCAGAGACTGCAGGAGTTGCTCTTGCTCACGTTGCAGGGAGGCGATGGTCGGCAATAGGTCGGCGCGGGGAAGCTTCAGCACCTCACGGATCACTTCCAACGCGGCCCCCTCCCCAGTCGGGACCTGCCGAAGGGCTTGCAGGGCGCTGAGGCCCAGCAGGTTGCCCAAGGGCTCCGCATCCCGAGGATGGTCCACATCCTTATACAAGACCGGGTTGATATCGCCCCCACAGCCCTGCAGGAACAGGGCAATGGTGTCATCGCCCAGGCTTGTTTCGATCACAGAGGAGGCGAAGCCAACGACATCGGCGGTGTTGCCGCCGCTGGGCACGCCCTGGATGGGGTGGCAGGCAAAGTTGTAGACGACCGCCAAGGCGCGGCCGTCGAACCGATCCAGCCGCAGGATGCCGATCTGGGGGTCCACCGGGCCGACGGCCTCGACCTGGGCGTCGGGGGCAAGCGAATAGGCGTGGCGAACATCCGCCTCCCGGCCATCCCTCAGCCGTAGGCGGCGATTCTCCATGATGCGGTCTTCATGGCCGCATCCCGTCCCCACCTTCACGGCGACCATATTTTCCCGCGCCGCGGTCACCGCCTCGACGGTCCGTTGCTCAACGTCCGCGCACACCACGCCATGGCAATGGCTGGCATTGATCAAGACATGCCCCGGCTCGATCCCCAACTCCCCGCGCAACCGCTCCCGCACGTTGGGCATGTAGTCATCGCTGATGTGGCCGATTTGCGCCAGAGCGACGGCGTCGACGGTGACGATCACAGCCGTCGTCGGGCCATCCGTCACCACCAGGGCTTTGACGTACAGGGGGTCGTTGACGGGCCCGGCCTCGTAGTCGGTAATGTCCACTCGCGCGACGCCCGCCAGTAGCCGACCGGGCACGACGTCGCCTGCGCCGGCGGGCCTGGATGGGCCGGATGGTGTCGGCGCGTTCGGTGCTTTTGCCATACACTGCACCCTTTCTCGGGGCTGAGCTTGCGTCCTTGCGTCACGGAGCCTTCCGGCTTTTCTCTGACGGCATCGCCGAGGCTATCACTGATTTCTCTGCCCGGGCCGGCCATCCTCTGCGCATACTGTAACCTGCGCCCCTTGCCCCCATGGCATTGGCACACGGGACGTTCGGACTTCGGTCCAGGGCCCGGAGCGGGCAGGCGCGAGCAGATATGTCCTCGGCGCCCCCAGAACCCATCGCTGCTGCAGGTGTCCTACAATACGGCAGGGCGCGAAGGCGCCGACATGTGATGGGCCGGGAACCATGTTCGAGCAGGGCGGCGCTGCCCAGTCGCTCAGACGCCGCAAACGGCCACCATCCGCCGCTCTTTAGGGAGAGGACGCCATGGCAGGCATGTACTTCTTCGACGACTTCGCTTTGGACAGGAGAGTGCAAGTCGAGCGGACGTACGTCCAGCCGGAACGCCTCAGCAGTGAGCCATATCAGGGGACGAACGGCTTCATCACGTACCCATCGGTGCACTGGTGCCCGGAGCAGGGTTGCTACCGCATGTGGCACGGGATCATCTCCGACACAGCGACACATCAGCACGTGCTGGGATTGGCCGAGAGCCGGGACTGCCTGCACTGGCAGGACACGGGATACGTATATGCGGGCCTGGGCAATGTGCACGGTGCGATAGTCTACCGAGATCCGTACGAGCAGGACCCGGCGCAACTGTACAAGATGGCCGCCTCCACCTCAAGGCAGGAGGCCAGCCCCGGCCGCGAGGACAGCAGCGTTGTGCTCACCTCGCCGGACGGCGTGACGTGGGACGACGCGGGGATGTCGAGACGCTGGGGAGAGCACCGGAGTGATACCTCCAACTGCCTGTTCTACAACCCGGTCCGCGACTGCTACCAGATCCTGCACCGACCCGTGTTCATCGATCGCCGCGTGGCCTCGACATGGAGCAAGGACCTGACCGAGTGGTCTGAGCCCGAGCTGGTGGTGCACCCCGACCCGCTCGACCCCCCGTGCTGCCAGTTGTACGGCATGACGGCCTTCCCCGCTGAGGACATCTTCATCGGGTTCCTGCTGATCTACGAGACCGACATGCTGGACCTGGGCCTGTTCAAGATGGGAGGGCGGCTCACCACCGAGTTGGTCTACAGCTATGATGGCTTCCACTGGAACCGGACACATCATCGGGTTATCCCCTACCCGCAGTACCCTGACTTCGGGGCGGGCATCATGGCGGTCCAGACCG
>Ga0272441_10009056_pt1 | contig 15499 bp, 11 predicted proteins | sample SSMProp6N_FD_193582 | JGI IMG/M metagenome (GOLD analysis project Ga0272441, IMG submission 193582) | Marine sediment archaeal communities from Little Sippewissett salt marsh, Falmouth, MA, United States - SSM-Prop-6N | ecosystem: Environmental > Aquatic > Marine > Wetlands > Sediment ... | reverse complement strand
GACCATTTCCACCGTTTCCTTCCTGGGAGGAGCGGTGAGCAGTGATCCGACAACCATGAAGATGATCGATGCGGGCAGTGATATCAGGATGTCTGCCAGGAAGGGAACGATCTTCATGGTGTGAACGATGACAAATACGGCAAATCCGCCGAAACAACTCAGGAATCCACCGACATTGTTGGCCCGTTTCCACCAGATGCCGAATGCGATCGGCACTGCAAAGGCGGAACCGGTACCCTCAACGAGGAGACCGACGATGTAGCCGATGCTCTTGGTCTCAAAGAGCGCCATGATCATGGTGAGCACACCGATAACGGCGATAACGATCTTGGAAAGATGTATGACATTGCTTTCCGTCATCTCAGGCTTGAAGAACTTCTTGACGATATTGCTCGAAAACTCGACTCCGCATGCCAGGAGCATGCCTCCCGTCGTCGACATGATGGCGGCCAGGATGCCGGCTACGGCAAATCCCCTGACCAGGGGCGGAAAAAGCTCATTCATGACCACGATATAGGTCCGGTCCACATTGGCCAGCTTGGGTGCGATGATGAGACATGCACCGGCGACACCGATGTATCCGATAAGGTGAAAGGCCCAGCAGAGCGCCGATGTCAGTGCGACGCCGCGACGTCCCGAATCGACACTCTTTGCCGTGAAATGGCGCATGATGATGTGGGGCGATGAAAAGCAGAAAAAGGACACACCGAAAAACATGCCGATATAGGTCCATTTTGACAATTTTGGACTGATACCGAGGAAGTCCGGTTTTACCGCCAGCGCCTGGGGCATCATTTCACTCAGGCCACCGAAGTGAATGATGGCGACGAGCGATAATCCAATCATGAAACAAAACATGATCACGCCCTGCATGAAGTCGGTCCACGTCACTGAGAGCATACCTGCCAGGACGACGTATACGACGTATACACATCCGATCAGGATAACCGACGACTTGAAGCTGATTCCCAGGATGTACGATCCGGCAAGACCGCCACCGATCAGCTGCGGTACGATGTAACAGGGATAGAGTATGAGAATGATGATACTGCTTGCCAGCCCCGTTGCATTGCCGAACCGCTCCGCCAGGAAGTTCGACAGGGTGAATTTGCCCCTCATCTCACTGTATCGTCTCAAGGGACCACTGGCGATGAGCATCGACCAGGCATACCCGAAGGAAAGTGATGCCCCCACACCGATTGTGGTAAATGACCATCCCATCTTGTATGCCAGACCGAGAAAACCGAGGAAACTCGCGGCACTGACGTTTGATGCAAAGATAGCAAAACCGTTTACCACTGCATTGATATTCTGACCTGCCCCCCAGTATTCTGCTTCTCCCGAGGACGCCTTCTTGGTAAAATGTACTCCGATCCAGATACAAAACGCGAAATATAAAATCGTTATGATCAATTCAGTTACTTTGATTTCCATGTCTATTTCCCTTCCTTTACGTTACTCTTGTTCCCATTTACGCATCACCGGTATAGCGGCGAGACAGACCACGATGCTTACGAGACCACCCCCCCCGATCAGCCAGGTCACCAGAGGAATCCCCAGCCATTCCGCTTTCGAAGCGAAGGCAAAGAACGAGAGAATAACATAGCCGATCACTATGACGAACAGATACAGTCCGGGATTTCTTAGTGACGCAAACTCCTTTTTCATTGAGATCTCCTTTCCTTACTCTAATAATGTCACGTCCGGCGTCATGGCACGCTCGGATCCTTGACGTACACCTTTTGAGGTCGCGATATACTACATACAACATATTATTTTGTACAATCGGGATACGTCCGTTTTACAGGCAAGATGATTGAAACCGCCCGGTACGGACTGCAGACTGTGCTGCCATGAGAAAAACCGGCATTGATGCATAGGATGATGTCCTAGGCATTGTTATGGTTGTAATGTCGAGGGATTACAAGCGGTCAGCCGATCAGCTTGTTCTGAATTGCGTAGAGTGTCATATCCGCATTATTATGCATTTTCATCTTTTCCAGTATATTGTTTCGATAGGTACTGATGGTCTTGACCGACAGGGAGAGTTCACGGGCGATCTCGGTGACGGTATTTCCCGATGCGATCATCAGCATGACCTGGTACTCTCGATCGGAAAGCGTTTCATGGGGCAGTTTGTCCGTATATTGGTCGATGTAGTAGGTCATTTTCTCCGCCAGGGATTGACTGACGTACCTGCCCCCCGCGGTTATCTTGCGAATGGCGGTGATTAACTCGTGCGGTGCACTTGATTTTGTCAGATATCCCGACGCACCGGCTCGAAAGGCCCGCATGGCATACTGTTCTTCGGGATAGATACTGACGATCAGAACGGGGAGATAGGGATACTTTCCCTTGAGTTCCTTCAGTATCTCCAGCCCTCCCCTCCCCGGCATGGATATGTCGAGGAGCATGATGTCGTATTTCTTATCGCTCACCAGTTCGAAGACCTCCTGGCCGTTGCTGGCCTCATCGGAGATCACCATGTCGTATGTATCGGACAGCGTCTTCTTGAACCCCTCGCGAACAATGGGGTGATCATCTGCTATCAGAATGTTTATTTTCTTTATCTGTTTCACTCTGCTTCTCCCGGTGGTGTACAGGGCATGGTGACCGCGATCAGGGTACCCCGGCCCTCTGTACCTTCAATGGACACGGATCCCCCACCATGATGCACGCGCTCCCTGATACCCATCAGACCGAAGGAATCGAGCTTTACCATGTCTTCCTCCCTGATACCCCTCCCATTGTCCCCTACGCGCAGAAAAATCTCCCCGCCCTTCCTCGTCAGGTCCACCGATATCTTCGTGGCTCCGGCATGACGAGAAACATTGGTCAGTGTCTCCTGGAAAATCCGGAATATGGTGGTGGCGAGTTCCGGGGCAACGTCGATTTCATCGGGCTCTACCCTGACGACACACTCTATGCCCGTCCGCTCCTGAAAATCCTTTGCCTGCCAGTCGATGGCCGCCACCAGACCGAGATGATCGAGCATTGCCGGCCTGAGGTCCTTGTATATCCTGTTCAGTGTGTCCATGGTTATGGTGATCAGACTGGACATCGATGTAATCTTTTCATCCAGGTGCCTCTCTTCGGGGGACAGGTGTTTCTTGAGGAGGATGATATCGGTATGCAAGGCCGTCAGCAGTTGACCCAGTTCATCGTGCAGCTCACGGGCTATGCGTGTTCGCTCCTTTTCACGAACCGACTGAAGGTGTGCAAAGAGCTTGCGGAGTTGGACGCGTGATTCCTCCAGCTTTCGCTCGGCTCGTTTGCGCTGCGTAATATCTTCATAGATGGCTACGATATTCTTCTCTTCCTGCGTCTCACCGATACCGGACGCATTGACCCTGCACTCGATCTCCGTGCCGTCCTTTTTCAGACAGGGATATTCAATGGTAAAGATGCCGTCACGTTGAATGGCCGGATAGGCCATGCCGCCGATTTCTTCATACTCCTCATCGTTCCGGTACAATATGCGCGTACTCTTCCCGATCAGTTCCTCGGCATCCCATCCAAAGACAGACCGAACACCGCTGTTGGCGAAGAAGACCTGTCGGTCTCTCATTCCGATGACGGCATGGGGAATGGCCTTCAATATTGACGATTCCAGTGTCTCCAGCTCGAGGACCTTATGCCACGATCGTATCTGTTCCGTAATATCGATGGAACTGCCCAGGATGGCCCGCCGTCCCCGATATTTCAGTGACGTTACCGCCCCGTCTATCCATCTGAGTTCCCCGTCATTGCGAATGATCCTGAATTTGTGGGACCGTTCGATCTCGCCCTTCAGCATCCCGATGGAATTTTCACGGACCGCCTGCCGGTCATCGGGATGCACATAGGCCATGAAGTTCTTACCCAGGAGTTCCTCCCTGTTCCGCCCCAGACATCGCAGGGTATAGTCGTTTACCAGCTGTATGGCACCATCCTGCATGATGTATATGCCCACATGCGAGTTCCGCTCCAGTGATCGATAGAGACTCCCCTCAAAGGTCTTATTTTGCGACACGTTTCCAACCATCCCTAATCTCCGGCATGCGCACCTATCTTACACGTATGGCGTCTCTGTGCAACGATTTTCTCTGATCATCCTTCACTCTGCCTGACCGCCTTCCTGAACACCTCATATTCCAGTCCTCCCATCTTTGCATTGATCATTACAAAACCTACCAGGGCCGAAACGATACAGGCAGCCATGAAACCCGTTCCATGGAATTCATACCCCAGGTGGATCGACAGGACTGTTCCCCCCGCGTTTACACTGAGAAATATGAGATTCAATACTAGCAGGGCGGCATAGTCGTCAAGATACTGGAGCACGAGAAAACAGAAGAAATAGAGTGAAAAGAAGATCGTGCCCAGGAGGAGGTAATGAAACACGAAGGGGTTACGCCAGGGAATGGGAACGACATCGATATATATGAGAAAGAGGATAAATATCACTATGCCGCCATAAAAGACGACGATGGTTGAAGAGACATAACTGATCCCCCTCACGAGATTGTATTTTTCCAGTGCCAGTTCACTGAAGGGGAAATTGTTTGAAATCTTGAAAACAAAGGATTCGTATGGTCCCGTAATTTTATCTTTGATCCCCCGGTATACTAGAAATGATCCGATCATCATGATGACGAGGGCCACAAAAAAGGGGATATCATATTCCGTATAGTATCGAAACAGCGTATCGATGGATTCTTTCTTCCCCAGCAGATACCAGAAGATGAATTTATCGATCCAGAATCCCACGCTGAAGGAGAAGATGGCAAGACCCAGTTTCACGAGACCGGGGCGTCTGAAAAATCTCAGATCGACGGATATGGCTTCCCTGAGATAGACCTTGACGATATAGGCCCCGCCCAGGGCAACCGGTATGACAGGAGCCAGAGAAAATACGACCATGAGGACCTTGGTGTCGGCGGGCCGCAAGACAAGAAAGACGAGCAGACTCGCCGCGATCCCCAGTGAGAATATCATGAAAAAGATCTTTTCTTTCCTGAGAGTGCTGAGGGTGGTACTGACACACCACAGGAGAGACAGCAGTGTGGTCATGCCGACAAAACTGATCTTGAGGTCGAAGGGAACGCTAGACAGGGGAAAGACGATCAGGGACGCGACGCCGCCGGAAATGACGATCATGATAATGCACAGGGTAATCAGGCCGTCGGTTATGGCCTGATACCGCATGAGGAATATATCGTCTGCCAGTGAACGGGTAAACATGGAGTGCACCGGCGATGACAGGATGAGAGACAACGCCGTCGCATAGGTAATGAGGAGATAGAAGCGAACCGGCGATGTTCCGTGCACCACATAGACGGTAATGCCGATGATGCCCAGGTAGAGGACGGTAAGAAACCAGGGCCCCACCGCCTCCATGACATTGAGGGCCTCCCGCAGAATAGCCCCGCTCAGTGTGTTCCGCTGGACATATTTCTCCAGCAGAAAATTAATCCCCGCCATCGATCAGTCCCCTGTATAGCTCCCGGTATCGCTGGATAACCAGTTCCTCACGATAGAATGTTTCTATCCGCCTGATGCCGTTGACTGCCAGACGGTTGGCCAGTTCTTCGTCCTTCAGTATGCGCAGTGTCGCATCGGCTATCCCCTTGGGGTCCATAACCCGCTCGACCGTTCCCGCGGGACCGATATCGTCGAGATGACCGTGGATGAGTTCTCGACAGGCACCCACGTCGGTGGCCACCACGGGAATTCCGCAGGCCATGGCCTCCATGACGACGAGCGGCATTGCCTCTTTGATGCTGGTCAGGAGGAGGACATCCATCTGCCAGTAATAGTCTAGCACATCGGCCCTGCCGGTAAAGGTGACGACCTCTTCCAGTTCCAGCATTTTTGTCAGGTCCTCACACTCCTTATAATACCCGGGCTGTTCGTCTGCGGGACCGATAACGTACCCCTGAACGGCGCCGTAGTCCTTTTTGATAATTGCCATGGCCTGTATAAAGGTCTTGATGTCCTTGACGCTGTCCACCCTCCCCACGAGCGCTACCACCCGGGGGGTGCCGGTACATCGACGTCTCCGTGCCTTTTTGAAACGATCGACCTTGATGCCGTTGGGGACCACCGCGATGGCCCTCCTATCGGCACCGTATTCCACCTGCAGGTTTCTGTTTCCCTCGTAGAGGGTGATCACACGGTCACAGATGGTGTACTGCCAGAGGCAGATTGCGGTAAAGAATTCGATCCACATATCTTTCAGGTAGGGGTCATCGAGCCACTGAGATTTCAACAGTTCCATCTCTCTTTCCTGGAGATAGATGCCGTGTTCCGTGATCATGGATCGCTTCTCCTCCATGGCAGACTTGAGACAGGCGATAAAGCCCCCATATCCCGTACCGGGAGAATGATAGACCGACGCCTCCGGGAGGCCCGCGATGATGGAGAGGAGGCGAAAGACAATGAGATGTATATTCCGGTAATTGTAAAAGTATTTGATGAACCCCTTGCTTCCCCTGAATTCTTCGTAGATGTTGGTCAGGAGCAGAAAGGCATGTTCGTCATTGAGAAAATTGTTGAATATATGGGGTGAATGTTCCGTTATCAGTTCCTTCAGAAAGAGGAGATCGCCGTGAGATATGGAACCGTCTCGCCAGTCAATCATGAGGCGGAAGAGACTGTCCGACAGCGATTTCCACTTCCGCGTCGAGAGTCTCACCGGCTTCGCGCGCCTGATATCTTCGTAATCGAATATGACGTATTCGTCATAGGAGACGACGTTGCCGGGAAGGGTATACTTCATGTCGTCCCGTCCCTTTTTTTCCGCAATGAGCGCCACGATGGCAAAGGTAAAGTCGGTCGCATTTTCCATCAACCACTGGATCCACGATGACACACCCCCCGTGACGTATGGATAGCTGCCCTCTACAACCAGGCAGATGTCAGCACCCTTCTCCATGTTTTTGCCGCCTCTTTTACCCTGCCGGGGACGAATACACCCCCCGCCGTTTCTATCAGTGTGTAGAGATTGTCAAAGTTCTCCCTGTCTTTCAGGCGAATGGCAAGCTCGAATTCATAGGTTATCCACTTCGGGAAAAAGTATTTCTTCCCCTCCCTGATCTGCCGGTATATCTCCCGGGCCTCCGTGATCAAATCGGCTTTCAGGAGCAGTTTGACGGCAAACTGGGCATCATCTTCGGAACCGCTCTGCTTGTAGGCAATGACGGCGTGATAGCAGGCATTCTTTTCATAAAACTGTTTCATAATGGGATCGCACAGTTCGAGGTTGTATATCTCATGGTAGAGTTCTGCCAGCCGTCTCTGTACCCACTGATCCGGATTTCGCCGGGCCTCCAGCCCGGCTATCTCGGTCAGTATGGAATCCAGCTTTTTACTGATCATATCGATGGCCATGATAATGATGCCCTGATTGGGACTGAATCGTATGATATATTTAAGGATTTGTGACTTTGTCGCCGACCATTCCGTTTCTCCCAGGAGCCCGATCATCCTGAAGGCGTCGTCCCGGTTCACGGTCTTTATCAGGAGTGCCTCCGAAATGGGTACCGCCCTCCCCGACAGTTTCTCTCGTATGGCCCGCAGTATGGTGTTATCGACCTTTTCGAAGGATTCACCCCTGACGGGATAGACGGGAACGAAACGAATAAAGAGGGGAATGCAGAGGGCGGTAACGGGACCCGCTATGGGAATGACGGCAATGGCGGTCATGAAGAGGATACAGGCCCTGGTCATGACCCGCTTTCTCAGCAGACGGTCCGTTCCGACCAGCGAGATGTAGAGCAGATAGGTGATACCGACGGTAACGGCGTGGGCAAAGGAGAACTGGATGAGATCTGCCCATCCCGTTATGCCCCTCAGAAAGAGGACCACCGACGCAACCTCTGTTATGACCCAGTAAACGTACAGTTTACCTTCCATCGTATCTCCGTATCGTTATATCCGCTCCCGTACTCGCCAGACGGTTCATGACGACATCCACATAATCTGCTTCCGTCATCGAAAGGAATATGACCGCCTCACTCCCCGTGAGCATATAGAATTCATCGTAGAGGCGGAGCCGCTCCGACAGTTTCCTGATCAGTCTCTCCGTAATCAGTCCCGAGATGTGGAGCATCTGGAAGGGCAGTCCATGTCTCCGATAGCGGGCGATGTTTCGTTTCAGTATCTTCCCTGCGACGTCGGGTCGATAGATGACGACAGAGGCATACTGGCTGTACTGCCGCATCTCCTCCCGGTACAATTGGTGTTCAATGACCTGTTTTACCCAGAAAGCGGCTATCTTGAGCAGTTCTATCAGGTCGTCCGACAGATTGATGAATCGTATCTCTTCCACGATGATGATGTATCGCAGCTGTTCCGATGATGACATGATGGGGATGGCCATCACCAGCTTGTTTCCCAATTCACGGGGGATAATCACCTCCCCTTCCGAGGCCGCGACACGAAGGATTTCGGGCATATCGTCGGTCTTCCATTTGAGTACATCGGGGAGCGCCGTCGAACCGAAGGAAGACACCCGCCTGAATTCATGCCGCGACACCGGTTCATAGATGTTCGATTTTTCCACGTGACAGTGGGCGTAGAGGACATAGAGTATCTCATCGAAGAGTGTGACGTTATCGGTAATCTCCGACAGTCTTCTCAGGGCCTGGTACATGATTTTCGGTGATTCCATATCGGTCAGTACGTCGTGGAAGGCGTCACGGAGTGCCTGGTCCTTTTCCGACAGATCGATACTGAGGCTTTCGATACGTTTCTGCAGGATCCTGTTGGTAAGATCGGTACTCGTTGTCTTCAGTTCGTTGCCCGACCGGACAAAACCGGTGACAAGGATGGTAACGAGATAAAAGCTCGATTCCAGATAATTTCGTGCCAGGAAGGCAAAGAAATACTGACCCTCAAAGGCGTATATGGAGAGACCCGAGCAGAGTACCGCCCCGAGGGCGCCTCTTACGCCGTAATAGAGCGTAAATAAGATACCCGCGAAGCACAGTATGAGGATGTGAAATTTCAGGTTCGTTATTCCCTGTTCATGGAGAAACCACAGAAGACCGTACACAACGATGAGTTCACAGGGAAATATGATACTCTTCAACCATCTACGATTCATGGACCGGTTCCATTCGTCAGATACATATAGTGGAGTTCTAACCGGGATGCATCAGTCAGTTGGAAAAGGCATCAACTGCTTTTTGCTGTGATGTGTGTATTTCAATGATTCTGTCAAGCCGGATGAGCTTGAATAATTCGATAATCTGCTCGGCCGCGTTGCATATTTTTACGTCACCCTTTGCTTCCCTCGCCTTCCTCAGACAGGAAAGGATGGCGCCGCAACCGGAGCTGTCGACAAACTTGACATTGCTCATATCAAGCACCACGAAGGGATGTTCCTCTATGACGGGCTGGATATCCCCTTTGAATTCATTGCTGTTGGTCACATCAAGGGAATTTCCCGTCAGTGTCACCATCTCAACATTTGCCACCCTTTCACGATAGAATGTCATGACCCTTGCTCCTCACCTGTTTTGATCAGGGTACCACTGAGGCTGGATATAATCAATCAATTTTCGCTTTGGTGATGTCCTTCTCCAGCACGATGCGCATCTGCCCGCAGTCATCATGGCTGCAGGACACCCGATCGGTCATGTTCTCTATGAGGAACACGCCGTAGCCCCGTTCCTCCATGTCCTCGATCTTCGGGGGTCCCGTGCATTCGGGAGGGAATTCGCTTCCCCGGTACTGGATACTGACTGTCATGACTGCCGGCCCCGGAAGGATTTCGACAGTAATGGTCTCGTCATCGTCACCCAGTCCATGCTCCATGACATTGACCAGGGCTTCGTGGACCGCCAGTTTCAATTCGAAGACAGTGAAATCATCCAGTGGCGCCAATCCATGACGTGCACACATGTCTCCCACAAAGGCACGGACACCGGCGAGCTGGGAGGGGCGGTTCGTGATTTTCATCACGGCACGTCCCACATCGCTGATCTTGACGATGACACAGGTCACGTCATCGCTGAAGCTGTGCTGTCCTGAAAATGCCGTCACTGTATCCCGTATCGCCTCGATCAGTCGGGGGGGCACGAGATCGTGGCACCCCTCGACGCACCCTTTCAGTCGCTCTATGCCGAAATACTCATCGTCTGAGTTCTTTGCCTCTGTGATGCCATCGGAATAAAAGACAAAGATGTCTCCCCTGTCGAAGGAAACGGATTGCTGCCGGTAGATCTCATCACGCGAGAATCCCAGTGGTGCGTTTTCCCCCTCCAGTATGACGCACCGTCCTTCACGACACCTGAAATGGATAGTACCGGTGTGTCCGCAGTTTATAAAGCGGGCATTCCCGGCCGCCGTGTCCAGACGGAGATAAAAGAGTGTCACAAAGCTCTCCAGTCTGATCAGTTCGTTCGTTATTTCCCCATGCACCCGGTTGACTATCTCGTGGGGTTCGGGAAGGGTATCGCAGTCCGATTCTACGAGTATCCGGTTGACTGCACGGAAGAGCTGGTTTTTTGTCGCCGCTCCCAGCATGGCCGCAGGGATCCCCTTCCCCATGACGTCTGCCACAACGACATCCAGGATGGTGTCACTGTATGGTATGAAATCGTAAAAATCACCGTCTATCCTCTGTGAGGGGATCGCCAGTGCCGCCATTTCCAGTTCCCGCAGGTGGCACGGCGGTTCTTCAAGGAGGAGTGTCTTCTGTATTTCATGTCCGATCCGGGCAATCTCCCGCTCCCGCTCCTTCCTGATATCCATTTCCCGCTTCAGTGTCAGTGCCGACTTAACCCGCGCCAGCAGTTCGACCTTATTGAAGGGTTTGGTAATATAATCCATGGCACCGGCATCAAAGGCGGCACTGAGAAAGGTCGTGTCCGTCTTTGCCGTTACCATGATGACGGGTATATCCTGAAACCTCTTTTCCGACTTTATGTGCCGGCATGCCGCGATACCGTCTACGCCGGGCATCATTATATCCATGAGTATGAGAGAAACACTGACACCCTCATCAGAGAGGATTCTGAATGCTTCCCGCGCCGATGACGCGAGGATGCTGTCCTCATACCCCGATTTCCTCAGTATCGTCGCAAGCAGGGCTCGACTGTCTGACGAATCGTCAACTATCAGAATACTCATGGTACGCTCCCTCTGTCGCTCTGAACCACTATAACACAGATGACACCGATAAGTGCACATATTACTGTTATCACTCCCCCTATTTTTGCCTTGACCCTCCCCTGTTCCCTCTGTTAGGGTGCTTTCATAGATGATAGACACCAATCCAGGTAAACAGCAGTGAACCATTTCTATGAACAGATCTGAAGAACCACTGATCCTCTATATCGATGACGACCGGACCATTCTGAAACTGGCGGAGCGGTTCATGTCCGACGGCGGATACCGTGTCATAACGGCCGACAATGGTCCCGATGGCATCAAACGTGCCCTGTCGGCCGGGCCGAATCTTATATTCCTCGACATCATGATGGCCGGCATGGATGGTTACGAAGTCTGTGCGGCCCTGCAGGAAGACACCGCAACGGCATATATACCGGTTGTCTTTGTCACCGCCCTTGATGAAGAGAAAAACAGGGCCCGTGCCTTTTCGGTTGGAGCCGTCGATTACCTCACCAAACCGATCACCAGAGAACGGCTGCTTGAAAAGATCGAAGAACACATCAAGACCGACGAAACATGGAAGGCCATTCACCGGGACACCATCCCGTGGCACAAAAAGCTGCAGTCCGCCAATTTTCTCCAGTTCAAGGAGTTCCTCTTTCGACGGTTCGATGTCGACCCGGAAAAAAAGTTCACCATCGCAAAAATTACACCGGCACATATCTTCCAGATCGCAACTCACCTGGAAATCAGCGAAAGCACCGTGGCCCATTTTATCGCCGAGTTCATGGATATTCCTTACATCGCACAGATCAATCCCGAACGTGTCAGGCTGGGCATACTTCCCACCGCCTTCTGCAGATCGAACCACGTGGTCACCATCACCGACGATAATGACGATCCCGCCTTTGTCCTGAGTAATCCCTTTGATTGGGACCTCATCGATATGCTCAAACGGTTTTCAGGGATGTCTCAGCATGCTCGATTACTCATAACCGAACCGATGAATATAGATGTCATCCTCGAACCCGATATCAGCCCGAGACTGGATATCTCCACCATCCCTCGCACGAAACAGGATTCACATGTACGCCTCCCGGAGTATGCCGTTGATTCCCTCGGTCCGGATCTGAAGGACAAACCGACGATTCAGATCACCAACACGATCATCGCCATGGCCATTTCAAAACGGGCCAGCGACATACACATAGAACCGAAGGAAATGAACACGGTGATCCGATTCCGCATCGACGGTGATCTGGTCGATATCGTTACGCTTGAAAAGATCACTGGGGGGCGGATTATATCGAGACTGAAGGCACTGGGCGGTCTCGACGTGGCCGAACGAAGGAGACCGCAGGACGGTGCTTTTCAGACACAGACCGGTGAACGGATCTTTAATCTGCGTCTCTCGACCTCTTCTACTCCCAACGGCGAAAGTCTCGTCATCCGCATGCTTGAACCCTATATCGAGCCCCAGGAACTGTCGCTCCTGGGAATGTCGGGAAAACAGACCGATACACTCATCGATTTATCGGGCAGGACCAACGGCCTGCTTCTCATTGTCGGTCCCACGGGATCGGGAAAGACGACTACCATATACAGTCTCCTCAACAATATCGATTGCAAGAAGCAGAGTCTCATCTCCGTCGAAGACCCTATTGAATACCGCATTCCCCTGGCAAATCAGCAGCAGGTCAACGAAAAGGCGGGCATTACCTTTGCCTCTCTCCTGAAGATATCGGTCCGGCAGGATCCCGACATACTCTTTCTCGGAGAGATCAGGGATGACTACTCGGCACGGGTGGCCCTCGATTTTGCAAGCACGGGACACCTGACGCTGAGCTCTCTCCACACGTCCAACGCCACCACCGCCATATTTCGCCTTGAGCGGCTGGGTGTTGAACGAGGCGAGATGGGAGATTCCATTCTCGGTATTGTCGCACAGCGACTTATCAAGAAGCTGTGTCCCCACTGCAAAGAGATCGTTCCCATTGCTCCGGAAGAGATCGATATGCTGTCGCCATTTACCGATGATATCCCTCCAGAGGTGGCACACCCGGTGGGATGTCCCAAATGCGAAAACAGCGGGTATCTGGGACGTGAGGGTGTCTACGAAATCATCGATTTCGATGCCGCCGTTACAGAGATGATTCGTGACGATGTCTCTATTGCACAGATCAGAGACTTCATCTTCCAGCGGGGTGATTACCTCCTGAGCAGTCATGCCCTCCTGAAGATACGAAAACACATCACATCACCGGAAGAGGCATACCGGAAGGTACTCATAGAAGACACCGATTTCAAGGAACTGCCCAAGAAAGCGGTCCTTTCCCCTTCCCCGGTCGAAGGAACCGTTGCAGATGAGAAAAAAGAGATACTGGTCGTTGAAGACGACAAGTCAACGAGCGATATCATCACCCGCATTCTTGAAAAGGAGGGATATGCCGTATCAACTGCCGGAGACGGTATCGAGGCCCTCCTCTATCTCGGCAAGCGACAGTTTGATCTGATATTGTCGGATATCAACATGCCAAATCTCGATGGGTTCAAATTGCTGGAAATGATTACACAAAAGGGTATCAGGACCAGGGTCGTCTTTCTCTCCGGGGCCGAAAGCGCCGATGACGAGGAAAAGAGCTTCCGCATGGGAGCATCGGACTACATCAGAAAACCTATCAAAAAGGATGTGCTGATCCTGCGGGTACGGCGCATCCTTGCGCAGACATGATAGTGCCGCCAGAGACAACGCATAGCAGTACCCCCTGTTACCCATAGCATGCCATGACTAAGACCATCTGTCTCATAAATCCCTGGATACACGACTTTGCCGCCTATGATTTCTGGTCCAAACCGATCGGTCTGCTCTCCCTTGCAGCCATCCTGAGGGAAAACGGCCATCGGGTCCGTTTCATCGACTGTCTCAATCCCCGCCATCCCTTCATGGAAGCAGACCCTGGAATCAAGACACCCAAACGGCGCAGGTGGGGCAATGGAAACTATTACAAAGAATCCATCGAAAAACCGGCCACGCTCAGCGACTTTCCCCGCCGGTACAGCCGGTATGGCATAGGGCCCGACATTCTCAGAGAAGAACTGGCGGCACTGGAGAGACTCGACATGGTCTTCGTTACCTCCATGATGACATACTGGTATCCCGGTGTCTGTGAGACCATCGACATCACCCGTGAGGCACGGCCCGGCGCCACCATCGTCCTGGGCGGCAACTACGCCACACTCTGCACCGATCACGCCCGTCACCACGCCGGTGCCGATATCATCGTGACCGGAGAGGGTGAACGGGAACTGCCCGGCCTCTGTGACATGCCCTATTTCATGCCCGATCATGCCGATCTCGATTCCTATCCCTACCCCGCTTTCGACCTCCTTGCGTCACTGGACCAGGTCCCCATCATGACATCCCGCGGCTGTCCCTTTCGCTGTACCTACTGTGCGTCTCACATCCTCAACGACGGCTTCAGGGTCCGTGACCCCATCAGGGTGGTCGATGAAATAGCCTTCTGGCACGCCAGTCATGGCGTCATGAACTTTGCAATCTATGACGACGCCTTTCTCGTCGATGCCGAAAATCGTGCCATTCCCATGCTGAAGGAGATCATCCGGCGGAATCTGCAGGTCAATTTTCACTGTCCCAACGGTCTCCATCTCAGAGAGATCGGCGAAGAGGTCAGTCGTCTCATGTTTCAGTCGGGGTTTCGCACCATTCGGTTCGGTTTCGAGACCTCCAGTGTAAAAAGACAGATGGAAACGGGTGGGAAGATCACCAACGAAGAGACGATTGCCGCCGTCAGGCACCTGCAGCAGGCGGGATACCGATCGTCCGATATCGGTATCTATATCCTGTGCGGTCTCCCGGGACAGACCGCTGCCGAGGTGCACAACAGTATCGTCTTCATACAATCCCTGGGCGCCCGACCGGTCATCGCCGAATATTCTCCCATCCCGGGGACCACCCTCTGGCAGAAATCGGTGTCCCTGTCACCCTTCAATATCGCCGAAGAGCCCCTCTTTCACAACAACACACTTCTCCCCTGCCGGAGTGATCGTCTCACCTATGCCATGTATCGTGCGCTGAAAGATGAAACGAGGAGTCAACAATATGAATGAACAATCGTTGGAACGGTACCTGATACAGGCCGTTGACAGGGGCCACCCATGCGTGCCTCATCGATCCTGCCACTGTTGTCACCGCCGCCTGGGTACGCCTGAAATGCCAGTTCGGCTGTCTCAACTTCAACAGACGTTACTGCTATCCTCCCGACACACCCCCGCCGGAATTGACACGAACCATAATCGATTCCTACAGTCGCGCCATACTCTTCCACAAGGAGGCGTCTGCGTCTCCCGATCGCCGGGATCGTCATTGAACCGCAATTTT
>Ga0272441_10009055_pt1 | contig 15503 bp, 7 predicted proteins | sample SSMProp6N_FD_193582 | JGI IMG/M metagenome (GOLD analysis project Ga0272441, IMG submission 193582) | Marine sediment archaeal communities from Little Sippewissett salt marsh, Falmouth, MA, United States - SSM-Prop-6N | ecosystem: Environmental > Aquatic > Marine > Wetlands > Sediment ... | reverse complement strand
CGATAAAGTCCGGCACATCGAGGTATTGGCGGATCGATTGATACCTCGCATTAGACGACAGGCCGGATGTGGCGATGCCGAACATCTCGCGATAGTCCGCACTGGAGCCATTGACAATGTTATTCTCACTATGCTTGAGCACGTCGTAGTCTTTTTTGTTGCCTCCGAAATAAGCGGCGGCGAAGGATTCATCCGGCCGCTCATGGAGGTTATACAATCCCCAGTATAGGCCGTTGAGATAGAGATGAACGTGCCGGCCATGATGGCCATAACCACCCAGAGTGTTCTGGATATCCGAAGTAAACTGGTCACGGGTATACTGGGCTCTTCGCCGCTGAGAATCGTTGTTGCCGTAGTTCCAGGAATTGTTCAGCCGGGCATCCAGCACGAGCGTATCGAACGTGTCAGCCGCTCCATCTCCAAAGAGAGAGTGATTGAGCTTCGTCGGTCCGTATGGCTCCTGAAACTTCAGCCGCATCGACAGCTTGTCGGACTTCCAGCCGCCTGTGCTGCTGCCGCCGGCTATCCGCACGACCGCATTAATATGAAACTGATTCGGCGCATCGTACGGATCAAAAAATTCCACCGAAACAGCCCTTTCGGCTTCTTCGTCATATTGATCTTCCCAGTCGGGATGCGAATAAATACCATTACTCCGACCAAACCAATGATCTACGTCCATCACCAGCGATACCGTAGGGATCGACTTGAGGTCCTCCTGGATTGTGTTCCGATAGGCATTAACCACGATACGGTCCATCTCGTAATCGGCGCCCAGATGTCCCCATGTATTCGGAAAGCCGGCCCCGTTCTGCCGGGTCACGTCGGCCGGGAAGATATAAGTTTGCGTATCCACGTCCGTCGGCAGAAAATCACGCTTGTAGGCCATTGCGCGCAGACACGTTGTCGTGCTGACGCTAACGGGGCCGGTGTAGGTCCGGCCGTGTGTCTCGGTGGGGACACTACCGTCCGTGGTATAACGTATCGTAGCGCCTTCGGTTTCGGTTGTGATCGTGACATCGAAGGGCGCATGGTAGAATCCGCGGTCGTGACTAAATTTCGTATCAGCGACGACCTCGCCCAAACACGTCGCGGCATTCGGCGCCCTCGGCGTCGGATTCTCGAAGTAGCCATATGCATCACGATCCGTACATTTGCCGTAGGATACGTATCCGGATTGCTGAGGAAATCCCGGCCAGTATTCGTGTGCGATCGTGATCCCATCAGGCTGTACGAGAGCCAGGTATTCACCGTCGCGATGGAGCTCGAAGTTGGTGTGATAATACGTTCCGTCAAAATATGGATAGTTATTCGGGCTATATTTCCGGTCTTTTTCCGAGGCAAAGACGATCACGTATTGATTGCGGCTCAAGATAATGCGCGGGAACCGCCACTTGGTCAGGTCATTCTCGTCATCCGTCAAATACCAACCCTCGAGATTGACACTTGATCCGGTCCCGTTGTAAATCTCAATCCAGTCGGGTCGAACCGTTTGGCCCTCAACCCTGGTCGTGCGGCTGCTTCCCTTGTTGGCCATGAACTCGCTGATGATGAGTCCTTCATTCGCAACAGTAGTGCATACCAGGCCCATCGCCAACAAAACGCTCCGTACAATCCAACGTATAGATTTCATATGCTTCATGAGTGAATGAGATAAGCGGGGCCTATACCGAACCGATCAGCATAGGCCCCGAACAAATACAAATCCACAAATCCTTTCCGTACAAAATCGCTTACCATGCCGGCCAAACAAGCTCAGCCAACCACTCATCGGCCAGAATGGCATAGTCCTTAAAATTCACACTCTTGGAATTCACCGGCTCCTCGTCGGAGATGTTGGCCGGCGACGTCAGCGGGTTATATCGCTCGTCGAGACCCATGACACGCATCATCTCGGAATCCAGGAGAGCATAGTCATAGATCTGTACGTCATCGATCGCACCGACGAAATACTTGATCAGTGTGCCATCCCGATTATCGGTAATGACTCCGACATAAGCGTTATGTTGAGACGTCCCGGATAGATCGTATTCGGCGGGCACGGCGCTGGTGGCTTCCAAAACACCGTCAACGAATAGCCGCAATTGCGTCCCGTTTCTCATACCCACGACGTGATGCCACGCATCCTCATTGACCGCCGTCGTGCTCGTGGCCTGGATCTTCGTCGCATCGTCGTCCGTGGTGACAGTCACCATACCCGATTGCACTTCATTCACGGCCAGGGTGTACCGGATTCCACCGGTCTGATCGCCTCCGTTGGCAAAGACCGTCCCTTTATTTTCATCACCCGTGCCCGCCTGGGTCGTTTTGATCCAGGCACAGACGGTCCAATCGCCCGTACCGAAATCCAGCAAGGTCGGATTATCGAAGTCCACATAGTCGTCACCGTCAAGGTTAACCGCCTGGCCGACCTGGCCGGCGACGTACGTGGGATTGCCGTGTGTTGTTCCGTTATTGTTGCCAACGCTATCGTCGGCATTGTTATCAAACGTCCACCAGGCAACAGCCGGCTGCGGTTCAGTAGCAACCGTCGTGAAATCCCTTTGCAGCCAATCGGCCATCATGATCTGAAGGTCTCTGAAATCAACAACGCCATCATCGGTGAAGTCGGAGATAAACGGCTGCACCTTGTCCGGCACGTATCGGGGCCGATACAGCCGGATATCGTCGAAGAAGACCGTTCCCACACCGCCGGATTGCGGATTGTTCTTATCACCGATCCCGATGGCAATGCGGTCCACATCCGTCAGGTCCACACCCTGATCGCTGAAGTCCTTCAGGTCGATATTCCATTCCGTCCAGGTGCTGATGAGCGTCGCTTCGGCCTCCTCACGGAAAACCGTCCCGGCCGCTCCGCTCTTGTTCGCAATAGCCACGTACATCGACTGAGCCTCATTGCTGATCAAACCAATGTCCTGATGGGCCCACTGGCCTGTACCGTCGCCAGCGACGTTCGAGAAGACGGCCTCCGTTGCAACGCCGGGATTGTGACTGGTCAGCGCTAAGCCAACGTACAGAGGTAAACTCATACTGACCGTCGAGGTCGTACTCATTAAGGTCCAGTTGACGCCGTCCGCTGAATAATAGGCCCTGACGAGTCCACCAACCGTGCGCTCTAATTTCACCCACTGTGGCGCCGCGATTCCATCCTGAGTCTCCTCGGTCGTACCCTGGCCGGCCCCATTACGATACCCGAACCAGGCGCCGTCACCGGGGGTCACGGCCACCATGGCGTGCGCCGAATCCGCGTCGAGCGTATTGCGAAGCATCACGCCGGCCTTCGCCGCACTATCAGTATCCTGAAGGCTCTCGATCTTCGCTACGATCTCAACGGCGCCGGAAACCTCCTTCCAGGCAAAATGGAACTGATCCGATGTGCCTCCGATGTCCGCACCCTCGGCTGTTATCGTGTATGTGCCGGCCGGGCCTTCCGTAAAGCTGCCGAGCGGGGGCGGATATCCCCTGAACCATAAGGACAACGCCTTGACGCCCTGCTCGGTCCAATCCCGTTGCGTACTGAGCGTCTTCACGACCTCCGAATACAAGGCCGGAGAAGCATTGTTATAAAGGACCGGCATGGATTGCGAGCCACTGTTGACCATCGTCCGTTCCGCATAAGGTGGTAATAAATAACCTGCCTGCGCGCCGTTCTCGTCAACACCGAAACCATCAATCCACGTCTGCCAGATCGCTTCGCCCGCCACATCGTCATCGGTATAGCTCTCGAAGTCATCCACAGGAAGAAATTCGATAATCGTAAAGCTCCAGACGAGTCCCTTATGGACCGTTGTTCCGTCGGCTTCGACCTCGTCAATACGCCAAAAATACGTCTGACCTAAATCGAGCGCCTCGGCCGGATTGAAGATTGGCATATTGAGCCGGCCGCGATAGATGCCCGTTGTATCCGATACATCAGCATCGTTCACATCGGCTTCAACGGTCCCCAGATACACATCATGCCGGACCGCTTCCTCTCCGGGTATCCAGCCAAAGGGCGTCGCGTCGTGTATGGCCACCGTCGCTCCGGGCGCGGGATTGACGGCACGGGCCAGAAACGGATTGGAAGAAACGGGAGTCACGATGCCTTCTTTATACGCAAAAAAGTCCACATCGATGGCTCCGGTTTGGGGTGTGGCTCCGACGCCTAAAGCGAGACACGTACCGGTCAGATCGCTTGAAGAGCCCGCCGTGACATGGTATATTGATGGGGCCGAAGCATCGCCATCAACATAGATCGTGACCACGTGGCTTCCCTGTCCGGAATCATCAGCCTCAATAGTAATCCAGAATTCGCGCCAGGCCGTCAGGTCTTCAATGGGAAATATGTTCACCGTACCGGGCTCATCCCCTTGGAGGTCCACGTCTCCTGATGGAGAGGTACCGTTGAGCTTGTTCATGACTAGGCCGTTTGTCTCGAACTCGTCATCATCCGATGCTAATGCAAGACAAAAGGATATGGTCTTCGTGGGCCCATCCTGGCAGATTCCAAAATTGCCTTTACCCCCATCATGAATCACATACCCATCGCCTTCGGTTGGCCAGGGAGTCACCGCGCCGCCTCCATCCGGACGAACATCGTCCAACGGGGGAGTTGTGGAAAGACGAGCACGGAATGAAATCGTAACCCCATTATCAAGGATGGCATCGGCAACTTCTACCGGGATCTCGTCAGTGAGACTATGACCAAAATAAATCTTGCGATTGCTGGGATCGCTGGCGCCATGATCTCTCGGATCGCCGGTTTCCTGCAAACGAAGATACGTTACACCGTCTTCGACCAATATATTGACGCCTCCGGGCAAGCCGGAACCAATCTGAGACTCATCCCACGAGTCCGAGCCGTTATCGTGGCTCCAGGTGCCATCCAGTGCGGTAAAATCCGCACCGGCAGCGCCTGCATCACCGGTATAAATATACGTCCAACCGCCGTCCGGTTCTCCGAACTCGACGCCTGCTTTTACCAACCCGGTGCTCAGAGCCAACACCAGGATAATGGAAGCCAAACAGAACAGTTTACTACACATTATAATCTCCTTCAGAAACAGCAATTACAAACGGTAACTCTACTACTTTCACCTACCCATAAGCAGAAATGATCGTCGGTCATACGTCCAACGGAGCTCACGTATCTCCATTAAGGACAGAAGGTTAGTAATGATTTGGTTCTACCTCCTTCCTTCAAAAAGAGCCCAAAACAGGCTCTCGTCACAAAGTACGAAAATCCAACCACCACATATAAGTCTTTTCATAGTATTTATAGCAGATTCGACGCCGTCGTTCAAGGAAAATCCGGCCCCGGCCCCGGTTTGCTCACACGCCAGTTCAATTTCGCTCTTCACGAGCTGTGACAAAATCCACGACAATTGCTGATAGAAACTGACCGGATAAGCTTTGGTTCGTCATGCAGGCTCACGAAAGTATGAGCGAACGATAGAGCGGATTATAACTTATCGTAATTTTCCTGTTGCAGAATGTGCGTTATAGATGTATAATATCACTGTCAGAATAAGGATTTTAGATAACACAGCTAAAGTCGTAAAATCAGTAGAACAAAATACGGGTCTTGCGCATCTCAAAGATAGGTGTAAGAGATCAAGATAAGGAGTGTGATTATGCACAGACAACGTGGATTTACACTGATTGAGCTCCTGGTGGTCATTGCGATTATCGCGTTACTGATGGCGATTTTAATGCCGGCTCTCCAGCGAGTGAAACGACAAGCCAGGAGCGTTGCGTGCCTGAGTAAACTCAAACAATGGGGCTTGTTTTTCTCGATGTACGCCGACGATAACAATGGCAAATTTATGAACGGCTTCACCGCTTCACCTACCGCCAATCGATGGGTCTATGCGCTCGGAGAATATTACAAGTGGGACGACGAGTTTACGTGCTGTCCGAACGCAACGAAACCATGGGTGGATGAATATGGGGTCAATTCGGGCGCCGAAGGACACGCCTCCGGCACCGGCGTCACAATGGCCTGGGGCTACATGAACCAGGGGCACTGGAAAAAGCCGATGAAGGGCAGTTACGGGATCAACGGCTGGGTGGTGGATCCGCAACCGGGCCGGGAACCGCATCCTGAGAGGGGAACACCGGATTTCTTCTGGCGCAGTCCGACGGTCGCGGGGGCCGGGTATATCCCCTTGTTCACAGAGGCTCAGCGCTATAACGGTGTGCCGTTACATACCGACAGACCCCCCAGCTACAGTGGCGAACGGTGGAACGACGACGCCCAGATGGGCCGATTTTGCCTCAACCGGCATGACGGATTCGGCGGCTGTCTTTTCTTAGACTGGTCGGCTCGTAAAGTGGGGCTCAAAGAGCTCTGGACCCTCAAATGGCACCGAAAGTACAATGAAACAGGCCCCTGGACCCTCGGCGGCGGCACCCTCTCGAGCGACTGGCCCGCATGGATGCAGGCCTTCAAAGACTACTAAAAATAACCCCGCCTCATAAAACAATAACAACGGAACATAATTGAGCGTCATATGACTCTGGAGAAGGTGGTATGATACGCAGACGGAAGGGTTTTACATTAATCGAGCTATTGGTGGTGATCGCCATCATTGCATTACTGATGGCGATCTTAATGCCCGCCCTTTCACGAGTCAAGCGGCAGGCCAGAAGCGTCGCCTGCCTGAGCAAGCTCAAACAGTGGGGCCTGTTTTTCTCGATGTACGCCGACGATCACGACGGCAAGTTTATGGCCGGCTTCACCGCCCAGCCGCAAGCCAACCGATGGGTTTATGCACTCGGAGAGTACTATAAATGGGATGACGAGTTCACATGCTGTCCGAACGCCACCAAACCATGGGTGGATGAATACGGCGTCAATTCAGGCGCTGAAGGGCACGCCTCCGGCGCCGGGGTTACGATGGCCTGGGGCTACATGAACCAGGGACACTGGAAAAAGCCGATGAAGGGAAGCTACGGCATCAACGGCTGGTGTGTCAATGCGCAGGCGGGCCGGGAACCTCATACCGGAACGGCCGATCAGTTCTGGCGGGGACCCACGGTGATAGGTGCTGGGTATGCGCCCCTGTTCTTAGAGGCCCAGCGCTACAATGGCTGGGTGTTGGAGACCGACAGGCCGCCCAGCTACAGCGGCGAGCGGTGGAACGACGATGCCCAGATGGGCCGGTTTTGCCTGAACCGGCACGACGGATTCACCGGCTGTCTGTTCCTGGACTATTCGGCCCGTAAGGTCGGGCTTAAAGAGCTATGGACCCTCAAATGGCATCGGGCGTATAATCAAACCGGTCCCTGGACCCTCGGCGGCGGTGTAACGTCATCGGACTGGCCCGAGTGGATGCAGGCCTTCAAAGACTATTGAGAACAGGCATTTCTAATGGTTGGGTTGTTCCAGGCGCCCAAAATATATCCTGCCAAAGGGCTGCAGAATTGTTCTGGACACATTTCATGGATAGTTCTGCAATTCTGTGTTCAAAACTTTAGTCCTTGACTATAAGAAAAAAATGTGCTATAGAAAACGATAGTCGATGAGGTGTCTGTATCGATGGAATGTGGTTGATTCCTGAGCTTCCGAGGTGAAGAACAACAGTGAATCAGCCGATATTGTCGATAGGGTATGCTGTGGAATCGAGATTTTCACCTTCCGACCGATACGGCATGTCGGGTGTTTGAAGAAAGGAGGTGATGGCAAATCACGAGGAACCATTCCGGGCGGGCACATGCGAAGAATAGTGTTCGTCATAACCATCATCAATCGTGTTATTTGAAGGAGGCTTATTATGTGTAGAAAATTGATTTGTCTGAGTTGTTTTACTGTGGCGCTGGGTCTGGTTTTGATGAGCGCAGCCCAGGCGGACCTCGTCGGCTGGTGGCGGCTCGATGACGGTTCCGGAACAACCGCCATTGATTCCAGCGGTGGCGGAAACGACGGCACCTTCCAGGGAAATCCCCAGTGGGTGGCCGGCAAAGTTGCCGGTGCGCTCGAAATGGACGGCGGTGACTATGTGGATGTCCCCGGTGCAGCCGATATTAACCCGGAGTCCATTACATTGATGACGTGGGTCAATTTCACCTCGGTCGATCCGGCTGATATGGAACGACAGGATTATCTTTCCAGGGGTGACGATTATGCCTTCTCGCTTCACGAGTGGGGAGCTCGTGACAGTACCCCGGCCGAGGGAAAGATCAGTGGTATTGTCACGAGTGCCGGCGGCTGGTCGGTCGTGAACGGCCAAACCCTCATGGAGCCCGACACATGGTACCATACGGCGCTGACATACAGCTCGGAGACCCAAATGCTGACCCTTTATCTGGACGGAGAAGTCGATGGAGAGCTGAACGTGTCGGCGGGCTTGGAACACCGGCTCGGAGGCTCATTAACCATCGGGACCTATAGCGGTCGTGATCTCTTAGGAAAAATCGACGATATCCAGATATGGGACGAGGCCCTGTCGGAGGCACAAATCAAGGGGGCTATCATAGGCGGAGGATATCCGTATGCCTATGGTCCCAGCCCGGCTGACGGCGCCATTCACGCGGATACCTGGGTGACGCTTTCCTGGAAACCGGGAGATTTTGCCGTCTCACACGACGTCTATTTAGGTGACAATTTAGATGATGTGGACAATGGCATCGGCGATACCTACCGCGGCAACCAGGTTAGCACGTTTTATGTCGCCGGTTTTCCGGGATTTGCCTATCCCGAGGGGCTTGTGCCGGGAACGACCTATTATTGGCGCATCGATGAGGTCAATGAGGCGGACCCGAACAGTCCATGGAAAGGGCCTATCTGGAGCTTTTCAGTTCCGCCCCGGACGGCCTATGGACCTGATCCGGCGGATGGGGCCGAGTCTGTCGACGTCAATATACAACTCACCTGGACACCGGGTTTCAATGCGAAGCTACATACCGTGTACTTCGGTGATGATTATGACACCGTCGCGAACGCCACGGTCGGAGTTCCGGCAGGAACGCCCAGATACACCCCCGGCCCGCTCGAATCGGCCAAGGTTTATTACTGGCGCGTGGATGAATTCGACGGCCTTGCGACATATAAAGGCGATATCTGGATCTTTACAACACCGGGGGCTGTGGGTAATCCGAATCCGTCGTATAAGGCCAGTGACGTGGCAATGAATGCAACTTTAAGCTGGACACCGGCCGACAGTGCCGCATCGCACCAGCTCTATTTCGGCACGGATGAGGCGGCCGTTCGCAATGCCGATGCCGGCTCGCCCGAGTATCAAGGCTCCAAGGCGCTGGGAGATGAGAGTCATGATCCCGTATTGCTTGAGCCGGATACCGCCTACTATTGGCGCGTGGATGAAGTCGATGGACAGGGGAATACGGCGAAAGGACCTCTCTGGATCTTTACGACGGGGGCGTTCCTCCTCGTGGACGACTTCGAAGGTTATACCGATGACGATGTGGCGGGCAAAGCGATCTGGCAGACATGGATTGATGGCTTTGGCCTTGCCGACAATGGCGCGCAGGTCGGCTATCTTATGCCCCCGTATGCCGAGCAGACGATTGTCCATGGAGGCTCCCAGTCCATGCCGCTGCTTTATATTAATGAAGCCGGCGTGACGAATTCGGAAGGATCAAGGACGTTGGCACTGCGGGATTGGACGGTTGCGGGCGTCGAAAATTTATCGCTCTGGCTTCGGGGCGGTTCGGATAATGCGCTGGAACCGTTGTATGTGGCCGTTTCCAACACGGCCGGCGCCCCGGCGGTGGTCGTCCATGAGGACACGAGCGCGGCACAAATCGACACGTGGACGGAGTGGATCGTCCCGCTACAGGCCTTTGCCGATCAGGGCATCACCCTGACGAATATGGACAAGATGGCCATCGGTCTGGGCAGCAAGGGCGGTCCAGCAGCCGGCGGCTCGGGAACGATGTATATCGATGACATCCGGTTGTACTAACTCATTCGCAGAGAAAGTCGTATTGTAACGTTGAAGTGAGATTGAGAATGAATTCGGGACCTATATCCGTGGATATAGGTCCCGTTATTTATTTTCGATAGGCTTATCAAACGCTGGATTTCGATACTGACGATCTTTCTTTGCAGGCTCTGCCGTTAATGCCGTGGCGTGCAAACGCCGTCCGCTGTTTGATGATCCACCGTAAAGAATCCACAGCTTATGGCGCCGGATGAAACAACTCGGCTTGTGCGGTTGGCGGCATGGGCGACAAGCTCTGCCAGTCTCCCCTCTGAACCATCCGGTCCAGCTCACGCCGCTCCGCTTCCATATCCGCCATTTGAGCCGGAGGGAGCGCGACCGCACGCGTGCTTACCCGAGAGGCATTCCGGCAACGCTGAAGCTCTTGCTCGACCAAAAAGCCGACTTCCTGACGTTTTGCTTCCATATCTTTGACCATTGGATCATTGCACCCGAGGAACGTACAAGCCAAACAAAGCATTATGACGAGTAGTACAAGCCTCCGCATTATCGCATTCCAGTATCTTTCCATCATTCTCCTCATCATTTAATGACATACAGTGTTGAAGTAATACAACGATAAAACCACCCCACAACTCATGTACAAGTCTATTATATCCATTTGCACAAAAAAGTCAAGGTAAAAAACGGATTTAAATTCAAGAGCATTCTCATCCCCCTTTTTCCCATACGTTCAAAAGGATTGAATGGATGAGAGAACGTGAAAAACTGCAACATTGGGCGACACCTAAACCTCTTCATGATAATCAGTTGTGACTTTTTCCAACCGTAATCCATACAAAGCCTTATTGAACCTCCAGACGCTGTGACAAGGTGAGGAATGCCTTCATATTTAAAGGGAATTAACTTGACTTCGGGCAAGATCATTTGATATAAATAATTCAGTTTAGGGGAAATGATATCGCCGGTGCGTGGATATGTGTAATTTCCTCTACTTTAAGAAGTTACACGCTTAGATTTCATACTGGGCATTTGTAAGAAAGGAGGTGGCGTCAATTCTTGTAAAAATCGTGGAAATATGATCTCTTATCACATCATGAACCTGAGATGATTGTCCGTTACTTCCATCTCAACACTTTTTAGGAGGACTACCATGTGTAGGAAGTTAGCTTATCTTGTACCTGTCCTTGTCATGTCGTTTTTTGTGACGTCCGCTTCGGCCGATCTTCTTGCCGATCCGGAGCTCACCCTCTACTACTCCTTCGACGAAGTCACGGATGTTGTCCTCGACCAGTCCGGTAATGGTATCGACGGCGTGGTCACTGGGGACGTAACAGCCAATCCCGAAGGTGTGCGGGGGGGGGCTGCTCAATTCGCGACCGGCAGCTATCTTGATTTGAATGGTCCCGACGTCCCTTCGGAATTAATTCCCACGACCGGTATCACGCTGGCCGCATGGGCAAAATGCGAGAACAATGGTGGACACCACGCCATCTTCAATGCCAGAGCAGAAGATGCAACCTGGCTCGTTCATCCCGAGCTGCGCAGCAACGGCGAATTTCGATGGCTGCTCCGGTCCGCGGGAGGATCCACCATCTTCGATATACGTGCCGGTCAGGTGACATGGGATGAATGGTTGCACTTCTGTGGCATGTACGACCAGGCTGCCGGCAGAGCGGCGCTTTACATCACCGGGGAACTGGTTCAAGAGCAGACCATATCAGGTGCCGCGGAAATCGCCGGCGATTGGGGATCCGGCGCCCGCGTGGGCTATAACATCGACAACGCCAGACCTTTCACGGGATTGATGGACATGCTCTGGATTTTCAGGCGATCCCTCTCGGAAGGCGAAATCCCCAAAGCGATGCAGGGAGAAGCCTATCCCTTTGCGCTCAGTCCCGATCCGGCCGACGGCGCTATCATCGAGGCCACATGGGCCACCGTGAGCTGGGCGCCCGGAGATTTCGCCGTCTCGCACGACGTGTATTTTAGCGATAACTTTGACGACGTGAACGAGAGTACCGGCGACGCCTTCCGGGGCAACCAGACCCCGACATATATTGTCGTGGGCTTCCCCGGATTCCCTTATCCGGACGGACTCGTGCCCGGCACTACGTATTACTGGCGAATCGATGAAGTCAATCCGGATGATCCCAACAGCCCATGGAGAGGACCGATCTGGAGCTTTTCCGTCGCGCCAAGGACCGCTTACAATCCCGATCCGGCCGATGGCGCTGAATTTGTCGACCCGGACGTCGCCTTGACCTGGACAGCCGGTTTTGGTGCAAAACTCCACACGGTCTTTCTGGGCGACGATTTCGACGAGGTCAGCAATGCCACTGTAGGTGCTCCTCAGGGCGCTGCGCTCTATAAACCCGCGAACCCGCTCGAACCCGAGAAAGCCTATTACTGGCGGGTTGATGAGTTCGACGGCACGGAGACATACAAGGGGGCTATCTGGAGCTTCACGACGCCGGGCGCAGTCGGCAATCCCAGTCCGGCCAACGGCGCCGTGGACGTGAAGATGGTCGCCACGCTAAGCTGGACGGCGAGCGATAGCGCCGCTTCGCACGATGTGTACTTCGGCATGGACGAAAGTGCCGTCCGAAACGCCGATAAAGCCTCGTCCGAGTATCAAGGCAACAAGGCACTCGGCGAGGAGGCGCACGATCCCGGCAAACTCGCCTGGCATACAACGTATTACTGGCGTGTCGATGAGGTCGATAGTCAGGGCAACGCCTCGAAGGGCCCGCTCTGGAAGTTCACGACGGCCGATTTCATCTGCGTGGATGACTTCGAGGACTACACGGACAACGACCCCGAAGGCGAGGCCATTTGGCAAAGCTGGATCGACGGTTTCGGTGTGGATGAGAACGGCGCCCAGGCGGGATACATTATGCCCCCCTATGCCGAGCAGAAGATCGTCCATGGCGGCCTCCAGTCGATGCCGCTGATGTATGATAACGCACCGGGTATGGCGACGTATTCAGAAGCAACGCTGATCCTGAGCTATCCGCGCGACTGGACCGAGAACGATGTCAGTGCACTGGTGATTTGGTTCCGGGGCATAGGAAATAATGCTCCCGAACCCCTCTATACCTCTGTAGCGAATAGCGGCAGCGCTCCTGTGACAGTGGTCCAGAGTGACGCGAACGCGGCGATAGCCGGTTCCTGGACGAGATGGGTGATTCAATTACAGGCTCTTTCGGACCAGGGGATTGATCTGACGAACGTCGATACGATCGCGATTGGCCTGGGTACCAAAGGGGCCATGACAACGCCCGGCGGTACCGGAACGGTTTATATCGACGACATCGCGCTGTATTAACCCAAAAGCAAGCTCAAGTGACTAAAGTGACACTTGCGTGTCACTTTAGTCACTCTTAACCTTAGGCACTTCAGCCTGATAGGCCATGTTCGGCAGATCCGTCGGCTCGATAATGATCCGGCCATACCCCAGGAGCGTCCCCGTGGCCTGGGCAAGATCAATCATCGCGATTTCGTATCCGGCAAGAGCGTTAATCCGTCTCAGTCGCGCTTCAGCAAAACGCGTCGAGGCGAGCAAGACGTCCGTACTGGTTCGATAACCGAGCTGGAACTGCGATTGCTCTACCTGATAATCACGATAGGCCGTTTCGACGTTTTTTTCCGCCGCCAAGATTCGGAGCCATCGATTGTTGATCTCTCGGACCGATTCATAGACCTGCTGCCGGATGAACTGGCGTTGACTGGCGTAATTGGCTTCGTCCTGAAGCTTCTGGAGCCTTGCCTGTTCCAACCGTGCTTTCGCCACGCGGTTACCCAGGGGAATACTGGCTGAAAGACTGAAAGAATGGGTATCCGACGTTTTATCCCCAAAATCTCCCAGCCTATAACCAACCTCTCCGGCCTCCGTCTGTGCGGCATAACTATATCTAAAACGGAGGTCGGGCAACATCGCATTGCGAGCCAGTTCCACGTCCAGTCCATCCATGGCCAACTGCAATTCCAACCGAATCGTATCCATTCGGTTGCTGAGTGCGATGTCGATAAGTTTTTCCTGGTCGATGTCCAGTCCCAGCGGATTCGGCTCACTGTTCGGATCGATCTTTATACTTGCATCGAGCGGCATGTCCGGACGGTTCATGATGCGTTGCAGATTAAGCTGGCGATTTTGAACCATTGTCTCGGTGTCGATGAGGGCCTCGATCGTACTGGATAAACCCGCTTCGGCGCGAACGATTTCAATCCTGGCGGCTGAGCCTGAAGCCACCTTACGCTCAGCATGATGAAGCTGCTTCTGGGCCATTTCATATTGCCCCCGGGCCACATCGAGTTGACGCTGCGCCATGTAAAGCCACCAGTAAGCCCTGTCGGCCTGGGCCAAAAGCGAGATAATCGACTGTTTCGTCCAAGCATCTGTGATGTGTTTGCGATAACCGGCGATGCGAATCGAATGGGTATTGATGCGCGTCCCGGCCCCCCGGAGCAGAGATTGGAAATAGGATACACTGACTGCCGCGTCGGCCACACCGTCGGACGTGTCGGAGTCCGACTCCCCGAACGGCATACCGACCGAAATCGAACCGCCGGTATATAAAGGGGCATCTATACCCGCTTCATAGTCATTGCTGGTGGACGTTACGCCTTCTTCTGTTTCTGAGGTGCTGTAGGACGCCGAGCCAAAGAAAGCCGCCTCGAACTTGGCCCGTTCGATATCCAGTGATCGTTGTGCAATCGCCGGCTCGATCAGATCGACTTTAAGGTCCAGATTGTTGGCCAGGGTCGCAGCACGGACTTGCTCAAGCGTCAGTTGAATCACCGGGATCGTTTCATTGGGATCAGTGACTTGTTCGGTCGCTTCTTGGGTGGCTTGCTCAACGGAAATCGGCGTCGAGTCCGAAAGATCCGCTGGCCGGACCGTCTCTATCGAATTCAGCTTGGCGGTTAAGATCTTGATCTTGGGATTTTCTTTCAAGGTCGGCGCCGGACAACCCGCTACAATCAGCGAAATCTGGACAATCACGAACCAGCGGTAAACAAATCCCATATGGTTACTCGCCTTCACACAACGTTTACATCGTATCTTCAATTTCATTTTAAGACCTCATTCGTATCTTAGTGCTTCCATCGGATCAACCTTGGCCGCCCGGCGGGCCGGGAGGTAGCTGGCCAGTAGCGACGCGACCCCAAGCAAGGCCACAGTCGCGAGGACGCTGACCGGATCGATTGGGCTGATCCCATAGACCGCGCCGCGGATCAGCCGTACCAGGGCTGCCGCCAGCACCAGGCCAACCACCAACCCCACGAACGTCGCGGCCGCGCCTTGGCGCAACACGAGCGCGATGACGTCCCGCCGCGTGGCCCCCAACGCCATGCGGATGCCAATCTCAGGGGTCCGCGAGGCGACCCTATGGCTCTTGACCGCATAAAGGCCCATGCCGGCCAGGAACAGGGCCATGGCCCCGAACATCACGGCAAGTCGGGCAACGACTGCCGTGAACAATACGGTGGGATGATTGCGATGTTGGTCCACCAGAGACGCGACCGAGAGGATCGGCAAACGAGGATCGATCTTTCGAATGCGCGCGCCGATGCTTCGCACGAGGGCGGCCTCGGCTCCCGGCGCCGTACTTCTGGCGC
>Ga0272441_10009054_pt1 | contig 15504 bp, 13 predicted proteins | sample SSMProp6N_FD_193582 | JGI IMG/M metagenome (GOLD analysis project Ga0272441, IMG submission 193582) | Marine sediment archaeal communities from Little Sippewissett salt marsh, Falmouth, MA, United States - SSM-Prop-6N | ecosystem: Environmental > Aquatic > Marine > Wetlands > Sediment ... | reverse complement strand
GTCGCTCCATCCGAGTGGGGTTTGGGTGAGGCGTGGTCTTCTTGGCTGCGTCGAATCTGAGTTCCGCAAGGAGGGAGAAGTCGTAACAAGGTGGCCGTAGGGGAACCTGCGGCCGGATCACCTCCTATGTCAGCCAAAACTGGCTGGAGTTGTGTGAGGAAAAACGCCAAAGCCCACCTAACATCTAAAAATTGATGGTGAAAAAAACAGTATTAACTAACAATTTTTTGTCTTAATGCGTTTCTGTAAACGGTGACCACTACAGTTGCTATCAAGCACAATGGCAAAATAATCCATGAGGGAAACTCTGGGATTGCTTCTGTTCCGATTATTTTTACTGTTTTGGTGTTTTGGTTATATGTGAAGTAAACGTAGATGCTATTTTCTCCTTCAGTGATTGAAGGTGTTACAGGGTTTCCGTTAACTAGGACAGTCCACTTTGTTTCATCAGCGTAAAGTAGCTTTTTTGGAATTGTCACGTTACAGAATCCTGTTGTTCCTGTTTCTCCCGTTACCTTAAACTGTATTTGGGTGTCGTTAGGGTCAAAGCTGAATTCGGAAACAGTGGAGTTGCTGACAACCTTAACGTTGTATTTTTTGTTCTCCCATGTTCCTGCATTAAAGAGTGTGACGTAATCCGTATGTGCGCCAACTGGTTTCATTAGTGGATAGTTGTCTTGGTTGTCGTCATTTATGATGTATGGAGTGGTTCCTATGCCGTCTTTGTTGCCGTCAGTACCTGTGTAGTCGCTCCAGTAGTTACCGACTGTGCCATTATCCCACTTGTTCACACTGCCTTCATCAGCAAGAAATTGTAGTTCATTGTTGACAAAGTTGTTATGATAAATCGTGTTGCCTAGGCATTGCATCTCAAAATACATGCTCTTCGCGTTATCTGTTATGTTGTTACCAAGCAGGTAGTTAGAGGAGGAGCCAAAGAACCACAGACCAACGAGACTGTTGTTTGTTATGGAGTTTCCTGAAATGCTGTTGTATTGAGAGCCGTAGATGTCTAAGCCACGGTAATTTTCCGTTATGTTGTTTCCACGAATAATATTGTAGCTCGAAAAATACAGTAGGACACCATTTCCGCCGTTGTTTGTTATTATATTTCCAAAAATGGTGTTTACGCCACTATCAAGGCTTATGCCGTTTCCTTCATTGTGTGCTATGTAGTTTGCAGAAATATTGTTGTTTTTTGAGGCGAACGCGTGGATGCCTGTATCAAATTTCGTGATTGTCATGTTTCGGATTGTAACGTTGCTTCTACGTGTCAACTCTATTCCGTATCCGGTTCCATTCCCTTGTAGGGTGCAGCCTTCTCCATCAAGTACAACATCGTCTTTTTCCACAACGATGGGACTATAAATGTTGTCAGTGAAGGTGTAGCGGTTTCCATCTCTCAGAATCTTATCCGTTCCCTCAACCGTTCCGTCAGCCCTGATGTAGACTGTGCTTTCTGCCTTCACTGTTCCAATTTCTGAAATGGAAATTAAAACAAAACAGAGAACCAGTAACAGAATGAGAGCCATTTTTTGCTCCACTATCGTTAACACCTGAAAACAACTATAGCAACAATAGCTAAAAAAAGGGTTTTTGTCAAGAAACCTTGACCAACGTTTGCGTTTCTAGGTCAAGAAAATTTGACCAAACACAAGTTTTGGTCAGTTAAGAAATGCTGGAGTCATTTTTTTGTGTACAGGTTACTCTGTTGGTGCTGTTTGCTTGTTTGAGTGGTTTTTGACAGAAAATGTCAATAAGCAAGGATTGAGGGCGTTTGGTGACAAAGGTTTTACGTTTTGTTGCTATCTTCGTGGTGGGACATACCATGAGTCTGGGTTTTGGTATTTTACGATTGGTGCGTCGTGTTTGAATGACAGTTTTCTGTCGCAGTTTTTCACTATTGTTGACAATATCTTTTGGTGCCGTTCTTCGTCTTCTACAATTAATGTGAAAATGTTTAGTTCTGTTTCGTCGTCTGATTTTGGGGTGTACTCTGGGTCCTTAACGTATTCTAGGTGAAACGCTTTCTTGTATTCATTAAGCAGCATAACCTCAAAACCTGCAAGGCTTTCAAGCAGCGAAATCAAGTCTTCCCTGTCAATTGACCGAAATTTGGCGATGTCTTGTGATAATGTTTTGATTACTGCTTTGTTGTGTCTGATGTTTGGGTCACAGTCTTGTTCACTGGCTTTGGTGCCGTTTACTTCGTCGATTATTGTTGCCAAGATTGTGGAATGTTTCAGGCTGTCTGTTGCGATGTATGAAAATAGTGCTCTGGCGGATACGTCCTCGACTTTTTGGGCTATGTTAGTGTAAAGTTGGTATAGTTCCTTTTCCAGTATCGCCAATGAGAGTACCTGTCTCTCAAAAACTATGATGCCGCTCATGTTCTCACCATAACTAGACACGACTTTAGTGTGTGGTAATCAGTATCTACACTAAACGCTTTATTAAATATTACGACATGATATGAAGTGGTTGGGCACAACAATCTTGTAAGGTTAACGTTTTGTTTGTTCCCGTTTTTGGTTAACCACATCGGCATTTAGTGGAAATGATTAAATGTGTGCTGGTTTTAGTTATGCAAACAATCAGCTATGGTTTAGCTTATGAATAGCTGTGTAGTGGCTAAGAGGGAAATGGAATGAAGCGTAACTTTGTTGTTTTGTTTGTCGCCGTAAACGTTTTTATGATGGCGTTGGGCGGTTTTCTTGTTCACTCTGATTTGTATATGAGAGAATACATCACTCGTACACATGATGACACAGCAGTTATTGAAGTTGAATATGCACCTCTTGCTTACCGTCCAACGTACGAATATTATGAGGCTAGAGGCGGAGAAACAACGTATGTAGTATCTAAAGGCTCCTGGACGCTAGACTGTTTCCAGTCAAGCATCGTCATTGCGGTTATTGTTAGCCTTCTGTGGCTTTCTATCTACAAACAGAACAAAAGCAACTGACGAATAAGCCCATTTCATACACTAAACGCTTTTATGTAATCTTGTTAAAGTCTGCTCTGAGGGAAACGATAATTATGAATGAAGTAATTGAAGCCATAAACAACAGACGATCCATAAGATGTTATGAACAAAAACCCGTCCCAAAGGACATACTTAACCAGATTGTCGAAGCTGGAAATCAGGCGCCCTTCACGTCTATAACACGGTCTCAGCCATGGCGGTTTGTTGTTGTCGAAGACCCAGAATTCAAGAAAAAACTGTTTCAAACAGCGTTTCCGTTCTGGAAAAACTCTGTTGACGGCATGAAAGAGAAATTTCCAGAACTCTACAAAATGGCTACCTGTCTTTACGATGCGATGGATGACCCAAAAGACGTAATTTACTACCATGCGCCCGCCATCGTCTTTGTTATTGGTCCAGCAGCTGGAGGCGCCATAAGTTGTGCACTTGCCTGCGAAAACATCATGATAGCCGCGCAGTCTTTTGGTCTTGGAAGTTGCTATGTGGGATTCGGCGCAATGGTAAAAGGCAACGCCGATGTTGTAAAAGCCCTTGAACTAAAAGACAATGAAGCAATATACGGGCCTATCCTGCTTGGTTACCCGAAAGTCAACCCCAGTGAAGCCGTAGCCGATGCACTAGATAAAATTGGACCAAACAAGAAAGAAGCCGCCATCAAATGGATATAAAACCAAACAACTCCATTTAACCCCAATCCCTCTTTTTGGGTTTGGAGTAAGAAAGTTGGCGGCGGCTTCAGCATATTAGTCTCCTAATAAATGTTCATTGTTGAAAACAGTCCTTTTTCTGAAATTCAGCAGCACAACAAAAGATTCCGGTCTAAGGTTCACACGTTCATTAGTATACTCTGAAAACGTTAACTGAAAGCAGACTTTTTTTCTGGAATCGTTGCTTCAGCTGTTTAAGATGTCTGGTCTGTCTGTTGCGATGCCGTCAACGCCTTTCTTCTTGTATTCGGCAGCCTCTTCTGGGGTGTTGATGGTCCACACAATCACCTTTAAGCCCTTTTCGTGAGCTTTCCTGACGTTGGCGGAGTGGGTGAAACGATACAGCGGAAGCAAATATTCAGCTTTAAGCTCCAATGCAGACTGCAGAGGGTTCTTGTGTCTCACGTAAATCAGTCCAGTCGCTACTTTGTCGTTTAATTCTCTTACCTTGCGGAGAGCCTCCTCGTGGAAAGAGATGATTATCACGTTCTCTGTCAGCCCCTTTTCACGAATCACGTCTAGCACCTTCTCTTCGATGCCGGTTTCCTTGAGTTCCACCAGAACCTTCACCCGTTTGCCCACAAAATCCAGCACTTCCCCCAAGGTGGGTATATGCTCCCCCTTCTCGATAACAAACTTTTGTATCTCCTCCAAAGTAAAGTCGCTAACCGAGCCGCTGCCATCCGTAGTCTTGTTCACGTCAGCATTGTGGATAACAACGATTTCATTGTCCCTTGTTTTCCTGACATCCAGTTCCACTGCGTCAACTCCAAGCTCTATGGCGCGTTTGAAGCTGCTCAGGGTATTCTCCGGCTCGTAGGCTCTTGCTCCCCTGTGACCTATCTTCAACAACCCTTTTTCACCAGCGCCTAACTCTGTAGGCACTCCAAGATTCTGTGCGGAAACGTAAATGAAATTTGCTGTGCTCCCAGATTTCTTGATAGTTACCGAATCTTTGGCTCCTAATTCGATGAGGTGCTCATCGTTGTCTGCCAGCAGCCACGCAGGTCCCCTGCTGACTGTTAGCTTCACTGTGGAGTCTTCTGGAACCACAAAGCTTTCCACGTTACGGTTGTGCAGGTTGTTGAATGATATGCCGATGCCGTCTGAGAATCTTTTGCCCCCAGTTGCTTTGTAGTATCCTGTGGAGCCGAAGGGCGTAGCAACTATTACGCCGTCGCCAATCAAGTCTTCAAGCTCTTCTCCGTCAACAGAGAGGGAGAACCTCACGGCGTAGGTCGGCAGCTTAGGGTGAATCTGAATCTCGTTTAAACCAACCAGCTTTCTGCCTTTAGCTTCTGTCTCCAACTTAAGCTTCTTATGCAAACAGTAGCTGCCTTCCCGGACCGCTGACAGAATAGTCTTCAGCTCATCCAGACTGTAATCGCACTTTCTGCAGGCACGGGAAGTCTTGATTATCAGCTTCGGAACTGTGGGATACTTCATTTCGCTGAACAAGACTGTGCCGTCTCCACCGTAACAGAGGATGAAATCGGGGTCTCCATCAACAACCGTGAAACCCGCAGCTGCCAAAACGTCCTTAATCTGTGATGTGTCGTGCCGAGAAACCACTAGAACCTTTTCCAGCTTTTTCGGCGCCGTCGACAAGTTGCCAACCATTGTTCACCGCACACCTTAACAATGTCTATGCTTTGAGGCTAAAAAAACTGTATGCGCCCTGTAAAAATGTTTACGCCTTTTTTAGTACCTAAGGATTTCTGGCAGCCTTCTCCGCAAAACCAGGGCAATGGGAATTCCTATGATTCCTCCTATGGCAATCTGAGCAATGTTTGGTAAAACTTCAGCCAATGCTCCTCCCAGTCCCCAAAGGAGCACTTCAACTAGGAAATAGCCGCCAACCATCTCAGCTCCAGCAACAATGACTGCAAAGATATCACGATAGAGGCTCTTCTTGTTTTTAATCAGGCTTGCAATTAACCCCTCAAACCCTTTGATTGCCAATGTGAAAGGAGCAAAAGGTGCAAACCCTAACATTATGTCTGCTAACGCTGAGCCTAATCCGCCTGCAACACCGCCTACAAATGGATTGAAAGTTAGTGCGGCAACAAAAATCATGACATCGCCAACATTGAAGTATCCTCCCATTCCATTAGGAATCTGGACAATTAACGTTCCTACGGTAACCAGCGCCGACATAACCGCCATCAGAGAAAGCTGGATTACGGCTTGTTGTTTCTTGACCATTCAACCCACACAAATAGTATACTTACAACTATACTATTAAAAATTTCTGGTCTCAAAGCAACGTCTTCAGCTCATCCATTGCAACCAACACCCTTCTTCCCCGCTCCGTAATCCTGAAGTATTTCCGTCCATCCTTCCGGTAGGAAGTCACAGCCCCGCTCCGGGAAAGGCCGTTCAGATGCTGGTAGATGGCTGCCCGCGTCATAGTTTTCCCAATCTTCTTCCACAACTCATAACCATACGTGTCCTCGCGGCTCAAAATCCGCAAAACCTTCTCTTTAGTGCTCAACTCCAAGCCCACCCCAGCACTCTTACGCTTCTTCGCCAAAGCCTGAAGCACATCCGTTGCCTTCAAACCGCTTCCCGTTATAAGACACACAACCGACTCGCCCCCATCAACCACGCCCTGATCAACCAGCTCTTTGAGGGCTGCGGTGGTTGCTGAGCTGGCCGGCTCGGCAAAGATTCCCTCCAGACGGGCAATTTCCTGTTCAGCGGCGAAAATGTCGGAGTCCTGAACCGTAACAGCGGCTCCTCCAGAATCCTGTATGGCACGAAGCGCTCTCGCTCCGTTCACAGGCTTGCGCACAAATATCCCCAACGCATGCGTGTATGGCTCAGAAACGTCAACTGGGGCTAACTCGTTCTTTTTGAGGGCTTCAACTATGGGTGCGCATCCGCTAGCTTGAACTCCAATCATCCTTGGAATCCTGTCAATCTTTTGTAGGTCTTGCAGTTCTTTGAAGCCTTTCCAGAGAGCGTAGATTGTTCCGCCGCTTCCCATAGAGACAACAAAGCAGTCAGGGACGCCGAACTGCTCCACAACCTCAAAACTGATTGTCTTCTCAGCTTCGACGGTTAAGGGGTTAAATTCTGCTGTGGCTTGGTACCAGCCTGTCTCCTCTGCTAGTAACTCGGCTCTGAGGTTGGATTCGTCAACGGTTTCTCCATGCTCCTCAATCACCGCGTCGTAAATCATCATCTGCGCCAGTTTGCCCACATCAACCATCTTTGGAACAATAACGTTGCAGGTTAACCCGGATTTGGCGCAGTAAGCAGCCATAGAAGCCCCCATATTCCCGTTAGAAGCGCAGATAACAGAGTCATGCCCAAGGTCCAAAGCGTTAGAAATCATCAAAGCTGCGCACCTGTCCCTGAAGGAGTTGGTTGGGTTGCGGGTCTCATCCTTCAGATACAGCTCCTTCAACCCCATTTCTTTGGCTAACCGCTCAGCCTTATGCAATGGTGTACCGCCTTCTCCCAAAGTCACTGTGTTTCGAACTTCGGGCAAGTAGGGCTTGAATTTCCAGAAGGTTAGGTTCAAGGGAAGAACAGTGCCCTTCAGCCGCTCAAAATCGTAACTGTAGTCGAGGAGGCTCCCACACTTTTCGCACATATGCTCAGGTGGGTAAGGCGGAAACTGAGACAAACATTGGCTGCACCGCAGAACAGTCATACTTGAGTTAGCTCCATCCTAATGAAAAGGCGGCTTTCCAGCTTTTATCGGTTACCTACAAACATTTCGGTGAGCTAGAAGTTAAACAAAATATGCCAAACAAGAAACGGCTATCCCCGAACAAAAACGAGTTTGGAATGCTTAGTAACTGGCGACTCCTTTTCTCTCTGAGTAGTCATACCATTTCCAGAGCTTCTCGATAGCCTTCTCAGAGTACCCCTGTTGTTTCATCAGCATAGTAAAGGATTCTTTTGCTTTCATCTGAAGGCTCCCAAACTATTTAGGCTATAGTCATGAATATAAAAAAGAGTTGCGAAGCTATAATCCAGTTTTTGTAGATGTGTACAACGTGGATACACATACACCGCACCTTACAATTATGAATGATTTTTTCAACAAGAAACAATCGCCAAGCAGGCATTAACCACAAACAGAACGTTAATCAGCCCATTTCCTAAGAAACTTCTCCGCCGCTGTACACAATTTCTTCCGCGGACTATCCAGATGCAATTTAACAAATGAAATCACTTGGTCTTTCTGGTCGATTCTGTCAAAAAACAGGTCAAAAGTTTTGATTGCGTGTTGCGCAATAACTCTCCTGCATTCTTCGGTCAGATGAGGGGTGATAGAAAGGTCTTTGACTTTCAGCAGTTCCTCCGTAACCTCAGGTATAAGATAGGGTTTTGCCAAAGCAATCTTGCCAGAATTGCCAACAACATTCGCCACCGTAACCATGTACTCGTCATCCAAGAAGCTGTAATATTTACCAAAAACGGCGTCGAACTTCTTGTCTGTGTCAACTCGGGCTAGATTCGCTATAATAGCTAGGGCAGTCCATTTTAGGATTCGGTAGTTGCTGTCCAGCAGATTAACAAAAAAACCGAAGTTGGGATACAGTTTCTCCGGATGTTCTTCGCTCAAATCCATCAGCACTTTCGAGCATCCATATCTAACAGCGGCTTTCGGATGGTCAACGCCCTTAAGCAGCAGAGGAATCAGACCAAAATCCTGCTTAACCCTATTGAGCAGCTCCCCTTTTGTCACTGTTTTGTCTATGAGCGACTGGGATAAACGCAAAAAATCGTCTTTTTCTTCCATCTTATGTTCCCCTTTTTGAAATCTTCGAAGCATGATTAAAGTGAAGTGGAGCCAGGGATGGGAATTGAACCCATGTAGAGTGAGTCTGCAGCCCACCGCCTGAGCCACTCAGCCACCCTGGCAGCCTAAAATTTGACATCCAATGCTATAACCTTATCGATACAAAAGCGATACACACAACCAAGCGTTTCCTTGCATTCACTCGCTTATGCTTAGAGATACTTTTCAGGGTTCTCTTCAAAGGCTATCTTGCATCCGGGAGCACAGAAGTAGTAAGTTTTTCCCTTGTAAACCGTCTTATGCTTCCGTTTTCTCGTACACTTTCATCTTGCAAACTGGGTCAACCGCCAAACACTTTTCACCTCCCTTTCCATCTTTTAGTTCTGGTTTTCCAATTTTGGTTTAAACCGTTTCAGCAGCGAGGCGTTAGTGACCACAGACACGGAGCTGAAAGCCATCGCCGCAGCCGCAAAAATTGGGTCCAACAGAATGCCAAACGGTTGCAGGGCTCCGGCAGCCACGGGAATCAGGACAGTGTTGTAGGCGAATGCCCAGAACAGTCCCTGCTTAATCTTCGTCATGGTGGCTCTGCTGAGTTGAATGCTGATGACCACATCTCTGAGGTCGTTCTTGACCAGCACTATGTCTCCGGTCTCCATCGCCACGTCGGTTCCGCTTCCAACGGCTATGCCGATGTCAGCCTGCGCCAAGGCAGGAGCATCGTTTATTCCGTCCCCCACCATTGCAACCACCTTGCCTTCATCCTGCAGCCTTTTAATCTCTGATGCTTTGTCTTCTGGAAGCACCTCTGCCAGCACTCTGTTCATGCCCACCTGTTCTGCGATAGCCTTTGCTGTGCGTTCGTTGTCTCCTGTAATCATTATCACCTCAAGTCCCATCCGCTGGAGAGTCCGCACCGCTTCCACTGAATACTTCATCAGAGTGTCAGCCACGGCAACCAAACCCGCAGCCTCACCGTCTAATGCCACGAGCATGGCGGTTTTTCCGTTCTCCTCCAGCTTCTTCATCTTCTCCTCAAGTTGTGCTATGTTTATGCTGTTTTTTTCCATCAGCTTCCTGTTACCCAGCAAAACCGACTTGCCGTTGTGCTTCACCGTCACGCCGTATCCGGGTATGGCGTTAAAGAATTCTGGCTCAGCAACCTCTAGATGCCTCTCTCTTGCCCGCCTCACTATAGCTTCTCCGAGAGGATGCTCCGAGTTCTTCTCTGCAACCGCCGCAAGCCTCAACAGCTCCTCTTCGCCAACCAGAGAAGCGACAGCAACGATGTCCGTGACTTCCGGCTCCCCCTTAGTTAACGTTCCAGTCTTGTCGAACACCACTGCCTGAAGTTTGTGAGCAGTTTCCAGCGCTTCTCCACTCTTGATTAACACCCCATTTTCAGCCCCCTTTCCAACGCCCACCATGATGGCTGTAGGAGTGGCTAAGCCCATGGCGCATGGACAGGCTATAATCAGAACTGCGATGAACACGGTGAGGGCAAATATGAAGTCCGCTAGCAGAAGATACCACAAAAAGAATGCGGCTGTGGCGCTTATCAGTACGGCGGGAACAAAGTAGCTGCTCACAACATCTACCAGCCTCTGGATGGGCGCCTTGGACCCCAACGCGTTCTCAACCAGTTTTATTATCTGGGCTAGCACCGTGTCGGCGCCAACCTTTGTTGCCTTGAACTTCAGCACCCCAGTTTTGTTTATTGTTGCTCCCACAACCGAGTCGCCAACCTTCTTTTCCACAGGGATGCTTTCTCCAGTTATCACCTTCTCATCCACTCCAGAGTAGCCTTCGGTCACCACCCCGTCAACGGGTATCTTCTCTCCGGGGCGTACAACCACAACGTCGCCGACCTGAACGTCCTCTACAGGTATCTCCATCTCTTCGCCGTCTCTCACAACACGGGCTGTTTTTGCTCGGAGCCCCATCAGTTTCCGTATAGCCACGGAGGTTCTGCCCTTGGCTATAGCCTCCAGCAGTTTGCCCAGAATAAGGAATGTCATCAGGGACACGGCGGTTGTGTAATACAATTTTCCTTCGCCCGAGAAGGTGACGTAGACGCTGTAGAAGTACGCGGCTGAGGTGCCCAATGTGACCAACACGTCCATGTTTGGGTTTCTGTTTCGGAGCGCCTTGTATGCGCCTACGAAGAAGCTGTGTCCAACTATGAAGTGAACTGGAGTGGCTAAAACGAACAGCAGGAGAGGGATATAGTTGTTTAGGGGAAGAGTGAACGGCAGAAAGCGTGCGTTGCTGTAGATTACTACGGGTATGGTCACCGCAGCGGAAAAGGCTAACTTGAGTTTCAGCGTCTGTATTTCGTTGTCTCTTTCCTTCTGTTCTGCATCTTCCACGCCCCCCTCAGGCTCGATGACATCGTACCCTACGTCCCGTACAGCCTTCTTGATTCCCTCTAAGCTAATCTGTGCTGGATTATATTCTACGGTCGCGGTTTCTAGGGCAAAGTTTACTGCAGCCTTGTATACTCCCTCTTTCTGCTTCAGCGCCTTCTCTATTGTCTGGGCGCAGACGGCGCAATGCATTCCGCTGATTTTCAGAGTAACGTTCCGATGGATTACCCTGTAGCCTACCTCGGAGATGGCGTCCTCAATGGCTTTCTGGTCAACCACATCTGGGTCGTAATCTATGATAGCCTTCTCAGCCGCCAAGTTGATTGTGGCATAAATCACTCCCTTCAGTTTGGGCAACCGCTTTTCTATGGTCTGCGCACACGTAGCACAATGCATTCCCCCAATGTCGAGGACAACACGTTTTTTCTTTTCTTCAGCCATTCAGGTCCCCTTATTCACAGCCTTACTGCTTGCTGGGCGCCAAGCCTTTTGCGATTTTCAATTGAATTGAGAGTAACTTGAAACTTCTGTCTCCCCATTACAGACCATAATAATGAATGATTTCGAAAATATCTAAACATTTTCTTTTTTTGAGTCCTCAGAAAGGTTACATCATTTCTTCTTGACTATCGACAAAGTTCAGGAACAATTTGTTGCAGATTCTTCTAGATTTGCCAGAGTCTATCGAATCTGAAACCATAATCTTTTAATGATGCCCCGCAACTGAAAACTAAAAGGGAAAAACAACTTTTTGGATGTGACCGTTAGGATGGAAGATGACGAGCTTGAAAAGATAAAGGCTAAAAAGATGAAGGAAATGATGAGCCAGCAGAATCCGGGCGTAGTTAAATTGAATTCTTCATCCTTTGACAGCTTCATAAAAACCGAGTTACCGGTTGTGGTTGATTTCTGGGCTGACTGGTGTATGCCCTGCAGAATCATGGGTCCTGTGATGGATGAACTGGCTAAGGCATACGCAGGAAAAGCTCTGTTCGGGAAAGTTAACGTTGACGAGAATTCCCCGATTGCCAGCAGCTACGGAATCATGAGTATACCCCATTTTCTAATCTTCAAGAACGGTGCACTAGTCGAGAAGATAGTTGGCGCCGTGGGTCGTGGACCTCTAGAAAACGCCCTGAAGAAGCATCTCTAGGCGCCAAAAAAGAGATACTTCACTTTCAAGCAGAGAAGTACGCTCAAACAGTCACTGGGACAGAATAGGGTATGGTCTACTTGATATCAAGAGCTACTAGAGACGATTCAAAGAAACCAGTTGGAAATACAGTGGGCTTTGTCGTTAACCCCATCGCAGGCATGGGCGGAGCAGTTGGGCTAAAGGGCACCGACGGCAGAGACATACTGGAAAAGGCGATTAATCTTGGGGCAGAACCGGTGGCTCCGGCAAGGGCAGAATCTTTTCTATCCAAGCTGAAAACTACCCAAAAAGATGTCACGCTGATTGTAGGCGCCGGGTTGATGGGAGAAACCGAAGCCCGAAACCAAGGTTACATCTGCAAGGTTTTGGGAGAAAAAAGAAAACAGACCAGCAACAAAGACACCGTGGAGACCGCAAAACAAATCATAAACGAGGGCGTTGACCTTCTCATCTTCTGCGGCGGAGACGGCACAGCCCGAGATGTGCTGAACGCTGTTGACAAGCAAGTTCCTGTTCTGGGCGTTCCAACCGGAGTCAAGATGCACAGCGCAGTTTTTGCTGTTGACCCCAAAGCCGCGGCGAGGATCGCCTCACGGTTTCTGAGAAAACAGTTGCCTCTCTGGGAAGCTGAGGTGATGGACATAGACGAGGAGGCTTTCCGTCGGGGCAGAGTTTCTGCGAGGCTGCACGGTTACCTGTTGACCCCCTATGAGCCAACTCTGATTCAGGTAGCCAAGATTGCGTCTCCCATGACGAAGGATGATCTGAGGAACCAAGCGGCACTAGCCGTTTACATCATAGAAACGATGGAGCCAGACATCGGTTACATTATTTCTGCGGGAACAACAACCCGAACCATAGGAGACCTGCTGGACCAGAAAAAGACACTGTTGGGAGTTGACCTATTCTACAACAAGAAAATAATAGCCAAAGACGTGAACGAGAAACAGATTCTGGAGAAGATTAAGGACAAAACAGCTAAGATTATCGTTACGCCAATTGGCGGTCAGGGATTCATTTTCGGCAGAGGAAACCAGCAGATAAGCCCCAAGGTAATCCGGCAAGTAGGCATAGACAACATAATCGTTATTGCAACAGACAACAAGATGAAAAACCTGAAAAGCCTGAGGGTTGACACAGGCGACCCAGAACTTGACGCCGAGTTCCGCGGCACAATCACGGTTGTAACCGACTACAAAATGGAGCAGAAGGTGCCAATTAAATAAGTATAAATTGTGTGAAGCAGTTATTTTTTCGTAAGAATTGGTGGAAGGGATAACGGAATGAAGAGATTTGTTACTATGGGTAGAGGAGGCAGCGGAAAAACAACCTTTGTTTCTTTGATGACAAAATACTTCATCGAAAAAGGCGAAACTCCACTCCTTCTTGTGGACGTTGACCCAGACCAGAACCTGTCAGAGATGGTTGGGGCTGACCTCAAAAAAGAGGGACGAAAAACCGTGTCCGAGCTGCTTATCGATACCTTTCTGGACAGAGGCGGCACAACCGTCGGCGTTCCCCCCTCAGAGCGGCTGGAAAGCAAAATCTGGGAAGCAGGACTCTACGAGGGAGAAAACTTCGACTTGATGGCTATAGGAACAAAATTCATAGAAGGCTGTTACTGTCTCCCAGACGCTGCCTTGAAGAAGGTTCTGGAGAGCCTAACAAAATCTTACAGTTACGTTCTCATCGATTCTCCGGGTGGACTGGAACACCTGAACAGGAGAATAGCTTCACAGGTCGACGACATATTCGACATCATTGACCCCTCCCAGAAATCCTTCAATCACGTGGCAAGAGCATACAAAGTCGCCAAAGAAGTGAAAATAGATTTCAACAATTTCTACGTGGTCGGCGGCAACAGGGTCCCAGACGAATGGGAAAACGAAGTGGAAAAAAGAACAAAACTGAAATACTTGGGAAAAATCAGCCACGACAAACAGGTGGCAGAATACGTTCTCCTCGGAAAATCCCTGCTTGACCTACCAGAATCATCCCCTGCATACAACTCAGTGAAAAAGATAATGCAGAAAGCGGGATATTAGGAACCTAATAACAGTGCATTGTTGAAAACAGTCTTTTTCCTTAAAATCAGCTGTATCTGTAGAACCCTTTTCCCGCCTTTTTGCCCGTTCGCCCTGTTTTCACGTAATCTGCGAGTAGGGGACATGGCTTGTATAACTCCGTTTTGTGTTTGCTGTAGGCAGCTTCTAGCTGGTCCAGAATCAAGTTTAACCCTTTGTTGTCGGAGTATTCGCAGGGACCTGAAGGCCATCCTGTTCCTAGCTTCATTCCCACATCTATGCTCTCTGGCTCGGCAACATCCTCCTGAATCATCCACGCTGCCTCGTTTGCGGCAACAGCCCAAGCCCGTTTAATGTCGTATTTTCCAGCCAACTCAGAGGGTATGTGTGGTCTGCCTTTGCTCCAGTCATAGAATCCTATTCCTGTCTTCTGCCCCAGCTTCCTCTCTTTTACTAGTGGCTCGGTGAGTTCTGGGCATGGCTGGAATCTTTTGCCATAGGCTTCATACAATATTTTGCCCACGTCATATTCGAGGTCAACTCCAACAAAGTCAACGAGCTCGAACCAGCCCATCGGAAAACCTCCAATATGCTTTGCGGATGCGTCTATCTCCTCCATCGAGGCTTCTCCGTGAGTGAGCGTCCAGAATGCTTCGTTGAAAACAGCCACAAGGATTCTGCTGACAATAAATCCGCGGGCGTCCTTCTTGCATAGTATCGGGGTTTTTCCGAGTTTTCTGCTGACATCCATTATGGCGTTTACTGTTTCGCTGCTGGTGTCGTTGCCCCTGATAACCTCAATAAGCTTGGTCATCTGCGGGGGGATGAACCAGTGCATTCCCACAGTTTTTTCTGGTCTTCCCGTTGCCTTGCCCATCTCAGTTACGCTCAGCGTGGAGGTGTTAGTCGCGATTATTGCGTGGGACGGCGCCGTTTCATCAATTTTCGAGAAGACCCGCCTCTTCAAGTCCATGTTCTCGGAGACACATTCTACAGCCAAATCAACGTCAGCTGCCGCCTCCTCATACGAGGTGGTTGTGACGATTCTTGACAAAGCCGCCTCCGCCTCGCCCCTGCTGATTCTGCCTTTCTCTACAAACTTATTCAGGCTCCACTCTATCTCCTGAACCGCCTTCTTCAAACTGTCGTTGCTTCTGCTCAGAAGATTCACTTCGTAGCCTTTCACGGCGAAAGCTTGGGCTACACCATGCCCCATCAATCCGGTTCCGATAACAGCCACACGCTGAATCTCTCTGCCTGTCGTCTTCTTCACTCTCTTCTAGATTGGAATAAACTCGTAACTGACTCTCTCCTCAGAAGTGACCTTAGCCACGAGCCTAACCTTCATGCCCACCTTCACATCTTCTCTTTCCACACCAACAAGCCAAGCCAACGCTCTAACGCCCTCACTGAGCCGAGCAATAGCAACAATGTAGTCCGATTCCTCTGAGAAGCTGGCTGGCTTCACAACCACTTGCGTGAAGGTCACGATTTCGCCCTCCCCAC
>Ga0272441_10009053_pt1 | contig 15506 bp, 13 predicted proteins | sample SSMProp6N_FD_193582 | JGI IMG/M metagenome (GOLD analysis project Ga0272441, IMG submission 193582) | Marine sediment archaeal communities from Little Sippewissett salt marsh, Falmouth, MA, United States - SSM-Prop-6N | ecosystem: Environmental > Aquatic > Marine > Wetlands > Sediment ... | reverse complement strand
GGCAAGGGCCCGGGAGCGCGCTGGGTGAAGAAGTAGTGGTACGGGCTCGTCTTGCCATCTGAACGTCGACTCTTGCCCTCAACTCCCGCCAGATGTAAGATCCCCTAGGATTAGTCAGCAGAGAGGAAGTCGAGGAGAGTGACAAGAAACGCGGCCCATTCCGTCGCAGGATAGAGAGCGCCCCGGAGCACCGCTCTAGGGGCGTTTTGGTTTGTGGAGGGTGCATGCGGTAATCGGTGGCTCGAAGCATCGAGAGGTGGACTGTGGTCAGAACCGCAGCGGCGCGTTCGAGAGGAGGACGAGATGACTGATCCGTCTGCGCGATTTCACATCAATCTGAACCAGAATCTCTGGGCATTGATCGTCGCTCTTGCTGGGCTGGCAGCAGGGGAGTATCTCGGGCTCCGGTACATTCGCTACCTCTCCCTCGTACTGGCCTGTCTGCTCTCGGTTTCGGTACTCGTCACGACGTACTTCTACACTGTCGAGTACCGAGCCCGTAAGAGTCGCAAGGCCGAAGACGACGAGAAAGGCTAGGCCAAGGAGTGGACTCGTCCGAACTCAAGAAACACCTATGGAACTGTGCGGAGATCCTGCGTGGTAGTGCGGTGGATCGTACGGACTGGAAGGGGTATATCCTTCCGCTCCTGTTCTTCAAGCGTATCAGCGATGTGTGGGATGAGGAGACGGCTGAAGCGGCTGAGATCTACGGTGACGCGGAACCTTCCCTCTTCCCGGAAGTGCACCGATTCCAAGTCCCCGAGGGCTGCCATTGGCGCGATGTGCGAGAGACACCATCGAATGTGGGCACAGCACTTGCTCGATCGATGCAAGAGATCGAGCGGGCGAATCCTGACACGCTCTTCCGCGTCTTCGGCCATGCCGATTGGGCGAATCGAGGCAAGCTGACCGACGAGATCCTGAAGAACCTAATCGAAGGTGTGACTGAAGTCTCGTTGGGGAACCAAGCTGTCAGCACGGACATCCTGGGCGATGCCTACGAGTACTTGGTCGGCAAGTTCGCTGATGTCACCCGACGCAAGAAGGCGGGCGAGTTCTATACTCCGCGCAGTGTCGTCCGCATGATGATCGAGATCCTTGATCCGAAGGAAGGGGAATCGATCTACGATCCAGCCTGTGGTACGGGTGGCATGTTGCTTGCCGCCATTGATCACGTCACTCGTCAGGGCGGGGATGCCCGCACATTCTTCGGCAAGATCTACGGACAAGAGAAGAATCTCACGACCTCGGCCATAGCGCGAATGAACCTCGTTCTGCACGGCATTGAGGACTTCCAGATCGTCCGTGAGGACACGCTTCGCAATCCAGCGTTCACCGATTCCAGTACCGGCAGTCTGGCGACGTTCGACTGTGTCGTGGCCAATCCGCCGTTCTCACTCAAGGAGTGGGGACGTGAGTTGTGGGAGAACGATCCATGGGGACGCACGGTCTATGGCCTGCCCCCGAAGAGCTACGGCGACTACGCCTTTGTGCAGCACATGATTGCATCGATGGCGCAAGGTAGCGGCCGCATGGCTGTGGTCCTGCCGCAAGGCGCGCTGTTCCGCAAGGGAGCGGAGGGGAAGATTCGCCGCAGACTGCTGGAGGAAGATCTGATCGAGGCCGTGATCGGCCTTGCGCCTAATCTCTTCTACGGCACCGGCTTGGCGGGCTCGATCATGGTCCTTCGCCGCAAGAAGCCGGTCGACCGCCAGCACAAGGTCCTGATCGTCGATGCATCTTCCCAGTTCCGCAAAGCGCGCGCGCAGAACTTCCTCGATCAAGAGCATGCCGACCAGATTGTGGCCTGGGTCCGCGATTTCGCAGATGTCGAGGACAACGTCAAGGCAGCCACGCTCGATGAGATCAAGGCCGAAGACTGGACGCTCAACATCTCGCGCTACGTGCTTCCACCGGTTGGCGAAGATATCCCTCCATCGCCTGAAGCCGTGGCTGCGTTCAAGAAGGCGCTGGGCGAGGCAAAGGCTGCTGAAGATCACTTGCGCACGGTGCTAGAAGAAGGGGGGTGGCTCGAATGACCCAACCTCTGTCGCAGCAAGCGCTCGAATCCTACCTGTGGGGTGGCGCCACGCTGCTTCGCGGCCTGATTGACGCCAGTGACTACAAGCAGTACATCTTCCCGCTTCTCTTCTTCAAGCGACTGTCCGATGTGTGGGACGAGGAGTACGCAGCCGCACTTGCAGAGACAAACGACGAGACGTATGCACGTCAAACAGCAGACGATCGATTCGTCATCCCCGAAGGCGCACACTGGAAGGACGTCCGAAACGCCTCGCGCGATGTGGGGCGTGCTTTACTCACCGCCTTACGTTCTATCGAGACCGCTAACCCGGAACGATTGAGCGGCATCTTCGGTAGTGCGTCGTGGACCGACAAGGCACAGATGCCGGACGAGACCCTGAAGAATCTGATCGAGCACTTCTCGACGCAGACTCTGAGCCTAGAGAACGTCCCCGAAGATGAGCTAGGGAATGGCTACGAGTATCTGATCAAGCAGTTTGCCGATGACAGCGGGCACACGGCACAGGAGTTCTACACCAATCGTACGCTCGTTCACCTGATGGCGCAGATGCTCGAGCCGAAGGCCGGGGAGACGATCTACGACCCGACCTGTGGCACGGGAGGGATGCTGATTTCGTGCCTTGCCGAGGTGAAGCGTCAAGGGGGCGATGTCCGGACCATTGGGCTCTATGGTCAAGAGTTGATCCACATCACGGCAGCCATTGCCCGGATGAACCTCGTGCTGCATGGCGTCGAGGACTTCCAGATCGTCAGCGGGAACACGCTCAGCGATCCTGCGTTCGTGGAGGGCGATCGGCTGAAGACGTTCGACGTTGTACTTGCTAATCCGCCATACTCGATCAAGACGTGGAATCGAGACGCTTGGTTAACCGATCCATGGGGGCGCAACTTCCTTGGGACACCGCCTCAGGGACGCGCGGACTATGCGTTCTTCCAGCACATCTTGAAGAGCCTCGATCCCAACACCGGACGATGTGCGATCCTTTTCCCGCATGGCGTTCTCTTTCGCAACGAGGAGGCCGAGATGCGCCGCAATCTCGTGGAATCGGATCTGCTGGAGTGCGTGCTCGGCCTCGGGCCAGGGCTCTTCTACAACTCGCCGATGGAGGCGTGCGTCATCATCTGTCGCACGCAGAAGCCAGCCGATCGGGCAGGCAGAATTCTCTTCATCAATGCCGTTGATGAGGTCGCGCGCGAGAAGGCGCAGAGCTTCCTTAAGACAGAGCATCAGGCGCGCATTGAGGATGCATACAAAGCGTTTGCAGATGAGCAAGGCTTCGCAGCCGGCGTATTCACTGAAGACGTCCTCGCGAAGGATGCGAGTCTATCGATCCCTCTCTATGTGAGCCGCAACTCCCATTCCGAGGAACCGGGAGAAGCCAAGGACCTCGACACGTTGTGGGAGTCGTTCAAAGCAGAAGGCGAGGGATTCTGGCAGGAGATGGATGAGCTCGTGCAGATGCTAGATGGCATCGTGGGGAAGGAGAATCCAGATGCCTGACACAGCACGCAAAGGCACGTGGCCGAGGGTTGCGTTCGGCGATGTCGTCCGTCTCTCCAAGGAACGGTGCAGTGATCCGCTCGGAACTGGAATTGAGCGGTACGTTGGCCTGGAACACATCGAGCCGAATGACCTGAAGATCCGACGTTGGGGCAACGTCGCAGATGGTACGACCTTCACCAGCGCCTTCCACACTGGTCAAGTCCTCTTCGGAAAGCGCCGCGCCTACCAGCGGAAGGTTGCAGTAGCTGGCTTCAGCGGCGTCTGCTCCGGTGATATCTACGTTCTTGAGCCTGCGAATGACAGGCTGCTTCCTGAGCTTCTGCCGTTCCTTTGCCAAACCGAGGATTTCTTCGAGCATGCAGTGGGTACTTCTGCGGGCTCGCTGTCGCCGCGCACGAACTGGAAGCAGCTTGCGGTGTACGAGTTCGCCCTGCCACCGCTGAAGGAGCAACGGCGGATTGTGGAGGCGCTACAGGGAGCACACCGGCAATCTCTTTGCCTTCAGCAGCTCTGTGAGGCTACCCGAGTGCTATATGAGTCAACCGCTGTGCAGCTATTCTCTGGGCATACTGACCGTGGAGTCAAGCCAAGTGAGTGGAAGCCTTCAGCATGGAACTGCGCTGTACTTGAGGAGCTTGTCGTTGCTGACGCACCGATCTGCTATGGCATTGTCCAGGTGGGCGACTTCGATCCAGACGGTGTCCCGACGCTTGCGATCAACAATCTCAGCGGAGATTTCGATGAGGGAGTACACAAGACAGCACCGCGGATTGAGATGAAGTACGGCCGGAGCCGAGTCAGCCCGAACGACATCTTGGTCTCAGTCAAAGCGACAATTGGCGAGATAGCGATCGTGCCACCGAAGTTCAGCGGAAACATCAGCCGAGACCTCGCGAGGATTAGAATCAGAGATGCGAAGGTTGGGCGGCGCTTCTTCTATCACCTGTACAGGAGCCCGAACTACAGGCGCTACATCCAGACGCTTGTCGTTGGAAGCACGCGTGCAGAGCTCTCAATTGCAGCTCTCCGCTCGGCAGAAGTCCCATTCCCATCGACAGAGGAGCAGGACCGGATTTCGGACGAGCTCAACGCGATTGAGGCCTGCATAGCGATGGCTGAGGAGAGGCAGGAGATGGCGAGGGACCTCTTGCGGGCTGCCACGAGCCAGCTGCTTCAGCACCAGGAGTGATGATGTCTTTCAACGAATCCAACACCGTCGAAGCCTACATCCGCGACATGCTCGCTGGCCCCATCTCAGAAGCTCTGGCGAGTGCAGTCCGCGAGCCTGAGGTTCCCTATCAGGGTCGTGCACGGGCCGGCCTCGGCTGGCATTTCGTTGGCCCGAAGGCACTGCCGCGCGATCCTCAAGACGTGCTCGTCGAGATGCATCTACGCCAGGCCCTGATCCGACTCAATCCCTCGATCGCAGCTGAGCCTAGACGCGCTGACGATGTCCTCTACCGTCTCCGTGCCATCATCCAAGGCGTCCGTACCGATGGTCTTGTCAAGGCGAACGAGGTCTTCGCATCGTGGCTCAAAGGCGAGCGCTCGATGCCCTTCGGCCCCAATGGCGAACATGTCACGATTCGACTGATCGACTTCGAGGACCTCGAACGGAATCAGTACACCGTCACACAGCAGTTCACGTTCCGAGCCGGGAAGACCGAGAAGCGCGCAGACGTCGTCTTGCTGATCAACGGCATTCCGCTTGTCCTCATCGAAGCGAAGACGCCGGTGCGCGATAGCGTGACGTGGGTCGATGGGGCGATCCAGGTGCACGACGACTACGAACCGAACGTGCCCGAGCTGTTCGTACCTAACGTGTTCAGCGTCGCCACGGAAGGTAGGGAGTTCCGCTACGGTGCTATCCGGATGCCGATCGAGTTCTGGGGACCGTGGCAGTTGGAGGATGAAGACGCGCTTCCGTCGATGAAGCAGTTGGAGAAGTCCGTTCGCTCCATGTTGCGACCGCACGTCATTCTCGACCTGCTGGCCAACTTCACCGCCTATGCCACCAGCAAGAGCAATCGCCGGCTGAAGATCATCGCCCGTTATCAGCAGGTCGACGGCGCTAACAAGATCGTCGAACGCGTCGTTGCCGGCTATCCGAAGAAGGGACTGATCTGGCACTTCCAAGGCTCGGGAAAGTCTCTGCTCATGCTGTTCGCAGCGCGGAAGCTGCGACTGCATCGATCGCTCAAGAACCCGACGGTGATGATTGTGGTCGATCGCATCGACCTCGATGCGCAGATTTCAAGCACCTTCTACGCAGCCGATACGCCGAACCTGATCAAGGCCGAAAGCCGGAAGGAACTAGAGGATCTCCTCTCCAAGGACGTGCGCAAGATCATCATCACGACCATCTTCAAGTTCGGAGAGGCCGACGGTGTCTTGAACGATCGCGCGAACATCATCGTGCTTGCGGATGAGGCGCATCGCACTCAGGAAGGCGACCTCGGCCGCAAGATGCGTGAGGCGCTGCCCAACGCCTTCCTCTTTGGCCTGACGGGAACCCCGATCAACCGGGCAGATCGCAATACGTTCTATGCGTTCGGTGCGGAGGAAGACGCGACGGGCTACATGAGCCGCTACGGGTTCGAGGAGTCGATCCGAGATGGAGCGACCAAGGAGCTTCACTTCGAGCCGCGATTGCTCGATCTGCACATCGACAAGGATGCCATTGATGAGGCGTTCAAGGAGCTGACCGGGGGGCTGAGCGACTTCGACAAGGAGCAGCTTGCCAAGACGGCGGCACGGATGGCCGTCCTCGTCAAGGCACCGGAACGCGTGCAGAAGATCTGCGCCGACATCGCCCAGCATTTCAAGGACAAGGTCGAGCCCAACGGGTTCGGTGCTCTCGTCGTCACTTTCGATCGTGCGAGCTGCCTGAGCTACAAGAACGAGCTCGATCAGCATCTACCGCCCGAGACGTCGGACATCGTGATGACGGTCAGCGGCGGTGAGACTGAGTACTTGGCCTACAAGCGGGATCGCGATGCCGAGGAGAAGATGCTCGATCGATTCCGCGATCCGCATGATCCGGTCAAGATCCTGATCGTGACGGCGAAGCTCTTGACCGGCTTCGATGCCCCGATCCTCCATGCGATGTATCTCGACAAGCCGATGCGCGACCACACGCTGTTGCAGGCCATCTGCCGCACGAACCGTCCGTATGGGCAGGAGAAGAGCCACGGCTTGATTGTGGACTACCTCGGTGTGTTCGACGATGTCGCCAAGGCGATTCAGTTCGATGAGGAAGGGATCACCCGCGTGATCACCAACATCAACGAGTTGATCGGCCAGCTTCCGGGCGCGGTTCAGAAGTGCCTTGCCTACTTCGCTGGCGTGGATCGAAGCGTTGAAGGCTACGAAGGGTTGATCGCAGCGCAGGAGTGCCTGCCCAACGACAAGACGCGGGATCTGTACGGCCGAGACTTCAGCTATCTCAGTCGTTTGTGGGAAGCCATCTCGCCCGATCCTTGCCTGAGGGAGTACGAGACCGACTACCGGTGGTTGTCGCAGGTGTACGAATCGGTCAAGCCGACCGATTCCTCAGGGAAGCTCATCTGGCACGCACTCGGTTCGAAGACGATCGAGCTGATTCACGAGCATGTGCACGTCGATGCCGTCCGCGATGACTTGGAGACGCTGGTTCTCGATGCGGATCTGTTGGAAGCGGTGCTCGGCTCGCCCGATCCCAAGAAGAAGTCCAAAGAGATCGAGATCAAGATCTCACGATGGCTTCGCAAGCGACTGCACGATCCACGATTCAGACCCTTGGGCGAGCGGCTTGAGGATCTCAAGCGGCGGCATGAGCAAGGGCTGCTCACGAGTGTCGAGTTCCTGAAGGAACTGTTGGCGCTGGCCAAGGATGTCGTCGAAGCCGATCGAGCTGCACCGCCCATCGAGCAAGAGGAGCGCGGCAAAGCGGCACTTACGGAGCTGTTCGAAGAGGCGCGCACACCCGAGACCCCGATCATGGTCGAGCGGGTCGTCAACGACATTGATGAGATCGTCAGATACGTGCGCTTCGACGGCTGGCAAAGCACCCACGCCGGCGAACGTGAAGTGAAGAAAGCCCTGCGCAAGACGCTCTTCAAGTACAAGCTTCACCAGGATCAAGAGCTCTTCGACAAGGCGTACGGCTACATCAGGGAGTACTACTAAGCAAGGAGGAGATGCGAAGTGAAGATCCATCACTTGATGGACGGCATCGACAAGCGGGATATCGTTCTGCCTGAGTTCCAGCGCGAGTATGTCTGGACAAGAGACCAGGCGAAACAGCTCATCGCCTCACTCATGAAGGAGTACCCGCTCGGTAGCCTTCTGTTCTGGAAGACGGCAGCTCCTCCTGAGTTGAAGAATCTAGACGTCGATCCCGACCAGATTGGCTCGACGACGATCATCCTAGACGGCCAGCAGAGGCTCACGACGCTCTACCTGCTGACACGCGGGCGCGTTCCTTTCTACTACCAGGATGCGGACATCACGAATGATCCTCGTGGCCTCCACATCGATCTTCGCACCGGGGACTTGCAGTACTACCAGGCTAGCATCATGAAGTCCGATCCTGCGTGGGTGAGGGTTGTCGACTGTTTCACGAGCGATGTGGACGTGTTTGAGATCGCTGACGAAGTGCTGCGCGATGGAGAGGAGTACAAGACTCTAGCCAAGCAGCTGGACGGGAATCTCTCATGCCTGAAAGACATCGAGAAGATCGATATCCCCGACCAGGTTGTTCCGGCCAATGCATCGCTTGACAGCGCGATCGACATTTTCGATCTCGTGAACAGTCAAGGCACGAAGCTCACTGACGCAGAGCTTGCTTTGACCCACGTCACTGGCAAGTGGTCGGAGGCTCGCAGGGTTCTGAAAGCCAAGATAGGAGACCTGGAGACCCGGAACCTTCAGTTCGATCTCACCTTCATGACTCGCGCTCTCACCGGGGTTGTTACGAGGCGTGCTCTGTTTGAGCAGATCCACGAGATTGACAAACCGCGGCTGTTAGCTGGCTGGGGGGATCTGGACAGGATTCTGGACTATCTCACGAACATCCTGCCGCAGCATGCCTCGATTCATTCAACCCAGGACATGAACACGACGAACGTGCTGATTCCGCTCATCGTCTATCTGTCGCTTAATAAGCGGCAATTCCCGACCGACCAGTCGATGAAGAACGCCATTCACTGGCTCTACGCGGCACACATGTGGGCTCGCTATACATCACAGACAGATCAGCGCCTGGAGCACGATGTCAGCATTGTTGTGCGCGAGGACTCGCCCTGGGAGTCGCTACGGGAGCAGATTGTTGATCAGCGTGGCCGTATTGACCTGAAGCCGAATGATCTCGAAGGACGAGGCACGCAACATCCGTTCTACCGAGCGATGTACATTCTGTCCAAGTCGCAAGGTGCGGTCGACTGGATGAACGGGGCAGCGCTTGGGGCTCCGCAGGAGGGCGCGTACAAGCTTCACAGTCATCACATCTTCCCGCAGAGCCTGCTCTACAAGCGCTATGACTCAGACAACCATCTGCACAGGAAGATCGTCAACGAGATTGCAAACCGCGCGTTCCTGACTGCTGACGCGAACCAGGCAATCTCCAATCGCCCACCTCACGAGTACTTGGCAGAGATCGATGAGCGATTTCCCAGTGCACTGGCGCACCAGTTCATCCCGATGGATCCAGCTCTTTGGCATGTCGATCGGTACGAGGATTTCCTTGCCGCCCGTCGCGACATCATGGCTCTGAAGATGAACGAGTTCATGGATTCACTGATCAAGGAGCGAGAGCCCGTCAAGGAACGGCCGCTGGCAGAACTGATCCAGTTGGGTGAGAGCCTGTCTCTCGAGTTCAAGAGCACGCTCCAGTGGGATGTTGTTGAGGGGCGGGTGAATAAGGCCCTTAGACACTCCGTGCTGAAGACGATAGCTGCATTCCTCAACACTGAAGGCGGAGTGCTTGTTGTAGGTGTCGAAGACAACGGCAACGTATGCGGTATTGAGCTGGATCTGAATGCTCTTGGAGCCTCGACAGACAGGTTCGGGCAGCTCATGTCGCAGCTGATCGCAGATCGAATCGGACCGCAATACGGGCATCTCTCGAAGGTCCGGTATGAAGTGCTCCATGGGAAGACGGTCTGCATTGTTGAAGTTGACAAGTCGCCTGAGCCCGCATACCTCTCCGGAGACAAGGGACAGCAGTTCTACATTCGAGTTGGGAACACTTCGCGAGCACTAGAGCCGGAGCAGACAGTAAGGCACATCCAGATGAACTGGTGATAGCAGTGCCCGAGCGGTTCCCGTGGGCAGCTAGGGAGAGGAGATGCGAGTGAGCTGGGCCGAGATCTTGGAGGGGCTGGCCTTCGCCGGAGCCATCGCAGGCTTGATCTGGAACGCGCTCGAGGCCAGACGCGCGACGCGCCTGCAGATGTTCACGGAGTACACAAGACGCTACCAGGAGATCATGCTGATGATCCCATTGAGCGCTTTCGGGGAGGAGTACGATTTCGCAGCCCTTGAGGAGCGGGAGCGCGCCGAAACTCTCGCCGCGATGAGAGCGTTCTTCGACATGTGTTCGGAGGAGCTGTTTCTCAACAAGAAGGGAAAGCTTGAGCCAGCAGTATGGCGCTACTGGAGAAACGGCATGACGGATCTCCTCAGGCATCCTGCATTCAAGGTCGCTTGGGAGCTGATTAGACAGGGCAAGTACTACCACCGGGATTTCGAGGCATTCATCGAGGAGATCAAAGCGGGCTAGAAGGCAGTTCGCACCCAGAAGGCTTGCCCATCTGTTGAGACACAGACGGTGCCGTTCTCGCTAGCTTCCTAGCTTCGAGGGTCAGGTCTTTATTCTTGGTGTTCCCACTTAGGAGTCAGGACATGGCGCCATCCGGCTCCCGAGCAACGCTGGCATGGAGAGGTGATACGTGGCCAAGCAAGCTCGCGTTCCAGCGAAGCGATTCGACGCTGGATTGCACAGATCTCTGATCGGCTTTCTCGAAGGAGACATGTCGACCAAACAGTTCGAGGCAGCGTGCGAACCAATTGTGCGCGACATTCTGACGAGCTACGAAGGATTCATCGCGGTGGAGAAGGGCCCGACGTTCACGGGTACGCCCTTTGACTATTTCGGATTCAAGGACGGCATCCCTCATGTCGTGGAGCTGAAGGCTTCACGACGCCAATTCAACCTGCCAGGCGAAACGCAGCGGCACCGGATGGAGCAGCTGCTGGAGGCTGTCCCGAACCTGCACATCGCGCTTCTCCAGGTGAAGATCCTCGATGGCGTCTACCGAATGCTGTACGACGAGGACGTCATCCGCCTCTTCTCCGGCCCCAAGGCACCGATGGAGCCGATCATGGATTGGGTGCGGGAGCGATTGCAGCCCGCCTGTAGGCAATCGCGCTGATGTGGGGCTCGTGGAAAGCCGACCTAGTATTGCCTACGGATACGAGTACGTAGCAATAGGGACTGCGCTCTCATACGGGAAGAGCTTCGCCACATCGGATACGTCATCCCAAACCTGGTCTCTGTAGCGATTCCCTTCCTGTGTGAGCCAGCAGAAGTCACGTGCATCGTTGGAGTCAGCGGAACTGCCAGAGTGAACTCGAACCACATCGTATGCACGGATAACCGGATTGTGTGGGTTGATGTCGCTGACCGTGAACACGAATTCCTGTCCGCCTTCACTCCAGATCCTATAGCCGGTGAGGTCGATGTCCTTCCTTGTTGGGTTGAAGATCACGATGATCTCGTCATCGTTGCTCGAGTACTCGATGTGAATGATCTTGAGTCCTGTGGATTGTCCAATGGCTGAAACCCCAGCTACCCCAAGCAAGCTCGCTATGACGAACAGGCAGAGAGTCCTACGCACTCAAACCACCTCCATGTCCACCCTACCGCCAGCATCAGGCAAGGGCTAGAGAAGGTTACCGGTAAAGAGCAGTTATTAGATGTTCAAGGACGCGAAGCGCTTCGGTGATGACGACTATGAGTATTGGCTGAAGATCGGCGCTGCGGACAAGGATCGCGTACTCCTGCACTGATCGAGAGGCTGTAGGCGGGGAATGTCTCCGCCATCTCTGAGTGCAAGGAGTTCCTCAAATCGAAGGGCATCGCCAGCGAGTTCTCGTCGTACGTATAGGCGCCATGCTTCGGAGGCCAGCAAACCCCGCCTCTCTGGGTCGATGGCATCTGGCACGGAAGGTGTAGACAAAACGCATACGATCGTATACGATACGCATACGGTGATGTGTCATGCTCCAGAAGCTGTTCGGATCGGAGGCCAGGGTCAAGGTGCTCGAGCTCTTCACGCTGAACGCGGGAAGCGAATTCTACTTGCGCGAGATCGCTCAGAGGACGGGCCTGGCTGTCCGCTCGGTACAACGGACGGTGAAGGATCTCTCCGAAATCGGGATCCTCGACCGCGAAGCGCGTGGAAACTCGGTCTACTTCCGCTTGAACGCGGCGAACCCCATTACGCTCGATCTGAAGGCCATCTTCCTCAAGACCGTCGGCTTGGGCGAGCTGATCATGGAAGCGCTTGCGGATGAATCGCAGATTGACGCGGCTTTCGTCTTCGGCTCCGTTGCAAAGGGGGATGAGATCGCGTCTAGCGATATCGATGTCGCAATCATCGGAAAGATCGCGTCCCGCAGGCTTACGGACATCGTGACGAATCTGGAGCACCAGACGGGCCGGGAGGTCAATATCACGACGTTCTCTCGCGAGGAGTGGGGAGAGAGGATCTCGACGGGCGATCACTTCGCAACGACGCTCCTCAGAGAGGCGAAGATCCTGTTGGTCGGCGATGAGAACGAGCTGAAGATGCTGGGGGGGGCGCGTTGAATCCTAGGACGCAACCCACCTCTCCCAATGAGATCCGCAACCTCCTGACGATTGTCGATCGCGACCTCAGGAATGCAGACGTCCCGGGGCTCGACACCGACGGGATCTTCCGGTTTCTCTACACCGCGGCACTGCAGCTCGCGACCATCCTTGTGCGGCTCCGAGAAGAGAGATTCGGAGGAGCAGGCCATCACAGGAACACGCTGCGAAGAGCTCGCGAACTTGTGCCTCCTGAGCTCGACTCCCATGCCGCGGCCCTGGAACACGCTCGACGAAAGCGCCATGCGTCGATCTACGACCAGGCCGGCGTCGTCACGCAAGCCGATGTCGCAGCGCTGAGAGATGCGATCGATGGACTCAAACCCTGGATTGCTGAGGAAGCCGAGGCAGTCCTCAAAGGGAGCCGAGGGCAGGATCGGACCTAGCCGAGGGTCTCGATCCCGCGGGGCGGCAACGGCTGAGAGAGGCCAGGGTCCGGGGCCAGGTCCGGGGGCAGGCCGTTATTCTTGAATCCAGCCGAGCCGGGCTGAGATGGCCACGGCCAGGCCACCACGGATCGAGTTTCGGGGACGCAAGGCGAAATTCGACCGGAGCCGGGGTCAGACCTTGCAGCCTACATTCTTGGCGGCTCGGCGGTGAACGCAACCCGCAACGTCAGACCCCTCCGATGAGCAAGGGGCTACGATGGTGTTCAGTACGGATGAACGGGGACTACCGAGCGAGGCTGAGCAACTTGGAGTTGGGTTGTCACTGCGGGTCCGTGGCCGGGTCTTTATTCTTGAATCCAGCTGCTGGACTGAGATCGCCAGAGCCAAGCCTCCACCGATCGATTTCCGGAGACGCAGTTCTTGTCTCCGAGTTCAAGCTGTTCCTCAAATCGAAGGGCATCGCCAGCGAGTTCCCGGCGTACGTGTAGCCTGCCTGCCCAAGCGGGTGCCTGCTCGGGAAGAGTGGAAAGATGAGTCCGCCCGCCGGGACAGGTCGAGAGGATCCCAACCTCCTGCCGGCGGGCGGTTACGAGACTAGTTCTTGCTGTTCCCTCGTCCGAGGACTTCGTTCAATGCCCTGCCCGAGGGAATCCCCTCTTCGATCAGTTCCTCGAACTGGGCCAGTTTGTCTACCATCCCCGCGGACGATATGCCTTGACGCGCCAGCTGATCGACTGCATTCCCTATGAGGGTTGGAAGAATGCCAGCGTCGGCGAGTCGTTGCACTGCGTCCAATATCGGGTCCATCTCGGTAGCTGATAGATCCTGCTCGACCAGCGTTCGGAGTGTTCTCTGTGTCGGACCCGGAGGGAGGCCGGCGTCGACAAGCTGCCTCGTGTTGTCCATCATCTGCTCGAATTCGTCCGCTGATGTCGTATGGTCGGCCAGCGTTTGGAGTGTCTTCTGTATCGGACCCGGAGGGAGGCCGGCGTCGGCGAGTTCCGCAGTCTTCTCCAGCAGCGCTGGGATCTTCTCGGCTGGCAGATCTGCTTCAAGGATAGAGGCAAGTGCTTGCTTCGTCGGACCCGGAGGGAAGCCAGCGTCGGCGAGTTCCGCAGTCTTCTCCAGCAGCGCTGGGATCTGCTCGGCCGGCAGCTCGGCTTCAAGGCTCGAGGCAAGTGCCTGCTTCGTCGTACCCGGAGGAGCGCCGTTCTCGATGCAGCTGTTCGCGGCATCGAGGATGTTCGCTGCCTCTACCGGCGTGACGCCCTCGAGCTGCCTCTCCAGGGAGTCGTAGGTTCCTGGAGATGCTGCCAGTTCCGCAACCGTCACCTCGAAGCTGCAGGTCGCCGTCCGGCCTGCACCGTCGGTCACGACGAACGTGTTGGTCGTCGTCCCCATCGGGAACTCCGATCCGCTCGCCAGCCCCGCGGTCTGGCTCAGTTCCGCTCCCGGGCAGTTGTCCCCGTAGTCCACGGTGAAATCGATCACCGCGACGCCCGCTCTGGGATAATCCTCGTAGTCTGAGATGTCCTCAGGAAGGGCAATCCAGGGATCCTCACCGTCGACGACCGTCACCGTCTGGGCACACGTCGCCGTGTTGCCGCTCGTGTCCGTTACCGTCCAGGTGACGACTGTGTCCCCCTTGGGAAACTGGATCGGTGCGTCGTTGCTCACGCTGGCCACGGTGCAGTTGTCAGCCGTCGTCGGCGTTCCGAGATCCACACCCGTGGCATAGCACTGGCCGGCGTCGGTGTTTGCGGTTATATCGGCACACGCAATCGACGGCGGCTCCGCGTCCGGTGCCGACGCGTTCTGCGGCAGCCAATTCACAGTGCAACCTCGATCCAACAGCTCCTGAATCACCAACCGTGCGGCGCTGTCCGGGCACGTGATGTCGAGGTTGCCATTGTGCAACGACACGTACGTGAGGCTCGTGAACCCGGAAAGCAACGCGATGTCGGTGATGGGGTTCCCCCCCAGGGAGAGGGATTCGAGTGCCGTCAATCCAGACAGCGAACTGGCGTCGGTGATCGCATTGCCGTAGAGATACAGCGTCACAAGTCCGGTCAATCCTGCCAGCGGACTGACGTCAGTAATCGAGTTGAAATGCAGATAAAGTGTCGTAAGCCCTGTCAGCCCCGCCAGCGGACTGACGTCGGTGATGGAGTTCCCCTCAAGATACAGGCCTGAAATGCCTGTACAGTACTGCAGACCTTCGAGATCGGAAATGCCCCGGTTCTGGGCGGGGAGGCCGCCTGCCATCGCCGCCAGCTCGCCCTGGTACAGATCTCCCGTCGGCTTGCCTAGTTTGGTCCGGATCGCTGACTCCAGTTCCGGATCGGGAATGGTCACCGGCGTGTCGGCGGCCGAGGCCGCAATACACAGGCCCAGAACCAGCGACATACCGAGAACCCAAAAGAGCCAGCTACCCGCGCCTTCCACTCTCCGCTTCATGTCTTCTCCTCTTCCACTTGCTTGGTGCCATCTTGCCGCCCCCACTGCCGCTTGCTGCACTTATTCGTCCAGTCCGTGAACCTCAGCGAAGCCTGATGTCGAGTTTCACGGTAGTGTTTACAGATGGCCGGGTGAAGCAGGCAGAAGAAAGAGGGTCACCAGGGCAGAATCACCAGGAAGTCTCAAATCAACCTGGGAGGACTGCCGATGACCCTCGAAGACA
>Ga0272441_10009052_pt1 | contig 15507 bp, 16 predicted proteins | sample SSMProp6N_FD_193582 | JGI IMG/M metagenome (GOLD analysis project Ga0272441, IMG submission 193582) | Marine sediment archaeal communities from Little Sippewissett salt marsh, Falmouth, MA, United States - SSM-Prop-6N | ecosystem: Environmental > Aquatic > Marine > Wetlands > Sediment ... | reverse complement strand
CATAATAATTTAAACAAATACCCCGATGCTCATCTGCTTCGGGGCACGTTCTTTCTATAATTAACCTTCTTTCGTCCGGACTATACCGTCGACCCCGGAATTTCACCGGGTCTGCGTATTTCAGCGCTCGTGGGTTATCACCACCGATCGGGAATCGGGAAACATGCTCCCTCACCCTGCCCCGAAGGATATACCGAAATTGTAACCATCTGTCGCAAACCCGTCAAGTGAAAGGCGCTATAATCTCAGGCATTGTGGATGAAGAAAATGGAACTTTCACGCTGGAAGAAGCCACCTGGCGGGACCTGCGAGCGCTCCGGGATCTGGAGAGAGAATGCTTTGGGCAGGATGCCTGGGCGCTACTGGAACTTCTTGGCGTGCTTACCATCCCGGGAGTTGTCCGGCTGAAAGCAGTCGGGAAAGGGGATATGGTGGGATTCATCGCCGGCGACCCGAAAAGGGAAGAAAAAACCGGATGGATATTGACGCTGGGGGTGCTGCCGGCGTGGCGGCGGATGGGGATTGCGGAAATCCTTCTGGGTGAATGCGAACGCCTCATGGAGATGCCCCGGATCAAGCTGACCGTGCGGAGAGGGAATGACCCGGCCATCCACCTGTACGAAAAGATAGGCTACCGGCAGATCAATATCTGGCCGAAATACTACAAAAGTGGCGAGGACGGGCTGGTTTTTGAGAAAGTGATTCCAAATTCAGGATCTTAAAGATAAAAATGATAAATGAAGGAAACTTACCGCTAATCTTGCAGGGGATGATTTTGGGGCTTTCCATCGCTGCTCCGGTCGGACCGATTGGCGTGCTGTGCATCAAGCGTTCCGCATCGAGGGGCTTCCGGGCAGGCCTGGCGAGCGGACTGGGCGCGGCAACGGCGGATGCTGTTTACGGCACCATCGCGGCAGCAGGGCTGACCGCTGCTGCCAACTTCCTGGTTTCGATCGCGACCTGGCTGGGTGCGCTGGGAGGAATTTTCCTGATATATCTGGGTGTGCGCACATTCTTCAGCCAACCACAAAATACTGAAAATATGCAGATAGGCACCTCAGCAGCCGGAGATTATGCATCCACTTTTCTGCTCACACTCAGCAACCCGATCACCATTTTTTCCTTCATGGCGCTTTTTGGCGGAATGAGCGCCCAAACCGGATTCCGCGCCACCGCATTCCTGCTGGTGGCGGGCGTTTTCCTGGGGTCGGCTGCCTGGTGGATCATGTTAAGCGCAGGGATCAGTTGGGTAGGAAACAAGGTTACCGAAGGGATGATGCGGTGGCTCAATCGTGCCGCAGGCCTCCTGATCATCGGATTCGGGTTGGCACTGCTGTGGCGGACATTTTTCTAATCCAAAACCCTCCAAATTTTTTGAAACAACCAAATTAAAATTTGATCTCCCCTTACTTATTAACGCGATCATATTAATATTTATATAAATATGATAAAAATTATCAATAAACCAATTTAAGATATTGGAAATATGAGTGATTTTACAAATTTTAAAAAAAAAGGAATACCAATGATCAAGAAATATCTGCCATTTATCATTTTCATCCCGGTTATCGCATCCTGCGCTTACCAACCCGCTAACCCGAACAGGGATGGATACAGCATGATCGGGACAGAAGAGCTTTACAATCGCATGCAGGACGGGGATATCACCCTCATCAATGTGCATATTCCCAATGAAGGGAATATCCCAGGTACAGATTCGGAGATACCTTTTGATGAGATAGAACAGCATGCCATCCTCCTACCGGAGGATCAATCCGAACCGGTCTATATCTACTGCCGGTCCGATTCAATGGGGTATACCGCTTCGAGGGAAATTGTGGAAATGGGTTACAAAGAAGTCTATAACCTGGAAGGCGGATATGTCCAGTGGATTGAAGACGGCTATCCTTTTGATCGGAAATAAATAACTGGAAATAACGATTTTTGAAAATGAAGAAAAATTTCCTGCTCTTAATTGCTACATTTATGGGTTTAATATTTGCCGCATTTTTTCTGCCGGGGACCAAACAGCCAGCACAAGGATCGCCGGAGGGCCTTCAGCAGCCATCTGTCAGGACGCAAACAATGGTTTTGGAGGATTCACGAGATAGTGTTTTGCAAATTCCTGGAGAAGAAAAGATTGAAGAAACAAAGAATGGTGAAAACCTCCCACCCCTCTACATTGATGCATTGAGGAGCCGGGATTATCCGGCCAGCCCGCTTTTGATTGAGGAAACACTGGATCCCGGCGAGAACTACCAGCGCCATATCGCTTCATTCCAGTCGGATGGCTCAAAAGTGTACGGGCTGCTTACCATACCGGAGGGTGAGATGCCTGAGGGCGGCTTCCCTGCCATCCTGTTTCTGCACGGTTATATTCCGCCTGACAGTTATGTGACCACTGCGGATTACGTTGCCACCCAGGACGGACTGGCAAGGAGCGGATTTGTAACCTTCAAGCCGGACATGCGCGGCCACGGCCGGTCGGAGGGCACCGCAACAGGCGCACATTTTTCCGAGACTTATATCGTGGACGCCCTTAATGCTCTAAGCTCTATGGAGACCTTTTACGGGATCAATCCGGAGAGGATCGGGCAGTGGGGGCATTCTAACGGCGGCCTGATTGGCCTGCGCGTTGCTGTCGTAACAGACAGGGTCAGGGCAAGCGTCTTTTGGGGCGGCGTGGTCGGCAGCTACGAGGATATGCTTGAGACCTATTTTCCCCGGATTGATTTCCTTCAGCGGTTAGCACCTGCTGTTGTTGAAGAATATGGCCTGCCGAGCGAAAACCGGGAATATTGGGACCGTATCGACCCGTTTCGTTACCTGGATGATATTACATCTCCCATACAGCTCCACCACGGAACATCCGATGATTCTGTTCCGTCGGAGCTCTCCGAAAGCCTGGGGGATGCCCTGGCAGGGGCAGGAAAAGAAGCAGAACTGTATTTGTATGAAGGCGCAGGGCATAATTTATACGATGATGCTTTTTCTCTGGCGATGAGCCGGACTGTAGCATTCTTCAATACGCACCTGGAATGAGTATCATCGTTTATTTTTATTGATTGGGAATAAAATAAAGGAGAGGTAAATCAGATGGCATTGGAAAAACCCGCGTATCAGGTCTTGGAAAAAGAAGGCCGCTTTGAACTGCGGCTGTACGATCCCTATATCACTTCGAATGTAAAAATAAAAGCGGACAATTACAGGGAAGCAGCCAGCCGCGGATTCAGCCCGCTGGCAAATTATATTTTTGGCGGCAACAGAGCCAGGGATAAAATCAGCATGACCGTACCTGTTACGGCAGAGCCGACAGGGGAAAAAATCGCCATGACCACACCGGTTGCGATTTCAGGTTCCGGGGAATACACAGTTTCGTTTCTAATTCCGAAAAAATATTCGATGGAAACACTGCCCATTCCACTCAACGAGAAAGTGACTTTCGAGGAGCACCCGCAGCGGAAGGTTGCTGCCGTTCGGTTTTCCGGCTATTTTCAGCAGCCGAATTTTGAAAAGCATATCCGGACTTTACGGGATTGGATAGAAAGAAAAGGATTGCAGGAAAAAGGCGAACCGGTTGTCGCGGGCTACAACCCGCCCATTACCCCCTGGTTTTTGAAGCACAATGAGGTTTTGATTGAGGTATAAGAAGGAATTCATAACAAAAACTCTGCCAATTCAATAAAAGTTAGACATAATTTTAAGAATTATTTGCGGAATTAATGTTTTCTCCGCTAAAATATGGTCTTAATGGAAAACGTTTACGCAAAGGTTTTGCTAAAGGAGGTTAATTTAAAAAAAACAGGAATTCTTAATAAGGATATTTCCGAAATTGTGGCCAGCATGGGGCATACGGACATGATTACGGTATGTGATGCGGGTTTGCCCATACCACCATCTGTCAAAAGGATTGACCTGTCTGTCAAGCCTGGTATTCCAAAATTTCTTGACGTCCTTTCCTCATTGGCGGAGGAACTGGAAGTGGAAAGCATTATTCTGGCTGAAGAACTCAAACAAAAAAAACCCGGCCTGCTAAACGAGGTTGCCGAAATTTTCCCCGGGGTGCAGATTGATTTCATTTCCCATGAAAATTTTAAAATGAGAACTTCGAAATCACGGGCATTCATTCGAACCGGCGAATGTACCCCGTATTCAAACGTAATCCTAGTATCCGGTGTGATATTTTAAAAAATTTGATTGAAAGGGAATTTTGATATGCTTGGAATCCATTTTTTAGGGGACGGCAAGATTTCAATCGATGAGGTTGAAAAACCGAAAGCGGAGGGGAAGAATGTCGTCGTTAAAGTTACAGCTTCCGGCATATGCGGGACAGACCGCCATCCCTTATTAGAAGAAGGGCAGGAGACCATCCCTGGTCACGAAATAGCCGGAGAAATTATTGAGATTGACAAGCCCTCCTGGGCCAGAGTTGGAGACAGGGTGGCGATTAATTGCCACATCACCTGCGGGCACTGCGAGCACTGCCTGCAGGGCGACCTGTATTTCTGCGACCAGCTTGAATCACCCGGTTATGAGTGGGATGGCGGATTCGCGGAATGCCTGCTCATCCCGGAGGACAACTGTATGCCGCTGCCGGATGATATATCCACTGAAACCGGCGCGCTGATCGCGGATGTGCTTGGTACAGCTTTCCGCGGCGTGAAGCGGGCGAACCTGCTGCCGGGCAACCAGGTCGCGGTTTGGGGGGCAGGTCCGATTGGTTTCGAGGCAGCCGCGGTAGCCACATTACTGGGAGCGAGAGTAGCCGTTCTGGATATGAATCCGTACCGCCTGCATATGGCTGAAAAATACCATAAACCCGAGCTTGTGCTGGACCCAACCAGTCCGCAGGCTGATGAAGCTATCATGGATTGGACAGAAGGCAGGGGCTTGGATGTCGCCTTTGAATGTGTGGGTAATGAGAAAGCCGCGCACCAGGGCATGCGACTGCTGAAGAAGCGCGGAACACTGGCGATCATTGGCGTCAGCCACCGCCTGACTGTTGACCCATGGGACATGATCCAGCGGGAGCTGTCTATGTATGCATCACGTAATTTCAACACCCATGAATTCAATGAAATGATCGCCTTGGTGCGGCATGGGTTGTGGGCAGACAAGGTAGTCACGCATCGTTTTCCATTAAAAGATGCTGAGAAGGCGTTTGAAGTTTTTCTGGCAGGAGAATGCGGAAAAATTATTTTTACCGGGTAAAACACAAAGACTGTCTATATTTTTATAAAATATGACAACGATCAGGGATGTGGCGGAAAAAGCTGGCGTTTCGATCACGACTGTTTCGCATGTGATCAACGACACCCGCTATGTCAGCGATGAGCTGACGGAGCGGGTGTATGCAGCCATGCGTGAATTAAACTACAGGCCTAATACGCTTGCCAGGAGCCTGCGCAGCGGCCACACCAAGACAATCGGCCTTGTCATACCGGATATCTCCAATATGTTCTTTGCGGAGATCTCTCGAAAAATTGAAGATAAGGGTTTTGAATTTGATTACAGCGTGATCCTCTGCAACACCGATGACAATTCCGCCAAGGAGGGGGCCTATATTAATGTTCTGATTGAAAAACAGGTAGACGGTATCATTTTTATCTCTGCCGGGGATGACCCGCAGAACCAGGTCAAACCCATGAATTTCGGGATCCCGATCATTATCGCCGACCGTGATATTGAGGGGTCCAATTCAGATGTGGTGCTGGTGGATAATTACCAGGGCGGTTATGATGCAGTTTCGTATTTGATTTCGCTCGGCCACAAACGTATTGCCTGCATTTCCGGACCGTCGCCGGTGACTCCCAGTGCCCAGCGTCTTAAGGGATATTATCAGGCGCTTGAAGATGTGGGCATTTCAATAGAAAATTATTATATTGAAGCCGGCGATTTCCGGTATGAAAGCGGGGAAACCGCCATGAGGGAGCTGCTTAAGATTGGCAATCCGCCTACGGCTGTATTTGCGTGTAATGATATGATGGCTTTGGGTGCCATGCGGGCAGTGTATAACCACGGCATGAACATCCCGGGTGATATATCCATAATCGGATTTGACAATATCCCCATCTCCAAATCTGTATATCCGGCATTAACCACTGTAGCTCAGCCGATCAAGGAAATGGCGGATATGATTGTGGAGATACTGCTTGAAAGAATGAACCAGCAAAGACAGCGCAGAAGAACTGATGAGGAATTCAGCCCATTTAGAAGATATGTACTTCAGACTGAATTAATTGAACGTGGTACCTGCAAATCTCTAAATGATAGATAGATATTTGAAAAACATGAATAATATGAATAGCATAAAAAATTTTAAATTGGAGGAAAAATGGCAGATATAAAATTGAGAGTCGGTGTTGTCGGACTGGGTGAGATCGCGCAGATCAGCCATATGCCGTTCCTGCAGGAACTTCCCTATTTTGAAATCGGGGCGATATGCGATTTGTCACCAACTGTTTTGGAGAAAATCGGGGAAAAATATAGCGTATATGAAAGGTATACGGATTTTCAGGATATGGTCAAACAGGATGATCTGGATATTGTCCTGGTTACCAACAAGAATCACGCCCCTCCCTCCATAGCGGCGTTGAATGAAGGAAAACATGTATTAGTCGAAAAACCAATTGCCTTTAACCTGAAGCAGGCGGACGATATGATCCAGGCAGCCAAATCCAACAAGAAGAAGCTGATGGTAGGCTTTATGAAGCGTTATGATCCTGCATTTCAAAAAATGAAAGAAATGATGCCGGAGGTAGAGAAGATTCAATTGATCCGGGTGCATGAATTTGCCGGCACTTACCTGATCAACAGGGAGATTTATGATTTAGTGAAAGCTTCTGATCTGGATCCGGATGTGCTCGCTGATGTGATCAAGCAGGATCAGGCGGACATACTCGCCGATATCGGGCCGGACAGGACTGATCTGCTTGATGCCCACGATATCATGATCCATCTTTGCATCCATGACATCAATGCACTGCACGGGCTGTATGGTTTACCGGAGGATATTATCTGCGCCCAACTTTTCGACAGCAATTTTGTGACAGCCCTGATGGAGTATGAGAATGGGGTTCAAATTACATGGGAATCCGGCAACCTGGTTTCCCTGGTTGACTGGGATGAACAGATTACTGTTTTCGGTTCAAATATGTCGTTAGAACTTAAATTTCCTTTTCCTTATCTCAAGTATGCGGCAACCATATTGAACATTCGCGAGAATGAAAACGGGTCAGCCAGCCGCAGGCAGATAGTGGCGTCATATGACGAAGCGTTCAAACGCGAATGGCGGCATTTCTACGACTGCATTGTCAATGATAAGCAGCCGATGACCAGCGCGGAGGAAGCAAGAGAAGATCTTGCTTTCGCGGTGGAACTTACGAAAAAAGCAGCAGACATCAAATAAACCAACGGAGGAAAAAATGAAAGCATCAGTATGCATTGAAATGATCTACACGGAATACCCGTTCCTGGAGCGGATTCAGATTGCTGCGGAACAGGGCTTTGACGCGGTGGAATTCTGGAACTGGGATAACAAGGATATGCCGGCTATCAAAAAAACCGCGAAAGATGCAGGGATTGAAATTGCCACCTTCCAGTCCAACCGGGGCGGCACCCTCATCAACCCTTCCCAGCGCGACGATTTCATCGCCGGTATCAAGGAATCCCTGGATAAGGCGAACGAGATGGGCGTGAAAAAAATGTTCCTGCTGACGGATGAACTGGGAGATGACCGCAGCGTGAAATTCCAGTTTCCCGAATTAAGCGAAGATGAAAAATATGCCAGTGTGCTGGACGGCATCAAGGAGTTGGCTCCCTTGGCGGAGAAAGCGGGGGTAACGCTCGTGCTGGAACCGCTGAACACGGCCGTGGACCATGCCGGCTACTGGCTGAAACATGCAGATGTAGGTTTTGAACTGGTTCGAAAAGTCGGCAGCAAGAACATTCGGCTTCTCTATGATATTTACCACCAGCAGATTACAGAAGGCAACATCATTGAGACGCTGACAGGCAACCTGGATGTGATCGGGCATGTGCACGTAGCGGATGTTCCCGGGAGGCACCAGCCTGGAACCGGAGAATTGAACTATGCCAACATCCTGAATGCATTGCGTGAAGCCGGATATAGTGAATTTGTCGGCCTGGAATTCGAACCGACCATCGCGTCCAAAGAGGTTGCCCCTGCGGCACTGAACCTGATCAAAGGTTAGAAAATATGGCATTACTGGCAGGAAAAACAGCCCTGATTACAGGGGCCGGCCGCGGAATTGGACGGGTGATTGCGGCAACCTTTGCGGAGTACGGTGCAAACGTTGTAGTGGGAGACATCAAAGAGGATTGGGTGCAGGAAACAGTGCGGGCAATTAAAGAAAAATATCCTGGAAGTGCAGCTGGTTTAAAGCTGGATATTTCCAATGCCGAAAGTGTGGAAAATGCGATTCAACTGTCACTCAGGGAATTTGGCCAGCTGAATGTGCTGGTTAACAACGCCGGCATTCACCGCTCCCATCCTTTCCTGGAATTCCCTATGGAGGATTTTGAGGCCATTTTCCGGGTCAATGTGAGCGGAACATTTCTATGTTCACAGGCAGCTGCAAAGCAGATGGTGAATCAGGGGAAGGGTGGTTCGATCATATCCATCGCCTCAGCATCCGGAAAAAAGCCCGACCCGGGCGGCACGGCTTATAATTCCTCAAAATCTGCAATCATCGGGCTGACCCGTATGATGGCACTTGAACTGGGGAAATTCGGCATACGTGCCAACTGCATCTTGCCGGGGGCAACCGACACAGAGATGCTGAGGGGAGTTTTTGAAGCAGAACCGGAATTGCGGAAAATTCTCGAAGAACGGACACCGCTCGGAAAAATGGCCATGCCGGAAGACCAGGCAAATGCTGCGGTTTTTTTGGCGTCCGATCTGGCATCCCACATAACCGGTGAGCAGCTGGTTGTGTCCGGTGGCGAATTTATGGAGACATAAAGATTAGAGAGATCACAGAATTAGACAGAAAAAAATCGAAACAGGAGAACCAATGGATATTTCCAAAGAAAAATTAATTGAAATGTACCGCGGCATGCTGCGCATAAGGCATTTTGAAGATCGTGTTAAAGAACTTTTTGCAGCCGGGGAGATGCCGGGTTTTGTTCACCTTTATCTTGGCGAGGAAGCAGTGGCGGTCGGATCGTGTTCTGCCCTGAATGATGACGATTACATCACGAGTACGCACCGGGGCCACGGGCACATCCTTGCCAAGGGCGGCGAGATGCGGTGCATGATGGCGGAATTGTACGGGAAGGCAACCGGATATAACAAGGGCAAGGGGGGCTCCATGCACATAGCCTGGCCTGAACTGGGCATCCTGGGAGCGAACGGCATTGTCAGTGCCGGGATTCCGATTGCCACCGGGGCAGCGCTTTCCGCAAAATACCAGGAAAATGATAAAGTAGCGCTGTGCTTTTTCGGGGACGGCGCTGCCAGCGAAGGCACTTTTCACGAGTCGGTAAATATCGCCAGCGCGTTTGATCTTCCCGTGGTTTATGTCTGTGAAAACAATATGTACGGTGTCGGCACCAGGCAAAGCGACGTCCGCAATATCGAGGACATCGCTGACCGGGCTGTAGGTTATGGCATCCCGGGGCTGGTTGTCGATGGCAATGATGTGATCGCAGTTTTTGAGGCGGTTTCCGAAGCAGTCAAACGTGCCCGCAAGGGGGAGGGCCCAACGCTGATTGAATGCAAAACATACCGCTGGCGAACCCATTTTGAAGGAGAACCGGATACCTACCGGCCGCCCGAGGAAGTGGAAGCCTGGCTCAAGCGTGAGCCTATCGCACCATACAGGAAGAAACTAATTGAACAGGGTGTGATAACAGAAGAAAAGGCACAGGAAATCGAACAGAGTGTCCTGGATGAGCTTGAAGAGGCGGTTGAATTTGCGAGAACGAGCCCGCTTCCGGAGCCCGAAACAGCGCTTGAAGATGTATGGGCGTAGTTCAGACAGGTCAGGATAAATCAACAGGAGTAAAAATGAGAGAAATTTTCTACAACCAGGCATTAGGTGAAGCGCTGGCGGAAGAAATGCGCCGGGACAAAAATGTCGTTCTCTGGGGCATTGACATCGGCCCATACGGTGGAGCGAATGGCGTGACCAAAGGATTATTTGAAGAGTTCGGCCCTAAGCGGGTTATTGATATGCCGATCGCGGAGCTGGGATATGTGGGCCTGGGCGTCGGCGCAGCAGCAACAGGCATCCGTCCGGTAATTGAACTGCAGTTTTCGGACTGGATCACGCTGCCCTCAGAAATGATTATTAACCAGGCAGCCAAGATGCGCTATATGTTTGGCGGCGTATTGGAAATGCCGCTGGTTATCCGCGCGCCAATCGGCGCATACCTTTCGGCAGGCGCACAGCACAGCAACAGTTTCGAATCCATGTTTTCATTTGTCCCTGGAATCAAAATTGTGACACCTTCTACGCCTTGCAACGCGAAAGGGCTTCTAAAGAGTGCCATCCGGGACAACAACACAGTTTTGTTCTTTGAACACAAGAAGCTGTACGGGGTCAAAGGGCATGTTCCTGATGAGGAATACACCATTCCTTTGGGTGAAGCGGAAGTGGTGCGGGAAGGAAGCGATGTGACTGTTGTTACGTACGCATATATGCGCCAGTTTTGCCAGGAAGCGGCCAAACAGCTTGAACGTGATGGCATCAGCGTGGAGATCATTGACCTGCGGACAGTCGACCCGCTTGACCAGGAGACATTCCTCAATTCCGTCAAGAAAACCCACCGACTGGTGGTTGTCCAGGAAACATGGAAGGATTGCAGCATCAGTTCCGAGGTAGCGGCTATCGCGGCCGAGAAGGCGCTGTATTATCTGGATGCACCCGTTATCCGCGTAACCGCGGAAGACGTCCCCATGCCGTTCAGCCCTGTGCTGGAAGAACGCGTCTTGCCCTCTGTTGGCAAGATCGTGGACGCAGTAAACCAGGTTCTTGAGCGTGTTCCAGGATAAGGTTTTAGGGGAACCAGAGAAGAAATGGGCAAAATAGGGATTATTGCGAATCCAGCCTCCGGAAAAGATATCCGGAGGCTGGTTGGCCAGGCGCTGGTGATTGGCAACCAGGAAAAGATCAATATTGTTAAACGCATACTGGTCGGTGCACAAAGTGCAGGCGCAGATGAGATCCTGCTCATGCCCGATTTTTTCGGGATCGGTAAGCAAAGTGTACGGGATCTGCGGAAAAGCTTTCCTGAAGCAGCAGACCGGGCTGTTTTTCTGGAAATGCCGGTCACAGATTCAGGCAAAGATTCAACCGCGGCCGCCAGGATGATGGGGGAACTGGGCGCAGACTGCATTTTGACGTTAGGCGGAGATGGTACGGTACGGGTTGTGGCAAAGGGGTCAGGCGAGATCCCTCTCATACCGATTTCAACAGGAACGAACAATGTGATCCCGGCTTTTGTAGAAGGGACTATCGCAGGGATGGCGGCCGGTATTTTTTCCAGAATGCCGGTAGAAAAGCGGGGAGTGATGGTCGAGCGGCAGAAAAGAATTGATGTATTTGTAAACGGGAAACTGGCTGATATAGCCCTGGTGGATGCAGCGGTAATTGACAACCAGTATATCGGTTCCCGTGCTGTATGGAAACCCGAAAGCCTGCTGCAGGTAGCTGTGACACAGGCGTCCCCTGACAACATCGGCTTCACATCCATCATAGGAAGATACCGCACGGTCAGGGATATTGATCCTTTTGGCGGATCGGTAATCATTAAAGAAAATGGTAAATGCTATGCTGTCCAGGCAGCCATTGGCCCGGGACTCATCTATGAGGTCTGTGTGGATGATTATCAGCAGCTCGACCCGGAAAAGCCTGCGGCAGTAATTGAGAAGAGGCCTTGCGTGATCGCGCTGGACGGCGAGCGGGAGATTGTTTTGAGGAAACAGGATTCAGCAGAGTTTGTCCTGGACCTGGAAGGCCCGTATTTTGTGAATATCTCCAAAGTACTGGAAAGTACCCAACCGGAATGATGTTTCTTAAAAAATTATTGAAAGGCAGGAAAAGATGGCAATCAAATTATTAATGCCCAAACTCGGACTGAATATGGTGGAAGGCCAGCTGACCGAATGGCTCAAGAAAGAGGGCGACCAGGTTAAGCAGGGGGAAGCTATATACACAGTGGAGACAGATAAAGTTACAAGCGAGGTGGAAGCCCAGCAGGATGGTGTATTGGCAAAAGTATTGGTAAATGAGGGGGATACCGTGCCGGTTCGCAAAGTGGTGGGTATCCTTGCTGAGGAAGGCGAAGAAGTTGACCTGGGAGCACTTTTAATTGAAGAGAAAGAAACAGGAAGTGGGGGTGGGACTAAGCCAGAAAAAAAAGAGGAAGCAAAACCCGAAGCAAGATCTTCCAGTCATGCCGGCGGCGAACCGGTGCTTGCCTCACCGCTGGCTAAACGGCTGGCTGCTCAAAACGGGATCGATCTCAACGAGGTCAGAGGAAGCGGACCGGGAGGACGCATTAACGTTGAAGATGTTGAACAGGCCATAGCTGGCGGAAAATTAGAACCAGAAGAAGGGGAATTGACCGGTCGGGTTGTTCCCATGAAGGGCATCCGTAAAGTGGTGTCGGACCGGATGTCGCAAGCGGCAAAGGATATGGCAATGGTTACGTTACACGCTACGCTCGATGTTACCAGCCTAGTTTCTTTCCGCAATTCTGAGAAAGAAAAAGGGAAAAGAAAAGAGGAAATCCCCGGATACAATGCTATCCTTGCCTCGCTTGTGGCAAAGGCATTGAAGGAATTCCCCTATCTAAATGCCCGTTTCACACAAGAAGGCATCCGCTTGATAGATCCGGTAAATATTGGCGTGGCTGTGGATACGGAAGATGGCCTAACAGTGGTTGTTGTACCGGATACTGACAAAAAGAAGATTTCGGATATCCAAAAGGATCTGACAGAGATGGTGGAACGCGCCCTGGCACACAAGAGCAAACCGGAGGATCTGGGCAACGGCACATTCACCATCACCAACCTTGGCATGTATGGTGTGGACGGATTCACCCCAATCATCAACCCTCCACAGTCAGGCATCCTGGGCATCGGACAATTTGCAAAAAAACGGCCGGAAGGCGGGAAAGAGAATGCCTTCCAAGCCGTATTCAGCCTGACCTTCGACCACCGTGTAATTGACGGTGCGCCGGCGGCACGCTTCCTGCAGAGGCTGGGTGAAATTATCGTCAATTTTTCCGGCTGATAAAAAATCCTTTTTGAGGAGTTGAGGTAAAAAAAGACAGCGGGTTTTACACCCGCTGTTTTTCTCTAAAAATAATCTGTAAATTTTGTTCTTGAACCTTGCCCAAATTTAATCTTTGTTCTCTTTTATCCAGCGGATCTGTTTTTCCAATGCGCTCATATTTTCAAGCAGTCGAAAGTTGAGTGAGTTAAGAATGATACCAATGGACGCAAAGAAAATGCCTATGATAAAAAAGCTGGAGCAGGCAACAGCAAGGATCACGCTGACATTTTCGCCTGCATTCAAGCTGCGTATGATGAAAATACCGGCTGTGAGCGCGACAATTTCGCTCAGAATGGCAAGGCTGCCGAAAAAAGTAAGCGGTTTATACGACCGCAGGATGGAGAATATCTTGAACAGGACCCGGAATCCATCCTTGAATGTGTTGAGCTTGGAGGAACTGCCTGAAGGGCGTGACCTGTAGTGAACCGGTACCTCATGGATAACCATGTGCCGGTAAAGCATCTGGAGGGTTAATTCCGTTTCAATGTCAAAACCGATCGCAACAACAGGCAGTTGAAGGGCGACTTCCCGCGTGAATGCGCGGTAGCCCGATAAAGGATCCTTCAGGCGGGAATTAAATATCGTGTTCATTAGCGCGCAAATCATCCTGTTGCCAAATACGTGAAAAGGGCGGAATGAGCCCTTTTCAAACCCGGTGAGCCGCTGGCCGACAACCATGTCCGCTTCGGCGTTTTTGAGCGGATTAAGCAGATGGATGCAGGCATCGGCAGGGTAAGTGTCATCGCCATCAACCATGATGTAATAATCCGCATATACTTTCTGCAGCATGGATGCGACCACGAAGCCCTTTCCCTGCCTCTTTTCATTGATGACAGCAGCGCCCGCCTGACTGGCCAGCATGCCGCTACCATCCGTGCTGTTGTTGTCAAAAACGTAAATATCCGCAGCTGGCAGACAGGAACGGAAATCACTGACCACTTTTGCAATAGTCGTTGCCTCGTTGTAACACGGTATAAGGACAGCCGTAGAAGCTGCTGAATTTGTCATGGTTTCCCTCCTTGCAAATTTATATTTATCAGGAAAGAATTATTTTTTTTGCTGGCTATGCTTTTATTCTGATCGAAGGCTGAAGGTCTCATTTCGGTCCCAAGTCTATTAATAAATAGAAATTTTTGTTGTTTATTCCATTTGAAGGATTTTAATGAACCGGTATTGAATCCAGGAATCATCCTCGAACACCAGTTCATAATCTCCCCGGCCAATATTTTCCGAGATTTCATAAAGAATGTTTTCATCAGCATAGCCGGGGACAAGAAGGTATAGCTGGGTTCCTCCTGCGTCATCCAGCGTGACCCTGAAATCTTCGTAGCTGTTAAAGAGTATGCCAATCTTTTTTTCTTGCAGTCCGGGCAGGATTTCAATCGGGTAATTGGTAATTATTCTGAAATCCTCATCCGCCCCACCAACCTCTTCCAGCAATTTTCTGTTTATGGATGGTGCAAATGCCTGCATTGCCTGTTCCTGCTGGTTCTGAATCAGCTTTTCGGCCGGAAAAAAAAGAACACCAACTGCAAATATCAGGGCAGCGGACAAAACCAGTATGAGAAATATGGGCATTTGAGGAAACCGGACCCTTTTGATCAAGACAAAAAATTGATTGAGTAGGAACTGGATGCTCAACCCGCTGCTGACCCCAAAAAGCGGAAGAACAACCGAAAGGTTGCGGAAGTCATAACTGGCAACCAGCGCCCAGGCGGCAAGCAAGGGGAAGATGAGTACCAGGTTGAGCGCCCTGTGGAAAGTACTGACAAACGGTGTGAGGAAAATGACAAGCAAAAGCAGATAAAAATATCTTCCGAGCAATTCGGGAATGCCCAGGAAGCGCGAGAATGGTCCTTCTGTTCCAACAGCGTGTTCTGTGGCTCCGATGATCATCGTCACCTCGGATTTTTCCAACCCCTGCCAGATCTGGACCTGTTTATATGCATACCATGGAATCACGATGACCAAACTGATGGCAATGGAAAGGAGCAGCAGTTTAAAGAAGGATTTTCTGTTTTTCCGGAGTACCGGCAGTAAACTAAAGAAGAAAAACATGATTGCGAATAGTGTAAGGAATGCGAGCCCCACCTGCTTGGTGACTGCGGCACCTGCTGCAGCGATTACTGAATAGATGGCAAGATTTACCTGTTTTTTTTCATCTTCCTTGTCCTGGTCTTGATGAAACAAGAAAAGGAGGTAA
>Ga0272441_10009050_pt1 | contig 15507 bp, 9 predicted proteins | sample SSMProp6N_FD_193582 | JGI IMG/M metagenome (GOLD analysis project Ga0272441, IMG submission 193582) | Marine sediment archaeal communities from Little Sippewissett salt marsh, Falmouth, MA, United States - SSM-Prop-6N | ecosystem: Environmental > Aquatic > Marine > Wetlands > Sediment ... | reverse complement strand
GCCTGGGTGACGCCGCCACCGCCCACCGTTCCAATGGCAAACCAATAGGGAGCGTACGAACCGACGTGCCTGGCCAGGACGCCCCCGGTCGCGGCGCCCACCGTGATGCCCACCGAGATGACAATTTCGTGGACGGCCATACTCACGGATCGTTTCCGGCTTGTGGAGGCGCCGTAGAAAAGATGGGAGCTATAGACAAAACCGAAACCCAGACCGAGAATCACCGCCGCCGGGTAGAAGACGGCCAGGGTGCGCCCGTAGACAATCATCAACAAAGCGACAGCCAGGGCCGCTTGCGCGACGATGAGCGGGCCGAGCCGAAAGTGCCAGAAGGCCCAGCGTCCCGCCCCAACCAGGGCCAGAAAATTGCACACGGCGAAAATCGTCAGGAAGATGCCGAACTGAGGCTCGGAATAGCCGAAACCCGTAAACAACAGGGCAAACTGCGACCGGGCGATAGCGTGGGAGGCCCAGGCGCAAAACAGCGCCACCCGGGACATCCAGCGATAGCCGCCCAGCAGGCGAACACCGGGAACCTCCTCGCCGGCCCCGTTCTCGGGCCCGTTGGCGGAGACCGATTCTTCTCCGTGATTGCGGGCAAAACCCAGGAGAACGAAAGAAACCACCAGACAGCCGACCCCGGCGACCATCGGGTACAACGGGTCGGCCCCGACGAGCCAGCCGCCGATGACCGGGCCAATCAGCGCCCCGCCCGACCAGGAGCCGTTGTATCGTCCGAAGCGACGGTTCAACTCGACGCCTTCGTAGTTGGCCGAGACCCAGCTCATCAGGAACGGCCAGTACAACGCCATGGCGGCGCCGCCCATGCCCCCGGCGGCGATCATCGTCCAGATCCGCACGGTGTGGGCCACGCCGGGCCCGCCCTTGACGCCGAACACCGCCAACACCATCGCGCTGGTCGCCACCACCGCCAGCAGCGTCGCGGCCCGGGTCGCGCGCTTGACGTTCAGATGTCCCAAGAACGAGCCGGTCAGCAGCAAAGCCGCCATGTACCCCAGGCTGTTCGCCGCCGGTGCATACCCGACGTGCGCCTCGGTACCGCCGAGGGCCTGCAACACAAACGGCATCGCCGTCCAGCAAATGCTCAGACTCAGCGCCATGGCAAAGGCCGCACCGTAGAGCGGCCATGCACGATCCACCCGAACTGCCTTTGCTCCTTCGGCCTTGTCTGTCATCCTTCACCGGGCCCTGAAAAATACGATTGTAGCAGCCCCGCAAGATTTCGCCAGCAGTTTACCGACGGATTCGCTGCAACAAGTGTGGGCGTGACCTTTTCTCGCCATCTGAATTCAACCCCTCCCCGGGTGGCAGCGTCAAGTCCGAAGGATTTGGCAATGGCCCCCCTGAACTCGTGTGACGGCGCACGCAGACGCCAGGTTCACCATCGCCAAGCTGCGATTGACGCTGCCAGCCGCCGACGGCCTTTCTTAGATGCCGCTACGTGACGTCTTCGGCGAGAAAAGAACGAGCCGCCCTCCGCGGGCGGCCCGTCGATGATGTGACACGCGGCAACCGCTCCCGCCGCCGTGCCTGTGGGAACATGCAGGAATCAGTCGTTTGTCACTCGGCTGAAATCGTACACACTGGTGCCAATCTCGGTGAATTCGAAGCCATCCTCTCCGCTCCGCGGCGCATACGATGAGATTAGCGTGCTGATGTACTTGCCTTCCTCCCTGCCGGGCGATGCTTTCTGCACCACGACCATGTTGCAGCGATGCTGATAGACCTTGATCGGACGAAGCTCCTTGATTGCCTCGGCCCAATACTCCGGGCCGATCTCATCCGACCGCGCCTGCACGCCGGCGTTGACGGCCTTGATGTATCGCGCGTGAGTTTGCAATGCGGCCGTCGGCAGCCCAGCCGTAGAGCCGGAGTATTCGGGAGCCCCCTGCTTCCGCTCACAACCCCCAATGCCCGTCAGACAGCCAAGGAGACAGCCAAAACGAACAATCCAGCCAAGCCTGAACGCCATGATCTTCCTCGTCCCTTCAGAACGTTGCGTCGTGCGACTCACGAGAAGTCCCGGCGCGATCGCAACACTGTCATCCTGAGACGAAGCCGAATCCCGGCGCGCCGGGATGGCTACCGAAGGAGAAGTCTCCCTCGTCCGCGAACCAGATCCCTCACTTCGTTCAGGATGACAATGGCGCGTCAGGTTCTTCCCGAATTCGTGTCAATTGTCCGCGTCTTTTTTCGCGGAGGTCTCGGCCGAATTCTGCGCGGCACTCTCGGGAGCTTTGAACGTGTAGTTCTTCTTCTGCGCCTGTTCGCGGATGGCCTGTTGAACGGCGGAACCCAATGTGTCCTTACCCTGTGCCTGGCGTTTCTTCATTTCCTCGGCGAGAAAAGCGCGGCGTTGCTCGTTGAGCTTCTGGATTCGCTTCTGGATATTGGACCGCTCCTTGGCCTTGGCCCCGACGAAGGCTTTCCTCTCGTCGGCGTTCATCGGCCGCATGTTCTCGGGCAGCTCGGCTTCCGCAAGCTCCTCCATGTCGACCTGCTCGGCCAGCACCGCGTCGATCAGGTCCCAGGTCGTGTTGACGTAGTTGCTGGAGGACTTCGTCACGGCCCGCTGCACGACCGCCTCGGGAGAAGCCGTTGCGGCGTTCTTGTCCTGAACGCTCTGTCTCTCGCGAAGAATCTGGCCCTGTCGCCCGTAGGCGATGTACGTCTGGTTGAGCTTCGCGCCGAGCTCGGCGATTTCCGTATCCTGCGGCGACGGGATGTGCACGACCTGGCGATTCTGGTCGATGTTGAGGTGCCGTCCGTCCGCGATCACGGCCCCGTCCTTCCACTTGCCGTCGAGGCCCTGCTGCTCGGCGCCGCAGTGGATGGTGTTGACGATGATCCCTTTGGCCACGGCGGCCTTGCAGGCGCCGCGATAATCCACCGGGCCCTGCGTGAACGGCTCGTTGCCCGCGATGAAGATCACCTTCAGATCGTCGGGCGACTCGCTCCAGACCAGTCCTGCCGTCGCGTCCTTGATGACCCAGCCGCAATACTCGCTGCCGCCGTTGGTCCGCAGCGCGAAGAGCTCCTCGGAGATCTTGTCCAGGTCCGTCGTCAGCGGGACGATCTGGCGAATGTAGCCTTCGTCTGCGGCCAGGGAGCTCTTGCCGTACTCGTACAAGGCCACCTGGACCTCGGGCGCCACCCCGTTTCGCTGGGCGAAGATGAACTCGTTGACGATGGACCACAGTTCCGTCCGGGCCTGGTCGATCAGCCCCGACATGCTGCCGCTCGTGTCCAGCAGGATGCCGATTTGAACCAGGGGCTTCTCGGCCGGCAGGGGTCCGCTCACAACCGGCGTCACTTCCACCGCCTGCGCCGACCGCTCCGTCGCGACCAAACCCGATGCACACAGCACCATACCCATCGTAAAAACAATTGCCAGTACCAATAACGTTCTCATGTCTCACGCTCCTTTCACAATAAGGGAATGGTTAGTTCTTGTTCGGGGCCTTGATCAGGACCGCCTCGCCATCCACCATCAAGAGGATGTCCCCTTCCATGGCGATGCTGCCCTGCCGGTTTTCGCGCGCCAGCTTGCGGGCCAGCTCGAAGAACTCCTCGGAGCCGAATTCGATGATCCGGGCCGGCGTAACCCGCTCGGACTCGTTGACAAGCCTGCTGTCTACCCAGCGTCCGCTGCGGCGGTAGTAGGCCTGATCGTTGATCTGCTGCACGGCACTGATGGAGACCTCCTTCAACTCCTCATCGTAGAAAGTGTTCCTGGGATTGAGCCGGCTTTGCGCTTTTTGCCGTGCGCTGTTGAGACCCTGGTTCACACCGGCGATGCCCGAGCGGGCGCGCATGGCGCGCTCCGAAAGCGTTTCCTGCGCTTCACGCCGCACCCCCGCGGCGTCGGCGAGGTCCGTGCCCTCGCGTGCCAGGAACGCGGTGTACTCGGTCAGGATGCCGAACTCGGTGGAAAGACGCACGATCTCGTCGGTCAGCTCTTTGACCTTGGGGTCCGACGCCGAGGCACTCGGATCGGCGCCCATCTGACGCACCGCGTCGATCAACTCGGCGATCTTGCGACTGGCCCACAAGCGCGGCACGAACCCGTTCTTCCGGCTGGCCTTGTCGAATCGAAAGCGGAACTTGAAGGTACGCTTCTTCCCGAAGTAGTTGCCGCGCAGCTTGAACGTAAGCGGCTCGGTGCCCACGTACTGCCCCAGCAGGATGAGGCGGTCGCCTTCGAACAGGTCGGGCAGCTTCTCGGGGAGGATGTCGCGCGTCCGGCCGATAGCGGCGTCGCCGTCGGCGTCCAGGATGCGCAGCTCCGGATCGGCCAAGACAGGGCCGGCCAATTGCCGAAAGACCTTGCCCACCTTGACCTCGACGTCCTCCTTGGGCAAAACGAATTCCGCGCGGGCCCGCGATTCCGAGGCGATCTTCTCCAACAGGGGAGCGTTCACGTCGAAGCCGACGCCGAAGGTGAACACGCGTCGCCGGTGCGGATTCGATGCGGTGACCAGCTTGCCGATGGCCAGCTCCGACGTCTGGCCCACGGTGGGCAGGCCGTCGGTCAGGAACAGGACGATCGGCAGCATCTCCCCGCTCGCCGGCTGGTTCAGGGCCGCCGCCAGCGCATCGTGAATGTTGGTGCCGCCGGTGGCGGTAATGCCCTCGATGTAGGCGCGGGCCGCCCTGGCCGTCTTGGCGGATTTGATCAGCGGCTTCTCGGAGAACTGCTGGACGGTGTTGTTGTAGATGATGACGTTGAAGGCCTCGCCGTCTTTCAGGCCGGCCAGAATCTGCAGGGCCGCCTCCTTGACCTGCTCGATCTTCTCGTCTCGCATGCTGCCGGAACGGTCGATCACCAACGTCACCTCGCGCTGGATGCCGGCGCCCGCATCCCCCTGCGCCATCGTCGCGGGCAAGCCGGCCAGGAGCAGAAAGTACCCCCCGCCCACCTTCTTGTCCGGGTACGCGAACATGGAGGCCGTGACACCGTCTTCCTGCAACAGATAGGACAGCCGAAACGGACCCGGCTCCCTGCAAGCCTCGGTCGCGATCTCCACCGTCAGCTCCTTGGCGCTGCGGCGGTCGATCTCAAGGCGATGGCTGGCCGAGTACACGGTGGAGATCGGGCGCTTGGTCCGGATCCTGGCCTTCACGTGCCACGGCACCGCGTACCGCAGCGATTCGGTGCGGGGCAGAACGTAGTCCACGCGCTGGCCGTCGATCTCCAAAAGGTGCTCGTACGTCAGCCGCACCTTCTGCTTGCCGTGGGCCTCGACGGGAAAAACGCTGGAGCGAATCAGGTTGTAGCCCACGAACTCCACCAGCGCCGGGTCGCGAATCTTTGCCACCAGGAACTCGTAGATCCGCCGGGCCTCGTCGCGCGGCAGGACCTTGGCGGTGATCTGCCCGTGCGGACCGTCGTAGGCAAAGCCGCGAACGACCGCCCCGTCGGGCACGGGAACGATCAATTCCGCTTCCTGCCTGCGATGCGTTTTGTTCTCCAGGCGGATCTCGACCGTGGTCGTGGCCATGGTCTCAACGATGTCGATGGCGACGTCCACTTTCGTAATCTCGATGGCCGTCTGCCGCTCGGGCGCGAAGGCCCGCGCGCGGCTCTGGGGAACGAGCACGTTGGACGCCAGCGGCCGCACGCTGATGTGGCGCAACTGAGCTTCGCCGGGTGCGGCGGGAAGGAAAAACGAAAGAGTCAATGTCACGATTGCGATTGCCTTTGTCGGTTGCATCGCCTGACCTCCATTCTCTGCGGACAACAAATCGATTGCGTTGCTCTGTATACTATAACGCACAATCCGGGTCCGGTTTTGTAAATACTGTGTAAAACCACGAGCCGCCGACGAAATGAAAAAGGCGTGTAAAAGACATGTAAAAAACGGCTCATCCGGCTCTCCCGTACTTTCGGATCGACAGCAACGAAAGACCGGGGACGCCGTCCCCGAACCCCTGGCATTTTTCGCTTTACGCCAGCAACGGTAGGGTGGGGCTTGCCCCACCGAAGAGAGGATGGTGGGGCAAGCCCTACCCTACGATTGCCGCGGCGCTCGGCGTGCTTGCCAACAGAACCCTGTCCTCCACAGCGGCGGATCTCGTGTACCTGCGACAGCCGTTCGAGCCGGGGGGCACACCCCGGACGTTCTCCATGCCATGGGTCCAAAGCGGCAAATGCCGGGGGTTTGGGCGGCAGAGCCCCAAGAGACACGAACGTACCCCAAAAACGCGGGGACCGCGCGCAGACCAAGGTGAGTGACGCCCTCCGCATCCGCTTCAACAAGAAAACGAACTACCGCGTCGCGCTGCGGGACGCATCGAGGACGCGCTGCTTCTTCGTAATGAATTCCTGCTGGACCTCGGGCTTGTCCCGGGCCATTTCTATCGCCTTGTCGAGGCATCCCCCGGCAAGAACGTACTGCTTCTGGAGGAAGTAGAGCCGCGCGATGGCATCGTACGTAAACGCCCCCCGGCCGGGCGGCAACAGAGGCAGGACCCGCTTGAGCACGCGAATCGCCGCGTCCATGTCCCCCCGCGCCTCGTGCACCTTGGCCAGATGGGCATACGCCAGGAACAGCCCCGGATCCCGTTGAATCGCGTGCTCGAAGGCCTCGGCGGCCTCGTCGAACCGCTCCAGCTTCTGATAGCAGTAGCCCAGGTTGTTCCAGGCGGCGGCGTTGTCGGGCGTGATTTCGAGCAAGTGTCGATACTGCAGCGCCGCCTGCGCGAACTGACGAAACAACATGCGGCGTTTGGCCAGTCGCGCTCTCAGCACCGGCGCTCTTGGCGTGCGCTGGATCGCCTCTTCGAGGGCCTGGATCTCCCGCCGCATCTCGTCCAGAATGTAGTCCACGTCACGGTCGTGCGGGTTGGCCTGCTCGACCTTCTCGAACGCAGCGTGCATGATGTCGGGGTCGCCCTGCAACATTCCCACCACGCCCTGCAGCGTGTACTGCGTGCCGCAAGCGTATTGCTGCAGCACGGCGCGCGGCTCCTGCGAATCGCCCGCAAACGGCCCGGCGTTGGTCACGTAGGGCAACGCCGGCGTGTAGCAGTCCTCGATCGCGCCGATGACCGCCAGCCAGCATTCGTCGGTGTCGCGTTTGATCGCCGCTCCAAACTCCAGGGCGGGCTTCTCGTCGGTGTGCAACGGACCTTCGCCCGCCAGCTTCTTCAACCCCGCTTCGTCGACCACGAGACAATCGAGAAAATCGTACACGGAATGAATGCCGATCTGCTCCAGGTCGGCGGCGATGTTCGGGCGTTCGACGACCGCCTTGATCCGCCGCAAATCCAGACTCATCGGCTCCCGCGTTCCCAGCAGCACCGCGTGCTTGTTGAGGCAGTTGTTGACCATCCACAGCGAACAATGAGGCACCGCCGCCTGGAAGCTCCGCACGATCATCCGGAAATCTTCCAGCCGCAAATCCAGGGGCACCCAGCAGGAAAGAACGCCTCCGTCCTTGAGACGGTCGCTGCACTCCCGGAAGTGATCGTAGGTGTACAGGGCCGAGCTGCCCGTCGTGCCCGGATAGGTAGAATCGTTCATGATGATATCGAACGTCTCGTCGGCCAGCTTCACGAAGTTCTTGCCGTCCATAATGATCTTGCGGAGGTTCGGATCCGCGTACGACTTCCGGTTGATCTCGTCGAAGAACGTCCCGGCCTTGAACACACCGGGACAGATGTCCACGATGCTGTAGCGTGTCACGCCGAAGTCCAGCCCGATCCCGCAGGTCTCTCCGCTGCCATAGCCGATCTGGACCACGTCCTCGGGCTTCTCGTGGACCAGCAGCGGCGCGTAGGCTTGCAGCTTCTGCGTCGTACGCAGCATCAGGTCCATCCCCGCCACGTCGACGCCGTCCACCGCGATCAGCCGGTCCCCGTCGGGCAGGTCGTGTACCGTAACCGTCCCGGTGACACCGTCGTCGAGAAAGACGATCTCGCTGGGATAGTGATACGTGTTCATCGTCCGCAGAAAGACGTCGCGCGGGACGAAGCGCCACCCCCCGACCACCAGCGCCGCCGCGATGACCAGGACGGGCAAGGCCCACACGACCCGCCGCCGACCCGAGAGCAGGATCAGGAACACCGCCACCAGGAAGAACACCGCGATGATACCCAGAAAGCTGTCGCGCAGTCCCAATCGAGGGACCAGGAGAAAACCGGCGGCAAAGGACCCTAAAACGCAACCCACCGTGTTGCTCGCATAGACCTGGCCCACCCGCCGTCCGACCACCTGCCAGACCGGGGCGCACGCTTTCACCGCGATGGGAAAGACCGCTCCCATCAAGATCGTGGGAACGAGCATGATCGCGAGCGCATCGATGAAATGGGCCGCCATGTCCGTTGAGAACGACAACTGCCTGCCGATCAGTTGGTCGATCACGAGCAGGTCGATGAGCCAGAGCCGCTGCAGCACCGGGATCGACGCCGCCACGGACAGACCCACGAAGAACTCGACCACGCCCAGCGCGAAGATCGGGTTCTTCAGCCGCGGCACCAGCAGCGTGCTGGAAAGCAGGCTACCCACCGCGATGCCCAGGATGAAGCACGTCAGCATACAGGCGAACGCATAGGCCGAGGTTTCCAGAACGAACACGAGCACACGCGTCCAGAGCACCTCCAGGGCCAGGCCGCAGAAGCCGGCGCAGAAAACCGCGATCAGAACCGCCAGCCTCCTGCCGGCTGAATGTACGAAAGCCGGCGTTTGCGTCTGCTCGAGGTGCACCTGCACCAAGTCGCGTGCCATTTGCTTTCGGCGGGCGTCATCGCGGACAACATACCGACGGCGTACGGCCAGGGACATCAGCAAGGCTGCGACACCGACGGCCAGATTCGCCGCCGCCGCGATGTGGACCGAACCGCTCACACCCCAGAGCCGGATGAGATAATAGCCCGCTAAAAAACTGCCGGCGGCCGCCCCGAAGGAGTTGACCGCGTACAGCAAACCCACGCTCTCGCCCGTTTCCCTCTCCCCCTCCCTGCGAGCCGTGGGAATGGCCCACAGAGCGCTGAGCGCCGGCAGCGTGCCTCCCATAAGCGCGGCCGGCAGCACGAGAATCGCCAGGGAGACGCCGAATCGAACCAGGTTCAGAACGGTAAACCCCGGCTCGTACGTCTGGAAGAACCAGAGGTACAACCGGTCGGTCAGAAACAGGATCAGCGGGAAGATCAGCGCGTAGAGACCGATCGCCACTTCCAGCCAGGCGTACAGCCGCAGGGGATTGGCCGCGCGATCGGCCCGGCGGCCGAAGAACCAGCTCCCCAGCGCCAGACCCAGCATGAAGGCCGTCAGGACCGTGCTGGCGGCGAACACCGTATTGCCGAAAACCGTGCCGCACAGCCGCACCCACGTGACCTCGTAGATCAATCCGGTGACGCCGGAGACCAGGAATAGAGGGAGGACCAGCTTGCGTATGAGCCTGACGATGGGCTGCGATTCTGTTGTCGTCTTCACAGCGACCCTTTCACAACCGAACCGATCTCATGGCCATCGAAGAACATGCCAACCCGCGAATTATATCCGGGTGGCCGGAATCGATCAAGGCGAACGAAATGCCAGTGACAAACATCCACAAACGCCCGATCAGAAGGCACGCCAACCGGCGCAAGCCGGCCGGTGCGCTCAGAGCAACAACGCGCCAAGCCCGACGGCGCACTGCCGGAATCTCTCGGCCGGCAAGGTCACGGTCTCCCATTTGGGGCTGCGCCGCTTCATATACCGACGGTAATCATCCACTCGAACGCAGAAAAACAGGTATCGCTCGCCGGCGAAATCGAGAACGTCGCACCCGTCGAAATCGACGTCCGCCTGCGCCACGCGGTAGGCAAAGACGAAGGCCGCCTCGTGGTCCGCACCGAGGATGCGTTGCCACAGCGTCAGGCCCTCCACGTCGTCGCGCGTCACCCAACACTCGAAGCCGGCCCGCTCGACGACATTGGTCCCCCGATACGTGCGTCCCTTGACTTCGGCGATCACGCGCCGGCCGCCGCGCGGGCAAAGGAGCAAGTCGAAGTTCTTCACCGACCGCCCGGGCGGCCCCGGACGCTGGCGATCGTCGGCGCGCACGTACTCGATCCCGTGATCCATCAGCCAGCTCTCAAAGGCCCGCTCGTAATGATTCGGGGCAGCACTCCGCATGGGACCCTCCGCAATCTGAGTCCATGTCACAACCACACTCGCTGCGCCGGCGTTCCCCGCGCGGGGTCGCCGCACGCTTCAGCGGTTCGTATCAAACAACAGCGGCAGAAGCTCGTTCAGGTAGCGCCGCCACACACGCCATTCGTGGGCCCCGTCGGTAATGCGGGCCACGTGTGCGATCTTGTCAGCCTTCAAGCGCGTCAGGAACCGCTGATTGGCCTCGAACAGGAAATCTCGTTTGCCGCATCCGATCCAGAGAAGCTTGAGCGTTTCATCGATTGCCTCGGGTCTGGCCAGCAGGCGGTCGAGCTCTTCTTCGGAGGGGATCGAAGCGCTGAACGCCGCGACCCACCCGAAGCGAGCGGGATGGCCCAGGCCCACGCGCAGCGACTGCCCGCCGCCCATCGACAAGCCGGCGATAGCGGTCTGTGCGGCATCCTTTCGAACGCGATAGTTCTTTTCCACGAAGGGCATAACGTCCCGCATGAGATCGGTCTCGAACGCCTCGTGACGGCGCTGCCGCGACCGGCTCGGCGCCGCGTTCGGCGTGTGTCCGTATGGCATGACGACGATCATGGGCCGGGCGCGCTTCTGCGCGATGGCGTTGTCGAGGATGACGTTGGCCCGACCGACCACCGTCCAGGTCAGCTCGGTGTCACCGCTGCCATGCAGGAGGTAAAGGACTGGATAGACTTTATCGCGCTGCGTCTCGTAGCCGGCGGGAGTGTAGACGTACAGCCCGCGCGTGACTCCGAGAGATTTCGATTGATAGCGATGGATGCGGACTGCGCCGTGCGGAACGTCCTGCTCCTCGAAGCACATCGGCTCGGCCCCCGGGACCAGCACCATGCTGCGGGACATGCGGCGCCAGACCTTAACGTCCGGGTTGCGCGGATCGGCGATGTTGAGACCGTCGACGATGAAGTGGTACTCGTGGATGTCGGGCGACACCGGTCCGGCCGTGATCGACCACAGCCCATCCGCGTCGCGTGTCAGCGGGCGCGTCTCAGATAAGAAGCTCGCCGCCAGGGACACACTCCGCGCCCCGGGCGCCTGGAGTCGAAACGTCACTCTGCCGTCGGCGTGCACCTCGGGCGAAACGATGGTCTTCTGTTGTCGTCGAGCCTGCCCGTACGAACCGCAGCAAGACGAAAGCACCAGCACCGAAACGAGAAACCGAAAACGGCAATGTCCCATCGTCTGTCTCCCAAACTCCGCTTGTCCATCGTCCTTCGCCATCGCCAAGCTGCGCTTGACGCTGCCACCCAGCGTGGGTCCTGCATATCACCATTGGCTGCGCGATTTCACGCCAGTCTCACTGTTCCGGCGACACGAGATTGCTTCGTCGCTTTGCCCCTCGCAATGACATACGCGAGGCCTCCGTGTCATTGCGAGCGAAGCGAAGCAATCCACAATCGCACGACGTACGAAACACGCTGCTACGATACGTCCAAACCGGCTAAGAAGGCGTCCGCATCGACGAGTTCCTGCTGGCCGGCGGTCATGTCCTTGACCACGAGTTGCTTCTTGTCGGCATATTCCTGTCCGATGATGATGCATCGGGCGGCGTTCTGGCCGGCGGCTTCCTTGAGCTGCTTGGACAGGCCGCTGCGCTTGTAGCTGAAATTGGCCGCATGGCCCTTCGAGCGCAGGGCCGCCGTAATGCGATACATGTCACTGGTGAACGCATGGTCCGCACAGGCCACGAAATATTCCAGGCGCCGCGGCGGCACCTGGCTTTCCAACAAACCTTTTTCCTGAAGCAGAATCTCCAGAACGCAGTCGCCCATGCCCATTCCGGTAGCGGGGATGGCGGGCCCACCGAAATCGCGCAGGAGGTTGTCATAGCGTCCGCCGCCGCAGATCGCCCGCAGCGAGCCGCCGACGTCGTGCACTTCGAAGACCACGCCGGTATAGTAGGCCAGTCCGCGCACGATGCCCGGATCGAAAACGCAGTATTCTTCGACGCCCATCAGGCTCAATGCGGCCAGCACGGCCTTGAGGTCCGTCACCGCGTCGTGAACCTCGTCGTTGTCAACGATGTCACTCACACGCTCGACGGACTCGAGGGCCATGAAATCGGCGATCTTGCCCGCCTGCTGCGTGTCGGGAACCTGCTCGGCCAGCAACGCCTCGAATGTCTCGGCGGGCAGCTTGGGCTTCTTGTCGAGCAGAGCGTACAGCGCATCGAGCTGCTCCTCGGGCAGCCCGATACCGCGCAGTACGGCCGAGAGCAGCTTGCGACTGGAAACCTTGGCCTGGATATCCGCGGCGGTCAGACCGGCCGACCGCAGGTAGTCCAGCGTCGCGAAGATGACTTCCGCATCCGCCTCGGGGCTGTCAATACCGATAATGTCGATGTTCCACTGAAAGAACTCGCGGAGGCGGCCCTTCTGCGGTCTCTCGGCCCGGCACAGACGCGGGACCGAGAACCACTTGATCGGTCGCGGCAGCGCGTTGATCCGCTGGTTCACCATGCGCGCCAGCGTCGGCGTGATCTCGGGCCGAATGGCCAGATCGCGCCCGCCCCGGTCCTGCAGCGAGAAGAGCTGCTCGACGATCTCGTCGCCGCTCTTGATCTGGAACATCTTGAGGTATTCGAAAATCGGCCCGTCGTATTCCTCGAAGCCGTTGCGCAGCGAGACCTTCTTCCAACCATCGACGATCCAATTCCGTCTCGCCATCTCCGGCGGGTAAAAGTCCCTCGTTCCCTTCACCGGCGGTATCTTCATGGCCGTGACTTCTTTCCCTTCTTCTTCTTCTTCGCCTTCTGCTTCTCGATGACGTTGTTGTCGAACTTGATCTTCATGTACTCTTCCATGTCCTTGTCGCAGGTGAAATGCAACTGGTAGTCGTATTCCCCGTCGACGAAGTCGCAGTCCTCATGCTTGTACTTCCGGCAGATACGCGGACGCGTGTCATAGATGAGGCACTTGTAATCCTTGTTCGACAGATGCCGGCATTTGTTCTTGACGTTGAGATACCAGTCACCATCCTCCACGAAAACGGTGATATCCTCATGGCAGAGATACCAGCGGATATCGTCGTAATCGGCCTTGCTTTCGGGCGTCTCAATCGGCAGCGCAAAGTACCGACAGCACAGACCGGTGCACTGCTCGCATTGGCTTTTCTTCGTCATTTCCGTAGATCCTTGACCAACGATTCCTATTTCGCAAACCCGGATTATACGCGAGCATCGCGCCGCCGTCAAGAGAGGCAACGGCATTTGACGCGCCGGGCCGCCGCGACGACAACCCCAACGCGGCTGGCAAATCGGCCCCCAAAACGTCTCGTCCTGCCGCCCTGTCCCAACCGATCCGGCTGCCCGGTCGCCCTGCAGTGCCTCTCGGGCCGTTTTCTTACCCCGACACAAAACCACAGTTTTTTTTGAGAAAATGCTTTTCCACGGTTGACGGCCCATGCGTTGCCGGGTATCATCAAGCTTATAAAGAGAGTCCACAGGCCCCCGCATAGTCTCGCTTCCTCTCCCTCATCAATAGCGGGGGCTTCTTTCTAACACCCTCGTTATCAAGCCAAAAACGCCGTTTTGACCCCAGAAGCCGTTTTTTCTTGTGCATATGTGTCCGGGTAAAACGCAAGAAACTCGCCCGGGGCGCAATGAAATCGAGTCGGTCAATCGCCCCATCGCGTGCGGCGGCGTTCTCGTGCGGCCCGGTGACGTCATCATCGCCGACGGCGTTATCTGCGTCCCGCGCGAAAAGGCCGAAGAAGTCGCCGCCTACGCCCTGGCCACCATGAAAAGCGACAAGGCCGGACGGCGCAACCTCTGCAAGAAACTCGACCGGCCCCAAGACGACTCGGTGCGCTGAATCACTCGCCGGCGATCTCAACGCCGGCCAGCTCGGCGATGTGCTCGGGCGGCAGCAGAACGCTGTACAGTTGCACCTCGTCGATCTTGCCGTGGTAGAACCGGGTTTGGCCGAGCAGAGAGCCGATGACGAACCAGCACCCGGGGCGCAGCGGTCTCGGCGCGCAAGCGGCCGTCCCGCGGAGTCGCCCGTTGATACAGACCGCCAACTGCTCGCCGTCGCAGGTGACGGCAACGTGACTCCACTGGCCCAGCGGCGTCGTCTCTTGCGAGACCACCGAAACCGGCCCGTCTTCCTCGGGCACCACGAAGAACTCGATCTCGCCCTCCAGACGCCGCTTCAGGCCGTAATCCATGTCCGTCTCGCTGCGGCCGCGGGACAGCACCGACCGCGTCCCGCCCATGTGCTCGGGACGCAACCACATCATCAGGGTCATGTGCTCGGGGCCCAGATCGTCGCCCGCCTGGCAATCCACGTAGTTGTTGAACCCGTTGAACTGCAAGGCGCCTTCGATCCATCCCTCGGTCCAGGTCGCGCCGTGTACGGTGCCGTGATGCTCGCCGGCCGAGTCGAAGGCGATGTTCCCTTCTGTTTCATCAAAGGGCCAGTGCGCCACGGGCTGCAACTGCGGCGCCGTGAAGAGCGTAAACGACATATCCACCGGCCAGGACTCCTCGTCGAGCAGCTCGCGCCACGCCAGCGAATCGCCGTCTGCAACCAGGGCGGGCGACCCGAACGTGTGCCGGTGATTGGTCCAGCCCCAGGGATATGCGATCTGGGGCAAAGGATCGGTGTAGACGGCCGCGACGCTGAACCAGTACAAACCGCCCGCCGCCTCCTGACGGAACCAATTGTCATCGGGCAGACGGACGCAGTAACGGAAGACCGGCTCGTTGGGCTCGCCCTCCGGATGCCTGTCGTAGCCAACGAGGACTTCGTCATACTCGTAGGCCCGGTACTGCCACACGACCTCGCCGGGACTGCCGTAGGGGACCTCGTCGGTGGCCGGGGCGTCGGCTCGTATCGACAGCAGGAAGTAATCGGGGCGCGGCAGCGGCAGGTTCTGCTCGCACGCGCAGGGCTCGTAGCCGGAGCCGATGTACGAGCCCCACCAAGCCACGGCCACGACCGGATCGCAGCGTTCACATACCCAATCGTCGGTGATCAGACTCGAGAAATTCTCATCGTCCCGAATCGAGACCCCCTGCGACGGCAAATCGACGTATCCGGGCCACTGGCGTATCCCGCCAAACGGTAGGTCCCACTTGACCCAGGGATTCTCCGTCAACAGCTCGAAGCAGAGATCGTACGGCTGGAGCCGGCCGCAGAGAACGTCACTCTCTATCGGGTAGATGCGGCCCGGGAACAGTCGCTCCTCGGGCGTGGGCCATTCGCCCCTGATAGCGGGATTCTGCGCGCCGTCGCGCCAGACGTGCGGCCGCGTCTGCCAACCCCACATGTTGACCTGTTCCACATCCGGCGGGTAGATCGCCGTGATGCTGATCCAGAACACCCCTTCGTTGCTGGGAAACTCGA
>Ga0272441_10009049_pt1 | contig 15508 bp, 10 predicted proteins | sample SSMProp6N_FD_193582 | JGI IMG/M metagenome (GOLD analysis project Ga0272441, IMG submission 193582) | Marine sediment archaeal communities from Little Sippewissett salt marsh, Falmouth, MA, United States - SSM-Prop-6N | ecosystem: Environmental > Aquatic > Marine > Wetlands > Sediment ... | reverse complement strand
CTGGCAATTCTTAATGAAGAGATCGAACATGAATCCTGGTTCTCGGAATTTCTGGGAGAGGGTCCTTCCGGTCATTTCCTGCGTCGCGGAGATACTTCACCGTTTGTTTCTAAATTTCTAAAATAAACCTTTATAGAGAGCTGTCCGGAAATTGAAAGGACAGCTCTTTTTTTAAATATATATTTTTATAGGCACTTATCATGATGAATTATTTAAAGAATTGTTCCCCAATAACACAGGCTTTTGTTGCTGGACTTTTTACATGGAGTATCACTGCGCTTGGTGCATCATTCGTATTTGTGACCAAGAAGGTAAACAAAAAATTTCTTGAAAGTATGCTTGGATTTGCGGGTGGAGTTATGATAGCTGCAAGTTTCTGGTCTTTACTTGCCCCTTCTATTGAGATGTTTCAGGGAAATAGGTTACCGTCATGGTTTCCTGCAACCGTTGGTTTTTTATTGGGTGGTATCTTTTTAGGATTTATTGACAAAATAATACCTCATTTTCGTATAAAGTCATCTATAAAGAAGGGCAAAGGGTTCAAGACATCTGAGAGGCGAATTACTTTGCTAGTGCTTGCTGTAACTCTGCACAATATACCTGAAGGTCTTGCAATCGGCGTAGCGTTTGGAGCCATTGCAGCAGATATTCCTTTTGCGACTTTGCCAGCAGCTATAGCACTGGCTTTAGGAATAGGGATTCAGAATTTTCCTGAGGGACTTGCGATTTCTCTACCTTTGAGAAGTACAGGCATGTCACGAGTAAAGAGTTTTCAATATGGTCAGCTTTCCGCTATCGTCGAGCCAATTTCCAGCCTTATCGGAGCATGGGCTGTTATAGTAGCAAAGCCTATTTTACCGTATGCTTTGGGATTTGCAGCAGGTGCAATGATTTTTGTGGTCATTGAAGAATTAATACCAGAATCTCAAAAAGGGAGTAATGGAAGATTGGCTACAATATATGCTATGTTTGGATTTGTATTAATGATGGTGCTGGATGTTGCGTTTGGTTGATATTACAATTTTGCACACAGATAAGGAAAGGAATAAAAAAAACAGGAAAATTAATTAGATGCTTATTGCGGTAATAGAATTAAGTAATTTTACCTGTTATTGCCATTTTAAATTTTAATTTTTATGGATTTCCGATATATTAAATTTATCTAATACCCTGTTTTTTTTATTGAGTTTTATGTAGGTAAAAAATCATCTTATTTTAAATATTTAAAAAAACATATTTTAGTTAATAGATTTTATGAAGTAAATGACACTTATTTTTATTACTTTCCTCAAAAATAATTGATTGAATAAATATTATCTATAGCTTATCCCATTAAGAATTTTACACTTGCACAATAGGGAAAGGCAGATAATAAACTATACAAAAATCTTTTTTAAGATTCTACCATTTTAAATTACTAAAAATCCCAATTATTTCTTCTAATTTCCAATATATTTTTTCAATTTACTCTCCAAAAAAAGTTGAGAAAATCGACCTGTCTAGGGGAGCCAGACAATTTCAAGTCCTTTGGTACATCAATAAAGGGCTTTTTCTTTTGGAAAGATTATTTATTTAAAAGAATAATTTCTGAATAAGCTTGTTGTATGCATTAAAAAGTGTGGAAAAAATGGTTTTTATTTTATATTAAGGTAAAATTGTATTATAGATTTTAAACTAAAATACAAAGCTCTATTATCTAAAATATAACAAAGTGTAACACATTTTCATTCTATTCCAAGAGACCTACTAAATAACAATCCCTAAACTCACCAAACATCAATCTATCAATTACACATGATTAATTGATTGAAAACGAAATATTAGCTTTTTGATGAAAGAAAATGGAGAAGCTTTTCTTTTCATTATAAAAGAAAAGGAGACGAAGAGGTAAGATTTCAAAAGTATCTAATTTATCAGGCTAAAAGACTGTTGCCGGAAAGGAGTGTAGAGAGTTTCATATCAAAAAGTACCGAAGGAGCTATTTCTGACAGCTGCGAATCATCTGAAAAAGCCTTTATACTATTTTCTGATTTTGTAGGAAGAATCTTTCAGACAAATAGGCAGAGCGAGAAAAACATCAATTCCATTCTTGTCTCACCATGTTTTGTTTATGGATAAATTAAATATAAAAAAAGGAGGAATTAAAGTTTAATTTTTGTTTTTAAACTATGGAAAAAAGTCCGGCAATTGTTCTGGAATTTTGCTTTACTTTGAGGACTGTCCGCCTTGATTATTTTACTATTGTCCATTGGATTGACCGGTTGTTTTGAACTTTACGATGAAATTATAGATGATGAAATTTCTCCGACGGAGGCAAATTGTGCTACCAGCATTGTCACGATTCATCTTACCAGTACTGAATATTGTCATCATTATAACTTCTGGATGGACGACAAAAAATATCATTCTGAGGTGACTGTAGGAGACTACTCCATAAATAATCTATCAAAGGATGAATTTCATGTCTTTAGAGTAGTTCATCATAGGGGATATATACTTGGATTAGCTAGTAAAACAGAATATGTTAATACATGTAATTTTCCTTTGATTTTTTAATGTCACGTTTTGAAACGTATAAAAACATAAACTGAATTCAAATATAATTAATTTATAATTATAATTATAAAAATAAGAAGAGAATAAAAAGCCGACTCTTATAAATATTACTTAAATTTGTTCCTATATAATTATTGAAAGAAGTGAAATATCTGATAAAAAAATTATCTTAAACGAATTTTTTAAAGTAAAAAACTAAGCAATATTCTCTTAATTTTTTAATTGCAATATTATTCCCAAAAAAATAGAATCATATTTAACAACGGGAACCAGGCAATAACATAGGCAGAATTTTTTTATCGGAGGTTCTGTCTATCTATTTTTTAACAGACTTTAATAATTTCTTTTAATTTCCAGCAAATCTTTTCAGTTTCCTCTTGCATGTAAAAGTTAAGAAAATCTTTACATAAATATTTTTACAAAAAAAGAAATATTTCTAAAAAATTATAGGTTTTTTGAAAGAAAGTTCCTCTCTGTTGTGTATATATAATTGAATGACAAAAAAATATTGTCAACAAACAAAAAAAATTAAGTAGGAGAAAAAAAATGAAAAGTGCAAGAATATTTAAAAAAGGAACCATCCTGTTGGTCATAGCAATGATAGTAGGAGTTTTTACCCTCACCGTTTGGGCAGATGGTAATGGAATGTATGGAATGGGAAGGGGATCCAGTGTAAATATTGAAACTCCCAGATACGGTATGCAAAATAAAGAGGTTTCCAGTCAAACAGAAGGCCTGGGAAATGAAATGAGTCGAAAAGCAGCTGCGCCTGATCATGATGGTGATGGTATTCCTAACGGACAAGATGAGGATTATGTATCTGAGTGTGATGGTGAATGTGATGGAACCTGTAACAGTGAAGCTCAGGGCAGTGGTATGAGAAGAAATTCTTCTGACCATATTTTTGGATTACAAGGCAACGTAAGCGGTATGGAAATGAAGACTATGACCATTGAAGATATTGCTACCCTTTGGGGGATAGATGGCGACGAATTATTAGACGGAATTAAAAATGAATTTGAACTTACACAAGAGTATAGCATAAAGAATATCTTTGATGATTTAAGGGGAGAATATAGATTTTCACCCTATCAGATAATGGAGATAGCAGAAAAAATAAAAACAGCCTAAATTGAACATAAAATAACTCGAAAAGCATAGATAAGACCAACTTAATTATAGCCCTTCCTTCTGCATAGCAGGAAGGGCTATAATTTTTAAGAAAAATACTTAGATAAAAATAGATTAATTCAAAAAAATAGAATTTATTTCTATGTAAAAGGGAGCTACTATCATCCTTTAATACCTGGTAGATCTTTACTGATTAAATATTTATTTGATAAGTTTTGAAGCAATTAAACAAGAACTTGTTATTTGCAAACATTTAGTCTTCACTGAAGCGATTATCTATTTTGTGTTAACTATTTTGCTAATTGACATAAAATAAGAATAAAAATAGCATAATTCTAACGAATAATGTTTAAAAAAACAGTAAAAAAGATGATAAAAACTATATTTAACGTAAAATTTATTGTAATAAAATGTGGCAAATAAACTTATTTAGAATAAAAAAACGTTAAAAATAACGTTAATTTTGAGTTATTTAGGTAATATTGGAGAAGTTTTGTTAAAATTATTCATTTATTTAAATAAAAGGGGATAATGAAAAACTGCTTTAAAAAATAAAGTAAAAAATATTGTTTTGGGAATAGTTTGTCATACTTATGCTAATACCAGTACTTTGAACCCGGAGAATTGTTTTTCATTTGTTACAAAATAAATATTTCAATGATTGTTTGATCAGGGAAGGATATTTTAAACATTAAACATCAATTACCTTTGGGCAAAAAAAAGTAAAAGAATTTTCATAATAAAATAAAAGATTTAAAAATATGTTTGAAGCATACGAAATTAAATTTAAGAAAGTAACAGGAAAATGTTTTAATACTTTTTATTGTTTTGATATGTAAGTTTTTTACCTATACTTCAAAATAAATTGAATGTGTTTTACTCTGAAAAGCCCTAATTAATAAAAGAATTTATGAATTTAATGTAAAATTCTTTTTTCTTTACATAAGATATATTATAAGACGTTGATAAAATTGAACAAAATAACATTATTTGTGAAATCATTGTTTTTGTTGGCCTTTTAAGCTATTGTAATAGTTTACCACATCACTGATTTAGAACACTTATTATTGATATTTTTCAAATTTCAAAGAAGTGTTATCTTTAATAATATTGAATGTTACACCATTATTTTGAGAGTTAATATAAAAAAATATTTGTAATAGCTTAAGATCATCTCCTTCTTCATAGTTGTATCGCTTTTTAACTTCATGACCATAATATCTTTTCAAAATAAAAGAAACTATTCATATTCTCACAATCCCTTTTTCACAATTTTTAAAATTATATTTCTGAGCATTATGCCGGATAATTAACTATAGAATTTATATTAATGTTATGCTACTATAAAAAAAAAGTAATTTATGGGAAATTCTATAATTTTAATGCTTATTTACACTATTATTAAATACTAATAATATGCTTTTATATTTTTATTACATTTGATGAACTATTTGTAAAAAAATAGAGTTATTTATATATTTTATATTAGTGATAATTATTGGAAAATTAAGAGCAACCTTTTCCTCCTATCCTATTAGGAAGATTAATTTAAAGCATTTACATGCTAAATAAGCCATAAAAATAACAAATATACTCCTATTTTTCGAGTAAAGCTGCTAATAAAAAGGATGTTTTTTAAGCAATCAGGAGATAAATGATTAAAAAAGGATGATTATTTCTAAAATAAATATAACTAACGCGTGATTTATAGTTTATTTTTAGTAAAAATGATAAAAAATTATAGTTTAATGCAATAAATAATCTTCCAGAAGCCTGTGGCATAAGGATTTAATGAGATATAAATAAAAACTATAAAAAGATATTTTTAGTTTTTTATGCAAAAGATATTGATTTTTATCTTTTATGTAGACCACATTTTAACGTATTATTTAGTATATTTTTATAGAATAAAAATATTTTATTGCATAAATTTTAATTATTTCTTATAGGTTAAATATTTTATTATTTATCATCCTTTGAGGCGATTATTGAAGAGAAAATATGAAATTTGTAAATTCATAGCTCCCCTTTTCTACTCAAATATCAGTGAAGTATAAATATAATTAAATACAAAATATATTTTTTAATTTAATATTGATTTATTTTATAAAATATTGACAAAAAGAATAACAATGATACAATTTATATGTAATAACTGGTAATAACCAGTAATAATGAGTATTAATTATGTTTAATAAAAATGGGGGAATCCCACTCTACTCTCAATTAATAGATGTATTACGAAAACAGATTGAAACTGGTAAATTGGCACCTCATACAAAATTACCTTCCGAACGCGAATTATGTAAAAAATACAATATAAGTCGGGTAACTATACGCCGGGCATTTACCGAATTAATTCACGAAGGTCTTATTTATACCAGCGCAGGAAAAGGTGTCTATGTTGCAGAAAAGAAATTGGAAAGAAAATTGCAGCCCCTGGTCAGCTTTACAGCGGATATGCGTCATCGAGGAATGACGGTTTCAAGTAAAATTATTGAAGCTGCAATTATTCATGCCGATAAGTCTTTAGCTAATCGATTGAATGTATTACAGGATACTGAAGTAATTAAACTGCATCGATTAAGAATTGTTGAAGGAATACCTATTGCTATTCAATTCTCTTATCTCCCACATTATCTTTGTCCCGGTATTTTAAAGTATGATTTTTCATCTCTTCCCCTGCTCGACATTCTTCGAAATGAGTATAAATTGAAATTAATCAGAGCAGAATCTGAGATTGAAGCTGCATTGGCAAACTCTCATGAAGCATCTTTATTACAATTACCAAAAATATCTGCGGTCTTAGTTGTTAAGCAGACAACTTATTTAAATAATAACGGTATTATTGAATTTGTTCATTCTATTTTCCCTGCAGGGAAATATAAATTATTTATACCAAACAATAGCTAAACCCTGATAAAATGATGAAAAGGAGGTGGAAATATTAAATAAATCTTCTAGAAAGGTCAGATGCTGAATTAAATATTTTTTGGAGGAACTAAAAATGTTTAAAGAAAAGAATCTTAACAGACAACCCATCGTAGGATTATTTGTTGTATTATTTTTGACATTTTTTATATTGTCAGGAATATTTGTTCAAGCACAAGATGCCGTGACATTGACTTTAATTCACCCATGGTCGGGTGCTGAGTGGGAACAATTTGAACCGGTTATTAAAGAAGCTGAAACCGCTTTAGGAATTAAAATTGAAGCAAGAGCAATTCGTTCTGAAGATCTGGTCACTCTCTTACCAACCCAATGGCCAGCAGGTACAGCACCAGGAGATGTTATATTTTTAACAGTTCCGTCACTTATATTAAAAGGTGCTGAAGAAGGCCATGTTATGGATGTTACCGATGTCGTTAATCCCGGTGATTTTGTTCCCGGTTCAGTCGGATATGTAACTGCTGAAAATGGCAAGGTCTTTGCTGCACCCTTCGCTGAAGGTGTCAAACCAGGATTCTGGTATAGAAAATCATTCTTTCAGAAAAATGGACTCAAAGAACCTACAACCTGGACGGAATTTATCGACCTGTTAAAAGCAATACAGGAAATTGAAGGAATAAAGGCTGCTATCGGCAGCGGCAATGGAACCGGATGGCCTCTTTCTGATGTAACAGAACATTTCCTGGTAGCTTTTGGCGGACCACAACTTTTAAACGAACTGGCGAGCGGCAATAAATCTGAAGAAACCTGGTCACTCGTGGAAGCAATATTCAAAGGTTGGCTTGCTAAACTCATAGGAGACGGATATTTTAGTGAACCTATAGAATGGACTACTGCACAAGATATGTGGTGGAATGGTGATTTTGGTTTATTTTTCATGGGGAACTGGTTAACTGCCATGGTTGAAGACCCAAGTGACCTGGGTATTTTCCCCATTCCAGGAACAAAAGGAATAACCGGTGCTATTGATTTCCTTACTGCTTCCGCCTACACGGAACATCCGGAAGAAACAAAAGCATTGCTTGAATGGCTTTCCACAGAGGGACAAAAAGTTCGAGTAAAGTTTGGAGGTACAGTATCAACCTACCGTTCAGTCCCCTTAGATTTATATCCACCGGCAGAAAAAATGCTGGCTGCAAAAACTTCAGAAATGGAACCCCTCTTTGATTTAGATGATGTTATTGGAGGAGAATTCCAAACTACTTTCTGGGATCAACTTAAGTTACTATGGGTAAAACCGGAAAAAGTTGATGATGTACTAGAAGTTATACATGATGCCTACCTGGAAGCTTTTTAGGATAAATAATGAAAAAGGGAGGCCAATATGGTCTCCCTTTTTAAAAATACATTTATAGAAAAAAGGACGATAGTTTTGAAGAAAAAAATTACACGACTCTCTTTTTTATTACCAACACTTATTTTATTAGCTATTTTTATATTATACCCGGCGATTTCTACACTCTATCTCAGCCTGGTGACCCCATCCGGGAATATTGACCCGATTTCTAACTACGAGGACGTATTTGGTAGAAGAGAAATTATTAATACTAAAGGAATTTCCCAGGGATTTGAATTTCCTTTGGGAGCCCTTTTACATAATCTACTTTGGATTATTATCCATCTTCCAATAACTACTTTTCTGGGATTGATATTGGCCATTTTATTGAGAGATGTAAAAGGCAATGCTGTTATAAAATCGATTATTTTTCTCGGTATGGTTATTCCCATGATAGTAGGCGGTCTTATTGTTCGTTTTATGTTTGATAAATATGTAGGTATTATACCTTCCTTTTTAAATATTTTTGGTGTTATTCCAAAAAATTGGACGATATATCCGGAAACAGCATTATTTTCAATGATCCTGGGTTCAATCTGGCTCTGGACCGGATTTAGCATGATACTCTATTCTGCTGGACTAAGTACAATCCCCCAATCTTATTATGAAGCAGCGAAGGTTGATGGAGCCTCTCCAATGCGAATTTTTTTTAGTATCACCCTTCCCATGCTTAAACCAATCACAACCGTTGTTATCACCATGACTGTGCTTTGGGAATTGAAAATATTCGATTTAGTTTATGTTGCTACCATGGGAGGTCCAGGAGGCTCTTCAAATGTGTTAGCTTTGCAAATGTATCTTTATGCTTTTCGTCAATATAACTTTACCCGGGCGTCGGTTGTAGCCACTATACTTATGCTAATAACCATGCTGGTTGCCATACCTATGATTAAGTCTTCAAAAGGAGAAGAGAGATCATGAAGAAAAATATTTTTCATACGATTATCACGCATGTATTTGCCTGGGCTTTTGCTCTTATATGGATACTGCCTTTTGTCGGACTTTTCATGACAGCCATCAGACCTTATGATGAAATCATATACGGATGGTGGAAATTTGATAATTTTACTTTGACTCTTCAAAATTTTGTCAGAGCTTGGAACCATCCTACAGCAGCGCTATCTGTAGGTATGCGTAATTCCCTGTTAGTAGCTATTCCGGCAACCATCTTCCCAATTCTAATAGCATCAACTACTGCTTACGGATTTTCAAGATTTAAATTTAAAATTAAAAATTATCTTTTTATTACCATACTTATTTTAATGACACTTCCTCAACAAATGATTGCCGTACCCATCTTTCGCATCATGAAAGAAATGCATCAATTAGATAGATTTCTTGGTATCATTATTGTTCATTCCGCGTGGGCAGCACCCTGGATTATCTTTTTTATGAGAAATTATTTTTCTACCCTTCCTATTGAAATTGAGGAAGCTGCAACGGTTGATGGTGCATCTGATTTTGTCGTATTTTTCAAAATAGTCCTTCCTACCTGCATACCAGCTTTAATCTCTGTAGCCGCTTTACAGTTCAGCTGGGTATGGAGTGATTTTTTTATTGCATTAATTCTTGTATTCTCTCCCGACAAATTACTTGCAACCCAACGCATTCCTCTTATGCGTGGAGTATATTTTGTTGACTGGGGACTTCTTTCCGCATCATCCATATTAGTAATGGCAGTACCGATAATTGTTTTTGCACTATTACAGCGTTATTATATAAAAGGCATGGTTGGTTGGACATTGAAATGATAATTAAAACATGAAGGAGAAAAAAATATGACCATTTACTATTCTGTTGAAGAAACAGCAAACCATCTTCCACAAAAAGAAAATATTCCAATTGTTTCAGGATTAGATTCGATATATCATACTATCACTGAGTTATTCTCAAAATCGAATAAACATAATTACATCTTAGGTTTTGATGGGTGCCTTGGTATTGAATGGGGTGACATTATTCAAAAATTAAAGCATCTTTTCATAAAGGAAAATATTCAAGTAGAATTTATAAACATAGACTCTTGTTTCAAGGATATCTCACAAATAAATAAGATTGTCGATTCTTATTTGAATCGTAAACCAGATTTTGGATATGTTTCTAAAAAAAATATGAAACAATTCATCGACCTGAAAAAAATCGAAAAACTAAAAGAACTACTATTAAAATATAAAAAATATCCATCCCTCCCCAATAAAAAGATTATTATATGTTACGGAAGCGGTGCAGCTATTCCCATGCTGCGAAAGATTTATAATCAGATATTCTACTTTGATTTGACACGGGAACAATTATACAATCGATTCGAGAAAAATCCTACCCTATTTCTAGGTTCCAAGGGAAATAGTCTTTCAATAGATAAGTTTTTTAAACGATTTTACTATGTTGATTCTCAAATCCTTGATAAGCATAAAAAATATATTCTCAAGTACATCGATTGGTATGTAGATTGCAATAATACTGAGGTATTGAAATTCATTCCACAAGATACTTATGGTGCTTTATTTTCAAAGCTTGCCCAACAGCCCTTCCACGTTAAAATGCTTTATTATCCTGTATCCTGGGGTGGTAGATGGTTGAAAAAATTAAAAAAACTACCGGAAGAGATGGAGAATTCCGGACAGGGTTTTTTATTGGAAAATGAAAATAGTGTAAAAATTCAATTCGGGTCTCATTTAATAGAGATACCATTTCAAAATATTTTATGGAAAGAATCAAAAAAAATCCTGGGTGAAAAAGTTATTAAAAAATGCGGGGGAAAGTTTCCGTTCGCGTACTGGTATGATGACAGTATAAAAGGCGGACCCATGTCAATACAAGTTCATCCTCCGGGAAATTATTTGAAGAAAAATTTCAATGAGCCTATTCGTCAGGATGAAAGTTATTATATCTTGCACACTCAGCAAGGAGCCAGTACCTACCTGGGTTTAAAAGAAAATGCCGATGTAAATGAATTGAAAGAAAAAGCCATTGAAAGTAATATAAATAAGAAACCATTTGATTATAATAAATATATAAACAACATTGATACAATACCGGGTGATTACTTTTTAATACCTGCCGGTACCGTGCATGCATCGGGTAAAAATCAGGTTGTTGTAGAAATTGATTGGGTGGTTACTGCCTATTCTCCCGGATATACCTTTCATATTTACGATTATTTAAGAGAGGATTTAGACGGAAATTTACGTCCTATTCATATAGAACACTCCTTTAATGTGTTGCAAGAGAATAGAAGAACACAATGGGTTTTAAATAAATTAAAGCAAAAACCAAAATTATTAAAATCGAGTCATGATGGGTTGGAATACTTATTAGGCAGCCTCTACGATATACCTTTTGAAGTTCACCGGCTTGAATTCAAAAAGAAAATGGGTATAAATACGGATGGAACACTTAATGTTCTAACCCTGGTAGAGGGAGAATCTGTCATGGTGCAATCACAAAAGAATAAAGCCTGGCAATGTAAATTATTTTTCCCGAATACCCTGATTATCCCCGCTTCTATGGGTCAATGTAATATCATTAATCTGGGAAACAAACCCTGTAAAATTCTTAAAGCACTGGTGAAATAGAATGACTTCCAAGATGAAATATTATATTATGATGGATATGGGCGGCACATCATTAAAATCTGCTATTTTAAATCAAGAAGGCAAAATATTAAATCATTCTTTTAGCAAGGATAAAATCAATGAAAACGGTAGCCTTGAAGAAATCATTAAAAACATGTCGCATATATTAAGAAAAAAATTGAATCAAGTTAAGAACTTTGGGGAATTAGCAGGACTTGGATTTAGTGTTCCGGGACCTTTCGATTATGAAAGAGGCATTAGTTTAATGATGCATAAATACAGAAGTATTTATAACATAAATTTAAAAGAAGAAATAATTAAATCTTTAGAACTACCCCACTACCTCCCTGTTCTATTCGAAGAAGATTCAATTGCTTTTTTAAAAGGAGAAGCATATAACGGAAATGCAGTAAGTGCTAATCGGATCATTGGGCTTACTTTGGGAAAAGGTTTGGGCTCAGCTTTCATGGTCAAGGGTAAAATAGTAAAAGATTCAGCTCTTCTTCCGGCAAATGGTGAACTTTGGTGTCTTCCTCATCATGATGGCATTATTGAAGATAATATTTCGCGTCGCGGTATCATTAAAATCTATAAAAGAATAAGTAGAGATTTAATAAAAAGAGATGTTAAGGATATTGCATCGCAGGCAAAGTCAGGTGATCCAGATGCACTGCAAACCTTTAAAGAATTTGGCGAAGATATGGGTTGTTTATTAAAACCGCATATTAAACGCTTTAGGGGCGAAGTTATTGTTATTGGAGGTCAAATTGCAAAAGGTTTTGATCTTTTTGCAGAATCTTTAACCAAAGCGTTAAGAGATGTGCCTTCGCTACGTAAAATAACTCCGGCAAAATATATTGATTTAAGTGTATTCTTCGGAATATATACAGCTTTTTAAATTGAGGAATTTAAATGATAATAAAAAATAAAAAGGAATCTTTCATTAAAAATATAATGGATCGCTTTACCTTTGGAACCCAGATTTACCGTGTGCCATCATTGCCACACCATGAGCTTAAGCAAGACATACATACTCTTCGTGATTTAGGTTTTAACAGCATCAAGATTCAGATATCCTGGTGTATTGTAGAAAAGGTAAAAGGAGAAATTGACTTGGCAGAAGTTGAGGAATTAATCATCGAAGCTAAAAAAGTTGAAATGGGAGTCTGTCTTTTGATGACGATGGAACAAGTACCAATGTGGGTATGGAAAAAGTATCCTGACTGTCGTCTGCTTAATGCTAAAAATGAACCACATGAAGATCCTTCTCAATATCTGTTACCTTCAGATGGAAAACCCGGTCCCTGCTGGGATCATCCTGGAGTCCGCAATGAAGCAGAGCAATTTCTGTCCCGTACAGTGCGAAAATTAGGTAAATACAATAATATTATTTCTTGGAATGTCTGGCAGGAAATAGGTTTCTGGGAAGATCAGGAAATAAATAAATTGGCGGAAAAAACTTACTGTTACTGTCCCTATACATTAAAAAGATTTAGAGAATGGTTACAGAAGAAATATAAAAATCTTGATAATTTAAATGATCTATGGAAGACAGGATTTGGCAAATGGAAAGAAGTTGAACCGCCTCGTAGATTTAGCATGGTTCCTTCCTGGATAGATTGGAAATATTTTATGAACAATGTGTACATTGCCGATATCTTAAAATGGAGAAAAGAAGTAATTCAAAAGAATGATACGATGCAAAGACCGGTCATGGCTCATGTAGATAATCCGACATTCGGTTCAGAGAGAGACTGGGCATATGCAAAAGAAGTCGATATTTTTGGCACTTCCTTCTACCCTGATTGGATTTCTTTCAAGTCAAATAATAATTCATGTTCTGATATTGCAGGTAAGAATAAAATGAAGCTTTCACAATCTGATTTTCCCAGTTTTTCGATGTATTTTGATTATATTCAAAGCACAATAAGGAAAAACAAAGAGTTTTGCTTGGGAGAATTTCAGGGTGGGCCCTTTAGCTATGGGATTTATCTAGCTCCTGAGCCTTCTTCTGAGGACATTAAACGCTGGTTGTTAATAGCCCTTTCATGTGGTGTTAAAGGTCTCTATTTTTGGAACCATCGACCTGATTTATTCTGGGGAGAAATGCATGGCTTTGGACTGTGCGATTGGGATGGAACACCTACCGACCGTGCTATTGAAGCAGGCAAAATTAGCATAACTCTAAACCGACACAAAGAATTATTCAAACAAGGAAGCCCTCTTCAATCTCAGATAGCTATCATTGTAAACGAAGCTCTTTATAATTTCTCTGATGCTACACCTTATGCATTAAAAGGTTTACAATTAAGTCTCAAGGGTTGGTATCAATTTCTATGGAAAAAAGGTATTTGGATAGATTTTATTAGTGCAAAAAATATATTACAAGGTAAATTAAAAAATTACAAAGCTGCCATACTGCCCTTCCCTATTGCCTTAGGGAATGAATTAGCAGAAGTGTTAAAAAATTATGTCTCAGATGGCGGAATGCTCATTTCTGAAGCATGTCCGGGACGTGTTAATGAATATGGTATGGCGAATCTTTCAGGTTTGGCAAAAGACATGCAAGAGCTATTCGGTGTAGAGTATAAAAAATTAACTTATCACCAAAATTGGAATGATATTGGAACAGCATTAGATAATTTTAATAAAAATATTTCTTTAGCAGATTTTTATGGAATGGGCAGTTATCACGCGTATACGCTAAAACCAAGCCTTTTCACAGAGACTTACAAGATAACAAAAGCATCCCCTGTTCTTTCAAGTAACCAGGGAATTAGCGGTGCAGTCAATAGTTACGGTCAGGGAAAAGGGATTCTTTTAGGGACACTTGCCGGACATATGCTGACACTTGAAAGTAATAGTAATAATAAATGCTTTATATCAAAAATTATTGAAGATTACGGTTTTAAACCAGAAAAATGGGGAAAACTTTTAAGACGTCGTAGAGCGTATAAAAATAGAGAAGCCTGGTTTTTAATCAATAATTCAGACCAAACTGTTACTGAAAATATTGGCATAGATGGCTATGTTAAAGTTGAAGACATTTTTGAAAATAAAATTTTGGATATTATTGATAATAATATTGTGGTTACTGTACATCCTTTTAGTATAAATTGTCTGGTAATGTCAAAAAAGAACGAATCAGGAGAAACAGGATAAATCTTTATTCTTACTAATTTTAAAATATTATGAAGAATAAAGATATGCCAACTTCTATTGCAAAAAATATCAATGGATAAAATAAAAAACGCAATATTTGAATCCTTATACCCATTTTATAGACAACTCTTAAACTTATACTTTGTAAAATAAATAGTGTAAAATCGATGATTTTACCTTTAAATGCCTTCTTGAATAATTATTGATTACTAATACCAATATTTATCAGAATAAGATAGTCTATGTTCCAGAATAAAGAAATGGGAGAAAGTTTAATTTGATCTTTAAGATTGCTTCCAATCCCTTTAACCATTTTAACAATAAAATTTGTTAAATAGATAGAGATCATATTTTAGCAGGTAGACTGCGAATAACAATTATTTAACAAAAAAAGAAGTAGATAAAATAAAAGGAATAGTTTTCTACTCCTTTTATTTTATCTATGATATAAATCTGATGATGCTATAGTGCTTAAAGTATTGTATATTTTTATAATACCGGGAATCCATCTACTTCATCATAATGCAACCAAATCATTTCATTATAAGCATGCATGGCGCCGGCAGCGTCAAAGGTACGGTCAATTTCCCATTTTCAATCTTTGTAAGTGACAGAAGATACAAATACCGGTGCAATACCTTATTCTCCTTCTGCCATTAGCGGTAAAGTTACAATAGTGTTACTAAATTATTGAATTAAATGGATAAACTTAATGTACAAAACAACTTGAAAAAGTCAAGATCGGCGATTTTTTATTATGTTTTCAATTTTTGCACAAAATTCTATTAGTATTCTTTTT
>Ga0272441_10009048_pt1 | contig 15509 bp, 12 predicted proteins | sample SSMProp6N_FD_193582 | JGI IMG/M metagenome (GOLD analysis project Ga0272441, IMG submission 193582) | Marine sediment archaeal communities from Little Sippewissett salt marsh, Falmouth, MA, United States - SSM-Prop-6N | ecosystem: Environmental > Aquatic > Marine > Wetlands > Sediment ... | reverse complement strand
ACCTTGCCGGCAAGTGCAAAAACTTTTGTCCCCTTACTGGCAGATGTTCCGAGTTTAGCAAAAGCCTCGGCTCCATTGCGTAAAATCCACGGTACCGAAGCATAGGTTTCGACGTTATTAATCAACGTGGGCTTTCCCCAAAGCCCCTTTTGTGCCGGATAGGGCGGCCTTAATCTCGGCATGCCACGACGGCCCTCAATGCTGGCCATAAGAGCAGTTTCCTCGCCGCATACAAAAGCCCCTGCACCGGCAACTATCTTAATGTCGAAGCTAAAGCCGCTTTTAGCTATATTATCGCCAAGAAAACCTCTGCTGCGGCAATTTTCCAACGCCTGACTGATTCGGTCAAGCGCCAGAGGATATTCTGAACGGATATAAAACCTGCCCTGCTTAGCTCCAACAACGTAAGCGGCTATAACGATACCTTCAATAATCCGGTATGGGTAAGACTCCATCAGCATTCGGTCCATAAAAGCGCCGGGGTCGCCTTCATCTCCATTGCAAACCACGTATTTTTGTTCTGAGTTGCTCCTGTGAACAGCCGCCCATTTCAAATGCGTCAGGTAACCGGCCCCACCTCTTCCACGTAGGCCGCTTTGACGAATTTGTTCAATCACTCCCAGAGCTGTTATCCCGTTAAGACATTTTTGCAGTGCTTCAAAGCCGCCGTTGGCCAAATATTCATCAATGTCAAGCGGGTCGATATACCCACAGTATTCAGTGGTGATATTCTTTTGTTCGCCGAGAAAATCCGCCACCTGTGGTTCTCTAACATCTACGGGATAGTGAGTCAGAGGTTCGCCTAATTTGTCGGTAAGAATTTTGTCCAGTGTGTCGGAAACTGTGTTGGAAATCCTTCTTACAATTCCTGATACCTTGAAATGTTTCAGAAGAATATCTTTGGCATCTTCGGGCTTTACCCTGTTATAAAGGTAAGAAGATTTATCAGGAGCCACAACCTCAAGAAGAGGGGTCTGATAACACATTCCAACACATCCTACATATTTTATTATCGCCTTAATCCCGGTCTGCTTAATGACCTTACGAAGGGCCTTTTCGAGTTTGCCGCTGCCTCTTGCCACACAGCAGGAACCAAGACCTATTCTAATTTCGCCGTAGCCATCGCCGGAGATCTTTTCCTCATCGGTTTTTTTTAATTTCCCCGCATCGGCCTGCTTGATGTATCTTAGAAAATCATTCAGGACTGTTGGAACGGTGTCGGCAGTAAGATGGCCGTAAGTTATCTGTCCAATCTGAACTGCCGGGGCCAAAGTACAGCAGCCAAGGCAGGCTACTTTTTCAAGCGTAAACAAACCATCCGCGTCCGTATCTTCGTCACCGGAAATATGCAAATGCCTTTTAAAAGAATCGTAAACCAAATCCGCACCTTTAACATGGCAGGCTGTTCCGATACAAATCCTTATTATGTGTTTGCCGGCGGGACGATGGCGAAACTTGTTGTAAAAAGTTGAAACCCCGACAATAGATGCAGGGGTGATATCGGTCAATTCACACGCACGCTCAAGGGCCTCTTGAGGCAGATAGCCGAAATGTTCCTGTATGCTTTGAGTCAGTTCAAGCACTTTTTCACTGCCGGTGCCTATTGTCTCAACAGCTTCATCAACAAATTTCAAATCAAGCCTGTCCATCAATCCTTATTACCTATGCAATAGAGATTTTTATCGGTACGAATGTATATACGGCCGCCTGCAAAGGCCGGCGATGCGTAACAATTCTCACCTAACGCGCATTGAGCCGGTTCCAGAGCCTCGGCGCCAATTTTTATAATAAACATAACACCTTTCTCACTCAGCAGGTACAAGCTGTCTCCAACAAGGCTTGGAGAAGATGTAAAGTTTGTTTTAAGGTCTTTCTCCCAAAGTTTTGTCCCGTCATCGACCTTATAACAGGTAAGATATCCCGTTGTTTCAAGGATAAATACAAATTCACCATCACTTACGGGTGAACAAATATCCGGGATGTTATCCTCCGCTTTCCAGGCAATATGAGTTTCTGTGACATCTCCCCGGCCGATCGGTTTTATGGCAACCAGTTTGGTATAAGGATGTATGCCGAATACAAACCCCCCGGCATAGATTGGCGAGGGAGCGACATCAGTACCAAGACAATCCGCCCGCCATAGTTCGGCCCCGTTCAACGGGTCATAAGCTATCACCCACGGGTCACCACAAGTTATTAATTGGCTCCGGTCTTCAATTTTTGCTACTATCGGCGAAGTCCAGGAATTAGGCACCGGGCGCTTAGTCTCCCAGACGGTCGTTCCTGAAAAAGTATCCAAAGCTATCATCCTTGATTTATTATCTTCAGCCGCAGCCTGGTCATATTGGATAAAGAGCAAATTCTGATAAACAGCAAGCGAAGAGGCATATCCGTACATACTTTCAGGCACTCCCAAATCTCTTGACCACAGTTTTTTGCCTTCAAAATCAAAACAACCAACATCACCGGTAGGAAAAATAGCAAAAACCCTTTTTCCGTCCGTTGCAACGGTGGGTGCAGCATAGCCCGTGTCATCTTCCATATCAATTTCCCTGCCGGAAGAGGATTGATTTACTACATCCGCCTGCCACAACAATTTTCCTGAAACCGCATCGTAACAATAAACCTGACATTTTCCCTTATTCGCACCTGAAATAAAAACCCGGTCATTCCATACAACGGGGGAGTTGTGACCGGGCAGCGGGATATTGGTTTTCCAGACAATTGCCTCTCCTGAGTTTCCATCCCACTTGACCGGGATATTGGCATACGAGCTTATCCCGCTACCCTGTGGTCCCCGAAAGCTGGGCCAGTTTTTAGCAATCTCTTCATCTGTAGCGTAGGAAGGACCTGTTTCAGTAAAGTCCAGCCTTCCTTTAACGGCCAAAAACAAAGCCGCAGCCGCTAAAAGAGCCAGGGTCGTTGTCATCACCCAGCGTGCTCGTACAGCCTGCCTGATTTGCCGCATCTGGATATCTGTTGGGGCTGCAGGATGCGGCAGCCTTTTTTTGAGGACCTTTGCAGATTTTACACCGATAAGAAAAACCGCAACCGCTCCGAGGAGAAGGAAGGCGCCTTTTTTTGAAAAATCAAGTCTGTGAATTCTATCTTTTCTTATTTGTAAATCCAGTTCACGAATCTGAGACAGCAACTGTTCATTGTTCGGCTGTTCAAGCAGTTTTATTTTCCAGTTCTCAAGTCTTTCCGTGCGCAGTGGGTCGAGCAATTTTATCTGGAGATAATTCACAATGAGCAGGCCAAGAACAATTACGGAAAATATTCCTCCCACAATAGCCGCTCCACTGGCAGCTTCGTACAACGGGGTTTTTATCCGGTTCTCAGCATCTTTGTTTTCAACTTGTGTCGTCATTTAGCTTTCCCTGTTTTCTTACAAATTCTTCAGCCTGACGTGCTCTCTCGGGCAGAACTGAAAGCAGCGTCCACAGGCCAGGCATCCCGCCCTGTCCGCCTGAAAATCCGTCCTTCGCTTCCTTATTGAGGGCATGATAAGCTTTAATCCCGCAACTAAGCCTATAAAACCACCGAACAACCAGCCTCCAAAGTAAAAATTTTTTCTAATCGCAGAAGCCTCATCATAGAGTTCTTCTGTTGGCTTGCCGGTCGCCCTGAATGCCGAGCTTGCATCGGTTGTTCCTTCGACCTTCCCCTGGTTTTCGAGGTATATGCGCTCAGCCAATCTAACATTTGCATGCATTCGTGCCCACGAAGGCCCAAGAGCCGAACCCGCCCAACCGCCCAACAGCACCAGTATCGGCAGAAGAAGTATCAGCAGGCCCAGCAGTTTTTTACTTTTACTATAACTATCCTGGGGCCAATCGACAGTTGGGATTGTGATGGCGCCAAAAGGACAGGCGTCTTCACATAGTCTGCATTTAATACAGTCATCAGGTGTAATGGTCACTTTCCATTTCGAAAGTCTTGAAAATTGTCTGAGGATAACACCATACGGGCAAATAAACCGGCAATACGGCCGCCCTATAAACATACCTGTCAGTAAAAAACAAGCACCAAGTATCAGGATGCTGAAATGACCGGACAGGCGAAACAGGGAGACAAATGGGTCGTAACGACATATTATAAAGGCGCTTCCTGTGGCGGCGAACAGAACTGCAGCAGCGAGGTATATATAAGCTAATAATCGCAGAGCGCTTTCCAGCCATTGAGGAACTGAAACAGGGTGTAGCAGAACCAAATCCTGAATACCCCCAAGCGGACACACAGCAGCGCAGAAAATTCTGCCGAAAAACAAAGTAGAAACCAGCGGCAATATGAAAAATAATACCACCGTAACAGGAACCGCATAACTGTTGTCAAAAAATGACAAAACAACGTTTTGAATAGCGCCAATTGGGCATATGCAACCTTTACGCCAGAAGCCAAAATAAAGTAATGAAAATATCATTAACATAAAGACAAGGCGCCTCGAGCGTTTTTTTATGACAAGGTACGAAGATAACAAAAGCCCCGCTGCTAATACCGCAACATCTATATATTCGAAGATATTCTGCTGAGGCACGACGTCTGTTATGTGATTTGTATCCGGAATTTTGTAATCGGTTTCTTCAAAGTCAGGAGGCGGGAATCGCTCAAGCCCGAATACAAGGCTGCTGAAAATAAGCAAAACGACTATAGTTATTAAAATATGAACGAAACGTATCATTAAGCGTGTTCCATTTTCTTGAGCAAGTATGGCTTGTCAACAGGGACGCGCTTATATGCCTGCGAGGGACAAGCTGCCGCAATAGAGCATTCGTTACAATTCAAACAACGGTCGTGCCGCACCTGTAAAAACAACGAACCATTTCCAAAAGCACTGCAACCCTTAACACATTTGCCGCAGCCGTTACAAAGCGATTCATCAATGGTGTATTCATAATACGGGTCCTCGATAAAGCTGCGTTTTATTGCACCTGTAGGACAGAGCTGGTTTTCGGCGCCTGTGTCCAGTTCTCTTGGCTGGGGCTCGAAGAATCCTGTGCAAAGGTCACAATAGCCGCATATTGCATGAGCATGCACGCACTTTACCGCCGATTCTTCCAGTACGCAATACGTGGCGCAGTTGCCGCACGCCACACACTTGTATGGGTCAAGCTGCCAGACGGTGTTTGTTTTGTGTTTCTTCTTTGTAAAAAGAGCCGCTGTTGCAGCCAAACCTGCCAGGCAGGTACCCCAGAGGCCCTTCTTCAGGAATTTTCGCCTGTTAATCGTTTCTGTCTGCATCGAGATTTTCCGCTAATATCTGTTTTCTTGACAAGGCCTGTGGCAGCCGGCAATTCTCATAGACTCTGCAACCGCCACATATACCCTGATTAATACAATTACCTTCCTGCAGCAATTTTCTTCTTTTTGTAAAAGCAGAGCCTGCAACAAAACATACAAGGGCTAATGCTGCATATCGTACAGCATCCCTTAAAAAATTGCGCCGGCTTTGTTTTTCCAAATAATTTTCAGCCACTATTTTGCCTGATCTTTGTAAAAATTCTTATTACATTATTAATCGTATCAAGCACAAGAATACGTTGCTGTTTATCAACAGCCAGGTCAAACCCGCCCGACTGACAATTCGCCGGTAGCTGGCAGATTTTCGACTGCTTCCCTTCGATTAACTGCTCAGGCCCTGCAACAACACCTGTAAATTGCCCCTCCGGACTGTAAACTTTTACTCGAACAAGACCTTTTTCACAGGTAACAACGCTGCCGTCGGCAAGAATGATAAAATTTACCGGATTGCAGCATCCGCAGAAGCCCTCAATGTCCGGTGAGTAATTCCCCCACCAGAATTCGAGGTCGCCGTCAAATGTATATGCTTCAATTCTGTGTCTTCCGGGATTTACCACCCGTAAAAGGCCGTCAGCAGCTACGGCAATATCGAAATACGGACTGGGTACCACAAGGCCGGGGATATTTCTATCCTTGTTTTTGGCGCCTATGCGGTTAATCAGTTTACCATCGGTGTCGTAGTGCAAAACGATTCGATTACCTGCATCGGCAACGAACACATCGTTTTTCACAACGGCTATACTTGTCAGCACGGCATTATCATTCAAAAGCTGCCAATCTGTCAGTCGCTTTGTGCGCGGGTCATAAACCCGTACATAGTTCTTCATACCTATATATACTTTATCGTCTTCAGCCACCGTAAGACAACGGGCGGTATCACCGAGTTCAATTTCCCCCCGGAGATTACCGTTACCATCAAACAAACGAACGGCCTCGTCTCCTGCTGCATAAATAATCCCGTTGGAATCAGTCGCTATGCCGTGTGATATACTAAAACCCGTAGTTATGGGCTTTGAAGATTCGGCATACAGAATCAGGTTAGGGTCGATTTTTATCCTGTCCTCTATGTCATAAACAAATTCCTTAGCGAGCCCGCTGCCTTTTTTCCCCGTTATGTCGAAACGCACAAGGACAATGATGCCCGTAAATACGCAAACGGCCACAATCAAACCGACTAATACTTCTGTCTTTGTCATACCTGATATTCTTCTCATTCGGCTTCCTGTCTATATTTACTGCTGAGCAGGGACTAAGTTCATTATAATAAGTGAGATAAGATTATTCAACAAATGCAGCGTCGCGACGTTCACTGATATCAAGGCATATCATCCGATTCATATCACGCACAATTAACCTGCCGGAGACAGTTGTCATAGGCCCCCAGGAGTCCGGGCCTTCCAGTACTTTTGAACTGGCAAGCTGTAAAAAATTCCCTGGCGTGGCTTCCGCCAGTGTAAGCTGTCCCGAATCATTCATAACGTATATTAAGTCATTTATAATCATATAGGGCCCCAGACCGAATTTGTTGGCGCTTGTACTTGTCCACACTATTTTTCCATTCAAATCAAGACAGGTTAACTGGCCGTCCGGGCGTACCCCATAAATATATCCATTATAAAAAACAGGTGTTTGTTGAGGTGAGCCAAATACCTCCGGCGCAAGCCTAAAAAGAGGTTTTGCATATATTTGCTCATTCTCCGAGGTTAATTTCAGCATCATACTTCCGGCGTTATATCCGCCGGAAAGAAAAATCAGTCCATCGCCGACAACAACAGGTGAAGCAATAGCTGCGATTTTAATCTTCCATTCGTCGGTTTCCCACAAAATAGTCCCGTCTTCAGCGGATATACCGACTACGCCCTTGTCGGCACAATAGATATACATTCGTTTACCCATAAATTCTGTCGGTATAATTGAAGTATGTGTCATCTTCCAGCCATTGGGATTGGGACTTTCCCATATAATCGAGCCTGTTTCGCAATCGACTGCTATCATCAATGCGTCTCCGCCCGGAGCTATTATCACCTTGTTGTCTTCAATAAGGGGACATTGGCCGGCGTACCAGGGGGGGACCTTTGTGTTAAACTCCATAACAAGATTTATCATCCACCGAAATTGCCCTGTTACCGAATCCAGACACGTGACATGGCATTTAGGGCCTAATGTTACAACATATTTTTCCGTTACAGCCGGCAATGTTCGGCTCATTCCATGGTTGCGTTTAACTTTTACAGGATAAGAGTAATTCCAGATATCTTTGCCATCGTCCAGGGACAAACAGCGTACGACGTCCGCTTTATTCTCACGGTCATAATCCAACATATACACCAGACCTGCCATAACCACCGCTCCAGCATAGCCTTCACCAACATCAATAGACCAAAGGACTGGAGGTCCCTCTTCCGGCCAGCTTTTTGCAAGGTCAATTTCCTGGCTGCTTATACCATCGAAATTATCCCCTCGAAATCGCGGCCACTCACCGGGCAAAGCTGAGGCAGTGCCGTCAAATTCAATTAATTCCCCTTCTATTTCTATAGCTTCACTTTCAATATCGGTGCCTTGCCTACTCCCGTCTGCGCCCGGCAAACGCAGCACAAGTTCAGCTGTGACGTCGCTTTTGAGCCATTGATATAAGAGTATTATCCCCAGAGCCGCCAAAACAATCGGAATTATTTTTGCAATAAAAACGTTTTTCATGCAGGCACTTTCTTTTTATTCATTCCTTAAAGCATCAAGAACTTTGCCGCTTAAAGCCATAGAACTTCCCAACCATATCCATATAATACCGCTGAGGGCTATTGCTGTTATTGTGAGAATCAATGCTAAATATGGTACCTGTGCACCCGGTTCTTTCAAAACAGGAGTTACGGCTACCAAAGCTGCTGCGGTTCCAAAAAACAACCCGAGCAGCATAAGCCCGGCGTGTTCATAGAAAACCATCCGCTTCAACGCATTTCTGTCAAAGCCAACCGCCCGCAGCATTGCAAGTTCACCTCTCCTGTCAAGGACATTTCGAAGCACCACCATCCCAAGACCAATGCTGCCAAGTATCAGCCCAAGACTCCCTAAGAATTGAAAAATTGATAAATAAGTATTCGCAACTGCGCCAAATGCGGCCAGTCTCTCCCTCGTGGTCGTTATTTCCAGCCCAAAATCCTTAAGTCTGTCTGAAAGCGTTTCAGAAATGATTTCACCTCTTTCCGCCGGAGCGTCTATAAGAAACATCCTATGGCCTTCTTCACTGAGAAAACTTCTAATGAACTCTTCTTCAGAAATAACAAGTCCCCCCTGTAATATGGAGTTCTTCAAAACGCCAACTATACGCAACCGAAATTTCTGTCCTCGGTCATCGGTATAGTCAATCTCATCTCCAATGGATTTGCCAAGTGCCCACTTAACTGTTGCCTCATCACCAACTGCCACAGCTACATCTCTACCTAAATTAAGATTAAGTAAATCCCAACCATTCGTTTTATCTGTGTCGATTTGTTTGGTGAATTGAAAAGCCTTGCGCTGCTGCAATTGTTCCGGGTCAACACCAATTAAACGCGGCCGCTGGGCTCGGTTCAAGTTAAAACAACTGGCATCATCACCGTCATGAACACGCAGTTGTACTATGTTGACATCTTCGAATATCTTTTCCTCAAGGCCGACTGATTTACGACCCTCGGGGCTATCGAGGTCACTTAAAATACCTATGCTCGACTCGCCAAACAAAGCAAAGCCGCCCGTGCCTGATTTGCGGCTGTCTGCATCCGCTAAGGGGTCATGCCTGTTTGCTCCAACGGCTATAACCAGAAAAACCCCGCTTGCGAGCATAGTAACAGCAGCAAGGCTTCGCCCTTTTCGCCTTGTAGAATTTCGTAATCCGAGGCCGGCGAGTGACTTTACAGTTTTTTTGCCTCTACCGGCTGTTATCTGCAGTAAGGCGTTGACCAAGGCAATTGCAGCAACCAACAGAAGCGCACCGGCCGCAAAAAATGCAGCGGCATTACTGCCGCCGGTACCCATTACAATAAGCAGCAATATCGCACCTGTCGTTGCAATTGCTCCCAAAAATAATGAGAACCAAACTTTTGAAACCGGCTTGGTTGTGAAAAATTGCCAGCGAAGATTATCATCGAGAAGTTGCCGTGGAGTGTTACGAAGTTGTTTATGTAAAGCCAGGCGGATTGCCGCCGCCGAAACAAACAGTCCTGCAAAAGCCGCCTTTAACAATGTTGCCGGAGCAGCGTAAAAAATTATGGTTGATCCACTCACCGCAACCCGCCACAGGCTTGTAAGGCCGTATATCATAGCTTTGGTATAAATCAATCCGGCAATTGTACCAACTATTGTGCCAGCCGTAGCCAGTACTACACCTTCCATAAAAAATAGACGTCTTATTCGTTCAGGTTTGAAACCGACTGCAAGCAGCATCCCGACCTGCGAGCTGCGTCTTTCAACTCCGAAAATAAAAAGCAGACCTGTTAATATTAATGCCGCAGCGATAAGAAACATACTAAAACCTATGAAAAGCTGACCGAAGTCGGTCGCTTCCTCACTTGCCCTTGCACCGCGTGTGCGAACAGGTTGGAAATACAAGCCTAATGAACCGGGGTCAATACCGCTTAATATTTTTTCAGCAAGTTTCTCTTCCGGGCCTGCTTTTAAAGGATATCGAACAGCAGTAAGGTCCCCGTATCTGTTACTCCACATCTTTCGGCCGGCTTCCAGTGTAACAAAGGCCTTTGGTGTGCCGCGAAATCTGTCCCAATAATCTTCATCTTTTTCACGTATTTTTTTCAAATCAATTGGTATGCCCGGCTGCCAGTCTCTGCAGTTGTTCACATCGGATAAGCCGGGAAAATCAGGCATTAACTCTGAATCGGCGCCGAGACCTTCAATCGGTACTACCGCCCGAATACGGAACTTGCTTGTTTGTTCCTCCAGCTTTCTCATATTCGAGACAACGAAATAGTCAGCCTCTATTATGTCCCCTTCTCCGGCGCTAAGGTCATCCGCTAACCATTGATTTATAATTATTTCATCTTCCCTCATATCCACAGGAATGATGGCCTCGGTATCGGATGAACCGCTCATAGCTGTCACCATCGAATAGGGAGTTGCATTTTTATCTGCACGCAATTCATTCACAAAATATGTCAAAACTCCAACAGATTCTTTACTGCCGCCCATCACGGCTTTCCCGATAGAGCTGTCAATAAAAACCCTGCTGCTTCGTATCTCTAACAAACTATGCGCGGCTAACCGGTGAAGTTCCAGCCCCATATCAGCAAGGCGACAGTTGCCTCGAAGAGACTTATTTGCAGTCTCAGTGGTTATAGCACCTTCCGTACCTGAGCCAACCAACAGCATATTAGCCTGTTCGCGCTGGTTTATTTGTTCCTGCAGCCATTCCAGCCTTACAAATGCATTTAATGGCGATATCTGGTTTGCCTGTAGACTAAAACGTCCAAACTCCTTCTCTCCTGCAATAGCTGTTACAACTAATCGAAAACCGACAGACAAATCAGCCTCCGGTGTTAAGGGAATCTCTCTCGGCATCAGGCTGGGTTTACCTATTCGAAGCACAACCTCATCACCGACTTCAACTCCGATCTTGGCCGCCAAAGATTCGTTTAGGATTACCCCTGAGTTTTGACCAGCTGGAAATGGATTTGTCGATGCTCCAATCTCATAGAATCTTGCATCAACACCCAGCAGTTCAATCCGGTTGGCACGTTTGTTGCCATCGCTGTTTGTCATCAAACCTCTTAGTTGCAATACCGGCGCTACTGTCGTATTCAAACTAACTGTGAACTTGTCTGCCAGAGCAGTTGTAAAAAATCTGTCCTGGGTAAACAGGGCAAGCCCAGTGCCGCCAAGCCGGGCCTTTATCATCATCTTAAGGCTGTGCTCTACGCAATCACCTACAACCAGGGCCCCGGCTAAAACAGCGGTACTTACAATCACAGCCGCTAATACTGCGAGATTGCTTCTCCAGTAAAAAGAAATGCTTTTCCTGACAAGTTTGAACAGCGTCATTACCTGCTTTTCCTCTCGGTAAGTATTCCATTGTCAAGTTCCAGCACCTTGCTCATTCGGTTCGCAAGTTCCCCTGAATGAGTTACAAGAATCAATGTTACTTTTTCGCTTCGATTTAAATCGACAAGTAACTCCGCTATCTTTTCCGATGACTCCCTGTCCAGTGAGCCGGTCGGTTCATCGGCAAGCAGAAGCCCGGGGCTGTTTATTAATGCCCTCACAACTGCTACCCGCTGTCTTTGTCCGCCGGAAAGTTCTCCGGGTCTATGGTACGACCAGTCTTTAAGCCCGACACGTTCAAGCAGACTATCCGCTCTTTTCTCAAACGCTTTTCTGGAATTCGTTTTACTGCCGGCCAGAGTGGGTATCAATACGTTTTCAAGTACGGTACATTGTGGAAGAAGATGGTGAAGCTGGAAAACAAATCCTATTTTTTCGTTGCGAATTCTCGCAAGCTGCCTCTCATCGAGCCGGCTGATATCGGCATCGTCAAGCAGAACGCGACCGGAACTGGGTTTGTCAAGTGTGCCAATAATATTAAGCAGGGTACTTTTACCGCTGCCGGACGGCCCGACTATAGCCACTGAACGGCCAGTTGAAACTTTTAGTGTTATATCCTTCAAAACGCAAACCTCTTGACCTTCTAACGGGGATGGATAATTTTTTTTGATGCGGATTAATTCAAGCATAATGTCTTTCACCAAAGTTTCTTACGGTCTCTATAAATATACGTGCTGTTTCCTCGGCAGTTTTGTCGATACTAAATTTTTCGACTACCGCTTTTCTCCCCTCACTGCCTAATTTCTCAGCATAATCTGCATCCAACAGTAGTTTCTCTATAGTTTCAGCCAGTTTACCAGCTTTATTGGGCTTATACAACAGTCCTCCACCCGTTTGTCCAAGTAGCTCATTAAAGATATCTGTACTTGGTTCGACTACCGGCACACCTGTTGCCAGTGCTTCGAGTATGTATAATGCGTAAGCGCTCTGCACTTTCTCCGGTACAGAAAGCACTGAAAGCTTTTGCAGAAATTCTATTTTCTCTTTTTGACTTAAATTCGATATTATTTCCACATCATTAATTATCCCGGAATTACTCAACTGCCGCCTGATTTTTTTTATAAAGGCTCTGTCTTCTCTGCCTTGTTCGCCTGCTATACATAACCTTGCATTTTTTAGTTTCTCATTTTTCTTTATTATAGAAAACGCCTCAACCAATATATCAAGCCCTTTATCCGAACACATTTGTGAAAGAAAGCCGACCGTCGGCACACTTGGCTTGCCTATTGCAGGCGTGTATTCTTCCGGCGCAATACCAGGATAAACAACATGCAATTTACTTGCCTCAAGTTCAAGTCTTTTCACCATAATATCGGCGTAGTGGTTGCTGGCCGCTATAAATGAGTCTATATTACGGGCACAATCGCAAAGTATTTCCCATGACTCTTGAGCATACGGCTGCACTAATTCATCCAGGAATTTGTCCTCATCCTGAAGAAAACAAACCACAGGCACCCCAATTGCTTGCTTTAGGCGTCCGGCCATACCTGCTAATAAAGCATTCGACAGACAAACAACATCAGGCTTGTTTTCTTTTGCATTGAGCCACTCAACGAGTCGTTCCAGTTCTTTAACCTGCCGTCCGTCTTCGCCCTGAAGCATTGATATTGTCGTTTGGCCTAACACCTGTGCATTCACCATTTTAGAGCTATGACTTATCCAGCCCAAAAGCTTTGGCCTGTCAAACAGCCTGTCTATCCATCCGGGTGTCTTACGAAATAAAGCCGATTTTTGCTGAAGATATACGTTTATCCCTCCAAAAAATATCGGTGCATTGCTAACCTGTTCATCCTTGTCAATCGACAGAGGCAAATATAAAGGAACCATTAGCACATCATAACCCAGCTTACGTAACTTCCTGACCAATACCGCATCGCGCAAACAGTTTTCGCAATAGATATCATCGCCTGCACCGGGAGAAAACTGTACAATTCGCATAAACTACCCCATTCTATCGCTTAGGACCAAAAGCATATACATAACCATCGTTGCACCCAACAATCACTATCTCATCGACAACAGCAGGCGATGAAATAATTGCCCGGCCGGTCTCGAACGACCAAACTTTACTGCCGTCCAAAAGCCTTACCATATACAGCCTCCCATCTTCACAACCTGCGATAACCTTATCGCCGCAAATAATCGGTGAGCTGTCCACCTCACCAAGAGTCTGAAATGTCCATATTACTTTACCGCTATCTGTTTCCAGACATTGAATATGATTATCCCTTCCGCCAAATACAACCACACCATCTGCAACAGCCGGAGAAGAAAAGTAAGGAGAGTCTGATTCGACATACTTCCATAGCATTTGGCCTGAATTTATGTCGGCTTTTATAAACGCATTCTCATAATTACCAACATAAACCTGGCCGTTAAAAATTGCTGCTGAGCCCGCAATGTATGCACCTGCATCGATAAGATTAATCTCAGCACCATCTTTTGCTGAAACTATATGTATCAATCCATCGCAGCCGCCAAAAACTATTCTTCCATCCTCAACTGCTGGGGTGCCGTTAACGTAGCTGTCCGTCTCATAAGTCCACACAACCCTGCCGTCTTCCGAACTTAGACAATGCAACTTGTTGTCGTAGCTTCCCACAATAATCAGCGTATCTTCTCCATCATCGCTCCTTATCCGGTTTGCAGAACCTAATATTTTTCCTCCGGTCTCATATTTCCACTTAAGCTGCCCTGTCTTCACTTCAAGGGCATACAAAAAACTATCCGATGAGCCGATAAACACCAAATCCTCAACCACGCAGGCCGTTGCCTCAACACCACCACCGGTTTTATACCTCCAAACCTCCTTGCCGTTCTCAATATCAATCGCATAGACATTCGAATCAGCAGAACCAATGAAAACCAGCCCTTCATCAATAACAGGTGATGACTTAACTTCATCATTTGTCTCAAATTTCCATAGAACTGTCAGCAAATCCGGTAAAATATTTTGTGTATATCCCCCCAATCTCGGCTCGCCATGAAACATCGGCCAACTGCCATTGCTCCGAACTACTGGTTCTCTCTGTTGGCTGTTATAGCTCGTCCCTTCTCCCTCAGTACTTTTAGTTAGACGTAATAATATTATTCCCGCAGTCATTAACATTAGAACCACAAAAACAATAAATAATAGGACTACCTTGCTTTTTAATTGCATACCGCCATTCCAGCCTAAATTAACTTCCGTGTCCTTGACCACAGTATTATTGCCACTCTTTATAAACATAAGACATTTTGACATAATTACTTAAAATTTCAACATCAAACTGTATCTGTAAAGAAACTCACTTCCTAAATCTGTGACTGTTCTCGCCTGCCACCCATGAAAATTCCCACTTAAGGAGTCAAAACGGAGTCAGGGATTAGAGCATAGTCTGCTTGTTTTAGAATTTTCTCACTCTGTTCTATTCTTCCAAATACTGAAATCCTTCGCCTGCGAAACGTACGGATAAGTATTGTTGAAACAGTCTATGGGATTGAAATATTGGATGCAATTGGAGAATTGGATATACAAAACCGTGTAGACAGCTATCGGAGGTTTGTTGAGCCCCTGTCATCAAAAATTCGTCAGTTGCCTATAGGACAAAACCTATTTCTATTGGATTTTTATTCACGGCTTCTAAATAAGACCAAAGATGTCGACGCCAAAAGAAGTGAACTTATTGTGAAAACGTCAGCCGAACGGGTTTCTTCAGATTTTGACGCATATTTGAAAACATAAAAAGAGGTGAAGGGGTAAGCAAATTTGTTGTTTGATAAATCCACAGCTCTGGGTATGATTGGGGAATACTTCCAGTCCCCGTGGGTATCCCTGGGTATCCCGTATGGACCTGGTCAATATCGCTTGTTGAGCAAATAATGCGTTTTTCATTTAATATCGAAGTTTTTAAAAGGGCTGGAAACATACTGTCGATCCGAAGGCTGAGGGCTCGAGTCCCTTCGGCCTCGTTGGTTAAAGCCTTGTAAGCCATAGACTTACGAGGCTTTTTCTTTGCCCTCATAGTGCCCAAAATGCCCCGCGTACCAAAACGTACCAAAATCTGGCTCATAGGATTGATCCCTTCTGGTTGTTTTGGCAACACCTATGCAATAATTCCTGGCTTACTTGATGGGTGGTT
>Ga0272441_10009047_pt1 | contig 15512 bp, 33 predicted proteins | sample SSMProp6N_FD_193582 | JGI IMG/M metagenome (GOLD analysis project Ga0272441, IMG submission 193582) | Marine sediment archaeal communities from Little Sippewissett salt marsh, Falmouth, MA, United States - SSM-Prop-6N | ecosystem: Environmental > Aquatic > Marine > Wetlands > Sediment ... | reverse complement strand
AAATTCCAATTTATCATACATATATCTAACATCAATAGCACAATCTTCAAATTCTTTTTTAAATTTCACTAATTCCTTTTTCTTTAAATCAGTAACAACGAAAAGTTTGCCAACCATCATATAAAACCTATCTAAAATTTCTTGTTCCTTTTCAGGTATCTCATCCATCTTACCAAATCCCTCAAAAAACTTATTACCCAATTAGCAAACCTTACAATTCCTTACCACAGAATGGACAGTACTTCCAATCATCTGGATAGTAAACATCATAACAATGTCTTCGTTCCTTACACTCCTTGCAAACCAATTCTATTCCTCGTTCTCTGCTATTCTGCAATACGCATATATATTTCTTGCAAAAGCACGAGCTTGTTTTACTGTTAAAAGTTCTTTACAACAACCATGCCCTTTCATTATGCCTATTTCTATTTTTCCTTTTTCATTTATTACACTATATGACATTCTATTCCCTCTTTTCGCACCTACCAGTCAAAATACACAGTATCAAATATATTATACCTGGAATAACTAACATAGCAAACAAAATAGCAATCATATTTAAAACACCATCACTATTATACAAACTTGCACTACTTGTATTCGCCTTTACCATCAGGTTCTTCAAAAACTGGTTCAGCACAAAGGTATCCAAGATAACCGTTATTCCGTAAATAAATGATGATATGGCAAAGACCTTATAATAAATCTTTAACCATTTCACTCACTATCACCCTTCCATAACTGTTTCTTTTGATACTCTAAAAAAGATACCCACTTCCTACCAAAATCACTAGCACATTCTGCACACATATCAAAGTCATAAGACTCAGTAATTACATCCTGATATATCGGTCTACTATTTTCGCTAACGAATCTTAAATGCAATGCACCAAAATCTGTATCAATTATTTGTTTGCAACAATCACATCTTTTAAGTTTTACTTCAGTCACTCTACAACCTCTTTACCTTATGCGTCTTTACCTTTGGCGTCTGTGCTTTATGAGGTGTGTACCCCTTATACTTTTTTCTCATGATAACTCACCAATATTTTATACTTTCTTATATTTAACTACATGATTTGTTTGTCTTTCTATCCAATTTTTTAATTCCTCTTCGGAATTAACCCTTTTATACACTTCCCACTCACGATAGAATGATATTTCAACTCCATTATACACATGAAATGCCTTTTCCTTCGGGCAATTACACATAATTAATTTATACAACATAACTAGAATCTTCTCTCTTTTCCTTCTTTAATGCTCTTCTTTATATCATCTATAGTAATATCAACGTTTCCACTGTGTGATGGTTCTATTGGGTCATAATCTATAGTTTCGGAAGGACTAATAGGTATTCTTCTTACTGGTGAAATACTTCCTCTGTTGGCAAAATTATAAACCAAACCAAGTATCACCATAATTGCTCCTATAACGAGTACCACACCCATAAAATCAAAGACTTGCATACCTACTCCAATATTCCCTATTGCTTCTTCTGTCTCATTGTAATTTATGTTCTCAATTTCTTTAAGGGTAACGGTAAAAGCAAATATACCAACAGCAAGCACAAGTAAAGCAACAACAACTCCCACAATCACTGTAACGTCTACATACGCATCATCATTCATACTCTATCCCTCTAGGATATAGCAAGGTGATAGTTTCGCCTACAGTGACTACCCAGTAAAAAAACAAAAAATCTATCACCTTCTTGCCTCCCCATCATCTAATTGATGTCTAATTCTCTCCTGTCTAATTCTCTCTTTATCATATCCATAGCATACTTTAACTGGATGTCACCTATCTCTTCATACTCCTTCTTTGCTTTCCTATAACCTTCAATAATACTATTGTCTGGTCTACTTCTTAAATGTTTTTCTAGATTCTTTAGTTCTTTTTTAAGATTAATCATCTCTACCTCCACCTTCGTTTAGCATCATCACCAATTTTATTCATCTTCTTCTTACAGTGATTATTTGCTTCCTCTACTGACCTACAATATTTTCCACATACTGGGCAAGGGTACTTCACTCTTTCACCTTATAATATTTACAAACCAATACATCTACACTCATTTCTTCTGCCCCCTTCTTATATTTACAATCATACTTTTTAATACATTTATCACACTGCACTAAGTCACCTACAATTAGTAACCACCCTTTTCACGCCATATATATGACAAATCTTGGACATTTATATGACCGTCATCGTTAACATCATAAATCTTTGCGTAATCATCTTCGTGACTCCAAATATAACTCGCATCTTGAACATTTACAATACCATTTAAATTAACATCATACCTAGCACTAACAACAATAAAAAAAGCCATTGGACTGGAAGTTGAATCAAAATCAAACGTTATAACACCTGTTTCATTAGCAACACAAGTTAAAAAAATCTGTTCATTGATATCTACAATGTACTTCTTTCCTTCTACATACCCTCCCAAGTAACCTTCTACGTTATTTTGATTTGTCTCCAAAACTATAACTTGCAAGGGCATATCCAACGTTCCCAAATGAACAAAACAATAGTTTCCATTAGGTTCAAATCTAAAAAGATTATTATTGAGATACAAAGCATTATTACCTACAACTATACTATCTAAGTTTAATTCTGGGTTTATAGAGTATTCAGTAACACTATCAACTGGACTAAAAATATTTCCGTTACTTACCTGCGAACTAACTACTGACGTGCTTAAAAAACTGATAACTAGCACAGCAATCAAAATTCCTTTACGTCTTTTAACCATTTCTTACTATCCCCTGATTCCCACAATTAGGGCACTTTATTCTAACTTCATTCAAACCATTGCTATAATAGTATATCACATACCTACATTTAGGACATCTTATCCTACTAGGTTCCTCAAGGTAATGTTCATTGATTTTCATTTCAATGTAATCATTTGGTGGTTCCCTTTCAAATTTTAATCTATAGGCATGACGGTTACAGTGATTGATATGTTCTACTATTGCCTTTAAGTCATCAGTCCTTATTGCTTCTGAAAACTCAAATTCCTTGTCAATCCTTTTCTTATTTGTATAACTCAGTTTCTTATTTTCAACCTTGTCCTTTATATGAAAGTTTCCTGCCATAACATTAAAGACTCTCACTGCTAAGACTGATTTACCTTGAACCAGTGAGTTGAAACCCTTTGTGGCACTTGTTCTGTTTTCCATACTAATCAACAAATGGTATTTCAGGGAAGGAAAAAAGAAGTTAAACACTTAGTGCTAAAGTGGATGAGGAAAGATGGGATTTATTCTCCTTCTGTCCTGTACCATCTATTATTTTCTGTTTACAACCTGAACATATGCCATCCGTGTTTATTGTCTTTAACTTACAATATCTACATATCCTAAGACACCACCTTCCTATATACCCAAATAACTTATATGTTTTTAAATCTTTCCTAAATAATGTAAAACAATAAATACAACTAAAATGATAACAAAAGCAATTATAATGATTGCCTGTGGATTAATATCAAACTCATCGGTTATTCCCTCTTCTTCTTGTTCTTCCTCTTCTTCACCGTTTTCCCCACTGCTATCATCATCGTCATCATCATTAACAGGTTCTTCCTCTTCTTCTGGTTCTGCTATAACCTTTATGACTTCTGATATTGTATCCTTCTGACCATAAGTATCCTCCACCGTTAGAGTAACCGTATAATTACCTACATTCTTAAATTGATGTTCAAAGGTTTCATTTGTAATGATTTTGTTTTCTATCTCCCAAACATAAGAAACTATGCCGTAATCATCACTGCTCCCAGATGCATCAAAAGTTATCTTTTCATCTATATAATATTTAAATTTGATTGGAGTAGTTAAGATAACAGCAATTGGTTCATCGTCTTCTGGTTCTTCAATACCACCACCTCCACCACTACTGCCACCACTACCTATTTTTACTCTTACAGATTGAACTGATATAGGAACCTCTGGTCCTTCATAGAATATTTGAAAGTCTTCTAAAATAAAATTACAGTAACCATTACTAACAGCAACAAACTCAGCAGTAAATAATAAAACGGGAGTCGTAACAACTTCCATAGAAAATGCCTGTATGTTATTTAAACTCGTTCCATCCAAAGTTCCATTATCATAAAACATAGAACCAGTCCAAAAGTCTCCAACTTCGCACTCAACAAAACTTACATAACTATTAAAATCTAGGTTTGTAAACCAAGAATCAAACATCTCATTACCTTCAACCCAAACCTCCAATATTATACTATCCCCAACGTCAACGTTAGTGCTATTAATATCTATGATAGCATCATTGGTCTCTGCAAGAACTGACGGTATTAATAAGAAAAACCCTAATATTATAATTAACAATATTACTTTACTCATTCTCCACCATTAGTTTATATAAAACTTATGGTAGATAAACTTAACTCTTTTCGGTTATGTGTAAAACTACAGTGGGGAATTAACTGTGGGTAATTTAGCGTGGTATCAACTGAAAGAAGGGTAAGGGATGCAAGGATGGTATTCCAGAAGGCAAAAAATAACTGTGGCGGTAGAAAACCAAAGTATCTTATTACTGACGGCTTACAGTCATATAAGATGGCTGTGAAGAAGGAATTTAATACTAACATGCATGAGACTGAACATCTGTGGAATGTTGGTTTACAGCACCATCCTAATAACAATCATGTTGAAAGACTACACGGAACGATAAGAAGTCGTGAAAAGACAATGAGGGGGTTGAAAAATGAAGATACCCCTATTGTTGATGGGAATAGGATATACTATAATTTCATTAAGCCACATGAAGCATTAGACGGTAGAACACCATCAGAACAAGCAGGGATAACAATAGAAGGTGATAACAAATGGCTTACATTGATGAGAAAATCAGTTCAATACCGAAAATCTAAAATCTAAATTCCTATGTAATAGTATTTAATACCATCATCAGTTGAAATCATAACATTTGTTCTAGTATCTAATTCAGTCATAACACTTGTGGAAACAGGTAAAGTAACAGTGATTACACCTTTATATGAGTTCCATTTGTATTCAAAACTATTATTTTCTTTAGCTTTAATCACATCAGGATATACATTAAAAGATACCTCTTCATAATCTATTTTAGCAGTAATCTCCTTAAACTCAACATGCAATATGATATTATTTGAAGGAATGAAACCCGTTGTTCGAAAAGCAATACTCCAAATACCATCCTTATCATTGAATGGAATTAACTCTATATTCTCACCACCATCTAAAACTTGAATGCCAGAAAAAAATGGAGTGATAAAAGAAATGACAAGAATAGCGACTAGAATTATATTGGCAAAAGCAGAAATATAGACTATAACCTTATCTTTTTTCGCTTTATTTTCCGAATTTATTATTTTATCAATCAATGTTTTTTTATTTAACTTATTTAACTCTGATTTCTCTACCATCGCTTTTAAATCATTGAGTCCCTTAATAAATTTGTTTAATTTCTTTAAGTTATACTGATTAAAATACAAAAACAATAAAATAATTATTGCGAAAATAATAATAGATTTGTCACCAAAAAAGTTATAGGTCAACTAAAAGCACCCCCATAATCCAATTTTGTGAAAATACCTTTGTTTGCTTAATAGATAGATTATCTTTATAAGTAGAAATAACATTATTTTTATAAAGTTTTAAAATGATAAAACATGAAAATATTATATTGGGATTCACATTTATTATTTGTATATTTTTATTTATTTTCGGTTCACATTTATATTCATTAACAGTTAACGAAACATATGAACCAGTAAAATCATTTGGATTTATTATTTCTATAAGTTTACTTTTTATAGGTACATTATTTCTAATAATCATACTAAAATATTCACCTCTATTTCAAAATAAAAAAACAGATTCTCATAGATTAAAAGAATATTTCCGACAATCAATAAATTGGTTTTATTTTGTGATGATTCTTTCAATTTTAATGATAAATTTTGTTTTAATTGGAGTACTTTTTTTCCCGCAAGATGAATGGTTTTGGAGGTTCTATAATGGATTTGTCGCAGTTTCTGTTGCCATGATTGTAAGTTATGTACCATGGTTTGAAATATTAAAAAAGAAAATATTGAATGCTTCATGGGTTCCTCTTTTTATTATTTTTATGATTTTGGTTTTTAGTATGATATTCATCTTCATTTTCTATCTTTATTTTTAAAAATGTGATATATAATACTGGGATTAAAACAAAGAAAAACGATATAATAAAAAATTCAAAAACTAATTTATAAATTATAGAAATAATAAGAAATAAACAAGAAATAATAGGGATTGCATATAAAATATTTAAAAAATACAGGGAACCACTCGAAGAGTTACAACTCATCTAAAAAAACCCCCTTCGAGTGAAACCACGTGATTTGGGTACAATACCCCCATAATTCAATCTTTTTATGTCAAATGGAAGGGTGTCTTTAGTTGGTGTATCAAAAATGACTGAAAAATCTTTTTTTGAAACCAAAGACACCCATAAATGATTTAAAAAGAAAAATGATTTATATTTTCGGTGTATCTTAATGAAAACCTCTGCAAGTTTTATTTTTAAAGCTGTTGTTTTTGGGATACCTGGATTGCTAGTGCTTGGTGGTATTTTCTTCATTTTTACTGGTTCATTGATTGAATCATTTACTGACACAGTAAGCATTTTAACGTCAAGAGGGGGAGCTCTATTAGTAATCGGGTTGCTATTATATTTACTTGAATTTTTAGTATACTTGTATCTTAATAGCAACAATGGTGGCTGATAATTTAATCTCATTTATTTAATTCCCCTAAAATTTTATTTAAAAAATGTGAAACTGAAAAACCGATGAATAACCATCCTAATTCATTAAAATATAAAATAAAAAGCCCTAAAAAAATGAAAAGTAATGAAATACAATCCATCACAATACTTTGATAACTCCATAAACCACGTGGCAAGTTACGTGTCATATGTTAACACACCCCAAACACGTGATTCTGTGACAACATCACCCTTAACAAAAAAGCCACAGTAAAATTCCCACAGTAGATTCCCCACTGTAGTTTTACACAGAACCCTCTTTTCTATATCAATCATCTTTTCTTATGCACCTCTCTAAATTTCTTAATATCATACCACAGTGCATAAACCATTATAGGAAAAATTATTAGATAAACAATATACTCAATTACTGCTTCTCCAAAGTGATTAAAATACACTGTAACCTTTCCACCATTAAGGATAGCAACAAATAACCATATATAAAAATTGATAACTATCGCAAATGATAATCTGTCACCGAGTGATTTAAGTGTTACCTTTTTCATTTTATTAACTCTTATAAAGAGTATAAACCTTCTTCCCTTTATTAAATCCTTCCCCAAATAATCCTATTTCTGTTCCTTCTTTTAATCTAGTTGAAAGGGTAGCACTGGATAACCCAGTGCCTTTTTCCAAGTCAGTCCAAGTTGCTCTTCCATCACGTTTATCTATCTCCCTTGCTATTTCTTTAAACCCTTTTTTCATACCTTTATCCAAAAGAATCCTTAGTTGTTCACCATTAAACAAAATAGGTGTCCTTGACTGGACATATCTATCACCCACTATTAAAGGGTCTCTTGGAAAATGAGGTTCATAATCAACAAATGGCCTACCATATCCTATTGGTCTGCGTTGATATATACTTTTCGTTGGTTCATCTTTTTCTTCTTTTCGCATAGCAAATACATGTATTACATCGTCTTTCAAAGTAACAACTTCGCCAAGATAATTCTCTAAACTTATATTATAAGTTGTATCCTTTATAAGTTTTGTTTCTGCCTGACTAATTAACATCAAAAATTCTTCAATCTTTTTGTCCACATTAGTCTCATCGAAAGTAAACAACGATTCTTTTGCCTTTTCACCTAATTCATCAGAATAATTTGCTATTGCCTCTTTATACTGTGCCTTCCAACTGTCAGCATGGTCAAAAGCCTCTATACCAATAACTCCCATTGTACCTACTATAATTGCTCCAATTTGGTTCTCAAAACAAGGTACTTGTTCTAATATATCCTGTAAATTCTTATCAAATTTTTCCTGTGCTTCTCTCATCTTAGGTAAGTTATCTTCTTTAATACTACCAATTTGTGCGTTAGACATTGCAAAAAGTGCCTGTGAATAACCTCTAACACTACCCCAAGTTTCACTCTGTCCCTTTCTCAGACTCGCCTGAACAGTTCTTGGCGTATAACCTTTATACTTGAAACCACCACCTCTAGAAGTTGGTCTTGACGCATGTATACACCTAACATTAACATTAGATGTTTTATTGGGTTGAATTATCGTACTCATTATAACTGCTCTGTCTTGCCCAGAAATCCCTTCCAACATAGTCCCAGTTCTTAAAAATAGATGTTGGTCCTGTGTATTTTTTATTTGTATAGGTGATATTCGACCTTTATCTTCGAACTCAATCTTATCTTTAACCTCTGGTAAAGTAACATAACTTCTTTCACCACCTTCTCTAATTATAGGTACTATTACACCCATTGATGTAGCACTAAACTTCCATGGTTCTCCTAAAGAGAAACCATCCTTTTCTGTGAGAATTTTGTCACAGAATACTTTCAGTTCTTTCATAGCAATAGCATATATAACTTCTTATATTTAAACTTTACTTTAAAAAATTAAAGTTAACTTTATTTTCAATATTCCTTTAACCAATAATCCACTGGTTTTACCTTTGCTTTTTTCATATCCTTCAGTTTGTAAAATGATGTTTTCTTTTCTATCATATCATCACAATGATTTTTTAACAACTCTCTTCTATATTTTGTGATTGGCGTTTGTGCCCCGATTCCCGAACCCGTCATCTTTGCCCTTATACTTAATATCTCTCTTTTTTCTACAATAGGTTTAGTTTCAAATATAGAAAGCACCTGTTGCAAAACCTTTGATTCATTCGGTTTCTTTAACCAGTCTGCTGACTTCTCATAAGACTCAACTGCTTCCTCAAACGCCTTTATGTAACCAGTAGCAAGATATTTCCAGTAGTACTTCTTTAAGTTATAATTCTTTTTGATGCTACTAACATGTTGCATAACGTACTCTAAATCATCCAATGTATTTGTCTTACTTGATAGCATTTCATTAAAGAATATGCCATTGGTTGTAATAGGTATATTATTACAATAAAGTGCCTCAAGAAAAGCAATTGACCATTGATTTTGCCCACTATGCAAACCAAAGCATATATCACTCTTCCAAAGCAGTCTTATATAATCTTGCCTTGATAAAACTTCATCACAAACCTTTAAAAAGGGGTATTTAGTCAAGTTAACTCTAGTAAGTGATACTGAGGGGTTCGTAAATATAAGTTGGAAGTCTTTAAAACCACCATCATATATCTGCTTACATTTCTGTAGTAATTTATCATAACCAGTATATTGTGATATTCTATGATTAAAAACCAACGTTACCTTATCAAATTTATCCTTTGTCCTGTACCTATCCAATTCTTCTTCATCAAACCCTACATTTAAAACGCCAAGACGGTTTTTTATTACATTTGACGTTGATTCTTTGAATATACCATCTAACTCTTTGGTTACTAGGTGCTTGCCGTATTCACTGTTGCAATAAGTCCTATGGCACCAGTAAATAGAAGTAAACATATCCCATTGTTGTGGTGTAATGTCCGCTGTTGTATTAACCCAGTGAATATAATTAACGATTGGGATATCAAAGTGAGATTTATAACAGAACATGTTTTTAAAGTGAGTACCTAATATAACCTCATTACAAAGCACCAAATCCCAATCTTTGTGCCACATATCCATAAGGTCCCAGAGTTCATTTGTATCAAAGTGATATTTGTGCCCAGAACCACCAGAATAGTGATATGGCATAAGCGTCAGTCGGTCGGATTCTATCTGCTTGACATCACCGAGTCTTTCATAAGGTACTGTTAGATAAAAATGATAATCGTTGCGTTTTTTAAGTATCTCTTTTATTACACTTTTTTGAACGTGAAAACCACTGTCCGCCCAAATTGAACGTTCGTTGCTGATGTTGAGATAATCAAATATCCGCATAATTAACCTTTAATTTCTTTCCAGTAAATAATGTAACCAAAATATCCATCAGAACCCTTCTCTATCCTTATGTCTTCAGTCCTAATTTTATTATCCAAAATATAATTATTAATTGCCGTATCAAGATTAACTAGCAACTGAGAATCAAATGTCTTAACAACCTTAACTTTTTCTGACATTTTAGTTTGCTCCCTTACTTAACATCCTGAAAAAATCGATGTCTTTATTCTTAAAGAAAAGTACTGAAAATATAATGATTAAGAAGAAAAATACAATACTGGCAATTTTTAAACCTAAAATAGTATCAACATTATTATCAAATAATGGTATAATAAACCAACTAAGAGATGTTAAAGATGATGCTAAAAGAATGTTCGCAACTCTGTTTTTTATATTTTTCATAGTATTACCTTGCTCTAATCCTACTTCTGATTTCTTGTTTTTCTTATAGATGGATGACGACAATCGTTTGTTCTATTACGACCACGACCACCAGAAGACCAACCGAGTTGATTTCCTTCTTTTCTACCAAATTCACGTCTGGGTCTCATAATTCACCTCCTATGTCCTATTTCTCATATTCATTTTTTATTGGTGGACCATATGGTACATGTTTCTTATCAATCTTTGGCAATATATTTCTATCCAAAATTATAGTCATCTCTTGAATTTCTTTATCCGCCAACAATACTTTCCATTCTTCATCAGTCATTGACTTCACTATTTGTCTTGCATCCCATAAGTATGATTTATTCTTTTCCCTAATTGCCCACATAAGTAAATTTCTTACACTCTCTACTTTGTGCATTACCTCCGTTTTCCTCTCCAAGACAACATCACCTTTTCCCAAACAATCTCTTATCAATTTTTGCCACCCAAGAATTCTCTTTATCACTAAAAGAAACAAAAAGTATAGACAAAAGAACGACGTATAAAGCAATAGGTATCAGTCTCGTTGATAAATCAGTCTCCATATGCTTTGTATAATAATTAGTTTTACCTATCGTTATTTTTCCTCCTGCATGCCCTTTATCAAGCACTATTTGTGTCTCAATATTAACAATAAGAAAGCAAACTAATACAGCAATAAAAATAACAGCATTAGTTTTATTCATCTTCATTCCTCACAAGTCTTGTCTTTTCGTCACTAACCAGTTCTATTCTCTTTGTAATCAACATTTTAACTTCACCAGTAAACTTATTAAACAAAAAATGCACATCATAAGTCTCTCCGTCTTCATATTCCCTATCTGAAAACATCCAGTCCCAAGTACCACAATTGTTTTCTTTTTTCTCTACACTCATTTTCAATACATCACATCCCTATATATTTTTTTCAAACCAAACTCTAATATTCTCAGGTGCATCTCTTTCATCCTTTAGCAAATCAACAAGAATCTTACGACCTTCCATTATATCAATGCCAACTTCATCAGATACAACCCTAGCAACTATCTCCCTAACTGCCAATGATACATAATAGTCAATCATTGATAAGCATTCATTATCTTCAGGCAAATTTTGATTGCATGTAGGACATTTCATAGTTATCTTCCTTTTCCTGCTCATCTATATTGCTTATAGTTTCTAAAACTTTTCCTTCCTCTTTTTTTAGCATATACCAAAGTTGTAAAAGAACCTTAGAAAACTCTTTATCATTGCTAACGGGCATAGTCACCGTTTGCTTCTTTACTTTGAATTGAAAACTAAACCAACCTTTTTTAAGTAACGGATAGACCCTGCCTATTGATTTACCGTAATACTTAAAGATATATGTGGCACCGTGTTGCTTATCATACAATTCAATGTCTATATTGACTTCAGGAAACCTATCTAAAACTTTTTGTAACAAATTATGTACTGGTTTAACATCTGTATATCTTGCCATTAATTATACACCTCAATATTCCTTCCACTCATTATCCTTATAAATCCAATGCTTAGATATCCATAAGGCATTTTTATCTGGTTTATAGTCACAAGTCAACATCGGTACTCCCTCAGTAGTCAAAGTTAAAAAAGAGTGTTCTTCCCAAACATCATATCCTAACAATTTACGAGACAATTCATAATCTTCCATTTTATCACTCAAACTTTTTAGTTGTTCTCTTGTTTAATTCTCTTTTAAATCTCTCATACGCCTGAATGGAACCACTACGACCTGTATACTCGTTACATTGCTCAATTATGACGCTATTTGCTAAGACAGTAGTCATTCTTTTTATAACATAGTTCTTACCCAATATTATCTTATTGTTTCTAATTAAATAGAACAATGCCCTAAACGAAGTTGGTCTGAAAGCAGGCAAACGTGGAAAATCACTATACCCTACCTTATTAAATATAGTCATTATAGTCTTAAAAGTATCCTTGATATAATCTACATCCTCACCATCTAAGTTTTGCATTTTCTTTATGAACTGAAGGGCAGTATAACTTGTGCCACCAGAAAATGGATGTTCCTTTGATATAAGATATGAATCTATAAGTAAACGCAACTTTAATTTAGTTTTACCTCCATAGACTGATACAGGTAACTCAGTAGTAAACCGTTCAAACATTGGGATAGTATCCCTGTAACTATTGATAAAATCCTCAACACTCTGCTTAACTGACTTATTCCATTTTGTATAAACTTCCCTCTCTTCATCATCAGTCAAATCACGGTAGACTACCATCATAACCTTAACCTTATCGTCTACCCTCTGGTCAAAATATTTTTTTAACGCTTCTACTCTATGAGTGCCATCCAAAACTCTAACTTCCCTGTTTGCTCTTACGTTAACAACAAAGGGTGAATCAAAGTGTTTGTTTAACCGTAGAGCACTGAGTACACTTTTAACTTGTTTTGCTCTTATCTGTCTTGGGTTGACTATAATCAGCTTTCTAGTAGAGTCCTTATCCAAAATAATTGTTTTGGTCTCATACTTATAATCTATTGTTTTGCTTTTATTTTTCATATTTTCCTCCACACTATTCCACTTTTGGAACCTTAATAATACGTTGTACTCGCCAATGTTCAAATTCTGGCAACAAAAATCCTTTTCCCTTAAATAACTCTAATATTATTTCTGAGTTAACAGTAAAATCTGTATATTCTTCAAAAACAGTAACATTATAACTTTGTCCATCACTAAAGTACAAAGTTATGTATTCTACGCCTCCTCCATCATTTAAATGTGTTTCTGCGTTTACAACTTCCCCTTGTATAGTAATAGTTTCTGAATTAGTAACAAGAGAAAACACTTCAAAAAGTAAAGTGGCAAATATGCATACTATAACAATCCCCAATATTTTATCATTACTTATTCTTTTCATTCTTATCACCTTTTATAAATAGTTATCTAATATATAATGATTTTGTTATTTTTAATATTTTTAATTAGGAATATACTTTTTAGCAGGTTTATCATTTAATAATATATTACCTTTATTCTCTATATAACAAGGAAAGGGGTCTCCTTTATGAACAACTCCAATATCAAAAGGGCAGTCATCTTTTTCCCACTTACAAAATAAACAACCTTTATTCTTTTTCCAAACTTTTTCAGGAAAATTTGTATCACAATGTGTACATAATCTATATTTTTCCACTCAATCACCCATAACCAAATAGGGTAATGTGTTCTTAAAGTTTTCGGTAATTTTAATATCTAAAAGTCAGGTAAATCTTTACTTTCTTTTCCTTGCCAATCATCAATGTTTCTTTCATCAAAAGTTTCCCAATCATCATCATTTAAATCAGATTGCATAAATTTTTCGAGTTTATTGTACCAACCTTTACCAAAGATGTTTATTAAATCTTTTTTTAAACTAACATAAGAAGGTTTACCCCTTCCGTAATTAGGACAATAATTTTTTGGATAACCGTACCATAACCACCTTGCTAAATAAAGTCTTCTACCTTTACTGACTTTAAAAGGAAAAAGTTGACACTTTAACGGTTTTATTTTTGGGTTTTTAAGACAATCGTCAAGTAATTCACAATTTCCTTCTTTATCCTTTTTACAACAGTAGAATCCTTCTCTTAAAAAAAGTTTACTTCTTATATTTTTAGGTAATTTATTTACTTCTTCAGGGTAATACCTTGCATAACTCATATCAACTTTACAACACTTACCTTGACACTTTTTTCTTCCTAAAACAGAGCAATCTACTTTAGTAAGCATGTGTTTTTTATTTATAGAAATAGGCAGTAATTCTTTAATCATTTTTTATAATTTATTACACCACGAGAGTTTTCTAACATATCATTATATTCTTCGTCACAACTTATTCTTTTAGTTTTGCCTTTAGGTAAAAGTACACTAAAGTTACCTTCCTTTAGAGGGTATATCCTTTCTACAATAATCCTATTATTAAGTTTCACACTAAAAAACCAAGACCATAATCCATTACCTTTATGGTCTAAAGAAACAACTAAATCTTTATTTATGTTTCTTAAATCATTAATAAAATCAAACATAGAATTTCTATTATCTGGTTGTTTCCAAACTTTTTCGTTCCCTATGTATACTATTTCGTCTTTCTCATGAACATCAATAGTCTTATCAAATATAGAATCTAATATATTACAAACACTTTCTAAATCATCACGAAAAATCCTAAAAGACTCTCCACCCACTGCTCCCTTATCTGCTAATCTTTTACCTCTCTCTTCTAGCATTTTATGAACTGTAGATTCTATATTTTTATAATGTTCCCAGTATCTATAAGGATAAGCATTAGGATGACCCCATCTTTTACATTCAGACAACCTTTGTTTTATATTACCTTTCCCTGCTTTAATATCCAGTAAATTATGTCTACGTCCATAATTTTCATCATAAACACCTTCACTTAAAATAAAAATATAATGTGTTACTTTCTTTTCCGCCTTTTCATTTAATTCAATGATATTACTACCCAAACCTAACACCTTTTCTAATTTCAACAAACTTTCTACAATTTCTTTCTTTATGAAATCCCAATTGTTCTCTTCTATACTATAAGGTAAATTAAACCCTACGTGATAATAGTCAGTATGTCTTATTACATCCACTAAACTATTATAACCTTTTTTTATTGCCTGTTTTTTAACATAATTATATATAGTTTTATCTCTAGTATAAAACAAAACTTGTATATCATTTTTTAAAATATGTACTTCCCAACCCTTTTTATTCTTTGATTTATATAAACCATAAGTATACTTACAATCAGATAGAAAATTTAATAATTCATTATTTTGTTTTTTCATAAAACTTTTTAACTCCTCTACAAAAACTTTTCTTTTATCAAAATAGTCCATATCAATCACCTACATTCCAAAACAAAATCTTATCTTTCATCCCCTTCATAAAATTCATTAAAAACCACCATGCCTTCTTATCATAATAACTATTACACGGAAACGGTGTTTCTATAGTATTGATATCGTAATAATCCATA
>Ga0272441_10009046_pt1 | contig 15512 bp, 10 predicted proteins | sample SSMProp6N_FD_193582 | JGI IMG/M metagenome (GOLD analysis project Ga0272441, IMG submission 193582) | Marine sediment archaeal communities from Little Sippewissett salt marsh, Falmouth, MA, United States - SSM-Prop-6N | ecosystem: Environmental > Aquatic > Marine > Wetlands > Sediment ... | reverse complement strand
ACGCGGCCGCCCTTGATTTGATAGACCGCCTGAACTGCGTACCAGAGGTGGCTGCCATCCAGGTGTTGGCAGCGGATCCTGTTGATCGAGACGCACTGCGATCCGCGTCCGTTGAGCTTGTGGAACCATCTGGGGACCCCTTCCACTTCGGTCACGTGCTGGCTTCCTTCGGCCAACAACAACGGGGCCTGGCCTATTTTGGCGGTGCAAGTGCACCATTGCTCACGGCGACGGTGTTGAAGCAGCTCTTCCAGCAGATGCAGGACTGGCAGGGGAAACGGGCGCTGGTCAACAATCGGCATTCAAGCGACTGGCTGCTGATCTCCACTGCGGGCATGCTGGAAAGCCTTGCTCCCCATCTTCCCAACGACAATGCGCTGGGATGGGTGCTGGAGACGCAGGCAGGCTTCTATGTCGAGACGACTGCCTCGACAGCGGCGATGCGTTGCGATATCGATACCCCCGCTGATGTGTGCCTGGCAGGCAGCCACCCGGATGCAGGTCCGCATCTGAAGCGTTTTCTCCAGCAGAACCCGGTCACCTTGTTGGATCGGTTAGCTGATTTGCGATCCGTGTTGCAAACACCGGCATCCTCAGTAGCCCTCATTGGCCGGACCTCCTCGGAGGCCTGGTCGGCGCTGGTGGGTGCGACCCGTATCTGGGTGCGGGTGTATGCCGAAGAGCGCGGCATGACCGCCAGCGGACGTCAGGAAAGGGGAGAAGCGCGCTCTTTACTGGCATCGGCGATGGAAGCGATGGGGGAGGACGCATTCATGGTGATGCTGGCCGGAATGCTGGATGGAGTGCTGTGGGATACACGGGTGTGGATGGCACATCACCACATTTGGCCATCGGATGCAGACCGATTTGCAGCAGACCTGGGTATGATTGACCAGATTCAGAATAGGGCGTTACGGCAACTGACGGCAGCTCAGTCTGATGCGGGCATTCCTATGATCGTTGGGGGACATGGCGTTGTCGGGGGGAGTTTGCTGGCGCTGGTGGAGACGATCAGCTACCAGCCTTCAAGGTAAGGGACCCATTCCGCATACTGTTTGGCGAAAGTGCTGAAGCGGTACAGAGCTGTTGGCTTTGGCTCGTACGGTTTGGAATGCAATTTCATCCGCGCCTGAGCGAGGGTGCGTCCGCCTTTCCTGCGATTGCACGCGGGACACGCGGTGACGATGTTCGTCCACGTTGAAAGCCCGTTGAGACGTCTTGGCACAACATGATCTAGCGTGAGTTTTCCACCCTTCCTGCCGCAGTACTGGCAGGTGTATCCATCACGTCTGAAGATTTCCTGGCGGGTGAACCGGACGTGGGGGCGGGGGATGTTGATCATATGGTTGAGGCGGATGATGGAGGGTTTGGGGTAACGCGCGCGGACAGTGCGGATGAAGCCGCGACCGTTGAGGATGAGCACAGCCTTTTCATCCAGCATCAATCCGATTGCCCGTCGCGTGGTGTGGACGGCAAGCGGTTGATAATTGGCGTTGAGCAGCAGGACCGGGTCGTCCATGCGGGATATTGTAGCATCTCCACATGAACGTGCAACGGGGTTTTCTTAACAAAACGGACCTGCCCTGGTTTTCAGGGCAGGTCTTCATGTTCAGCGTTGGTGCAGCCTAGACAAAGCGTTCGCGGATGTTTGCGCTCACATTGTCCAGAATGGCGACGGTGATGGCGATAAACCAGACTGCGATACCCGCCGAACGGTAGTCAAGCAATCGGATCCACTGCGAGAGCAGGAAGCCGATGCCGCCGCCGCCGACGAAGCCGATGATGGTAGACATGCGGATGTTGATATCCCAGCGGTAAATGGTGAAGGAGACGAAGGGGGGGATGATCTGGGGGATGACGGCGAACATCACCGTCTGCACCCAGTTGGCGCCCGTAGCATGGATGGCTTCAATTGGACCGGGGTCGATCGATTCAATCGCCTCTGAGTACAGCTTCGTGAGGGCTGCGATGGTGTGAATCGTCAGCGCCAGTATGCCTGCAAAAGGTCCCAGGCCCACTACGGTCACGAAGATGATCGCCCAGACGAGCGACTCGATCGAACGGACGATATTCATGATGGTCCGGGCGATATAGTAGATGCCCAAGGTGATGGGTGAGGCAGACATCAGGTTCTTCGCTGCAAGGAAGCTGAAGGGGATGGCGAAGATGATGCCGAAGAACGTTGCCATCATGCCAATGAAGATGGTCTCGATGATTTTTTCGATGGCCAGCTTCAGTTCAATACTGGCGACGGGATCTCCAATGGCCGCAACTTGCTGAGCGCGGACGTTCCAGAGCAAAGCGCCCTCACCCGCACTGGGTGGGATTAACCGATAGGGCATGATGATGTCGACTTCGAACTCGCCATTTTCGTCAGCGGGTACGACGACATAGGCGCCTTCCTGGCGCTGACGGAACTCATTCCCGATGGGGTCTTCCCACAGGATGGAAACCTCCTCGCCAGGTACGAAGTTGCGGCCGCTGAGGCTTAAGGTGGAACCCGGGGTTCCATCTTGCTCGCTAAGCGTTCCGCAGGTCGGCGTAGACATCAGGTAGGGTTCGCCGGGCACTTGCTCCGGCACGGCAGGGTTTTCATCCGTACACGGCACCAGAATCGGTGCGCGTGCTTCGATGTATTCCTCCGGGCGGTCGATCGCCTGTTCCCACGGCCACACGACCCGGCCAAGCACACTGAAAGCATTTTCGCCGCCGCTGAAGAGGGAAACGAGATTCACTTCTCCGATCTGCCAGCCGAAGCCGAAGAAAACAATCAGGATGGCGAACATCAGGCCAGAGGGATTGGCACGGGGATTGCGGGCAACGACGTAGGCGTCGATGATGTTCCAAAGGTAGAGTGCGCCAATGCCGATTGAAATCCACAGCAGAATGGGCTGCAGATGGATGGCTTTATTGACAATATCGGTGAACCCGGTATCGCGGGGCGCGGCCAGAAGGAAACGCCAGATGAGCAGCCCGATCAGGGTCGCTATACTGCCGAGAATGGTCAGCCCGCGCTTCCAACGCCGGGCCAGCATGTGGCCGAGACCAGGTACGATGGACAGCACTGAAGCGACAGGCGGTGGGACCAAGCTTGCCTTTAATTCTTCATCAGGGATGTAGCGTGTTCGGCGGGTCATACTTCACCTCCCGCGTCGTGCTGTAATTCACCCTGAAGACCGCCGCCGACTCGCTCCGCTTCTTCGCCGTAAATTTCCTTGAATTCTTCATCGGTCATCGCCTGGATATCAGAACGGTCGCCGCGGTAGACAATTTCTCCCTGGCGCAGGCCAAGCACGCTGGTGGAATAGCGCTGCACAAGGTCGAGATAGTGAAGGCTGCAGATGACGGTAATTACATCTTCCTGGTTCAACATTTCCAGATACTGCAAAATGGAATGCGCCAATACCGGGTCGAGGCTGGCAACGGGCTCGTCGGCGAGGATCATTTCCGGTTCCTGCATCAGCGCGCGGGCAACGCCCACTCGCTGTTGCTGACCACCGCTGAGTTCATCAGCCCGTTTGTAGGCCTGGTTCTCAATGCCCAGACGCTCCAGCGCCTTCCAGGCTTCGTCCATGTCCGCTTTTGAAAAACGGTGGAGCAGGCTGCGCCATGTGGGAGAGTAGCCGAGGCGGCCAGAAAGGACGTTGGTCAGAACGGGGGAGCGTCTTACAAGGTTGAAATGTTGAAAAATCATGCCAATATGACGTCGGGACTTGCGAAGATCTTCGCCCTTGAGCTGCGCCAGGTCGACTCCGTTCCAGAGGATTTCTCCCTCGGTTGGATCGATGAGGCGATTGATGCAGCGCAGCAGGGTAGATTTACCTGAGCCGCTGAGGCCAATCACGACGAGAAACTCGCCATCGGGAACGGTGAAACTGATATCTTTAAGGGCCACCGTCCCATCATCGTACACTTTCGTGAGATGACGGACTTCCAGCATGTAGTACCTCCTCAACCCCGGTAATGCGTCTTCATACCTGGACGGATCACAGAGATTGAAATTGGCGGGGGGAGGAGAACCCTCCCCCCGCCGCCTTTAACTATCACTCAAGCCTAGATGTTCAGTGTCTAGACTAAAGGAGTTCTTCCACGTTGACGCCAGCAGCGTCCAGGACCTGACGGAATGAGTCATAGAACGAGTCGTCAATGACCTGCAGTGCGTTCCACTGATACGCAGTGTCCAGAGCTTCCTGGCCTGCCTCGGTTTCAGCGATCGCCAGCAGGGCGTTGTTGATCTCATCACGCATTTCGCGGGTCATGACCGGCGAGTACTGCACGCCGTCATTGGGAACGTCGCCCGTGATGTAGATGACCTGGATGACGTCCATCACGTCCGGGTAGTCTTCTTCGATGCGGGTGCGGGCGTCCACATAGGAAGCGCCTGCGTCGCAGTCGCCGTTGTACACGCCGGCGATGGCTGCATCATGCGAGCCAGCATCAACAACTTCAGCCAGATCGGTATCGGGGTTGACGCCCGCTGCTGCCAGCTCGATGCTGGGGATAATCCAGCCGCTGGTGCTGAGGGGGTCAGGGCGGCAGAAGGTCGTGCCGGCAAGATCTGCAAGGGTCTCCAAGCCGCTGTCTGAACGGACAAAAATCTGACCGTTGTAGGTCGGTAAACCAAAGCGCACGGAGACCAGTTCGGCTTCAGCAACACCGCGCTCGGCGGCGAGGATGTAGGCGAACGTCGCCAGGGACGCCATCTGGGCCTGCGGCGGGTCGGCAGAGAGCGCTTCAATCACACCGGCGTATTCGGTGGCCACGAGGGGCTCAATCACCAGGCCGGTCTCTTCGAAGATCAACGCGGCGACTTCTTCAAAACCAGCGACGACGCGTTCGGTCTCACCGGAGGGGACCACAGCCCAGACAATCGGGTTTTCTTCCGTGCCCAGCGCGGCTTCTTCCGGTTCCGGCTCTTCAACCTCTTCCGGCTCTTCCATCGGTTCGGGTTCTTCAACGACCGGTTCTTCAACGACCGGTTCTTCGGCAGTCGTGCAGGCACCCAGCACCATGGCTGCGATGGCCAGCAGACTCAGAATCAGGAACAAGCGGTTCTTACGCATTGTTCTTCCTTCCTCCTCGATAAACGTGTGATTTGTGGTTTGAGTCGAATTCGTGCTGTCGTTCTACGCATGCGGATATCCGTGGAGAGCCCTCCTTTCACAGCATCCAGTTAGTTATGAGTGTAGCGCGATTTTGTATTGCATGCAAGCGATCATCAGCTTGTGCGTTTGATAGGCGGGAATTACAATGAACGCTTGATGACGATTCACACGTACGAAGACGCACTGGCATTTCTCTACAGCTTTGTAGATTACAGCACCGCACGCAGCTACCGCTATTCGCCCGACGTGCTTGATTTGGGGAGGGTGCGGGCATTGCTTGGCGGCCTGGACAATCCGCAGCATGAATTTGCTTCCCTGCACATCGCCGGCACCAAGGGGAAGGGGTCGGTGTCGGCATTGCTTGCCAGCAGTCTCAAGGCTGCGGGCTTCACCACAGGGCTGTATACCTCCCCTCATCTGCAGCGCTTCACCGAACGCATAGTGGTCGATGGCGAGGAGATTGCGCCGCAAGACCTGGTTACATTGGTTAATGAGGTCAGACCGGCCGTAGAAGCTGTTGGCGGCCTCACGGTCTACGAAATCATGACAGCCATCGCTTTCCAGCATTTTCAAAAGGTTGGCGTTGAGTTTGCCGTTGTCGAGGTTGGACTCGGCGGCAGGTTGGATGCGACCAACGTGATTATGCCCGACGTGGCTGTCATCACCTCGCTGTCCTATGACCATATGCATTTGCTCGGGGACAGCCTTTCCGACATTGCGTATGAAAAGGGCGGCATTATTAAACCAGGTGTTCCAGTGGTGATTGCACCCCAGCAGTATGAAGCTGAGCAGGTTCTGCTGCGCCTGGCGCAAGAGCGCCATGCCCCCGTAATCCAGGTGGGGAAGGACGTACATTATGCAGCCGGAAGCCACAGCCTAGAAGGCCAGGTAGTGCAGTTCTGGTCCAGCTCGGAACAGGATATGATGGATCGGTATGTGGAGAGCGCCGGGGCGGAGGAGTGGGCGCCGGCACGCTTTCGGATTCCCTTGCTTGGTTTCCATCAAGTTGTCAACGGCGCCGTCGCCTATGCCGTCTTACAGGAACTGATCGAGGCGGGCTACACCATACCCCAGGCAGCGATCGAGCAAGGTTTTCGTCAGGTGCGCTGGAACGGCCGTTTCCAGATTCTCTCGCGTGACCCCATTGTGGTGCTTGACAGCGCGCATAACCGCGATTCAGCACTGAAGCTGCGCATTGCCCTGGACGACTATTTCCCGGGACAACCGGTGACCATGATCTTTGGCGCATCAGCGGACAAGGACATCAAGGGCATGCTCGCGGAACTCTCGCCTCGCCTTTCCAGGATTGTGGTTACGCAGGCTGCGCATCCGCGCGCAACGGATCCTGCTGAGCTGGATCGTATCGCCAGAGGCTATGGCTTGCAAACAGAGTGTATTCAACCTGTCGGGGACGCTTTCATCACCGCATATTCACGTGCCGCACCCGGCGAAGTCATCCTTGCTGCAGGAAGTCTCTTCGTGGTTGGAGAGATCCTCGATCGCTGGCAAAAGCTCCAGCAGGAACATGAGAGCCGGTCATGAATTTGATGTGGCCGCAGTTTCCGGCGGATTTTGGTGGCGTTATGACCCGTAGGCTTGCTGAACTGCAGGTCGTCGAGAACGCAAGTGAGGACGAGACCGGTCTCATCGAGGGCCTGCTCCTCCCATTGAACGGCATGGTTCTTTTCCCACATATGCTTACCCCGCTCCTGCTCGACGACAGTCGCGTCGCCCGCGCCCTGGACGTCGCTGCAGGGGCTGGCGAGACGATGATTGCCGTCGCCCAGCGCGGCGATGAGTTGGGTGAACCTGGGATGGATACACTCTTCTCGATCGGAACCGAGGCTGCAGTTGGAAAGATGGTCTACACCAACGATGGCATCATGACCGTCCTTGCTCAGGGCAGGCGTCGCGTGCAGATCCTCGACATCTTTTCTGATAATGGGTGGTTCCGGGTGAAGGCACGACCCCTCGGTGAAGAGGAGGTTTCCTCAACGAGCGCTGAGGCATTAATGCGCACCGCGCTGGACCTGTTTGAGCAATGTGTCCAGCTCAACCCTGGCCTGCCCGAAGAAGCGTATGTCTATGCATTGAATATCGATGCACCTGGTTGGTTGGCTGATTTGCTAGCTAGTTCCCTCCAGCTTTCGCTTGAAAAACGCCAGACCTACCTGGAGATGGTGAATCCAGTTGCCCGCCTGGAGGGTATCAGCGCTGATCTGGCTGCGGAGCTGAACCTGCTGAACCTTGAGGATGAAATCCAGCAACGCGTCCAGATGGGGATTGATCAATCCCAGCGCGAGGTCTACCTGCGTGAACGACTGCAAGCCATCGAGGATGAGCTGGGCGAATCCATGCCATGGGTAGCGGAGCTGGAAGAACTTCGCACGCGTGTAACCCATCTTCCCTTTCCGGAAGAGACTGAAAAACGGGCCCTGCAGGAAATTGAGCGCCTGAAGCGACTACAGCCTCTGTCTCCGGAAGCCGGGATCCTGCGCACGTATCTAGAATGGCTTACGGAACTGCCCTGGACGGAGCAGACCGTCGATAATCTGGACCTTGCTCACGCAGAGCAGATCCTTGAACAACGGCATCATGGTTTATCGAAAGCCAAGGATCGCATCCTGGAATACATCGCTGTGCAAAGGCTTGCGCCGCGTGTGCGCCGACAGCCCATTCTCTGTTTCGTGGGACCTCCCGGTACGGGAAAAACATCTCTCGGTCAGTCCATTGCAGATGCGCTGGAGCGGAAGTTCATCCGTATTTCACTGGGCGGAATTCGTGACGAAGCTGAAATCCGCGGGCATCGCAGGACGTATGTCGGCGCCATGCCCGGTCGCATCCTGCAAGCCATGCGCCGCGTGGGTACGCAGAATCCGCTTTTTATGCTGGACGAGATTGATAAGCTGGGACAGGATTTCCGGGGAGATCCCTCTTCGGCTCTTCTGGAAGTTCTCGATCCCGAACAGAACCATGCATTCTCGGATCATTACCTGGAAGTGCCCTATGATCTCTCACATGTGATGTTCATCACGACTGCGAATACATTGGAACCCATCCCTCCGGCGTTGGAGGATCGTCTTGAGGTGATTGATTTCCCCGGCTACGTGGAGGAAGAGAAAATCCTCATCGCCCGTAAGTATCTCATCCCCAAGCAGATGGAGGAAAATGGGCTCAGCTCCGGTGAGTTCATGCTCACCCGTGATGCGCTTCAGGCTATGGTGAGAGAATACACATGGGAAGCCGGTGTCAGGAATCTGGAAAGGGTGATTGGCACGGTGTGCCGTAAAATCGCACGCCGAAAAGTGCAGCAGAAGGATCAGTTAAAGCGTGTGACGAGCCGCAGCCTGCCCCGGTTGCTGGGTCCTCCAGAGATCACCCCGCGAGAGCCTGAGGCAGCAGACATGCAGGGCGCCGCGATCGGGTTGGCCTGGACAGAGAGCGGCGGCGAGATGCTGCTGGTCGAAGCTCTTGCTGTCGAGGGGAAAGGCAATCTGGAACTTACAGGGCAAATGGGGGAGGTGATGCAGGAGTCTGCGCAAGCAGCGCTCACCTATATCCGCTCCAGGGCAAAAAAGCTGCATATCAACCCTACCGATTTTGAGAAGAAGGATCTTCACATCCATGTGCCGGAAGGGGCTATCCCCAAGGATGGACCAAGCGCCGGGATTACGATGGCTGTCGCTCTGGTGTCTGCGCTCACAGGAAACGCCGTCAGCAAGGAGATCGCGATGACCGGAGAAATCACCTTACGCGGTCTTGTTTTGCCCGTGGGAGGGGTGCGTGAGAAGGTGCTCGCAGCGCATCGTCTATGTCTATCGGAGGTCATCCTTCCTCAAAAGAATAAGAAAGATTTGGTGGACATACCGGCATCTGTCAAACGCAGGCTTCGAATCCATCTTGTGTCCCATATGGATGAGGTCCTTGTGCTCGCTATGAAAAAGAACGGGTCGCGGGGATAATCCAGCTATGATGCCGAGTCGCAAGGTTGAGCCACAACACACGCTGCATCCGCTGGAGCGAGGCATAGCAAGGGCCCTGCACGAGAGCGCACGCTGGGTTCTCTGGTTGACAGCGCTGTTTACGCTCGTTAGCCTAACCGGCTGTACCCGTACAGCTGTGCCGATGGACGTCCCCGGGTATTCAGGAACATCGGTTGCCGCAACAGAGCTCGCCAATATGGCCACGGCTGCCGCCATGCAGGCCGGGGAGTATGCTGTGGTGCTTGTCCCGGAAGGTGAGGAATTGCAGATTCACCAACCCGCCGGCATCAGCGGAGAGGTTGTCGCCCGGGTTTCGCATGATGCACGCGACCTGCGGCTTACATCGAACCAAACAACGTTGGGTAGTTCACGCTGGGTGGAAGTGGAGACTCCGGAAGGCGTTTCGGGGTGGGTCAATTTCCTTAATCTGACCGAATATGTTCCGCCCGACTTGTTCTGTGCTGATTCTCGCATCCCTGGGCTGCTCAACGCCTTCATGGAGGCTGTTCAGGTTTCCGATGGCATGGCGCTGCAGCAGTTAGTGCATCCGAAACGCGGACTTGTAATCCGCATTGATGCATGGAACCCTGAGGTGCGCTTTTCCCGGGAGGAAGTCGCCGGATTGTTCGGAAGCCGGGATGTGCGAAACTGGGGTGGAACGCCAGTCACCGCTTTTCCCATCGAGGGTACCTTCACCGAAAGCGTCGCGCCGCTGCTACAGGATGTGTTTGGCGCAGATGTGGCATTGACGTGCAATGCCATTCTTCTCGGGGATGGCGGCGTTGAGGTTTGGCCCGGGGAATACGACAACATTAACGTTTACAGTATTCTGCGTGCGGCACGGGAGGGGGATAACCCCTTTAACTGGCGCACCTGGGTTGTGGGTGTTGAGTACGATGGGGGAGTTCCCTATGTATCCTTTATCGTCCAGTACAGGGCGGAATAAGCCGTAAGTTCCACGTTGACGCGTTCACAACCCGCTAAACATCTCGAGCGGGTTTTTCCTTTCCCAGCAACAGCAAGAGGGTTTCAAGTTGGTCTGCCCAGGGCAGGTCCGAGGAGGGACGGTACCAGAGCCCGCGCTTGCTTTGCCGCAGCGATCCGGAGAGCTTTTCCCGTGGCAGGGTGGCAGGAGGATGGTTCATCTGTAGCAGAAATTGACCGTTCTCATTGCTGATGGAGGAGATTCCCGCCTTAGCTGCATGCAGCTTCATGCGCATCTGGAAGATGAGATTGCGGGTTTCGTCGGGCAGGGGGCCGAAGCGATCATGCATTTCATCGGCGACATCCTTTAATTCGGCCAGAGAACGCTGATCCGCGAGCCGTCGATAGAGCTTGAGGCGCAGCACCTGGTCGGGAACGTAGCTTGGCGGGATGGCGCTGTTCAGCGGGATGTCGAGGCTGACAGGAAGCGCCTGGATGGATTGTGGAAGGTCGTCAATCGAGCTCGTCGGGAGCTGGTAATTGTGCTTCATGCGGGTGATGGCCTGGGTTAATAGCCTGGTGTAGAGGTGGAATCCAATTGCCGTGATATGGCCATGCTGGCGCACGCCGAGGATGTCGCCGGCGCCACGCATCTCAAGGTCATGCATGGCGATGGTGAAGCCGCTGCCGAGTCGCGTGTTTTCGGCGAGGATTTCTAGACGACGACGGGCCTCTTCCGTCGCACGAAAACGAGGATGCAGGAAGAAATAGGCGTAGGCCTGTTGAGCGCCACGCCCAACCCGACCCCGCAGCTGATACAACTGGCTGAGGCCGAACATATCGGCACGGTCGATGATGAGGGTATTGGCGTTGGGGATATCCAGGCCGGATTCGATGATGGAGGTGCTCACCATCACATCGATTTCGCCGGCGTGGAAGCGGTCCATGGTCTGGGCCAGTCGGTCTTCGCGCATCTGGCCGTGTGCGATGGCGAAGGTCGCCTCGGGGACTAGCACCTCAAGCTGCTTGTGGACACCTGTGATGGTCTGCACTCGATTGTGTACAAAATACACCTGTCCCCCACGCTCCAGCTCCCGCAGAATGGCCTGACGTACCAGTCTGGGGTTGTAGGTGCCAGCATGCGTGATGACCGGGAGGCGTTCTTCAGGCGGTGTGTCGATGGTGGAAATATCGCGGGCGCCGGTGAGCGCCAGGTAGAGAGTTCGCGGGATCGGCGTGGCCGTCAGGGTGAGGACGTCCACTTCGGTTCGCATCTGCTTTAGAAATTCCTTGTGCGTTACCCCGAAGCGTTGTTCCTCGTCGACGATGAGCAAGCCCAGATCTTTGAAAAGAACATCCTTCTGCAGCAGGCGATGGGTTCCGATGACGATGTCCACATCCCCGTCAGCGAGGCGCTGCAGAATGCGGCGGACTTCAGCCTGTGACCGGAAGCGGGACAGCATTTCCATTTGAACTGGAAAGGCCGCCAGGCGGCGCAGGAAGGTCTGGTAATGCTGCTGGGCGAGGACGGTGGTTGGCACGAGGAACGCCACCTGTTTCCCGTTCATGACAGCCTTGAAGGCCGCGCGCAAGGCAACCTCGGTCTTTCCATATCCGACATCCCCACAGATGAGGCGATCCATTGGCCGGGAGCTTTCCAAGTCCTTCTTGACATCCTGCAATGCCTGGATTTGATCCTCGGTTTCGTGAAACGGAAAAGACGCCTCCAGTTCCTGCTGCCATTGGGTATCCGCCGCGTAACTGAATCCTTCGATGGTTTGCCGTAGCGCATACAACTCGAGGAGGTCACGGGCGACTTCCTCCGTCGCTTTCTCCGCCTTGCGCCGACTGCGGATCCATTCCTGTGTACCGAGTTTTGAAAGCGTCGGTGGTTTGCGGGCGGTGCCGATGTAACGTGAGATACGATCCGCCTGATGGATGGGGACGAACAGTTCGTCCCCGCCCTGGAACTCGATAAGCAGGAATTCGCGCTGGATGTCGTCAAGGGTGCGCGCCACCAGGCCGGCAAAGCGCCCAATCCCATAATCGATGTGCACGACCAGATCGCCCGGGTTTAGATCGGCGTACAGCGATTCTGGAGCTGCTGTGACGCGGGTAGGACGACGACGGGGTTTGGGCCGAGACCAACCGAACAGTTCTGTGTCTGTGAGCAGATGCAGGCGTGGTTTCCCTTTTCTGCTCAGCGTCCAGCCTTCAGTCATGGCGCCTTGAATAAAGTGAATGGAACCGGGAAGGAGCGGGTCAGCTAAACCATCACTGGCGGGTGAAGATTCGCCGAGTTCACACCAGAGCTCGGAAAGCCGCTGAGACTGCCTGGAAACCAGGATCACGGTGTCGCCAGCCACGTGTTTCTCGAGGATGTCTTCCATGGCTTTGCGAAGCTGACCTCCGTAGCGGGGTCCCGGTTGGAAATGGTCCGCAATCGCAATGGGGGAATACAGGGTGTTGGAAAAGATGCCCAGATCCAGGGTCCGCTGCTCATCCAGTTGTGCTCGCACTTCTTCCAGGGTGAGGTAGGGTAGCGAGGGATCCGCCTGAAAACGCTGTTCTTCCTCCAGCTGCTGACGAAGGGTGACCGCCTGTTCCTCAAGGCCGAGGATGGCATCCTCCAATGCGGCCTGGTCCTCCACCAGGATGGCAGAGGAGGAGGGAAGGTAAGAGAGCAGGCCAGAGGTTTGCGAAGCGAGGCGAGGCAGACACTGTTCCAGGAAAGGGGTGATGGAATCAGGAGGTTCCTCGAAGGCGTTGAGGATGTCCGCTTCCCATGCGGATTTGATTAGTGCGGGAAGGGCTTCACGCGCCGGTGTGAGGCGAACGTGGTCCATCACATGCTCGGAGCGTTGCGTTGCCGGCTGGAAGGAGCGAAGGGACTCAATCTCATCGCCAAAGTACTCGATGCGGATGGGGAGTGGTTCTGCGGGCGGCCACATGTCAACGATGCCACCCCGGCGGCTGAATTGACCGGGTGCGACAACGATGCTTTCGTGCGTATAACCAATATCCATCAGCTGCTGCACGAGCTTCATCTGGTCGTATGTGCGACCGGTTTGCAGCCAGCGCGAGTTGCGGATGAAGGTGCGCAATGGGAGAGAACGCGTCAGGAGGGCTTTGGCGCTGCTCAGGATGAGAACCGGTTCTGTCTTTTTCGGCTGTACGCTGCCTGGCTGCCGCGCCAGGGTAAGTGTGGCGAGAACCTGGACACGACGGCGAATGGTCGCTGCGTTCCAGGGCGCTATTTCATAGAAGAGCGGGTTTGGTTCAGGGAAGGTGAGGACACGAACGTGGGGCGCCCAGGCGCTGAACTCTTCCGCCAGGGTAAGGACGCGATCGACGCGTGGCACAAGGTAGAGCACGGGCTGCTGCAGATCGGAGGCCAGTGCGGCGGCGAGAAGGGGGCGGGTGGAACGTTGTAAACCAAGTGCGGGTTGAGCCTGCCAACCCTTTGCATACCCGTCCAGCAGTTCCCGGTAGGCTGGAAGCGTCTTTATCTGGGAAAGCAGCGGGTTCAAATTCATTCAGACTCACCGCTGTTGCTCAGGTTCATGGCCAGGTCAACGCCATCCTGCAGAAAACGCTCGATGACGTCCAGCGCTTCCTGGATGGTGACATCCATTAATTCCTTTTCCGCGTCGGAAAAGTCCTGGAGTACATAATCGGCGGGATCCATCACGCCAGGGGGGCGACCGATCCCCACGCGCAGTCGGGGAAACGCCTCCGATCCGAGCTGAGTGATGATGGAACGCATGCCACGGTGTCCGCCGGAGCCTCCATGGGGCCGCATGCGCAGCTTGCCCGTGGGAAGGTCGAGATCGTCAAAGATCACAAGCACCTGCTCCAATGGAACGCGGTAGTAGCGCACCAGCGAGGCGACGGCAAGTCCGGATTTGTTCATCATAGTCTGTGGTTTCAGGAGGATGACCTTCCCTGCGGGATGCCTGAAATCGGTCATCAATGCCTAATTCTTTACACGCGACAAGGGTTGACGGTGCCGTTCCGCAAACGCGTCAACAATCTGAAATCCGATATTGTGGCGGTTGTTCCGGTAGTGCCTTCCCGGATTCCCCAAGCCGGCAACGAGATAGGTAGGGCGTTTAATGAACATCGAACGATATCTTTTCCTCACTCTTTCATCTGCTCTTCGGAACGGCGCAAAAGGTTCCTCATCTTACGCTGTTCCTGCCTCTTCCGGATGTCACGCCTCGCTGCAAGGAACAAACCCGTCAGGATCAGCGCTGCACCTCCGGCGAGCGCGCCCAGCCCTAGTGCCCGTCCTACGCGCGAACCCGGTGCCGGTGGCGCTTGCTCCTCTTGAAACTCCAGTGGCAGGGGTGTTCCTGTCGGGACGGGATCCGCAACGGATGCCGGCGGAGTTGGCGTTGAACTCGTTGGAGCCGGTTGTGTCCCAACGACGATTGATGGTATGGGTGTCGTGTCATTTTGAACCTGGAGCCTGTCAACGATGGCTTCCAGCACAGTTCCATCCTCGAGAAAGACCTGCAGTCGGAGCTGGTAATTGCCATCGCTCACGAGGGTTGTATCCCATATGCCGAGATTGTCGTCTCTCACGCTTGTAGTCATGCGTTCCCCGATGGGAAACCAGGTTTCAGTTTCGTCAGGGTCGAGCGAGAAGGAGAGTTCGTATGCGACAAAGGCAGGATCTGTCGCGGAGCCGGCGATGGTCACCATGCCCGAGAGCCGATCCGCTGGCGCTGGTGAATCAATCTGAGCGGCACGAGATGATTGAGCCGAGGCTGTTGAAACGAGCAACAAGAGCGCAGCGCACAAGCAGCAGGCAGCTGAGAGTAGCCTTTGTATCACGTTGAGCCTCCCCGGATCCAACAGTATAGTTTAACACGTTCGGTGAAGGTCATCCAAGCTACGGCATAGGAATGGTGGTGGTTGACGGGAGAGGAAAGCCTCGGTACAATCCTTTTTGCTTCGGTGGGGCTCGCCGGCATGCCAGGGCGAAGCCCCCTTTTTACGCAAGCGAGGAGAACCATGTCTAAGCAAGACGCAGAGCAGAATCCTGAACTCCAGGCCGATCGGATTGATCTACGCGCTGGAGCGATCGATGTTGTCGAAGCCGAAAATGTGACAATTTCTCAGGGCGGTGCCTATCATATCGTCGCTGATGACGTCTCCATCGCACAAGGTGCTGCCGGGTCGGTTCAGGCGGACACGCTTATTCTCAGGGATGCGGTTTCGCTCGCATCTCGAAGTACAGTGGTAAGTGCAGAATCCTCGACGCTGGGCACAGTCATTGGTGATGATGTCTATCTGAACGACGTTCGAGCAGGTCTCATTGTCGCAGACCGGATTCAGGCTGATCGGAATTCCTCTGTGATCCTGCTCAGCAGGGAAGTACACGGCAATGTGGAGACGGTTCTCGACACTCGCGGCGCCGCTCTGGCTGGTATAGCTGCCGGCGTGGCGGTAGGTTTGGTCTTATTTGCGGGCAGCCTGCTGACCCGCCGAGCTT
>Ga0272441_10009045_pt1 | contig 15515 bp, 16 predicted proteins | sample SSMProp6N_FD_193582 | JGI IMG/M metagenome (GOLD analysis project Ga0272441, IMG submission 193582) | Marine sediment archaeal communities from Little Sippewissett salt marsh, Falmouth, MA, United States - SSM-Prop-6N | ecosystem: Environmental > Aquatic > Marine > Wetlands > Sediment ... | reverse complement strand
GTAAATGGCTTAAACCCAATGCTCTTGCCCTTGCTGTAGATTATGATTCCGCCTTTGATGCTGATATCATGACTGAAAGCAGTGTTTTCGTATGTGATGATCTCAACCAGTATCTCTGGACCCAGGAACAGGGAGTCTATTTTCAAAAGGGATATCCTGTAGAGGAACAGATATTCGCAGATATGGGACATCTCTGTGCAAGGACCAGGACAGCCCTACCCACGGGTCTCAGGGGGGCAGTTCTTATGGGTATAGCGAGCCACGACATAATGACAGCCAGTCTGATCTACAACAAGGCTCTGGACAATGGCAAAGGACACACCATTACCCTTTGAGAATCATATTGTCAACAAAAAAAGGAGATCCCCTTATTTGGGGATCTCCTTTTTTCTTCTGGAATAAGCCTCGCCCTTCATTCCGCGTTCTCTGCTTCGATCCTTTTTCTTTCTCTTATCTCCAGATATCTCTTTAGCAAAGGAACCAGGGTCAGACCAAGGCTTAGATTAGCCAGTCCTGAATACATCAGCCCGTATAGGGATCCTTCAGTAAAAATGAAATACCCGAAAACAAAAACAACGAGAAAGGGATGGAGATATCCTTCATAGAGACTTTTACAAACGAAGAACAGAGAAACAGATCCCCCAAGAAAGAAGAGAGCAGGCACATGAAGTATCAGCCCTGAAAAACCTGCTGCCAAAGCAAAAAACTGAAACCTTAAAATCATCGATCTTCCTCCAGACCAGGGAACCCGTATTTAAAACTGCCATACTTCAAGAAATTTCAACCATGTAAATTTTACACCACCCGCACTACGCGGTATTAAAAAACCTCCCGGTATATGAATAATAGAAAAACTTTTCAAAAACTAATCACGAAGATCCAGATCCCATCTCTCTTCAACAATATTCTTTCCCCAGAGGAAATGTTCCTTTGTTTCTGTAATATAGAAATCAAACTTTTCGTAGAGATGTCTCGCAGCATCCAGTTCTTTGACGGTCCACAGGAACACCTTGGTGTAGTTTTTCTCATTGCAGTAGGCTATAGAGGTTTCCATAAGCTTCTTCCCAAAACCCAGCCCCCTGAACTCCGGTTCGAGTAAAAACCACCTCAGCTGGGCTGTATCAGGAGCAGTTTCGACAATGGCTATGGAACCCACTACCTGCCCAGAGTGATCCAGGACCCATACTTCGCCTTTCCCTTCGCATTCATTAAGAAATTTGTACATACCCTCGAGGAGATAGAACTCGAAGGTGTCACCAAAATCATATTCTTCACGGTAAAGGACACAGTGACGCCAGGAGATATATCCCAGTTCCCCTGACCTGTATGGCCGGATCAATACCTCCCCTGCATCCATATCTCCCATGGCTCCCTGGATCGAAGCCATGGAAACTGCCATTTTCTCCTGGGCTGTATCAGGAACATTCCTGACCCTGCGCTTTATCTCCCGGATAAGTTTATTTTCAAGCTCTCCAAGTGCTTTTTTACCTTCTGAGGTAAGCTTGAGGAAAAACAGCCTGCCGTCCTTGTCAGATCTGATCCTGGAAAGAAGTCCGTCTTTCTCGAATTTTCTTATCATCCTGCTGAGATAGCCTGCATCAAGACCTAATTGCATGATCAGGGCTTTGGCTGTACATTTTTCATTCTGCCCCACTTCATAGAGAACCCTGGCTTCTGACAGCGAAAAGGGGCTGCTTAGAACATACCTGTCATGTAAACCTATGACCCTGGTATAGAACCGGTTAAATTTTCTCACTCTCTCGACGATCTTTCCTCGTTTTTCCTCCTGCATCTCCGCTCTACCCCCTTAGGTGGATTGGGCATAGTATAGTCACTTTATTTACCCTGGTCAATTATTGCACCCACCTATTGAAGCCAGACTTAACAGATATAATGAAAGGGATTTACACAAAGATCCGATCCATGGATCTTAAAGGAGGTCGTTTATGGTTAATTACTTACAGAAAGAACTTAGAGTATCCATCATCCAGCATCCCCCGGTCTACATGAACCTCCGGGCCAGCATTGAAAAGGCAGGCCATTTGTCCTGCCAGGCATCTTCCGAAGGTGCCATGGTGGTAGTATTCCCTGAAACATGGCTGCCCGGTTACCCCGTCTGGCTTGACAGTTCACCCAATGCTGCCCTCTGGGGATATGAACCTACCCGAAAACTTTACAGAACCCTGGTGGACAACTCTATCACTATTCCGGGAAAACCTTTCGACAGTCTGAGAAAGATCGCGGGCGATAACGGGGTCTATCTCGTGATGGGATGTCATGAGCTGGTGGGGCATACTCTTTATAACTCCATGCTCTATCTATTTCCTGATGGACAGGGATATTCCCTTCACCGAAAGATAATGCCCACCTACACTGAAAAACTCATATGGGGTATGGCAGATGGCAGCACTCTGAATTCCGTGAAGACCGACTTCGGTATCCTGGGCGGACTCATATGTTGGGAGCATTGGATGCCTTTAGCAAGGGCCCTGATGCATGAACAGGGGGAAGTACTCCACATTGCCCAATGGCCCGCGGTCAAGGACCTGCATCAGATCGCAAGCCGTCATTATGCGTTTGAAGGCCAGTGTTTCGTAGCAGCGGCCGGAACAGTACTGACGAAAACAGATGTTCTGGAGGGTTTTGATTCATTACCCGGAGCCAATCCCGCTGCAAGGGAGGTCCTGCAGATGATAGCCTGCGGGAATGATGGGCTGCTCCAGAATGGAGGCAGTACCTTTATCAGACCTGATTCGACCCATCTCACGAAACCTCTGTTCGAAAAGAACAGCATAATTACTGCTAACCTGGACCTGGAAGAGATCAAAGAAGGTCATCTACTCATGGATACTCGGGGCCACTATTCAAGACCGGATATTTTTGAACTGAAATGTAATTTCAAAAAACAGGTCAATCTTTCGTCTGATGATATGAGCAGATCGGTCAGAGGTGAGTAAATCCGAAATTCCCGAACTACGGAATCTGTTTTAAAAAATCAGTTGCAACACTCTTGAGTAGATTAACTTCAGGGTGTTGCCTGCCTTTCAGGGAATATTAGTTCATCCAGGTGCTGTTGTCATGCTGAATGATCAGAGGCCCTGTGTTTCATCCCTGAGAAATCCCATAAGGACAGCTCTGTCCAGGGTTTCCTCTACAGTGTTCCATAAGTATGGGGCTCCTGTCCGGACCACGGATTCCCGCTTCAGGACACTTGTCTTTGCAACGTCATGCTCTTTCCAGGTCCCCCCCGAGGTACGCATATTCTGAAAGAGTACCTGGAACCTGTCCATGGAATTGGCAAATTTCGACTCAGGAGTACTCCCCTCCTCGAATTCATCCCACAGATCCCGGAACTCCTTTGCCTGATCCTCTGGAAGGATACCGAATACTTTATCTGCCGCTTCCTGCTCCCTCTCTTCCTTTCCAATATTCGCTTTTTCGTCATAGCAGAAAGTATCCCCTGCTTCAATCTCTATGACATCATGGATCAGAAGCATTTTAAGCACTTTCAGGAGGTCAGTGCCCGCAGGGGCATATTCAACGAGGAACATGGCCATCACTGCAATATGCCAGGAATGTTCAGCACTGTTCTCGTGTCTTGAATTATCCATAACATAGTTTCTTCGCCAGACCCTTTTGAGGTTATCAAGGGTCTCGAGAAACTCTATCTGTCTTTTAAGGCGTTCATTTTTTTGTTTTTCTTCCATTACCTGTCCTTTCCAGAAAATATCTTCTATCGTCGAAAAAATACTGAGGCCTGATCTACATGTATCCTTCGTATTTTCGTGGTACCAGCGCAGAATGTACATACTTGATCATGGTTATAAAATCGAAGACAGGCCTTCCTGTAGCTGTATGTACTGCATGGGCATAGGGGGGGAGATCACTGCATTCAAGAAGGATGGCCGCAACTTCGGGGTTTTCCCTGATCATCCTTTCCGCTACCCCTACCACTTCCTTTTCCACAAGGTCAGAATCCATGGTACCTTTCTCCTCAAGTACTGATGTATAAAATTCATTCTGATCTTCCATACCATAGATGACCACAGGTATTTCAGGAGAAATACCCACATTGGTAAAATGTTCATCCGTAAGACATGTAGCATTTGCTGTAATGACCCCTATCTTCTGATCCGATGAAAGGGTCCTGAAGATAAATGGAACCTGAAGGAGGCTGGAAAGGAAAACGGGAACCCTCACCGAGTCGGCTACCTGCTTCTGGAACAATGCCATAAAACCGCATGCACCGGTTATTGCTCTTACTCCCTCTGCTTCCAGTTCTTTCGCCCCTTCAATAAAAGGCTTCAGGAGTTCCGGGTCCCTTTCATTCAGAAGCCGTTCAATGGATGAGCCTTTCACTTCCTTGTACCTTACGGGGAATGGGAAAGTGGTGGCATTACCCACATTGCCCGGTACACAAGGATAGGCAGCATCAAGGATCAATATTCCGATGGGCTGCCCATCCCATGATCTTGTCTTGCCCCTGATTTTGTAAACTGTCATACAGAGTTCCCCCTTTATTCATGTTAGACTCCATTGTTCTAAGTATAACTTGAAATCCAGTGGTTTGATGGACCTCAGCCTTCTCGAAAACCGTGATCTTTCTGCCTTGCCTGAAGAAGTTAGAACAGAAACAACGACAGAAATACCCTGCATATCAAGGAGACCGCTTTATTATCAAGATCAAGGAACAGAAAAAAGTATTGAATAATACTTGCAATATTCCCAAGGTTGTTATATAACTTGACCAATTTTATCTCTGAAAAGGGGGAGAATCGAATGAACTTCGTTTTTATGTCACCTCATTTTCCGCCAAACTACTATAGGTTCTGTGTGAGCCTTAATGAGATCGGCGTAAAGGTGCTTGGCCTCGCAGATCTGCCTTACGATTCTCTTAGACCCGAGCTTCATTCCGCCCTGACCGAGTATTACCGGGTGGAAGACATGCATGATTACGATGAGCTGGTGAGGGCCCTGGGCTATTTTACTCATCGGTACGGGAAGATAGACAGGATAGACTCACATAATGAATACTGGCTGGAAACAGAAGCCTCACTGAGAACGGACTTCAATGTTTTCGGTATCAACAGGGAACAGATCGGAAGGATAAAGAGAAAATCCCTTATGAAACAGACCTTTATGGATGCAGGGATCCCCGCTGCCAGGGGAAAGATCGTCAACAATATAGAGGAAGCCAGGGATTTTATCGAGGAATGCGGATATCCAGTAGTATCCAAACCTGATATCGGCGTGGGTGCAGCGAAAACATACAAGATATGCAATGACTCTGAGCTTAAAGCTTTCTTCCAGGAAAAACCGCCGGTGGACTATATCATGGAAGAGTTCATCAAGGGTAAGATATCCAGTTTCGATGGTATGACCGACCACGATGGCAAGGCTGTTTTCTATACTTCCCACCAGTTCAGCGAAGGCATCATGGATACGGTTAATGAGGACCTTAACTTATACTATTACTCTTTGAGAGAACTGCCGGAAGATCTTGAGGAATATGGCCTGAAAACGATTGAAGCCTTTGACGTCAGGGAAAGGTTCTTCCATTTTGAGTTTTTCAGAACTGATGAGGGCAGACTCGTAGCTTGTGAGGTTAACATGAGGCCCCCCGGAGGCCTTACAACCGATATGTTCAACTACGCAAATGACATCGATGTTTACCGGGAATGGGCCAACGTAGTGGTACACAATAATTTTGTTGCAGATTATTCGAGACAATACCACTGCTGCTATGTGGGGAGGAAAATGAACAGAAATTATGCTCATTCTCATCTTGACATCCTTAACAGCTTTACCGACAAGATAATCCATCATGAGCAGATAAGCGGGGTCTTCAGCTCAGCCCTTGGAGATTACGGATATCTTGTAAGGTCTCCCCAGATGAATGAGATCCAGGAAATAGTGGATTATATCCACCAGCAGATATAGCGAGGTATATCAATGAACGTTGAATATCACAAATGGTGGAGCCCTAACCTGAACCAGGAAATGGAATTGAAAGTCTATGGCTGGTACGGAAAACCTGTCCTGGTGTTTCCTGCCCAGGGCGGCTCTTTTCATGAATTTGAAGATATGGGAATGGTCAACGTAGTTTCAGGCTGGATAGATGCTGGCAAGGCCAAGTTCTTTACGGTTAACAGCGTAGACGACCAGTCCTGGGCAAACTGGGACACCCATCCTGCAGACCGGGCGATTCGACACCTCGACTATGAGAAGTATATCCTTGGTGAGGTCGTTCCATTTATGAAGGAACATTGCGGGAACACGGAAGACCTATTCATGACCACAGGGGTTAGTATGGGAGGATATCACTCCGCCAATTTCTTTTTCAAAAATCCGGATATTTTTGACACCCTATTGTCTCTTAGCGGAATTTTCAAGCTCAGGCTTTTCATTGGTGATTACATGGATGAAAATGTCTACCATAATTCTCCACTCCATTATCTGAGGGATATGGATGACCCATGGTACCTTGAAAAGTATCGCCAAAGTCAGATCGTAGTGTCAGTAGGCCAGGGGCGGTGGGAGGAAGAAATGCTTGATAATATAGGAGAACTTTCTGCCCTTCTTAAAGAAAAGGACATTCCATGCTGGATAGATCACTGGGGCTATGATGTAGACCATGACTGGCCCTGGTGGCAGAAAATGCTTCCCTATTTCATGGAAAGACTTGTCATTTGACAATCTACTGCCGAGGAAAGATCAAGTGGAAATCTCCTGGCTGCCCGAAAGGGCAGCTTTTTATATCACGGACTTAACCCTGTTATGGATTACCTTTATCACGGGTCTTCCCATATGGAGCATATTCATGGAGAAGATCTTCAAGATACTGCCTTATCTCGTGCTCCCTTAAAGTGGACGGAATAAGAATATCTTCACTGATGCGGGTTTTCCCATCCTTACCAATGATCATCACAGTCCAGCCTTCTTTTTCTTTCTGAATACGAAGCCTTCTCCCGAATATTTCCAGATCCATATGAACTTCCAAAAATGGGATCCCCTGCTCTCCTGATTTTTGACCCCCTGGCCAAAACCTTCCAACCAGGTCTTATAAACCTCCATTTTTAAGGTCCAGGAGTATGCTGGCACCACATCCACCCTGGATGAAGTCTTTTCCCCAGGCTGACTGGAATTTTTTAATCGCCAGGTCGCCGGTACAGTGGGATGGGGCGATCTTCAGTACTCCCAGTTCCCTGAGACCCTGGATGACAGAATTGATCTTTTCCTCACCTGAGCCGGTCAGATGAAATCCTCCCATAACAAGATAGATATCCTCATCAAATGACCGGGCGACAGTTTCTACAATATGCACTATCCCTGGATGGGCACATCCGGTAATTATTACCAGCCCCTTTTCAGTTTCAAGAACAAGGCTCTGTTCCCTGATCCCTTTCCCGAGTTCACCCGTAGACCACACATTCCTGCAGATCTCCAGGGGTTTATCCACCCCTACGGCCCTGCTGCCCCACTCTCTGATCCTTTCCTGAAACTCATAAGTAAAAGCAGCCGGGAAATACACTTCTGCCCTGCTGCCATTGCTTTTCAGAAAACCCTCAAGTCCACCAACGTGATCATAATGTTCATGTGAAAGGATCACACTGTCGATCCCTGCAGGATCTATGGAACACCTTTTCATGTTACTGGTGAGAATACCGCCATCACTACCGGTATCGAAAAGAAGGGTCTTCTCAAAACCCTCGATCACACATCCGAATCCCCAGGCAGGCAGGAGACCTCTATCCAGGGGAACATTATTGAAAACCACTGTCAGTTGACCCTGTGCGGCAAAAGAGGATGTTGGGAAAATCAGAATGATAAGGAGAAGAAGGATCTTCAAAAATGTCACTCGAAACAACTGCCTTCCTTTTTCAGATCAGAGGATCTCACAGGTTCAGAAATGTAAAGGCTGCTCTATAAGGTGTTCTGTTTTTCTGCTCTTATGGCCACAAAAGAGCCCTCACCATACCCTGCCCTGATCGGTTCAGGATCAGTGATCTCATTAAGGGCCCTGAAAATGGTCTGATTAAAACTGAAATTCCGAAATCCTGCCCTTTTCAGTGACTCCAGGACCTCTTCCACAGAATAAAAGGTAGCCATTCTATAAAAGTTGCTCTTTCCCCTGAATTTCTGATAAACCTGTCCTACCGGGCTCTGGCGGTCTATAAACCCGATCACCAGCACCCCATCATCTTTTAGGATACGGGAGGCCTCTCTAAAGGAAAGATCAAGATCATCTACAAAACAGATGGTAGTCACCATCAGTGCATAATCGAACTGGGAGTCAGAAAAAGGAAGATCTTCAGCGATACCCTCAATTACAGAGATCCCTTTCTGTCTGGCCAATTCGCCCATTCTTGGTGAAGGCTCCACTCCAGTTCCGATCCCCAGGGGAGCTGCAAAACGCCCGCTTCCCACACCTATCTCCAATCCTTTTCCACTCACAGGCAACATTTCCCTTACCGCCTGGAGCTCGGATTCATATACTATCCTGTGCTCCTGGAACCATTTTTCATATTCCTCGAAATGTTCTTCAAAGGGCTTTATCCTCGCCATAAGATCACTCTCCTGCTTGTCTAATGTGAGATCGAACCCTTTCATTCTGATTTTACACCTTTTCAGGATTGAGGCTTTCCCGATTACTTCAGATTCGATGAACAAAAGATGAGAGAGCCAGTGTGATCGGCTCTCTCAAAGAAAGGAATCTCTGCTTCAGTATAGAATTGAATTTCAGTTTTACTTCATCAGCAGAAGGCTTAATGCCATTACAAGCATTCCTCCCATAAGGCCGAAAAGGCTGTCGTGACCTTTCCCATAAGCATGGCTTGTGGGGATCAGCTCATCCAGGCTAATGTAGACCATGATACCCGCCACCCCGCCGAACATAATTCCCATTACCTGGGGAGGGATCACATTGCCTTGTCCACCAAGGAAAAGCAGGAGGACGAAATAGGCGATAATAGCTCCTACAGGCTCAGCGAGTCCGCTGAGAAAGGAGTAGATGAACGCTTTGAAGCGGTTCCCCGTAGCATAATAAATGGGAACAGATACACTTATACCTTCCGGGATGTTATGAAGGGCAATGGCTACAGCGATGGCCACACCTAATCCAGGATCATGAAGGGCCGCAAGGAAGGTGGCCAGCCCTTCAGGAAAGTTATGGATCCCTATGGCGAGAGCTGTAAACAAACCCATGCGCAGAAGTTTTTTATGGTCTTCTCCATTAATGTCTGAAGGTACAGGAAACTCATCCTTACCGCTTATCCGGTCAATGCATTCTCTTTCCTTCTCCACAGTCCCATGATCGTGAAGAGGGGCTATGATCTTTTCAGGACGTACTTCATGGGGGTTTTCGGCTTCGGGAATGAGGTTATCTATCAGGCCAATTAGAAGGATACCACCAAAAAAGGAGGCAACATTTATCCAATGGCCCCAGTATTCTCCATAGGCTTCGATAAAAGCATCCAACCCCTTGTAGAAGATCTCTACAAAGGATACGTAAAGCATTACCCCGGCGGAAAACCCCGTTGATATTGAAAGGAACCTGTAATTGGTCCTTTTTGCGAAAAATGCCAGAGCGCTTCCTATACCAGTAGCCATACCTGCGAAAAGGGTAAGTCCAAGAGCTATAAGAACGTCTGACATGCTGGGGATTTCCTCCTTAAATGAAAAAGAATGAGATAGAGCCACTAACAGCTCAACACTTCGAGTTCTGTCTGATAGATTTTTCGATCAAGGATAGAACTGCATTTGACAGGCACAAATATCATATACAGTTATCGCTATTCTATCAGTTTATACATTACATAGCCTGACATTTCCTTCAAGTAACGGGAAAGATCCTTATGGAAATCCGGAGTCCAGAATAGTTCATTCCGATAATTATCAGGAGATTCCAACCTGTTAAAAAGCCAGGAGAGGCTCTTGTAAAAACCTCCCCTGGCCCTTTAGCAAAGACCCGCAACTTAAGGGATCATACTTAGAAAGAATAATACTCCCTATCTCATGAACTTGGATACAAAGGGTGACGTTTCTCCTCTCCTTAGAAAATGCCCAGAGGGGCCTTCTCCCAGAAATTCAGAGAACCAGGATTCATGTTCCACTTCTTCGTTCAGGATCGCTAAGGCAAGCTCATAGGTACGATGATCCTTTCCTGCAGTCAGGTGGCATATCTGAGTGTAGCCTCTAACAGCACACCTTTCAGCCTCTACAAGCACTTTCAGGATCGCCTTCACATCTGTTGGGTCCTTCGGGAGTGAGGCCGGAGGGCAGGCTGAAATATCATGAAAGACCTTCATATCATCAGGAAGCTTTCCACCAAGTTCATATATCCTTGGTACCAGCGCTTCAAAGTGATTGCGGTCTTCAATACGGGCCGTTTCCGCAATTTCCTTAATGCCCTCGCCTTCAAGTCCGATAAGATTGCATCTTAAGATCGTGTAGTAGTAAAAGGTTGTAAGCTCCGCTGAAGCATTGGAGATCAGTAATTCAAGAAGGTTATCAACATCGATCCCGGCTTTCTCAACCATTTCGCGTGCAACTCTTGCCATGGAAATCACTCCTCCTTCGAAATCCGGATCATAATGCACCCGGTGGGGAAGATAGGTCATAATGACTCATCAGAAAGATCGCTTTGGTAGGACATGCTGCCATGCAGGCGCCATCTCCAATGCAGTTTCCAGGTCTTGTGATTTTTGCAATTCCATCAACAAGATCAAAAACATTGGGTCCCAGTTTTTTGCAAAGATCAACACAATGACCGCATCCCATACACCTGACACTATTGACCTCCGGTATGTTCCCTTTCACAAACTTCCTGCCGAATGCCTCCACCACTTCTACCTGCTTTTTCTCTGAAACCATGCTATTACCTCCTGTGAACCTCTTTCATGTTTATGGAACTTATCAAGAGGGATATGTAAACAGAAAATCCTAGCGCAATGGAATATCTGGATATTGGGAAAATGAAGAAAAAGGAAGTAGTTCAAAATAAGATTGATGGAGTATTGTAGTATTTCGTTGTTTACCTCGTCACCCTGATATTATAAAGCATGGATCTTTTTTATTCCATCTCCACCATGATCTGGAAATATTTCCAGGAATTTCCTGTCAGGATAAGAGTAATTCCGATCAGAAGCGGTCCTGGCCATGTTCTCAGAAACTTACAGTTACACTCTCTGGTCCCTGACCGGGAAAAGATATCTTGTTAAACCTGCTTATATGGGAACCTGTATAATAATTCCTGGACACTGGTATGGCCAAGAAAATCAGGAAGGATGAGGAATTTGTCTGGTGCGATGTTACCCATTTACAGGCTCCGATCCGATGACGATAGGGCCGCCTGTGCACTTCTTATGAGCGAGACTGAACCCTGGATAACGCTTGGACGATGTTATGAAGAATCTCTCGCCCTTTTCACAGATCCAGCAAAGGAATGCTATGGATGCTTTGAGGAAAATCAGCTTCTTGGATTCCTTGTACTTGATATGAACGTACCTTTCGGGGGATATATCCAGTCAGTCTGCACCATCCCCTCAAGGCGGAGATCCGGACTGGGAACCAGGCTCATAGGATTTGCAGAAGAAAAGATATTCCAGGTATCACCTAATGCCTTTATCTGCGTTTCAGATTTCAACCCTCGGGCTAAGAAGCTTTACCAGAAACTTGGCTATGAGTTTGTCGGAGAATTGAAGAATTACATCATTGCGGGACATTCGGAGATCCTGATGCGAAAGACCGTAGGTCCTTTGAGAAGTTTCACTCCTGGCAACATACATAATGAATGATTGGCCTTTCAGCCATCAGGAAGGTATTTCTTCCTGAAAAAAACCAAATAAGGAGTTTATTATGGATCCCTTTTCCATAAGCGAGATCTATCTGAACGAATACAATGAAAGAGTTATTCATATCAACCCCCTGCCGGAGAATTGCTGTACCTTCGACTGTGTATTCTGCCCTCTTGGAAAAACTAAGGTTAAAACCGATGAACCCCTGGATTTCAACGAAACCGAAGATTTCCTTACAAGGCTTGAAGATGTTCTGAAAAACAAAGATATGGATCTGGTTTTCATTGACCCGGACGGTGATATGTTCGCCCAGGGACGCGTTTCAGAAATAGTCCAGATGATCAAAGAGCATGATTTGAAAGTGCGGATCATATCCAATGGATATCTGTTCAACCGGGTCGAGAATAGACCTGTCCTGAATATGTGTGACGAAGTGATAGGTGAACTGGCGGTAACAAAGGAAGAGGATTTTCAGAAACTCCAAAGACCTCTCCCAGGATACACTTTGGAAGAACTCGTCTCGAACATGGCGAAGTTCAACAGTCAATACCAGGGTCAGTTCATCCTGGATATAACCATCCTTAAAGACTACTCTGATAGCGATGCGGATATTGAACGGTTCAAAAAATTTATCAGACAGATAAGACCGGACGAACTTGATGTTCATACACCAACCAAGGAACCATTAGGATCCGCCTTTGGGATAGATTCAGCCATGCTTCAGGAGATAACTGATCAGCTCAATATGGTTGTCACTACTCAGGATTAATTCAAAGAGATTTGTTACAGGTAAGACAGATTCCATTGATGAAACCTCCTGAGTCATGGGATCTAATCCCCGGGAAGAAATCCAGTTGACATGCAGATTAATTGCTGAAGCTGGACGAAGCCAGGATAGATCTTTCAATAAACACTTTTTGTTGAGCTTTAAAGTTCCTGTGAGTTTCCTCGGTTAATGACAAAGGATTAAGCTTGCAGAAGAAACTTCTTTGTAGACACGAACAAAGCCAAGCCCGATCGGGCTTGGCTTTGTTCTACCGAAACTTTTGCCGGTAATTCTTTCCATTGACCTTTGTTCTTGATAAAGAATGATAAATTTGAACGTTGTTTATCTCACACAGTGAATCCTCAGGATATGAACCAGGCGATATATCCGATCAGGGCAGAAGCCAAAGTAACAGGAAGAGCCAGGAACATTATCTTCAAAGGATCTGCTTTCTTTGCCAGAATCCCTCCTACAATACCCACAATTACAAAAGTGGTAAGACAAGCAGGTGGCATTGACTGACCAGCTGCAGCCAGATGAGCGCCACCAAGAGAAGCATAGGTTGGATCGACAGCAAAATTGTCCGTAAGTATGGGACCGAGGAATGTGAAAATTGTATTTTGGGCGGTGCTCTGAGATCCAGTAAGCATACCTACAAGCATCACCATAGCCCCACCACCGATCTTCATCATACCGGCCGAAAGGGTCTTTGTGAAAACAAGTACGGCATCGATCAGTCCGGCTTTATAGAAAGCTCCGATCATAATACCTGCAAAAACCTGGATCTGGACTGTTTTTGAAACGGCAACAACACCGTTCTTTACAACTTCAAGACCTTTGCTCCGGACAGATTTTGCTCCAAAAGCAACAAGGGTAGCAATAATGATCGCCTGAAGAATTCGGCTGACACCACCGAAAGAAACGATGCCGCGCACTATGGGGATAGCCTTAAACGGAGCAAGCACCGGATCCAGTATAGTGAGCAACTCAATGTGGAACCCACTTCGAAGAACAATTATTACTACAAGGACGATAAGGGGAAACAGGTTCCTCCATTCATCCCCGAAGATCTTTCCAGCAGAACGATCCGGGATAAGTTCAGAAGGCAGGGAGTTGATCTTGAGAAAGGTCCAGGCCCATAGAACGGAGATCAGGACAAGAACACCAGTTGTGAAATAACCAATATTAATAACCGGCCCAATATCTGTTCCCACTAGCGCGGACGAAAGAAATATGGCCTGGGTAATTGGAGGCATAAGAGCACCCATGGAAGAACCCATGAGAATAATGCAACCCGTCTGTTCAGGAGAAAGCCCCATGTCATCAAGAGCTTTGATAATTAGTATACCTATAACAGTTGCAGCCGCAATACCATCCCCCAGGAGGGACCCTGAAATGACCAGAGTGATAATGATAGATGCCACAAGTCCTTTGGGAGTTTTGCCTATAGTGGCACGAAACATTCCCAGAACAGTATCTATCGCACCCATTTTAACCTGGGTCTGGGCATAGATACTTCCAAAGATAGAGAGGCCGATAACCCAGGACAGCTTATCTACACCAAATATTGCAGCGTTGACACCTTCCCCGAAACCAAGACCCCCCATTACCATAGCCGCAATGGCTGATACGAATAAAGCAAGCCGAATATTGATATTCCTGATCTGACGGATCGGGAGCAGGATCAGCAGGAAAAGAATAACTACTGGAACAATAACCAATAACACCTTGAAACGCCTCCTTCAGATTGTATGATCGATGCTAGATATTGATAGAGAGCCATATCCTGGATAGAAAGTTCAGCGACCTGACATAAATCTTTCCCCCTTTTTCTCGCAAACCCATACTTAGGCTCCCATACGAAAAACCCTCTTACCGATAAAAAGGCAAGAGAGTATGTTCAACCATATTTTTCCCCATGATCGTAGGATTTCCCCCTCGAAGTTGGTGCGATAAGAAAAAGACCACATTATTCCTTTCCTGCAAGCAAGCTGAAAGATCTTTTACGAAGTAAAAACATTGATAAACTCTGCAATGATCAGGCCCGTGGAATACCTACTGAGCAATAATCGGGGAAGACCTGCAATCAAAAAACTGAAGGGCAATAAACATAATAATTCACTGTCACAAAAGCTTAAACGGACGAACTAATCCTGTTTCACTGGATCATGCACATTAGTGATAATGATTATTAGTATCATAATTACATGATTCTTAAATGTCAAATTGCATTAAGGATCAAGTTACTATGTACTCCTGAATAGCCTTCCTGGCATTCTTGCCCAGTGGAAAGTCCTTAGATTTGCCCGTCTTCTTTTCACGCAATACATTCCAAAAACTACCTCTCTTTAAAACCCAGTTCCGACGGACCTGGACATTTTCAACCCAAAACAGAAAAGGATCCCGAACACATCAAAAGTGTTGGGATCCTCTGGTATTACGTAATCTTGAACACGATACTTTGACTTAATTTATTTCATCTTTCCTGACAGGAACATTAACGGTAACACAAGTAACAGCCCCGTGCCTGGCAATGCAGAGATGTTGCAGCCATCTCCACTATCGTCATCATCATCTTCTTCTGTACTTACAAAACTGGCATAGATTTCATGATTCCCTGATACTGCCTCAAAAGTATAGGTGTTGTTACCCTCATCGTAAGAGTCAGGGAACCCGTCGACCAGGACTTCATCAATGACATATCCCTCATCTGGAACAATACTGAACACCTCATCCTCATTTCCATTTTCCAGGGCATGTGCTTCATCAGGAGAAATAATCCCTCCATCGGACCAGTTGGCAGTTATTACATAAAACCCTAATCCGGATTCGTAAGCACCAATATCGAAGCTGTCTCCATAAGGCCTGGGGGCTCCGCGCTGATCTGAGCTTATTTCAGTAATAGTAAGCCCGGCATCTATAGCTGAGCTGCCTTCTCCAAGGGCACAGGTCCA
>Ga0272441_10009043_pt1 | contig 15516 bp, 17 predicted proteins | sample SSMProp6N_FD_193582 | JGI IMG/M metagenome (GOLD analysis project Ga0272441, IMG submission 193582) | Marine sediment archaeal communities from Little Sippewissett salt marsh, Falmouth, MA, United States - SSM-Prop-6N | ecosystem: Environmental > Aquatic > Marine > Wetlands > Sediment ... | reverse complement strand
ACGAGGATGAGGCTCTACGCGAGACGCGTAATGAGACAACTGGAGGAAAAAGGCTACAAATGCATCGTCTACCCATATAACTTGAGCCAGAAGAAGATGGCTCAACTAGCGGGATTAGGCTCCATGGGGAAAAACAGTCTGATCATCAACCCAGAGTATGGGCCGTGGATCAGGCTCCAGAGCATATTGACTGACGCGCCGCTGGTGCCGAATCAACCGTACACCCGGGACCTGTGCAGAGACTGTACGAGGTGCATCGATGCATGTCCAACCGGGGCGCTCTCGCCGTATGTCGTTGACCCGGAGAAGTGTCTCATAGGTATATCAGAGAAAGACCTCGCTAAGCTAATAGAAGAGGGCCTATCTTTCACTGATTTCATGGATGTACCGGACCGCCTGTTCAGAGAGTACATGCCTAGGTTTACTGAGAACAGCGTGTTGATGTGCACTGAGTGCCAGAAAGCTTGCCCATTTGGTAGAGATAAAAGAAGCTTGAACTAGTGGAGTCTCAACCCACTGGCTACCCTTTCAACCTCCCCATGACTCTCGCGCGCGAGCTATTTGAAGAATACAATCAATAATCTTATTCAAAGTCATATACAGAGATAATCTGGTTCGTATGGGTAGGCTTGAGGATAAGGCACTGGATTATGCTAGTAAGAAGCACAGGGGTCAGCTTGATGACCGTGGACGACCGTATTTCTTTGCACACGTGATCCAAGTCTATAATGTGTTACAGGATGTGACTGATGATGAGGCTACACTCTGCGCTGGACTTCTTCATGATGTTATCGAGGATACGGATACCACGTATGAGGAGCTGGTTCATGAGTTCACGAAGGAGATAGCTGATCTGGTGATGGAGGTTACCCATGAGGGTGGTGACTTGAAGGAACATTACTTCCCTAGGCTCCATAGCAGGAAGGCTATAATGGTTCAGTTTGCGGATAGGCTCAGCAATATGTCTCGTATGCGGGACTGGCCTGGGGATGTGCAGCAATGGTTCCTTGAAGATAGCCGCTACTGGAGTAGAGCACCAGAGGAGGTGTCTGGTTGAGTCATCTTGAAGAGAAGGCTCTTGAGTTTGCGAGCGTCAAACATGAGAGCCAGCTTGATGATCAGGGTAGACCATACTTCTTCGCTCACATCATACAGGTGTATAGCCTGTTGAAGGACGTAACTGATGACGAGGAGGTTCTCTGCGCTGGTATATTGCATGATATTATCGAGGATACGGATACCACGTATGAGGAGCTTGTTCATGAGTTCACAAAGGAGATAGCTGATCTGGTGATGGAGGTTACTTTTGATGGCGATAAGGAGACGGGTAGGTATTTTCCTCGTTTACATAGTCATAAGGCGGTTGTGGTAAAGTTTGCTGACAGGCTGAGCAACCTCGTCCGCATGGTTGATTGGCCCGGAGACTGGCAACAAGACTATCTAAGACAGAGTTGTTTCTGGCCAACAGAACCCAAGAAACCTAATCGATGACTTTATCCTCACATCATCTGGTTCAGATTGAACCCACCGCCATTCTAGTCCAGGAGTGGGGTTCGAACCCCCACCAATGGTGGATGCTACAAATTTTTTCCCGTAATACCAAGTAACACGACACAAGCATTGACACGGGTGATCTAACTCTAACCTGATTCGAGGCATCCCCCGGGACACCCTCCCTCTTATTCACCGCATGAACGTTTTTCCCGTTGGTGGATACGCAAACACATACTCATTTGACGTGAACAAGATTAAGATGGGGATTTAAGCGGGCTCGGTGGGATTCGAACCCACGACCTCCGGCTCCGCAGGCCAGAATCATGTCCTGACTAGACTACGAGCCCACCCACAGATACCGGCAACCAGTAAATAAGCTATACTGGTGAGGCCCCGCTTCGGGTACCGTAGCAGACAACGCCTTGAACGATGGTTTCCACAGACACTGAGACGCGTACTACGTTATTCGTAACAAAAATTCGTGATGTATGGTAGTGAACAGCGTATTCTTACGTTCATCGTAGCCCTCATACGGGAAAAGTAAAGATTTATATTTGCACCGTCATTGAAACGCCTTATCAAAATGTCACTAGTTACATGCCCCCGCGTGCTCGTGGGAGGCACCCTGATAGATGGTACCGGCGGGGACCCAGTAAAAGACTCCGTCGTAGTAATATGGGACGAGTACATCGACGCCGTCGGTAAGAGGGACGAGATCGAGGTACCCCCAGGGTCGGAGGTCTACGACGTGTCTGGGATGACGGTCCTCCCTGGCTTCATCGACAGCCACTGCCACTTCCTCGGCATGGGAGTCAACATGCTCACAACGGTGCCCCTCAGGTATACCGACACCATGAAGGACGCGTTGGAGCTCATAAGGAAGCGGGCGGAGGAGATCGAGCCCGGCGAGTGGATCATAGGCCGAGGCTACGACGAGGCCAAGTGGCCCGAGAACAGGTACATCACCAAGGAGGACATCGACCCGGTCGCGCCGGACAACCCCGTGGTCATGGTTAGGATATGCGGCCACCTCGTTAGCGCCAACACCAAGGCGTTGGAGGCAGCAGGGATAGACGGAGAGACTCCGGAGCCCGAGGGAGGCACCGTGGACAGGGGCGCCGACGGGGAGCCGACGGGCGTCTTCAGGGACTGCAGGGACCTCATCTGGAGGGTCATACCACCCACCAGCACCGAGACCATGGTGGAGGGGCTGCGGGTAGCCAGCGACCACGCCCTCAGCATCGGCTGCACAGGCATCCACGACGCCGGCGTCGGCCCCCAAGAGGTCACCGCGTACCAGCTGGCCCACGACAACGGCAACCTCAAGGTCAGAGCGAACATCATGCCTAGGAGGGAGACCCCTGAGGCCGCCATGAGCCTAGGCATCAGGACCGGGTTCGGAGACCAGATTCTACGCATCGGCCCGGTGAAGCTCCTCATAGACGGGAGTCTGGGCGCCCACACCGCAGCCCTCTTCGAGCCCTACGAGGACGACCCTTCGACCTCCGGGCTGCTGCTGGAGGACCCCGCCGTCATCACCGAGAAGATGAGCAAGGCGCACAGCCACGGGTTCCAGGTGGCCACCCACGCCATAGGCGACCTCGCCGTGGAGCACGTCATCGACGGCATACAGGAGACCCTGAGGCGTGCGCCCCGGAAGAACCACAGGCACAGGATAGAGCACTGCGAGATACTGAGCAGCCAGCAGATAGAGCGCATCAGGGACCTAGGCGTAGTGCCGGCGATGCAGCCCAACTTCATAGGCGAGTGGAGCGGCCCGGGCAGCATGTACAACCAGCGCCTCGGCGACAGACGTGAGCACATGAGCAACCCGTATAGGGCCTTGCTGGACGAGGGCATAACGGTGGCCTTCGGCAGCGACGGCATGCCCTTCGACCCCATCTACGGGGTGTGGAGCGCCGTCAACCACCCCATGAGGGAGAACAGAATAAGCCTAGTAGAGGCGGTCAAGTGCTATACGCTGAACTCGGCGTACGCGGGGTTCCACGAGGAGCACGTGGGAAGCGTTGAGGTCGGTAAGCTGGCCGACGTCACCGTCTTCGACAGGGACCTCACCGAGATGCCCGAGGACGAGATAAGGGACGCCGGGTGCTACATGACTCTGGTCAACGGCAAGATACTTTACCACAGGGAACAATGAAGCATCCATACTACAGAGAGATGCCCGGTGTTTTACGGGTTCTTTAGCCCAACCCTCTCGACTACGTCCACCAGCTTCACGATGACCAAATCCTTTTCGGGCGTGAACTCGCCCCAGCCTTCACCCGGCTCGATGCCGTGGGCGGCGAGGAACTTGGTGGACAGCCTCTTCTCTCCCGTCTCCGCGAAGAGCCTTATCGCCTTCTCCCGCTCCCCGGCGTCCGTCACTCGTTGAAGTCGGCCCCGGTACGACACGAAGCTGTACTCTGAGAGGTCGGGCTCGTAGCTCTCTACCTGGACGCATGCCTTGCTGTCCATGTCCAGGAGCCTCATCTTCTTCCCGTAGTCGGTGAAGTGGAAGTAAAGCGTGTCGTCCATTACCACGTACCTGAACGGCACAAGGTACGGGTACTCGTCTCCCTTGAACGCTATCCTGCAGAGCATCTGTTCTTCCAACAGCTGCTCCACCTCGTCGTCGGTCATCCACGGCAGCTTAACGGGCTTCAAAACCTTTTCACAGGTATGGCTCCCGACCGACTCGATTAAAACGTTTGCCCCGAGACGGTTTGAATACCTTTTTAACCCAGCCTCGTTTAGTTTCACGGATTTCAGAAGGCATAAAAGATGAGCAAGCTAGTGACCATAGAGATGATCGTCCGCGGCGACATCGTAGACAACAACGTGCTCCGCAAGTTCGCGGACAAGCTCAAACGCCAGAGGTTCATGGCAGACTTCACAAGCACCATAGCCGTGCCGCCGTTCCTGGTGGCCTCCGAGAAGAACTACCCCAGCCTGGCGGTGCTCTACGGCACCGTGGAGCTGGAGAACATCTTCGAGATGAAGACCCTCATCGACCAGCTCGCGTCCGAGGAGAACCTGGACATAATATCCTTTAAGCAGCTCTAGAGTGACAGCGCGTGAACAGGAAACGGGTCGTCGTCCTCGCCGCCGTGATACTTCTGAGCGTGGCCGCGCACTCAGCCACGTCCGATAGCCTCACCGGGAGCCAGCGCTCGGCGCTGGTGGTGCTCATCGTCGCGTCCGGGCTCTGGACCACGGAGGCCGTGCCTCTGGCGGCCACCAGCCTGCTGATACCGCTTCTGCAGGCGTTCCTCGGGGTACAGGGGTTCGGGGACGCGCTGGCGCCGTTCTTCGACACCGTGGTGATGCTGCTGCTGGGCGGCTTCATGTTGGCGGTGGCGGTCGAGAAGTGTGACCTCGACGAGTACTTTGCCTACCTCATCGTCAGCAGGGTCAGGTCAGGTGCCCGCTCCCTGGTCCTCGCGGTCATGGTCACCGCCGGGTTCCTGAGCATGTGGATTAGCAACACGGCGGCCACGGCCCTCCTCATCACCATGGCGCTGAACATCACCGAGCGCGTCAAGGACGTGAAGGGCAACTTCAGCAAGGTCATGGTCCTGGGCATCGCGTACGCGTCCACGGCGGGGGGCCTCAGCACCCTCGTAGGCACCACGACCTGCGCCATGGCGGCGGCCAGCCTCAAGGAGCTCGTGGGCTACGAGATAAGCTTCCTCGGCTGGATGTTCTACGGGCTTCCCATCGCCGCTATACAGATACTAGTCATCTGGGTGACGCTGTTCGCCGTCTTCCCGACGGACGTAAAGGAGATACCGGCCCTGGAGAGGGCGAGCACCGAGCTCACCCGTAGGCAGAGGCTCACCCTCATCGTATTCGGGTTCGCCGTCCTCGCGTGGCTCACCGGGGTCCTTCCGGAGCCCATAGCCAACCTCATCGGCTGGGGGGGCCACGGCTACAGCTCCGCCGTAGTGGCAGGGCTGGTGACCGTTCTCCTATACTTCCTGGACCTCCTGGATGAGCAGGACATAAAGAACGGTAAATGGGATACTCTGCTGCTCATCGGCGGGGGCCTCAGCCTCGGCAACGCTCTGAGCGTCTCGGGGCTCGTGAACGTCATAAGCGGCATGCTGCTTAACCTCACCGGCGGCGGCTCCCCCCTCTTAACCATAGCGCTGGTCACCGTCGCGGGTCTGGGCATAAGCATCGTGGCGAGCAACACCGCCAGCGCGGGAATCTTCCTCCCAATAGCCATCGGCCTCGGCCAGAGGACGGGGTTCAGCCCCGTGATCCTGGCGGTCGCCGTGGGAATCAGCACCAGCCTGGACTTCATGCTTCCGGTGGGGACGCCACCCAACGCCATCGCCTACAGCACGGGCAAGGTGTCCATGCCCGAGATGATCAAGGCTGGCGTACTGCTGGACATCACCGGGGCGCTGCTCACCATACTCATGGCGTACCTCGTCTGGCCTTACCTCGTTTAGAAATACAAGCCATGACGTCAAAGTGACATAATGGCTAATCGACTCTTACGCCGAGCATCAGCACCAGTACAGCGACCACGTAGGCGGCGAAGCTGGCGATGAATATGGGGTACATCCCCAGGTTGTCGGCTATCACCGCCGCCATCATCGGGGCCACGGCGCCCATGACGCTGCCGGGGAGGAAGTACAGCGCGAAGCCAAGGCCCCTCTGCCTCCCCGGCGACAGCTTCGCCATCATGCTGCTGTTGGCCGCCATGCTGAGGAAGTTGAAGAAACCGTGGCCTAGGTACAGTATGGTGAAGGGCAGTACTCCGCCCACGAGGAACGCGAGTATGTAGCACCCGTAGCTCGCGGCGAGCACCGAGAGCGTCCACCTCTTGTCTCCTTACCTGGCGGCCAGATATCCTCCCACGGGCGCCGCGATTATCCCCATTATGTAGCTGCCGCCCAGTATGAGGCTCGCGTACTCGAACGCCCAGCCCTGGGTCTCCACCAAGTAGACGTTGAGGAAGCTGTTTGTCATTCCCGACGCCACCATCTTGGCTCCGCTGTAAACCATGAAGAACACAAGGCTCGCCGATAGCAGGCTTCTGGCCGGCTCCTGCTCCGTCTTCTCAGATTCGCTGAGCACCAAGTCGTCGGTGGGCTCCTCCCTTATCCTCAGTATCATGGCGATGCCGAGGAGCAGGGGGAAGAACCAGAACAGGTAGACCTGCCTCCACTGGAACCCCAGATAGACGAGGACCGCGAGGCTTATGGGGCCTATGGCCATCCCTAGGGTGCCGCCGGCGCCTTGCACCCCGAGGGCCTTGCTGCGGTCCCTGGGCTTGAAGCTCCTGGAGACGAAGCTGTAGCTCGCAGGGTGGTAGACGGTGGTGTTGATGTATAGGAGGCTAACCGCGATTATCAGCATCGTGGGGCTGTTAGCCATGCTCGCCGTCAAAGCGCCGACGCAGGCCACGCCCATAGCGAGGAGCAGCATCTTCCTGCTGCCTATCCTGTCGCTTAGCAGCCCCGTCGGTATGCTCAGCAGCGCCTGGCAGAGGTTGGGTATGGACGCTATGATGCCTATCTGCTGGTTGGTGAGCATGAACTCGTCCCTGAGCACAGGGAACAACGCGGTGTGGATGTTCTGGAAGCTGTGGGTCATGGTGTGGGTAAGCGTCATCACCATGAGGCCGTAGCTCATTATCCGCGTCTTGCTTTCCACCTGCGCTTCATCCAAGGGTTTCACCGAATGACTACCTTAGCCAACCCGATCCCATATCAACCTAACGCTTAAACAACGCCGCCGCGCTCCTATAGCCATGATCACCCGGGAAGAGTGCATAGACCTCGTCAAGGAGAACGTGAAGAACAAGAACCTCGTGAACCACATGATGGCAGTGGGCGCCATCATGAGGTGCATGGCCGAGCGGTTCGGCGAAGATGAGGCTCTCTGGGAGGCGGTGGGCATCCTCCACGACATCGACTACGAGAAGTTCGGCGAAGACTTCAGCAGACACGGCGCCATGTCCGCCGAGATGGTGAAGGACATCCTTCCGGAGGAAGCCGTGAACGCCGTGAGGCGCCACAATCCGCTGACCGGGCACGAGCCCGAGACCAGGTTCGACGTCTCGCTGCTGGCTGCTGACGCCATCTCCGGGATGATAGTGGCCAACGCGCTGGTGCGGCCCACCAAGCTGACCGGGATGAAGGCCAAGAGCATCAAGAAACGGATGAAGGACAAGAGCTTCGCCAGGCAGGTGAGCCGCGAGAACATCATGAGATGCGAGGAGATAGGGTTGCCCTTCAGCGAGTTCGCCCAGATAGCCGTCAAGGCCATGCAGGGCGTCGCAGACGAGATAGGGTTGAGCTAGCGTGGTGGACCCCGAGACCCAGAGGCACAGGGTCACCAGGATCATCGCGGCTACCCGGTTTCCCTTCTTGGACCAGCCTGAGACCAGCTGGCCAGACTGCTACGAGACCATCGTGAACGACGAGACGAAGAGGTTCGGGCTGCTGAGCCCCTGGGGCGAGGTGGTCTACCCCAGCATCGTCATACTGAACTGCGAAGGCGGCGTACAGGAGCTTGGCATGGTGGAGCTGGCCGAGGACGTCAACGAGCCCCGGGCCAAGCTGTGGCGGTTCCTCAGCGACAGCGCCAGCGTGGGCCGCAGGGTGAAGAAGCTGTTCATATACGTGCCCCGCGGCCTTGAGGAGAAGGTTCTCGGTATCCTAGAGGGTGAAGACATCGAGTACGACGGCCTCCGCGGCTACGGCTTAGTGGACGGCGGCCTGAAGATATTTCCGATTAAGACCCATGACAGCCCAGACGACCACAGGTAGAGGGTTCACCCTCTAAAAATTAGGCTTGGTAGACGGTCTTCCCGCCCAGGAACGTGCGCAGCACCCTGGTGTCCCTTATGTCGTCCACGGGGCACGTCAGTATGTCCCTGTCAAGGATGACCATGTCGGCGTGTTTCCCCGGCTCTAGGCTCCCCTTGGCGTCCTCCTCGAAGGTCAGGTAGGCTCCGTTCATGGTGTACATCCTTATGGCTTCCTCGCGGGTGACGCACTGCTCGGTGCCCATCTGGGTGCCCTTGACTTCGGTGCGCCTGGCGATGCTCGCCCATAGGCTCGGGAAGGGCATGTAAGGCGTCACCGGGCTGTCGGTGCCAGCCGCCACCATGATGCCGTGGTCTATCCACGCCCTGTGGGGTTTGAGCCACTTGCTGCGGTCGTCGCCCACGTTCTCGTGGTAGCTGTCCCCAAGGTAGTAGAGGAAGCTGGGCTGGCTCGCCACCTGTACGCCAAGCTCGCGGCAGGTCTCGAAGTTCTCGTCGGTGGGCTGGTAGGCGTGGATGAGGTAGAAGCGTCGCCCCTTTATGGGCTTGACCCTGTCCGTCTCCTTGTATGCGTTGAGCACTATGTCCATGGCCTTGCCGCCGGCGCAGTGGATGCCGGTTAGCATGCCCCGCCTGTTGGCGGCGTCCACCAGCATCTGCAGATGCTCCACCAGCAGCGTGAGGAGCCCGTAGTCGTCGGGGTCTCCCTCGTAGTGCTCCCTGAGCAGCGCCGTCTTGCCGCCTATGCCGCCGTCGATGAAAAGCTTCACCCCCTGGAACCTGAGGAGGTCGTCGCCCATCCCCGTGATCATGGGGAAGCCTTCTATGCGTCGCACGCTGTCCTCGATGGTGTCTCCCTGCTGGACGGCGCGGAGCATCATGTTGGTCCGCACCGTTAGTTCTCCCGCCTCCCTGAGGAGCTGGTACGCCACCATCTCGTCCTCGGTGTTCCCCGGGTCTATGACGCTGGTTATGCCGGCCTTGTTGAACGCCTTGAACGCGGCCCTGATGGCGTCCATGGTCTCGGGTATGCCGGCCTCGGGGATGTGCCTCCTCACCAGGTTCATGGCGGGGCCCTCCTCCAGCATGCCGGTGGGCTCGCCCTCCTCGTTGCGCACTATCTTACCGCCGAGGGGGTCGGGGGTGTCCTTGGTTATTCCCCCGATCTCCAGTGCGGCGCTGTTGGCCACGAGGAGGTGGCCGCAGGTCCGGGTCAGCACCACGGGGTTGTCCGGGGACACCTCGTCTAGGTCCCACCTGGATGGGTTCCTGTGCTCAGCCAGCTTGGCCTGGTCCCAGCCCCTGCCCAGTATCCACTCGCCGGGCTTCGAGTCCGCCGCCTTCTCGGCCACCGCCTCCTTCATGTCCTCTATGCTCGTCATGGGCGGGGTCCTGCAGTTTATCATCTGCAGAGCCGTGCCCGTGCCCACGACGTGGATGTGGCTGTCGTAGAGCCCGGGCATGACGGTCTTCCCCTCTAGGTCTATTGCCGCTGTGGAGCCTCCCCTGAGCTTCTCGATCTCCACCGTTGAGCCGACCGCCATGACTCTGCTGTCCTTGACGGCCACCGCCTCGGCGACGTTGAACTCGTCGTCCACCGTGATTATCTTGCCGTTAAGCAGAACCAGGTCCGCCTCGCATGGGTTAGCAGACATATACATCAAAAGATACAATCGCCTAAGCGATATAACAGTGTTCAGCCGAGGAGTATGGTTATCTCGTACACCAGCAGCTCAGGGACTAGCCTCCTCCCCATCTTGACCAGTCTGACCAAGCCCAGGGACTCAAGGGTCCTGAGGTCGTTGTACACGTTCTTCACGTCCCTCTCGACCACGGCGGCTAGCTCGTTTATCGAGGAGGCGTGGCCCTCTATGAGGTGGTCCAGCAGCATGAGCCTCTTGGCCGTGAGCCTGGCGTAGTCCCCCGGGGACAGGTTCATGTCCATCTCGGCCAGGTACTCGAAGTCCTCCCCCTCCTGGTAGGCGCGTACGGCGTGGCTCATGCTGGTCCACTCCACGTAGTCGTCGAACAGGCCCGGCGGCATCCTGCCCTTGGTGAACATTTCGTGGAGGCGGCTGAGGCTGCCGTGCCGCTCCTCGTACTCCCTGAGGCGGCTCTGCACCTCCGCCAGGGGCACCTGTTTAAGGACCTTCCACTGCAACGTCCTTCATTGGTGTAGACACCAATAAACGCTTATTAGGATTACCCACGGAAAAGGTGTGAGAATCCATGCAGTTCCCCATAGACAAGATAGACGACTACACGTGGGAGATACCCCAGGCCTACTGCAGGCACATGAAGGTGCCCGCCCGCATATACGCGGACAGGGTGCTGCTTGAGGCCATGAAGCGGGACGACACCCTAGCCCAGAGCGTCAACGTCGCCCAGCTCCCCGGAATATACAAGTACGGCGTCACGCTGCCCGACGGCCACCAGGGCTACGGGTTCCCCATCGGCGGCGTAGCCGCGTTTGACACGGAGGAGGGCATAATCACCCCAGGCGGCGTCGGGTACGACATCAACTGCGGCGTCAGGCTACTGCGCACGGACCTGGACTACAAGGAGGTCGACGCAAAGAAGCGTGAGCTCATCGAAAGGATATTCCAGCTGGTGCCCTGCGGCGTCGGCGTCGGCAGCAAGATGAGGCTCAGCGTCAGGGAGCTGGAGAAAGCCATAAGCGAGGGCATCCAGTGGGCCGTGGGCAGGGGCTACGGCTGGGACAGAGACGCCAGCCACACCGAGGAAGGCGGCTGCATGAAGGAGGCCAACCCGGACAAGGTGAGCCCCCGGGCCAAGAAACGGGGCAGCAGCCAGCTGGGCACCCTGGGCGCGGGCAACCATTTCCTCGAGATCGCGCGCGTCGACAAGATATTGCACCCGGGCCACGCGGCCGTCTACGGCATCAACAGGCCCGGCCAGGTGGTGGTCTGGGTGCACACCGGGAGCAGGGGCTTCGGCCACCAGGTCGCCACAGACTACATAAGAGTCATGGACAGGGCGGCCACAAAGTACAACCTGAAGCTGCCGACCCGCGAGCTCGTATGCGCGCCCCTGAAGAGCAAGGAGGCCGAGGACTACTACGAGGCCATGAGCTGCGCCGTAAACTGGGCGTTCATCAACCGTCACATAATAATGCACCAGGTCCGCCGCGCCTTCGAGGACGTCTTCAACCGAAGCGCCGAGGAAATGGGTATGGAGCTGGTCTACGGGATGACCCACAACACGGCCAAGAAGGAGGAGCACGAGGTAGACGGGAAACGGGTGCAGGCGGTGGTTCACAGGAAGGGCGCCGCCAGGGCCTTCGGCCCCGGCAGGAGGGACCTGCCCCAGGACTACCGCGCCATAGGGCAGCCCGTGCTCCTGGTGGGCACCATGGGCACCGCGAGCTACCTGCTCAAGGGGACGGAGCGGGGCGAGGAGAGGAGCTTCGCCAGCACGGCCCACGGCGCCGGCAGGGTCATGTCCCGCTCCGGCGCCAGGAGGCGGTTCAGGGCCAACGACATAATAAACGACCTCCGGCGCAAGGGCATCGTGGTGAAGGCGGCCAGCGGGCGCATAGTGGAGGAGGAGAGCCCCGACAGCTACAAGGACGTGCACAGGGTGGCCGACGTGAGCCACGCCGTGGGGCTCGCGGAGAAGGTCATGGTGAGCGTGCCCATCGCCGTGGCCAAGGGCTAGGCTACCAATAAAAGAGTTATATACGGGTTCCCTACCCATTTTCTGAACACCTTGGTAGAGCTGAAGCCCCACCTCTGGTTCACGCTGTACACGCTGCTCAGGCTGGGCGCGGCGAGGAACGCCGTCAAGCTTTCCACCACGGACCTCTCCGAGATACTTGGGGGGAGCCAGCAGTCCGCCTCCAGGCACCTCCAGCTCCTGGAGCAGACGGGGTTCATACACAGGAGGGTGGGGTCGGAGGGGAGCAGGGTCAGCATTACCCTGGAGGGGGTGGCGGAGCTTGAGGAGGTGCTCAAGGAGCTCAAGTGGCACCTGGAGGGCGAGGAGGCGAGGACCATCGAGTTCACGGGTACCGTGGTCTCGGGGCTCTTCGAGGGAGCCTACTACATCAGCAAGGAGGGTTACAGGCGCCAGATACTTGAGAAGCTTGGGTTCGAGCCTTTCCCCGGCACGCTGAACGTCAGGATTAGGCAGGACGACTTCGAGAAGAGGCGGCGGCTGGAGAGCGGCCCCAGCGTCCACCTCTCGGGCTTCAAGGACGGGGAGCGGACCTTCGGCGCAGCCAACTGCTACCCCGTCACCGTGAACGGCGAGGTAGGGGGCGCCCTTATAGTGGCGGAGAGGAGCATCCACGACTACAACGTGATGGAGATAATTTCGCCGGTCTACCTGAGGCGTAAGCTTGGGCTAGCCGACGGCGACGGGGTCACTCTCTCGTTCGTGCCCCTTCGACGATCCGCCGCTTGATCTTGCTGGTGCTGTCCAGGTCGTTCTCACCGAACCGGCCCACCGTGACTATCTCTATGTCCAGCTCCCGGGCCTTCTTTATCTTCTCTACCTGCCGCCTCATGGCGTCCTGGTCGTGGCCCACGGCGACGATGTCCGGCTTCACCTGCTGAATGACCCTGTCCAAGTCCAGGTCCTCGAAGCCCAGGAGCGCCTCGTCCACCACCTTTAATGCCTCTATTACGGCGCGGCGCTGGTCCTCAGGGATGACTGGGTCGCTCCCCTTGAGGCGGCGGACGGTCTCGTCCCGGGCGACTATGACTGTGAGCTCGGCGTCTTGTCCGCCCAGCTTTTTGGCCTCCTCCAGGTACCTTATGTGCCCGTAGTGGAGCAGGTCGAAGACCCCGGCGGCCAGTACCTTCTTCATCTTCACCACTCGAACTCTGCCAAGCCTAAAAGCTTTAGGGCGTCCAGGACGCCTTCGGCGTAGGCGACGCTGGTCAGCGCCACTGGTTTGTCCTCTCCCCGGTAGTACTCGGCGTCTTCTAGGTACCTCTTCGTGTGGTCCAGCAGCTCGGAGACGCTGGCCCTGTCTATGGTCTTTGGCAGCGGGCTGGTTTTCATCTCCTCCAGGACCCTTCGGCACCCAGCGGTGTACTTCTCGATGAGGGCGTCCACCTGTCCCTGGACCTTCCTGTCTTTGAGCAGCTCCGGGGGGCAGCCGGCCAGAGCCTTCAACGCCTCCTCCTCCATGAAGTGGAGCCGCCCAGGCGCTACGATGGCGTGGGGTGGCTCGCCGAAGTCCTGTGTCTTGAGGTTTATGGCTGTGTCGGCTCTGATTATCTGGCTGTCTGATCCTAGGCGGGCGACGCCGACCAGCAGGGTGTCCATGCTGAACTCGCCTGTCTCCTCGAGCCGGGCTATCGCCTGTCCTATGGTTAGGTACCGTTTGTTGGGCTCGTCTAGGTCTAGCAGTATGAGCGTGTGGAGGCCGTGTTCACGGTTTTCCCGGAGGGCGCGGGTGACCGAGTCCACGGGGCCCTTCTCGGTTAGGGGGACGGTCACGGTGCGGCCGAACTTGTAGAGGCTGAGCCCGGTCTCGGCTACGGCGGTGAACACGCTGGCCCCGTGGATTATCTTGACGGGTACCCCGCGCCTGGCGGCGTCGACGACGAGGCTGATGTGGGTGGTGGCGGTGAGGGCGTCGCCGCCGACCAGCACGGCCACGTCCCCGTTCTCGGCCTCGTCCAGAAGCCTCCCAGCGTCTTCCTCCAGTTGTCCCCGGGTGAGGGTTTGGACGGGTCTGCCTATGGCTTCGCCGAGTAGCCGGGGGTCCGTGTCCAGCTTCATGGTGTAGGTCTCGGCGTAGACCCTGTCGGCGTGCCTGGCGGCCTCTACGGCCCTGAGGCTGAGGTCCCTGTGGCTGCTGAGGCCTATGCTGACGAGGGTGAGGGTCACTGGCCGCGGCTCCTTAACGGTATCCTGTGCACGTGGCCGCATGTGTGGCAGGTGACGGCTACGTGGGGCTCGCGGCGCTGCCTTATGCGGGTGTGGCTGTTGAATCCCTGTATGAGGACGGTGTCGCAGTTCCTGCATATGCCTCTTCGGACGTCCTTGGGGAGCCTTGTGCGTGTCCTCTCCGATATTCGTTTGATGAGCCGGGTGTAGCGTCTGCTGAGGTCTGGGTCCGTGGGGTATGTTTGTTTGGCTTGGTTGTAGAGGATGCGTATTCTTTGTTTGGCGATGTTGTGTTGAGTGCGGCGGCTCATTCTGTGTTTGTCTGGTTTCGCATAGGGTTTATAAGCGTATAGATTGTCTGTTTGGGTCGGAGCGGGGTGGGGCAGCCAGGTTAGCCCGCGGGGCTCATAACCCCGAGGTCGGTAGTTCAAATCTACCCCCCGCTACCATCGTTGTTTGTTGCAAGTAGGTTGTAATCTCGGAAAATTTCTTGTGTCATGTTACTTGGTATTACGCGAAAAAAATTTGTGGTATTATGGTGGTGTGGAGACCTTTGGCTCGGGGGGGGCCTACTGGAGATGAAGAAGATAGCGGCGTTGGCGGATAAGTTGAGCGTGACGTGGTCGACACATCAATGTGTTTCAGGCGGTGGCTCTGGTAGACTTATGTGCTCGTGTGACGAGGGTTCTTCATGGAGCCTAGGTTAAAGATCACCGTGTTGAAGGTGTTCAGGCCCGAGGAGGTTTTCCCGGAGCCGCCCGTGGCCGTGCCCGAGGGGTTCGGCCCCTGCGACGTCCACGAGGTTGGGCAGGAGTTCATGGTCGAGAAGGACGCCTCCATGCCTGAGGGCTTCTGTCAGTGGGCCTGGGACCACATACTGCCTCACGTGAAGGTGATGCTGTACGGCGATTACCCGTGGAACGTGTCGCCTGGGGCGTGGGTCGTGTGCTGCACGGACGGCTTGAGGCCGGTGGTGTTCAAGCTGGAGAAGGCTTAGACTCGGCACAGAATTGGTGGGGCAGCCAGGTTAGCCCGTGGGGCTCATGACCCCGGGGTCGGCTGGTTCAAATCTACCTTGTTTGAATTCTATTATGATCGTATACACTCATCGGATGAAGCCCTTACCGGGGCGACAAGTTGCCGTCTACGCTGTACCTCTGCATGAGTACAACCAGAATAGGGAAGGCGATGAGGCTCCACTGGGCGACGGGCACCCAGAAGAGTAGGTCGGGGTTCAGCTCCCAGATGATGCCGCCGACCACCGGGCTGAGCACCCCCGTGACGCCCACGATGAGGTTCCTGAGCCCCATGTAGCTGCCCCTGACGTTCTGGGGGATGGCTTCCTGGCTGTAGGCGTCCATGCCGACGTAGAG
>Ga0272441_10009041_pt1 | contig 15518 bp, 22 predicted proteins | sample SSMProp6N_FD_193582 | JGI IMG/M metagenome (GOLD analysis project Ga0272441, IMG submission 193582) | Marine sediment archaeal communities from Little Sippewissett salt marsh, Falmouth, MA, United States - SSM-Prop-6N | ecosystem: Environmental > Aquatic > Marine > Wetlands > Sediment ... | reverse complement strand
ATTGTTTGCCGAGCATTCTAGTTCTTTCTGCATTTCCTGCAAATCCGAATTCTAACAATTTAGTTAACTTACTCATATTGTTTCACATTATTATTTGACATTAAAACATACTAAAAAAAAATAAATATTAATTACTTAAGAAGAACTTTAACTGTTCCTGCTGCTACTGTTCCTTCTGTGCATACTCCAACACAAACATCTGTACCACCTAAAGTCAAATCTTTATTTACTCCTGCATTGTTACCCACAAACACATCATCCCCAGCTCTAACATTAGCTGATGCTGTGTATGTTCTCACTAGATTTCCAGGTCCCCATACTGCTACTTGTTCTCCATTTGCTACAGTATAAGCTGCTACTCCTATAGCATTATCTGTTGATCCTGCACATTTGACTACCTTATCATCTCCCTGCATTTTAACTAGCATAGCTCCAGATATAGCTCCTGATGCTTGGTATGTAAAAGCCATTGTGCCTTCTGATACTATAATATCCTCACTCGGAGTTACGAATGCCATATTTATTACCTTTTATTTATTACATTAAAGATACATCAGAACATTATTCTTCATAGTAAACTATACCCTTCTCTACACGAATCGGACTGTCGTACTCCAATTCAGTTTCTTTGTCTTCCTCTATTGTTTTGGGTTCTGGTTTTTCCTCTGGTTTTTTGGATTTCTCCTTGATTTCTATCTTTTTCTTCAGAGCTTCTATTTGGTCATCTCTTGCCTTGATAGACAATTCAAGTTCCTCGATCGCTTTCTTTTCCTCTAGAATAGATAGTTTACCTATTAAGGTCTCCATTGTAGATTTGAGTTCCTCTATAGCTTTATTTGGGGTCTCAACTGGTTTCTCTTTAGATTTCTCCTCCTCCTGCTTTGGAGGTTCATCTTCAGATTTCTTTTTTTCTTCTTCTGGTTCCTCTACTGGTTCTTCTTCCTCTTCTGGCATCTCTTCCTCATCCTCTGGTTTTTTAGCCATTTGCTGTATTACTCCCTGTATGGCTTCTATTTGGCGCTCTAGTTCAGCTAACTTCTCAAGGACTGGATTATCCTCGCTCTTCTCTTGCTCCTCTGGTTTAGATTCCTCTTTAGTTTCCTCAGTTTTCTCCTCTTCCTCTACTTCTTGGTCCTCAGACTTCTCCTTTGCTTCTTCTGATTCTTCATTTGATTTGTTCTTTTTCTTTACCATTTTATTCAATTTGGTTTCACATTCATTACATACATCATCAAATTTGGATTTTGATATTATAATAAAACCTGACTTTTGATTAACTGGTTCACTACATACAGATACTTCAAATATATTAATCTCATCCAAAACAACAATACACTTCTCATCGTCACACTCTTCGTGTGATAGTAATACTTCGCATCCTATAGAGAATCCATTTAGCTCCTTATCCAAGATAGAATTCCAAATCTCATCAGCAGTCTTTATATCCTGTCTTATCTCTGCTACTATGAATAATCCTTTGTCATCAACTTTGGTCTCATAGTCTCCATAGGACTCTATAATCTTACCTATCTGAATGTTTTTATGTACTAACATAAGATTAGAATAATGAGGGTCATCCAATAGGGATTTCATACCCTTTTCCAGAGTTTCTATAGGTATAAACTGCTCCTCTTGGTCTACAACTGCCACATTAGCATATCCAGCTATGATTCTATCCTTTTTGGTTTTCTCTATTATCTGGATATTACCTCGTAGAGTAAATGGGACTTTAGTAGATTCATCCTCTTTTATTGGAGCATCTTCATCTATAGGTGTTAATTGCATAAGATAGTGTTTTCCTTCCACATTAAGTATTGGTTGGAAATTTAAATCACTTAATTTAGACATTTTATATCAAAGTTATCATAACAGCACCAAATGTGCCCAACACAAATGTAAACAGAATGCCAAGAATCCACTTAAGGTTCTTGAGTGTAGTCTCTATTTGTGTAATTCTCTTTTCAGTGTGTTGAAGATGATTATCCAATTTTTCATTAATTTTTACTGTCTCATCCCCAAGTCTCTTTAGTTCCTTTATAACGTGCTGACTCCACTCTAACCAAGTATTTCCTTTAATGGCTGGGGTATTACCATTAGACATTCGGATAACCCTCCTCCGATGGTACTGTGATGCATATCATTTCTGTATTCTCTATTGCGTATCCATCATGCAGTGTGTTCTTCTCCACTCTTGCACAATCTCCGATTTCTAATATTTCTTCATTATCTCCAGCTAGCAATTTGAATTTACCCTTAAAGATGACAAAGATTTCAACAGAGTCTTCATGTTTATGCTCACCAAAGTAAGTACCCTTACTAATGAATGCTCGTTGTATAGCTATTTTATCATTATTTAACAATGGAAATCCTATACAGAATCCATTTTCTACATTATACTCAACATGATGGTTTCTATCACAAACATTCAGAACCATATCACTTAATTTAGGAACTAATGATTCAAGTTTCTTGATATTCTCGGATTCCATTATCATCACGATTGTTTATCTACTAGATAACCACGTAACATGACTAATCCAGAACCACCTGCAGTTGCAGATTTAGTCCTTAATCTAACTCTACACTTTTGCCCAACCATATACGGCATTTCTATTAGTTGACTCGGTGACATAACAGTGTATGTATCAACCGTATGCCCAATTGGTCTTTTATGCTCATGATAATAAGTAGTTCCTACATAATCATGACTCTCTTCCATTCCAATCTTGAATCCCATAGCATGGTCGCAACCAAATATTGGAGTTGCAAATTGGTCTGTAATCATCAATGACTTGCCCGAAGGCACATAATAATATCCACTTCGGTTCTCACATTGACCAGAAGTTATCTTCATATATTGAGTTCCACCAGATGCTATGACTATATCCCCAGTATTACATATGGATGTTGAACTTGTTCTTATGATGTGCAAATCGCAGATTCTAAGAACATTTGAACTTGGGTATGATGCCTCAACTGGTGTAATTCCGTCTAATTGTAAATATCTGTGTTGAGAATTATAGTCCCCATCTAAATAATCAAATCTCACCACATAAGCTCCGATTCCAGCCTCATAATCATCTCCTATATGATTAGAAGATATTTTCAACCCACTCGTAATCACAGTTGATTGAGTCAAATAATTATTATCAGCATTGAAATTCGAGCAATCTTCCCATGAAGTTCCTATATTTATATTCTGACCAATAATAGTAATATCTTTACCATGCCATACTTGATGACTATCATAATCCTCATTAATTACTAATAGTCCATGCCAATCATCATAGCATTCTACAGGGACATCTTTAGTCTTTGTATTGTCATCCCTTACATAACCAAAAATTTTAGTTCCCATTTCCTAAACCTAACCTATTCACTAAACATATTAACATTATTTTAAATTACGTATATCCTCTATGGATTTCTTTATATTTTCTAACGCTTCGTATATGATTGCCAAATTATCCTTAGATTTAGCACTTGGATGTTTCTCTCTCCAGATACTATGACAAACTGCAACGCATTTATCAGGTTTCCAATCTGGATGCTCTCTCTTTACATAAGGGATGCACCTAGATATGAACCCTTTTTTATCCTCATTTGGTTTTGGGACTGGCATTATAACCACTCCCATCCTATAACTTCAGTGTATATATAATAGCAACCTAATATGAATAGAACTCCGATTGATAATGCAACAAATAAATCCTTTAATTTCATTTTTTATCTATATTATATACGTGGAAATGGAGATGGTCTAGTATTTTCCTCTGACTTTTCCTCAATGTTATACCACTTCCGAATAATTTTCTGCATCTATACAGTATACGACCCCACGATTCCTTGGTTAGAGACATCACATGATCCCCATACACAACCATAGGTATCTTACATGTATCGCAATCCAATATAACAAACTCCGATTCTGGAACTTCCTCTATATTATTTGGCCAATATAACTTTGTGTATATATTTTTCTCAGTGAAGATGCTACAAAGAGGGCAACCCTTTACTAGGAGTCTGCTATCCTTCATAATAGCATATCCAGATAGTGTATTTCTCTACCATCTTCAGTTTTTAACACAAGATAATCTCCATAATTACAGTTAGAGTTCCATCTACAATGGTCGCACTCTCTATTATAATTACGGCACTTATTTATGAATGAGCAGATTACTTCAGTCATTTTAATCTCATAGCTTTGCCACACCAATTACATTTGTATATCATTTAACTCTTAATCCTAGTATGTGGATCAGCTGGATACAAAACTACAGCTGCACCAATGAATTCTATATCATTGGCATAACGTTTGTTATCTTCAGAATTCCACTCATCCCTAGTAGTAATCTCCACAGATAACCAGTTAACCAGACCAGCATCTATGAGAGCTATTGTATCTTTAGCTGCTTGGGTTATTGGGAATATGTACAAATCCCCCATTACCTTGCCATCTCTCCAATAAGCATTCTTTATGAATCCCAATCGTTTCTGTACTTCAAATGAGTGGTCTACATTTAGATAGTTAGAAGACCAATTAGTTGCTGAATCCTTCAATGCTTGCTCTGTATATACCACAGGAGCAGGTGACATTGAATCTGCATACTCACCAACAGTTAGAAGTGTTGTATCTCTATATATTCTTACATCTGTAGACTTACTTAATACCTTCTTATCGTACTTAAACGGAATTAGTGGAGAATGTAGATTTCTCTCACTCTTCTTTTTCATCAATAATATCCTCTATATCAAATTTCATATCACTTATTTGCTTTTTCAACTTTATTATGTCTCTTCTAACATCACTTATAGACTCTTTTTTGGGTTTCTCCTCTTCTGTTTCCTCTTCAGGTTCCTCTTCTGGTTCTTCATTCTCAGGTTCCTCCTCTTCTGGTTCTGGTTTTTTCCCTGATTCAGGTTCTGGTTCCTCCTCTACATCTTCCTCCTTAACTGGTGCAAAACCAAATAGGGCACGCACCTCGTTTATGGAAAATGGTTTCTGACCCTCTGGATATCCTCTTAGTAGATTACCCAACCATTTGGCCTTAACCGCTTCATCAGCATCAGTAACTGAATTGAACCTTACCTTCACTATGTTGGGATCAAATCCATTAGATTCTAGAATTGGATTTACAAGCTCTACTCTTAACTGATTGGATATCTTCATCTGGAATGAGCGTATCATTCTCTCATACATTATCTCTTTTACCTTCGATGTGGCTTCTGTAGATCCTCTTCCAAGACCCAAAGCTTCTTCTGGACACAATAATCCTATGATAAGTTGGGTCTGGAATAATGTAAAGTAATCCTCTACACCTGGAATGCCCTTTTCATCTATAGAAGTTATATCTATTAGACCTGGAACTATAAACTCGTTGGTAGTTGTTATATCTTCCAATTCGTTCTTTATATCTGTAAATACAGATGCTGGTGGTATCTCTTCAGGAGTACCTACCTTCACTAGATATTTAGATGTACCATGCCGTATAATTGCGTTAGATATGGCCTCATCTGTAGTTATCTTTCTGTCTATAGTGTCTCTAGATGGTTCTATAAGAGATATACCATATGGTGTAGATGGTTTTGGAAAGAATCGCAAATGGATTATATCCTCTGGTTTTAGTAGAGTTTTTTGAAGTTGACCCTGTATTTTTTGTTGGTATGATTCCACATTGCCAAACTTATCGAAATTTATTACTACTGTAGTGGGATCTACAGTCTTTAGATAAGAAGGTTCTTTACCCTTCCTAACTATCTCTATAAACGAGTCTCCGTATACTAAAGCGTATATGGTGTTATCCAACAATACAGATTCCAAATCCAATCTGTCTAGATATTCTTGAATCAATTTTTTGGCATTGTCATTCTCTGAAGATAGATAAATACCCACCATTATAGTATTCCATGCAGTTGTGTTTATGGAAGCGAATATAGTTCCTTCTCCATTATAGTAATCCCAATACTTTTTAAGAGTAGCATCGCTTCTTTCGGAGGAGGACATTCCACCTCCTTTCTGCTCTCCAGTAGCTATTATAGTTTTAGGATTGCCTCTCTCATCCAAATATATGGACCTTCTAGGTCTACCTAAACCTAATCTAGAACGAAAACTATCCAATAATCCCATTATATCTACTTATTTAATTTTTCTAAATTACCCTTTTTTGTTCCTGATAGAGTAATTTCAATTGTAGAGACATTTCTTTTCTCGAAAGGTTCGCTACCGACCTTTATTTCGTATATAGGATTCTCGAGATAATCTCTAACAAGTATAGCAAGTATATCTATAGCTCTCTTTATGTTATTTCCTCTTGCTACTATCTTAATATCCTTTTCCTTACCTAGAGAATAGAAACATGCGCTTATATACCTAGATATATCTTTTGAACCTACAAATATTTCTTCCACGGATTTCTCCTCCATTTACAATTTTGTAATTTTATAGTTCTTCACATGAGGTTTATTACCTACAGTTTTTTTGGTGGTTATCATGCTCGCTACCTCATTCCAATCTATCGTGCTTTCCTCGTCCTCTAGATGAGATGCTTGGATTGCAAAGCATAAAGAATCTAATGTATCGTCATTAGAACCTCTGGGAAATACTATTAACTCATTTGCCCAATCCATCATTGATGGATTTAGGAGTATTCTTCCAGTTTCAAATAGTACAGATAATCTCTGTACTCTAGACATTCTATCATTTACTATTGAAGATTTAATAGGAACTATAGGTAAAGTTGTGGACTCAGTAAGTTGGTCCACTATCATTTTTTGTTGTGCTGCCTGCTCTATTCCTATTCTAACAGGTTGCCATTTGGCATCGAATGATTTTATCAATTCGAATTGCCTAAATAAGGATGCCTTAGTACGAAGTCCATCTAGTACATATACATTACCTTCATGAACTCCTATCATGGTGATAGAGAAGAAATCCGATTCTTCTCCCTTGGATGCCAAATCCACACCCATATATACATCAAATGGTTGTGGTATCATCTTATAATTCTGGATTGAGTATTCGACCCAATCTCTTTTTATAGGAGAATCCTCACTAGATATAATCTCATTCTGGTATTGCATCTCAAAACTAAGAGACCCCATACCAGTTTTTCTTTGCATCAATTTATCATAAGGCCATTGTTCTGGCCATAGTACTTTAGGTGGATCTGATTCCTCGTCCAATATCGCTTTATATAATTTGCAAGTATAGTTATTCAATCCTCTAAAGTAACTGTGTATGTCTGCTTCATGCCATCTTGTTCCTACAGATATTATTTGACCATTAGGTTCAAGCATAGGAGTGACAGTCATATTATAGAGACTCTCTAACTCTTTTCTTCTATGCTCAGTCCTAGAGTTATTATGGTCAGTTATATCATCTAGAACTATTATATCATAATGCCCACCTACCATAGAAGCCGTTACTCCCAATACGGAGAATGTAGGCTCCTTATGGGCTATACCAGTCTTGCCAGCTCTTAGCACTCTTAGTGTAGAGCGTGACCAATCAGTATAACCTCTTTGTGGACCGTAAATCTCAATTAATTTTTCATTACCCTCCAGCGCGCGTTGCACTAGAGTCATCATTTCATTCGCTTTGTCTTGGTTAATAGTTATTGTAAGTATCCTTATGTTAGGGTCTTTAACTATACGCCAAGTTAGATAGGCTCCTATCATTACTGAATTATGAGTTACAATTAATTTCTTTCCTGCTAAATATAAACCATCATCAGAATCTACTTGAATACAATTTCCCAATTCTCCATTCGGTTCATATCTGACAGATATTATTCCAATTCTATTTTCTTTAGGTACTCTACCATCTCTTTTCCTTTTGAGTCTAGTAGGTATTTTTATATTATTATTAAAATTAATAGTGTATGTTATTAATTTACCATCAATTCCTTTTCCATTTGAGTGAGGTTCTTGACTAGTTATATATGGTCTTAATCCAAGACCAATACATAATTCCTCTACTCCTTTTATTAAATTGTAATTCGTATTAACAAATCTATATCTTCCACGTTTCTTATTAAAACTTCCATCAGAATCTATCAATCCAGCTAATAGTTCTAATCTTTGTTCTACACTTCCTTGAAGATATATATTTGGAATGTGTTTATTATTATATAAATTTAATAATCTTAATTTCTCTATAATACCATTATTAGCAAAACCAAATTTTAATACTTTGGTTTTTGGATGTATATATTTATAAGATTTTTTATATGGTATCGAATTTATTGTACTTATATCAGATTCACTACATACTATAGACGAATCTGTGCTTGTTCCATCACCTAACCATAACCCTATATAATAAGGGTCTAGAGGTAATTCCTTTTTATTGAAATTTAATTCCTTAATATTTGAAAGTTGATATCTTGAGCGGGTACCATTATTCCACTCCCCAACCATATCTTTTGTTTCTTTTATGATAAATCTTTTAAGGTTTCTATCATACACATACCACTCATGATTTGCATGACACCTTATAGATTCTCCATTTCTTGTCTCCACAACATAATCTGCTGGTAATTTTTTATTAGTACCTATGATTTTTACTGGTTTTCCTGATGGATGAAATACGTAATCTCCTATTTTTAAATCTCCATGAGTTTTCCAACCACTAGGAGTCAATATAGGAGTAGAATCTGCTAATTCCTTACCGTGACCTCTTGGAGCGAGAAGAGATACATACTTATTGTTTTCGAATAGTTCTATCCATTCCTTATGGAAATCCTTGCACTGTAAACCTAGGATTTCTTTTATGAATGCTATGGGATCCAATGAATACTTTAATACCTTAAGACTTTCCTGCATAATTTAATAAATAAAATAAACATGTAAACATAAAATTATAAAGATCTATAAAGTTTTAGTTACCCTAGAAGGAGAAACCAAAACTGAATGATAGACCCAATATTTTCTGTGCTATAAATAGTATACCAAAGAATGGTAATACCCACTTAGCAGCATCAGAAAGCCACTTGTCTAAATCCATTTTTCTCTTCATTTTATCACATATAATTACATACCACATTGGTTCGTGCTTTTAGCTCTCACGATTAATATAGGAGTTGACAGTTTCACCGAATCCAAAGAACCTCTTGGTATGGCTCTATACGGAGTCATGGGTTTATCGAAATCAACGAACTATTTATCGAGTCATGAGATTCGTCATAAGTCTAACAATTAAACTGGAACTTCTTCAACATCATTCCAGTGTTTTACTAGGTTAGCTAACAGATGCAAAAAACCTATTAGTATAGCTAATACAGAAGCGTATTCAGGTGGAAATTCCTCTGTCTCTAGAAACTGTATAGCATAAGCGATTATAAATGGTATACCTGCCATTGCTAAACCAGTAAAGAATTTCTTCACTGAAATCCAAGGATTATAGGTTTTTACTAACTTTGTTGCTTTTTTCTTAGGCATTATATCCTCCTTTATATGTTGTATTCACATAAGATTCTACATAATTAATCTGCAAGTTTAGCTAATTTATTTAATGCTTTCATTCTACAATCTGGGCACAAATCATTAGCTATATCAATCATTATCACGTTTAGATTCTGTACCTTTTTCTGATTTATGTCTCCTAAATTCCTCATCTGTCTAGTTCCATAGTTCATCTTAGATTCCCATATCTTTTGCTTTTGATTGATATTATCTCTTAATTCTTTTAGTATCTTTGCTCTATCTATAAGTGTACCTTCTTTCTTAGCCTCTTTATACAATAATTTAGATTCCTTAGTCAAAAATTTAACCTCATCAAGAAACTCCTCTGTAGCATTCATGAATTGTTTGGTTATAATATCTGTAGGATCTCTACCTTCAGATTCAATATCTATTAGTTCCCTTTTGCTCCTAGTATCCTTATATCTCTGTATACTCATAGGAGATATATTTCTAAGGTCCTTTTTATCCGAATATTTATTTTTTATTAAATCAGAAATCTTGTATACACTATATCCATTGTCTAACAAATCATTAACTTCTGACTCCAATTCGTGTTTTACAATCTTATTCTCTTTTGTCATTATATCTCATCCTAACAAATATATATTCCCACCGACTACCCCGCTTAGCTTGCGACTCCTCTTTGACATAAGCATAGTAAGTATTAAATAATATTACGAACTAAAAGTATTTAAAGTTATTTATTACTCTTTCTCAATTATATTATATGTTGAATAGTTTGTTTTATAAAAAAAATTCCCTTCGAGAAGCAATAGAAACCTTTATATACTAGTGGCAGTACACACTTATACGTTATAGCACCAAATTTACCTCCCCTATATACACTAAGCGGGAGGCTTTTTAACCCCAATGCACTGCTTATACAGGCGGTTAGGGGGGGCGGTAGGAGGTTAGGTTAGGAGGTTACGTTATAGTTTTGGGGAGTAACTAAGCACGTCTATGACCCATGCTAACAATAAACAAGGTTTGTTTATGTTGATTAACAATAGTTAATCGTGCTACATGCTAACATTGATCTTTTATAGGGATAAATAAATAAAATTAGATTGTATAAAAACCGATATTGTATAATTGACAATACTTACCCCATAAATACAATAAACCGATATACTTATATACTCTTAGATTATACTTAATAATGGTGATAAAATAACCAAAATAGATGGATATGTAAAATTAAACGCTGGTGAATTTGAACATATAAGTAAATATGTTAAACCTAGAGAAAATAATTACTTATTCTTTAATAACAAGAATAGATTTTTCTTAAAGTGTCACATAAACGATAAGGATACTATAATATCTTATCCTAAATTGATTGCAGTAATTGACGCATACGAAAAAGGTTTAATAAAATCATTCGAACATGGTTTAAAACTTTATAGACAATTTAATTTAGTCACTCATCATATAGATGGGGATACATCCAATAACGATATATCAAACCTAGAAGGATTCTTAAAAACAACCGCACACTATTGGTTAAATAAACTTATTACGGTGGTAGAATAAAACCACCATCTTTAATACTTTAAATAGGTGAGAAAATGAAAGAAATAACAACACAGGAATATAGTAAGATAATAGAAAATATTAAAACATTAGATTATGATGATTTAAAGTTTTTAAAATCTATTGTGAATGCTGAATTACTAATAAGAGAAATAGAAAATAAAAACAAAATAGGTGAATAAAATGACAGAAGAAAAAAGATATATATCACATAAAGACGCTGGTATTTGTCCAATAGAAAACCATAGCAAACCTTATACAACACAAGATTATTATGACATTGCTATAATGATTAATAGCGGGGAAAAAATAAAAGATATTGCTAAAATAGTAAAAAGAACAGAATACGCAATAAGAGCTTTAGTATATCAAACATTATATAAAGGAATCGGAAAACCTAAAATATACCAAATAAGATTAAAGAAAATAAATAAAATACCAATTGCTGAAAGATATACTATAGATGGATGGGTTAATATAAAAGATTTACCCACTAGAAGTAAATTGTATATACCAATTTTAGAAGAATAAATAACCTTATTCTTTTTTTTTTGGATCCTACCGTGCTACATGTTAGCATGGACCGGGGTAGTCCCGTAGGGACCCCCATGTCACACGTTAGCATGCTACCTGCTACCATAGATCACCATATATATAAAAATAAAAATATAAAAACACTAATATATAATAAATAAAATTAAAAATCCTAAATAAAAGTAAATATATTTAAAGATAAGAATAAACAAGATTAAAATTTAATAATAAATATAAATAAAAAAGGATTTTAGACCCTGATTCATCCATGACAATCATTATCAGGGGAAAGTGTGTCATGGTTGTTTAACGTTTTCGCATCAATGCTTCATGAAATAAGAACAGTAATTCTCGCTTTGTGAAGATTTTTTCTTCCATTTCCATTAGTTTGGATGGTTTGTCATTCTCTGGGGAAAATATTTGTGATGCTATCTTATTGCGCTTTTCCGTGAATTTTATTGCATCAATTCCAAGAGCGCCAAGAGTTGAAGTTGAATCATGGTTGAATTTTGGTAGTTGTTCTCTTATTTCTACATGGTCTGCGGTCTCCTTACGGTCGGATATATCCATATCTTTTACCTCCTTTTTTGTCATATATAGTAATAGGATAGGGGGTATATATAGTTATCTATTTATTTTATGACAATCTATAGCATGGCAATCCCCCCAGATCAATTTTGTGGGGACCCCCGTGAGAAGTGTTAGCATGGTGCAGGGTAGTCCCCCCGTGTCATATGTTAGCATTGATCTCGGTTATAGTTATTCAGGGGACTGGCATGACAAGTGTTAGCACGCTACAAGTTAGCATAGCACGTCATTTATATATAAATCTAAATATAAATAAGAATAAATATTAATAATAAAATACAAATATTTAAATAAATATGAATAATATAAATAAAATAAGATATTAAGATTAAAATAAAAAAAATATTATTTAATTATTATTATCTTTTAACTTTAATAAAAGATAGTTCATAATTTTGTGTGTTTTCTCGTCCATATTATCGCCCTAAAAAAATAAAAATGGGGGAATATTAACCCCATCTTTTTATTTCGCTTTTTAGCGAATTCTCTATTTTATCTTTTTGTGTAGATGTCATAACTTTCCCCCATCTGTTTTTATCTGGAATGTTTGATATTTTATCCTGTATATAATTGACACAATTGTTTTTAACTTTGTTTACTGTTTTCTTGTTCTCATCCTTTAACTGTTTTTCAAAGATAATATGTTTGTTACCGTAGGTAAAACTTTTTCTCTGATAACCAGTTAATTTTATGTTGTAATCATCGAAGAATTTAGATATACCGACAAATTTATAAGGGTTATCGGTAGGATTACCTTTAAGTAAACCGAATCTTTTAATACATTCTGTTTTACTCATTTTAGATAACAAATCGGGTATATCATTAACTGTGTGTTCTTCTACCTTTGTAATAGATGGTTTATTCTCTTTTTTGGTTATTGTTTTTCTCTTTGGTTTTTCTTCTGCTTTTATTTCCTCGAGCATACTCCCTAACTTTAAGAGCATTTGCTCCACTTCCTTTATTGATGACATAATACCCTATAACACGTATTTACTTATATAGTTTGCGTGACAATCTATGACATGGCAGTCCCCTCGAGAAGATCCTCCGTGTCACGTGTTAGCACGGATCAGGGGGAAAGTGGGGAGATGCGGGACCCCCATGCTAGAGGTTGTCATGCATGCTACTCTCTGTCTGGGTAGTCCCTCGCCCGTGATTCTTGTTAGCATGCTACACTGTAGCAACGAGATGGGACCCCCATGCTACAAGCTGACATGCCACACTATCCCATGCCATATGCTAACATACTACTATGATACACACTAACATGCTGCATGCTAAATAGTATCGTGCCTATGCTTAACATACTCATGACAATAGCTAACATACTACATGCTATACTATGCCGTGCTTAAAGATAACACAGAGCATGATAAAAGGTAGCATACCCCATGCTAAATGCTAACATACTCCATGTTAAACCTAACCATGCTAAGGATTATAATAAGCGGATTAAAATATAAATAATGCCATATATATATAAAAGTATATCTAAATAGATATTTATATAGGCATATCTAATATAAAACTCTTATTATATATCTATTAATATCCATATAAAATTATAAAAAGCAATTATATAAATCTGAATTAAATATTAATCCCGATATAAAGTTATTAATATATAAGGATAAGGTTAATAGTCTTTATATAAAATTATATATATATAGTACTAAGTTGTTTTATTATTATTTTATTATAGTTATTATAATATAGCTTAAATGCTTTAATTAATATACTAACCTTATTATAATGGCCTATATTTAAATAAAAAACCATTTATAAAAACCCTATTATATATACATATCAACAGATATAAAAAGATATATTTCCAGGCATACGTTTGCTATATATTATTGTATATATATGCATGGGGTTATATAAAAATAAATCCATAATATTCTGAATATATTTCCTCATTATATACTTGCATTTTTATAACGATAAAACGATTATACCATTAGATTATATAGGAGTGGGAGATGCTATATAACGATATATAAATTATATCTTTACTTAAGATTATATAGAACCAGAAACGAAAGGTTTAAGTAGTTTGAACACCTAACAGGATTGGTGATAAGATGAGTAATAAAAGCAAACCATCAATAAATAAGGCAAGTGACGAACAATCTCTATATGAGATTAGTAATAAGGAATATAAAAGAATATACCTATGTAATAATAGGTTAGGTTGGGTGAGTTAAATGAATAGTAATGAAGAAGAATATATGGAAGAAAATAATATAGAGATGGAACAGGTAGTATTTAAATTACCTATACCATTAGATAGATATAATGAAGCACAGAAATTAAATCCTATTGAGTTTACCACTAAATATGGTAAGATAGGTAACGATATAAAAGGTAATACAAGAACAGGTAGAAATATAATGAGAAAGAAGGATAATAATTTTGGTAGCATATCAGAATATAATATAGATACTCTACCTAAATCCTTTCTACATTTAAAAGGTATAGAGAAAACAGAATTACGACAGGATAGTAAGACATATAATGATATAGATATAATATCCAGAAGGTTTCTATCTAAAATACTATCTACTTAGGGATATATTACAGGTATCGGATATAAAAGAGCAATAGAAATGTGGACAATAGATATAGATAAGATAGTGCATAAGGATAAAGTGAGAACATATAAATGTATATCTGGTGAAGAAGCAATACTATTATTAAAGGATATATTATTCTTAATAAGGGATAAGAAATATAACTTTAAAAGATATAAGGATAAAATATCTCCACAATTATATAGTGTTCTTTGGGGTATATTACATGATAAGGAGCATAATAAAGAGCATACTAAAGAGTTAATAGATAGTATTAAAGATAGATGTTACTATACTTATCAAGCATATGATAAAGTATGGGCAACACCTAAATATAATCCTAACTATATAATATCTATTATAAAAGAGTTACAATCTGGTAAGTATTATATAGATTTACCTGTTCCAATTATAAACAATCTATATAAATATCCTATTAGATGCACTGATATGAGTAATACAGATATAGATAGTAGTGAGAAAACAAGTGATGATTACGATATAGGTAAATATATATGGGAGAGAGAGTGATATAAATGATAAGAAAATGTATTGTATGTGGAAAGAAATATAATCCTGATTATAATAACGATAGGTTAGATAAATTATCTACCTATTGTAAGGATTGTATTAAGAAAGAGTTAAAGAAGTATGATGATATACAAGAGAAACTATTATATAGATACAATCACACAGATAGTATAGAAGTTAAAGAAAATCCAAAGTTTGGATATAATTATCTACACTCTTATGATGAGTGGTATAAAATACATCTACAACATTTAAGATAATATCTTTAACACTCTTTCTTTTTTTTTTATCAATCTT